>Ga0307512_10004852_pt1 | contig 14404 bp, 13 predicted proteins | sample 14_EM_MG_FD_200267 | JGI IMG/M metagenome (GOLD analysis project Ga0307512, IMG submission 200267) | Populus trichocarpa ectomycorrhiza microbial communities from riparian zone in the Pacific Northwest, United States - 14_EM | ecosystem: Host-associated > Plants > Roots > Unclassified | place... | reverse complement strand
GCGAGCCGGGCCTCGGTGAGCGCGAACTGCCGGCCGATGCAGGCCCGCTCGCCGTTGCCGAACGGCTTGTAGGCGTGCGGGTGGTGGCCGGCCTTGCGCTCGGGCAGCCACCGGTCGATGTCGAAGGTCTCCGGGTCGTGCCAGGCGGCCGGGTGTGTGTGCAGCGGCCGGAGGAGCACCGCGATCTTCTGCCCGGCGGCGACGTCGTAGCGGCCGCCGAGCACCGTGTCCTCCCGCGCCTTCAGGCCGATCGCCGGGATCGGGGAGAGCAGCCGCAGCGTCTCGTCGAGGATCCGGGGGATCACGTCGAGCTTCATGACGGTCTCGTAGGTGGGCACGGTGTCGCCCGGCAGCAGACGGTCCACCTCGGCGTACGCCTGGGCCAGCACGTGCGGGTTGCGCAGCAGCAGGTGCAGCGCGAAGGCGAGGGTGCCGCTGGTGGTCTCGTGCCCGGCGATCAGGAAGGTGAGGACCTGGTTGCGGATGTTCTCGTCGGACAGCCGCTCGCCGGTCACCGGGTCGGCCGCGTCCAGCATGAGCCCGAGCAGGTCCCGGGCCGGTTCGGCGGTGCCCGACCGGCGCTGGAGGATGACGTCGTCCACTAGGTCGCTCATCAGCGCGATGTCGGCCCGGTATGCGGCGTCGGCCTTGCGCTTGAGGTTGGTCACCGCGGGCAACTGCCGGCTGCGGTTCATCGCCTCGGTCAGCGCCCGGCCCATGGCCTGCAGGAACGGGTGCAGCTCGGGCTGCTCGAAGGACTTGAACCGGCGGCCGAAGCCGCTCAGCACGATGGTGTCGAGGGCGAGCCGGGTCATGTCGTCGGTGACGTCCACCTCGGTGCGCCCACTCCACGCCCCGACGAGGTCCTGGGCGACCTCGAGCATCTGCGGAAAGTACGCCTTCATCGAGCGCTGGCTGAACGCCGGCAGCAGGATCCGGTGCGCCTGGCCCCAGCTCGTCTCGCTCTCCTCCGCGGTGAACAGGCCGTCGCCGGCGAAGTCGCGGACGTGCGAGAGCGGCGGGTCGATCGGCTTGTAGAAGCGGCGCTCGTCGCAGACCTCGGCGACCAGGTCGGGGTCGTAGACCATCAGTACCTGGCGGCCGACGACGTTGAGCTTGTAGATGCCGCCGGGGTGCTGGGCGGCCTGCTCGGTGAAGAAGTGGTAGGTGCCCTCGACCGGGATCTGTAGCCCATTGCCGACGACGGGCAGCCCGCGTGGGCCGGGAATCGGGCTGTGCGCGGCAACGTGCTTCTCGGTCATCGGTGTCTCCTCGGCCATACGGTGTATGGCTGTTACCATACGGCGTATGGCTGGGAGCGCAAAGGCAAGTAATCCACGTTTAACAAAGGACGGGATCCTGCGGGCCGCACTGCGCATCGTGGACGCCGAGGGCGTCGAGGCGCTCTCCATGCGCAAGCTCGCCGCCGACCTGGGCGTCAACCCGATGTCGATCTACCACCACCTGCCCGGCAAGGCCGCCGTGCTCACCGGGATCACCAAGCTGGTCACCGAGGGCTCCCGGCAGATCTCCGTCGGGCCGGGCACCTGGCAAGAACAACTGCACCGGCTCGCGTACGAGTTCCGCGCGCTCAGCCTCGCCCACCGCAACCTGATCCGGCACGCCTTCACCAGCGACGACTTCCTCGGCCGCGATGGTCCGATGTGGCAGTCGCTGGTGGCCATCCTGCGCAACGCCGGCCTGCGCGATCCGGAGGCCGAGCAGGTGGGCGCGGTTCTCGCCGCGCTCGTCGGCGGCCTGCTGCTCACCGAGGTCAACGGGACCATGCGCCGGCTGATCGGCACCGCGGACGCCGACGACACCGGGTTCGCGCTGGCCGTCTGGCTGCTGATCGACGGCGTGGCCGCGCGCATCTAGTCTCTGCGCCCTGTTGATATGTCAGTAGCCAGGCGGGCGGGTGAAGCCGGGCAGTATGTCGGCATCCTCCAGCGCGGCCGCGATGTCCAGCAGCCGTGACTCCGACCAGCGCGGACCCACGAGCTGTATTCCAACCGGGAGCCCCTCGTCGTCCACTCGGGCCGGTATGGTCAGCGCCGGCAGCCCGGCCAGGTTCGCGAATACCATGGAGTACCCCTGCCGGTCGTACCCGGTCGCGTCGTGCGCGAACGCTGTGGTCTGCGCGGGCGGCAGTACCAGCGCGTCGTACCCGTCGAAGTACCGCTCCCAGGCTGCAATGAACGCGTCCCGGCGGTGCAGGGCGGTGAGGTACCACTCGACCGTGCGCCGCTCGTCGGGAAGCTGGGCGCCGGGGTCAAACACGCCGGTGACGACCTCTACCAGTTCGCCGAACAGCCGCTGTTCGCCCCAGTCAAGGCTGGGCAGGTCGGCCGACACCCGCGCGCCATGGTCGGACGCCCCGGTCGCCACCCGGTCTACGGCGGCGCGCAGGCTTGGCGAGACGTCGGCGCCCGGCAGTTCGGTGGCGACGGCGAGCCGAAGGCGGTACCCCGCACAGCGGCCCGACCTCGTCGCCCCGCGACAGAGCACGGTCGGCGGTCGCCGCGGCCTCGCGCGCCGTGGCCGCATCGAGCGAGACGACAGCGTTCAGCGCCGGGTTGACCGTCGCGATCCGGTCCAGGTACGCCCCGAGCACCTCGATGCTGATCTGCGCCGCCAACTCGGCCCGGTCGCGGCGTCCACCCGCGCCGGGCGCAGCAGCCCGATCGCGTCGTAGTGGCGCAGCATACGTACCGATACCCGGCCGTGCCTGGCGAAGTCTCCGATACTGAACATGACTCGTCCCGGTCTACGGCCTGACACGGTGTCAGGGTCAAGCGACCTACCCCTCTCCCCGACCTTCGTCCGGCAGACGCCGGTTGGGCGCGGCACGCCGGTCAACCATTCGAGTCCGCGACGACCAGCTGCTGCAGAGTTCGGAGCACCACCAGCGGGTGGGCGCGCTGAGCATCATGGGCAAGCAATTCACCCGCAAGGCGACCACCGAGGCCCTGCGGACCGAACTGTACGAGCTCTACCTACGCGCACCGACCGCATCGACACGTGGGACCTGGTGGACCTCAGCGGCCACCACGTTGTTGGCGGGTACCTCTTCGACAAGTCGCACAGTGCTCTACGACCTGGCCCGCTCGGGCGACTGGTGGGAGCGGCGGCTGGCCAGCGTCGCGACGCTGTACTTCGCCGCGCGTCCACCGCGCCCGTGCACAGCGAAGGAGCTGTCCTGCTAGTCCCGGAATTCGCCGTCGGGGGTGGTTGTTGGGTTTGCGTGTTTTGTCTTTTCGGCGTCGCGTAGCTGGACTCGGCGGATCTTGCCGGAGATCGTTTTCGGCAGGTCGGCGAACTCGAGCCGGCGGATCCGTTGGAACGGCGAGAGGTGCTCCCGGGCGTACGCGAAAATCGCCTTTGCCGTGGCCTCGTCGGGCGCCCAACCCTCGGCCAGCACGATGTAGGCCTTGGGCACGGAGAGGCGCAATGCGTCGGGTGATGGCACGACGGCCGCCTCGACCACCGCTTCGTGCTCGATCAGCACGCTTTCCAGCTCGAACGGGGAGATCCGGTAGTCCGAGGCCTTGAACACGTCGTCGGTGCGGCCCACATACGTGATGTAGCCGTCCGCGTCCCGGGAGCCGATGTCTCCGGTGTGGTAGTAGCCGCCCGCCATCGCTTCGGCGGTCAGTTCGGCGTCGCCGTGGTAGCCGGTCATCAGCCCGAGGGGCCGGGGCTCCAGCTCGAGGCAGATCTCGCCCTCCTCGGCCGGCTCGCCGGTGAGCGGGTCGATCAGCGCCACCCGGTAGCCCGGCACCGGCCGACCCATCGACCCCGACTTGACGCTCTGGCCGGGCGAGTTGGCGATCTGCACGGTCGTCTCGGTCTGCCCGAACCCGTCCCGGATGGTCACTCCCCAGGCCTTCTGCACCTGCTCGATGACCTCGGGATTGAGCGGCTCGCCGGCGCCGACCGCGATGCTCGGCGGGGTGCGCAGGGCGGTCAGGTCGGACTGGATCAGCATCCGCCACACGGTCGGCGGCGCGCAGAAGCTGGTCACGCCGCACCGCTGCATCTCGCTGAGCAGCCGCGGCGCGTCGAACCGCGAGTAGTTGTGGATGAACACGCAGGCCTGTGCGTTCCACGGCGCGAAGACGTTGCTCCACGCGTGCTTGGCCCAGCCCGGCGACGAGATGTTGAGGTGGACGTCGCCCGGCCGCAGCCCGATCCAGTACATCGTGGACAGATGCCCGGCCGGGTAGGAGGCGTGCGTGTGCTCGACCAGCTTGGGCCGCGCGGTGGTGCCCGAGGTGAAGTAGAGCAGCAGCGTGTCGCTTGCCCGGGTGACCCCGTCCGGGGTGAAGCCGCCCTCCACCGCGTAGGCCGACCGGTAGTCCGCCCAGCCGTCCACCGCGGCGCCCACCGCGATCCGGGTGATCCCGGCGTCGACCTGCTCGAACTTGGCCGCCGCCGCGGACGTGGCTAGCACGTGCCGGGCGCCGCCACGGGCCACCCGGTCGCGCGCGTCGTGCGGCGCCAGCAACGGCGTGGCCGGGATCAGGACCGCGCCCAGCTTGATCACGGCGAGGATCGTCTCCCACAGCTCGACCTGGTTGCCGAGCATCAGCACAATCCGATCACCACGGCGTACGCCCAACCCGCGCAGCCAGTTGGCGACCTGGTCGGAGCGGTGTGCCAACTCGGCGAAGGAGAACTTCTGCTCGCTCCCGTCCTCCTCGACGATCCAGAGCGCGGGCGCGTCGTTGTCCTTGGCGATCACGTCGAACCAGTCGAGCGCCCAGTTGAACTCGTCGAGATCGGGCCAGCGGAACCGGGCGGTCGCCCCGGCGTAGTCCTCGCGATGGGCCAGCAGAAAGTCCCGGGCCTCGCGAAACTTCGCCGTACTCGGGTTCGCCGCCATGTCTCCTCCTCGGGCCGGTCGCCGTCAGCGTGCCCCGCTGGGAGCCGGGCGCGCCACCCCCGGGCGGGGGTGATTACCCGGCCACGCTCGCGCCGCGCGCCTGGCCCTCGGCCTCGGCCTTGGCCAGCCGGGCCGGGAATCGCTGGGTGGTCAGCCACAACCGCAGCGTCAACAGGAACTCGAAGCCGAGCAGCAGCACGCACGAGACGATCGTGGTGCCGATCACCCAGCCGGTCAGCGGGCCGATGATGAACACGAACATCTCGAACTCGATGCCGCTGACCAGGTGCGGGCGGATCCGGTGCCGGCGCATCGTGGCGATCACCCGGCCCGGCAGGCTGGTCGGCGTGGCGGTGGAGACCGGCCCGTCGTCCTCGCCGGACTCGGTGTCGGGCTCCGGCTCGGCCTTCGCGGGCAGGACCCCGCGCGCCTCGTCGAGCTGCTTGTTCATCTGCCGGTTGTACTTGCCGATCTGGCCGCCGTTCAGGTAGCGGAACAGGTCGAGGAAGATCACGATCGTGCTCAGCCACAGGTAGATGGCCTGGCCGGTGCGGGCGTACTGGCCGCCGAAGAGGGCGAGCGTGCAGATGAACACGCGCAGCCGGTCGAACATGAAGTCGAACCAGCCGCCGAAGATCGAGCCCGTACCGTTCAGCCGGGCGATCTTGCCGTCCATGCAGTCGACGATGAAGCTGACGTGGAACAGCAGCGCGCCGGCGGCGATCCACCAGCGGCCGCCCAGGGCGAAACAGATCGCCGAGCCGATGCCGACTATCGTGGCGACGATCGTCAGCAGGTCCGGAGTGATCCACCGGTACGGCGCCACCAGCCGGACCAGCCGGCCCGCGATCGGATCCACCAAAAGGACCGTCCACCAGGCGTCCTTCGGCTTGTACGTCCGTTCGCGGATCTCCGGCATCGTTAACCGGTCCGCCATGTCGACCCTCGCCCTCGTTAAGTAAATGTTCGCGCGGATGCTACGCAATCGGGCCGGCGCTATCCTATTCCCTCGGATGATTTGCCCGTTTCACAATCGCATCACAGTGCGTTCCGTGATCAACTAGTCGCAATGAGCAGTGGTCATAGTAGGGTCCGTTCCATGGTCGACCGTCGATCTATTGCGGAGCCCCGAGCGGAGCCTGGCGACCCGCTGACCGTCGCCGGTGTGCCCCCGGCCGTGCACTACGACGACGAGGAGAAGCCGGCCCGCAACCTGACCGGTCCGGTCGGCCTGGGCGTCGCGATCGTGGCGTTCGCCATCGCGCTGCTGGTCCTCTGGCAGGTCTTCCGGCCGCTGGCCCAGGGCAGCCAGTTCTACCTGATCGTCTTTCTCGCCGGCGTGCTGCCGTTGGTCTTCCTGGCGTACCGGTCGGGCTTCGGCGCCAAGGGCGACGCCCCGACGGTGCTGGACTGGGTCCTGGCCGCCGTCGCGCTGGTCGCCTGCCTCTATCCGATCAACCCGTTCGCCGGCGGCTACGACGCGTTCCTCGACCGGCAGGGGCTGCTCGACGCCCCGGACGTGGTCGTCGGCGCGATCCTGCTGGTGCTGATCGTGGAGGCCTGCCGGCGCACCACCGGTTGGGCGCTGCCCGTGGTCTGTCTGGCCTTTTTGGCGTACGGCTACTACGGCGGACTGTTGCCGCAGGACTGGCCGATCGCGCACGCCGGGCTGGACTTCGGCCAGATCGTCGACGCGCTCTTCAACTCCGGCAGCGGCTTCTACGGCACGCCACTCGACGTGGCGGCCACCTACATCGTGCTGTTCACCCTGTACGGCGCCGTGCTCGACCTGTCCGGGGCGAGCCGCTTCTTCGTGGACCTGTCGGTGGCCGCGTTCCGCCGCTCGCGGGGCGCGGCCGGGCGCACCGCGGTGGCCGCCGGCTTCCTGCTCGGCACCGTCTCCGGCTCGGGCACCGCCACCGCGGTCAGCGTCGGCGCGGTCACCTGGCCGATGCTGCGCCGCGCCGGCTACCCGCCCGAACAGGCCGGCGGGATGCTGGCGGCGGCCGGCGTGGGCGCGATCCTGTCCCCGCCGACGCTGGGCGCGGCCGCGTTCATCGTGGCGGAGTATCTGGACGTCTCGTACCTGACGGTCCTGGGCTGGGCCATGATCCCGACGCTGCTCTACTACCTCGGGATCCTGCTGGCCGTCGAGATCGACGTGCGGAGGTTCCGGGTACGCACAGTCGAGGCGCCGGCGACCACCGCGTGGCGGCTGCTGCTCCGGTTCGGCTACCACTTCTCGTCGCTGGTGCTGATCGTCGTACTGCTGGCTCTTGGGCTGAGCGCGACCCGCGCGGTCGTCTATGCCACCCTGCTGGCCCTGCTCCTGTCCTATCTGGACCGGCGCTCGTGGCTGACCCCGCGCCGGTTGTTCGCCGCCCTCGCCATGGGCGTCCGCGGCGTGCTCCCGGTGGTGGCGGTCTGCGCCGCGGCCGGCATCATCACCGCGACCACGACGAAGACCGGCCTCGGCGCGCAGCTGGCCTCCCTGCTGGTCAGTGGTGCCCGCGCGATCACCTCGAACCCGACCGCGGTGCTGGCGCTGACCGTGGTGCTGGCGGCGATCGCGCTCGCCATCCTCGGCCTGGCGGTCCCGGTCACGGCCAGCTTCATCATCGGCTGGGTGATCATCGGCCCGGCCCTGCTCGGCCTGGGCGTCTCCGCGCCGGCCGCCGCGATGTTCGTCTTCTACTACTCGGTGCTCTCCGAGGTCACCCCGCCGACAGCGCTGGCCGCGGTCGGCGCGAGCGCGATCACCGGCGGCCGCACCGTGCCCACGATGTGGCAGGCCCTCAAGTACGCGCTGCCCGCCTTCCTGGCCCCGATCGCCTTCGTGCTCACCGAGCCGGGGGAGTATCTGCTCGCCCGCGGCCCGGTCCTCGGCGTGCTCTGGGCCAGCCTGGTCGCCGCGCTGGCCGTCGTCGCGCTGGCCGTGGCCACCGGCGGCTGGGTGCCCGGCGTCGGCCCGGCCGGCCCGGTCAGCCGGGTGCTCGGCGGGCTTGCCGGCCTGCTCCTGCTCTACCTGGCCCCGATCACGATCGCCATCGGCGCCGGCGCGCTCGCCCTCGCCGCGGGGCTCGCCGGTCTGCACCGCCGCCGGGCCGCACAAACCGTCACCGAAGACAGCACGGGGAGGACCACGTCATGAGAAGACTCACGGTCGCCGGCTTGGCGGCTCTGCTCACCGCGTCCGCGTTGACCGCCTGCGGGGGCCGCCAGGATGCCGCCGAGACCGACGCCGGCGGGGCGGTCACCTGCCAGGTCGCCGGCGAGACCCGGATCGGCATCGCCACCGGCAACGCGACGGGCGTCTACTTCGCCCTCGGCAACGCGTACGCCGCGCAGATCGGCGCCACCGGCGGCAAGGTCAAGGCCACCGCGGCCGAGACGGGAGCGTCGGTGCAGAACATCCAGCAGCTGGTCGCGGGCACCTATGACGTGGCGTTCTCGCTCGCCGACTCGGCGGCCGACGCGGTCAACGGCACCGGCAGCTTCACCGCCAAACAGCCGGTGCAGGCGCTGGCCCGGATCCACACCAACTACACCCAGGTGATCGTACGCAAGGCGGCCGGCATCAAGGACGTGGCCGGGATGAGGGGCAAGCGGGTCTCGACCGGCTCCCCGAAGTCGGGCACCGAGGTGATCGCGAACCGCATCCTGACCGCGGCCGGCCTCGACCCGGCGAAGGACATCCAGGCCCAGCGCCTCGACCTGACCAAGACGGTGGACGGGATGAAGGACGGCTCGATCGACGCGCTGTTCTGGTCCGGCGGCCTGCCCACCCCCGGCGTCACGGACCTGCTGACCACGTCGGCGGCGCAGGTGGAGTTCCTCGACGTCACGCCGCTGCTTTCCGAGCTCAAAAAGATCAATCCCGTGTACGAGCAGGGCACGATCCCGGCGTCGGCGTACAAGACTGCGGCCGACCTGGCGACGATCGTCGTACCCAATCTGCTGCTGGTCCGCGAAAACCTCGATGCCAACGTGGCGTGCGTGCTGACCAAGGTCTTGTTCGACCGCAAACCCCAACTGGAGCAGGCGAACGCGTCAGCCAAGGAGATCAGCCTGAACACGGCCCGCAACACGGCGCCGGTGGTGCTGCACCGCGGCGCTGTCAAAGCCCTCGACGATTTGGGAGCGCCGAAGTAGGTCAGCCTGCTGTCACCAGGCGGCGGATCAGCGCTGCCGCCTGGTCGGCGACGGGGTGGCCGAGCGGGCGGGTGGTCAGGTCGCTGAGGGCGAACATGTCCAGCACCCGCCCGAGATAGGCCCAGTCCGCCGGGAGCGGCAGGTCGGCGGGGTGGTGCTCGGCGAAGCCCGCGCTGAAGCCGGCCAGGAACGCGTCCGGATAGTCGGCCCCGAAGCGAGCCATGTTCGCGGCGTCGCCGTAGGGACAGCCTGAGTAGCTGAACTCCCAGTCCAGCACGGCGTCCACCCGCCAGCCGGCGGTGGCGCGGGTGACCAGGATGTTCTTCGGGTTCATGTCGGCGTGTACCAGACGGGCCTGCTTTTCGATCCGGGCCAGCGCCGGGGCGTGCGTCGTGCACATGGCCGTCCAAGCCTCCCGGGTGGCCCGGTCCAGCCGGGGCTCGGGCACCGCCGCCATGCAGGTCGCAGCGAACTCGGCCAACTGCGGACCCCATCCTTCCGCGGGCAGGGTGAGGTGGTGGTCGGCGAAGAAGCCCGGCCGGTCGAAGGCCACCGCCCCGATCCTGGCCGCGACCCGGCCCACCTCGACACCGAGTTCGCCGAGCTCCTGGCCTGCCCCGGCGAGCACCTCGCTCAGCGGCGTCCCCGGCACATACTCGAGGACCATCGCGGGCCGGGTGTCGGCGGTCGCCGGCAGGACGAGCAACACCTCCGGGACCGGAACGTGCTCGCGCGCAGCGGCCATCACCGCGGCCTCGATGGCCGGATCCGGGCCGCCAAGCCGGGCAACGACGCGGCCGTCGGCCAGGGTGAGCAGGCACGTCTCGTGCGAGAACCCACCGGCCAGCGTGGCGGTGGCCAGAACCTCCCGCCCCAACGCCTCGGCGATGCGCTGGGTCTCCTCGATCTGCATCGCCCCACTCTCCCGCACCGAGCGCGCCTTCGCTGTCCGCGTCTCCCGTTGTGGCGGATTCGCAATTGGCTGAAGTGGTGGCCCGGAAAAGGGATTGTCAGATCCTCCGGACTTCACTAATGTATGAAGCCGAACCGCAAGAGCGACGAGTCCGAGGAGCGTGAGATGGCACCGCAGCTCAACACCGAGCTCCTAGACGGGCGAGCGTATTCGCTGGCCAGCAACGACCTCTGGCTCCTGTCACGGGCTGGGTAGGCAGCGCACCTAAGCGCTGAGACGGCACCGCCGCCGCCCAACCCAAACCGGGGAGGGCGGTTTTTTCTGTGCCGGTACCGACCTTTTCGAAATTGCTCCAGGAATTGCGCTCGGCTGCCCTTTTTCGACAATTGAATAGGCATTCCCGTCGGTCCGGATTCCGGATCGTTGGGGTGCGGGGACGAGGGGCGGCGGCCTGCGCGGGCTGGCTGCGGCGGGTTTGTCGACCGCCGGGCTCGCTGGCAGGGACTACTTGCGCTACCCAGTCAACGCGGCGGCTCGCCGCCCCTCGTTCCGGCATCGCCGCCAGCCCTCGTGGCCCAACTGGCAGAGGCCCGGCGTTGAGGACGCCGGTCGTGCGCGTTCGAGTCGCGCCGAGGGCACGCACGGAGAGAAAAGCAGTGGAGTTACACGGGCCCGGGTAGCCCAACTGGCAGGAGGCACGCCGTTCAGGGCGGCGACAGTGCGCGTTCGAATCGCGCTCCGGGTACGCAGCAGCTAGGGGTCATAGCTCAGATGGAAGAGCGCCGCCCTTGCAAGGCGGATGGCGCGGTTCGAGTCCCCGTGACTCCACCAAACGGACCCCCTGACGGAGGGGCAGACGGACCCCTCGTCGCCCGGACCAGCAAGCCGACATCGATCGTCCTGTGAGCCGCAGTCGTCCGACTGCAACGCGTGGAAGATACCGACTGTCGCCGGACGGACAGAGCGCGGCAGGACCAGGACACGACGGTGTCTCTACGAGACGTCGAAGAGCCGCAGCCCGTCGTACTCGCCGAAGTCTGCGAAGTCCTTGCCGTTGAAGGTGGCGAGGGGGAGCCGATCAACGAGACAGCACGCGGCGATCCATGAGTCGTTCATCGGCCGCGGCCGTCCGCGTTGTTGCGCTCTTGCCTGGAGGTGGCCCCACGTGGTGGCCACAGCCTCGTCGAACGGCAGGACGACGATCCCTGTCCGCCATTGAGCAAGGTCAGCCAGCTTGCGGGGACCCCAACTGCGCAGGGCGGTCCACTTGGTCAGCTCTCCGAGCGTGACGAACGTGATGCACAGCGTCTTACCGGTCAATCGGGCCTGAAGCCGGTCATGGAGCCGACCTCTCAGGATCGTTGACGCGACATCGGTATCCAGGACTACCAGGCTCACTCGGTGCCGGCCCGCCGGGAGGCGTAGACGTCGGTGAGGAAGTCGTCTAGTTCTTGGTCGGACTCGAATAGGTCCGGACGGGCGAGGTCATCGAGGGAGCTGACCGGACGGACACCTTGGCGGCGGGCCAGCTCAGCCGCCGGCACGTGTTCAGCTGTCGGCCAGACCGGCAGTCGGTCAGCGCTACTGGACATCGCGGCTCACCCCTTGTCTCCTGCACTCCCCCTGAGTCTCTCACGAGACTGCCCGGCGACCGAATCCAAGACGACGCCTCTGACGGAGCCTCGGGCATCTGATTGGGGCGTCATCCCGTCCTGTGCGCCGAGGTCTTTCCCGACGCCACGCCGGCACGCTTGGCTCTGGAAGACGCCTTCGACGACCGGTAGAACGCGGGGGAAAGATCTCATCGGGCCTTACCTCGCGCCCGTGACCTGGCCATCCGTACGGGCAGTGGGTCACCGGCGACCGTCAGCACGGATTTCGCATTCTGATACCGCAGGCCCACGAGTGTCTAGGTGGCCGCTGTCCGCGAAGAGCGCGGACCGGGGGCCACTCGTCATGTCTGCTCCGGGGGCCGAGCCCCCGGAAACCCCCACGGCACGGTGGCTGCGGTGGGGTGCGGTTCGCGCGGCGACACGTCGGGGCACACCGAGTTCGAGACCCGCAGGGCCCATATATGTCCGATTTGCACGCTAGGGTCGAACCAGGCGATCTTGAAGTCGGGCCGAGAACTACAGCAGTTCGCGCAGTCGAGCCGTCACGTCCACCCGCAGCGGTCGCCTGACGACGGGTGGCTCGCGTTTCGCGTCTGACATGGGTACGGCCGCAACTTCGGCCCTGCCGCCGGCCGGGATCGGTGCGGAGGCCGGGTGGGGTGTTGCCACCCGGCCGCGCCGACGAACGCTCACGCACCAACTCTGGAAGGGCCAGGTCGCAGCCCTGTGCCATGATCCTGACCCCGGACTGGTGCTTGCTGAATGGGGTGACCGACTTGAGACCAAGCGCGGCACAGCGTTCGTCAGCGTGAAACGGAGGCGGGGTTTTCGGGGGCGCCGGCACAATCGTCGAGGTACGCGTCCCAGTCTGGATCCTGCGCAGACGGCTGGCTCGCAACGTCTTGCGTGGCCACCCGGGTACGGAGGTCGTCTGCCCAGGATCGGGACCAGCGGTGCAGGGCGGTCACGTCGTCGTCGGTCAGGCCGTAGGCGGTGAACGTCTCGTCGTCCAGGAACTCAACCGAGTCGAGCCGGTCGAGTAGTTCGCCGGGCGTGAACCGAAGGAGGTGGGCGGCGCCGAGACGTTCGAGCTCGTGCAGCGAATAGCCGCCGCGGGCGTGCGGCGTGCACGTCGATGAAGTCGCGGTGGGTGCCCCGGTCGTGCAAAGCGCCGACTTTCAGTCCGACCGCATCGTCGAGCGCGAGGACTGGGCCGATGCCTAACCGCACTGGCGGCTGGATGCCCGCTTTCAGCAGGTCGACTTCGCAGCGCTGGTCCCCATCGTGGACCTCGAAGCGGGCCATCGTCGGAGCCGTTTCGATGATCTGAACGTCGTAGCCGGCGGCGCGGTAGACGTCGGCGAGCCGGTCCATGATGACGTCGAGAGGCTGCGTGGACACGGTTGCGAAGTCAAGGTCTCGAGATGGGCGGCTGGTCAGGTGATGGGCGCTGATCGCATACCCGCCGGCCAGGACGAGGCCGAGGTCATCGGAGGCGTTGAAGGCTATCCGGGCGAGCTGTTGGTGGAACGGGTCCACGCCGGGGTCAGACCGCTGCGAGATCTGGGAGCTGCTTCTCCCAGACGCCGATGAGGTCTCTGGCGGTCAGTCGTCGGACCTTCGGCCAGTCGTCGATCAGGTGCGCCCAGTTGATCCACTGAGCCAGGTCAGCGCGTTGCCCCTCACCGATCAGCGTCGTGTACAGGGTCAATCGCCGACGCGGATCCGTAACGTCGAACACAGGGCTACCGGACCAGCACAGGCGATTGGGCAGCTCGACCAAGCCGACGGCTGGACCGGCGAACTCTCCCCGGCCGGGGATGCGGCCGGCGACACTGCCTGCCCGGGACAGCATCTGGTTGATACCCACCCACTCATTCTCGCACCGACCGAGGGCTGCGGGCCAACTGCGGCCTGGATCGGTACGGAGGCAGTGCGGGTACGGCCGCTACTGTCACGCCCGGTGGCCGGTCGTCCACGTTGTGGCTGACGCAGAATCCGCCACTCGCTAGGTAGGGATGGGTGGCTAGAGACGCAGAGCGGTCAGTTGGAAGCTGCGTGGGTGGGAGGCCGCGTGGTCGACCGCCGCCTGCACGTCGGCGAGTCCGAACTCCGTGACCTCGAAGATGCCCAGGTCGAGCAGACCCGACCGGACCAGCTTGATCAGCTCGATGTTGGCGGCCGGCGGGTACATCCACTGGCCGCGCACGGTGACGCTGTTGCGCATCAGCCACATGTACGGCAGGGCGAGATCGTCACGGATGCCGCCCATCAAGACGACCCGGCCGAATTCGCGTACGGTCAGCGCCGCCGCCCGGGCCGGTGCCGGGCCCGCGGCCGGCGGCAGCAGCGCGCACCAGCGGGCGGCCTCGGCCGGGTCGATCGCGCCGATCGGGAAGACGTTCTCGGCGGGGGTGAGCATTTGCTCGGCGTACGAGCCGTTGCCGAAGCGGCGTTGCAGGCGCAGGCCGCCCTGGGCACGGGCGCTCCAGCCCTGCAGCATGATCTCCGGGGTCGGCGCGCCGTCGCGCGAGCGCAGGGTCGGATCGCACGTCACCCAGTCACCCGGGGCCAGGCCGCCGATGTCCGGGCCAGTCGCCCGGACCCGGCCGATCGCGCCGGGCCCCGGCACCACCGGCAGGTCGAGCAGGTAACGGCGGGTGCCGTCAAAGACCTCGTTCGCGTACGGGAGGATGGCGGCCGCCGCCACGTCGACCACCACTTCACCCGGACCCGGAACGGGGTCGGTGAGCGTCTCGACGGTCGGCGGCTTACCGAATTCGTGCAGCACAGCAGCTTACCTGCGTGCGGAAAATTGTCCAGGGATAGTTGCGTGTCTGT
>Ga0307512_10004851_pt1 | contig 14405 bp, 22 predicted proteins | sample 14_EM_MG_FD_200267 | JGI IMG/M metagenome (GOLD analysis project Ga0307512, IMG submission 200267) | Populus trichocarpa ectomycorrhiza microbial communities from riparian zone in the Pacific Northwest, United States - 14_EM | ecosystem: Host-associated > Plants > Roots > Unclassified | place... | reverse complement strand
TTCCATGAACTCGAGATTCGCTAGAAGGGTAGTAACGACCAGGCCAGTACGTTTCACCGTGCATCGGTGGTGCGTAGGCCTCGAGATCGTTGAACTGATGAAATATCGGCATCATTGGATTATCGGTGGCCCACGTCTCGTTGTACGCAGTATTATCGTAGTAGACGGTACCTCCATAGGCCCCTCGATTGTCCGTTAGCAGCGAGTACTGGACCGGCAAACTGGGTGGCGTCCAGTTTGCAGCCAGATCCTCTTTGCTGTTGAGATATGACTCCGTGAAATACGACTCCGGCGCATGGGGTTCCAACACGCCGCTTAATTTCCCACAAGAGAAATCAGACCCCACACCCTGGAGTTCGGATACACCGCTCGACTTGGTAAACGAGAAGACCGGAGCCCTCGGGTTGAACTGGAAAGACTTCGAAGTGGCTTTGTTCTTAATATTTCCTGCAGTGGCCTTCGGAGCTACCGGAGAGGTTTGATGCAATATCTCCACGTCGCTCGGGGTGCGGTCGTCCTGCTGGTTGGCGGTGGCTTCCGTCGACTTTGGCGTCGCCGCGGGGGCAAGTTTGTGCGTACCATTCTGGTTTGGAAGTGTGTTTTCCATCCTCTGAAGGGAAGTGGCTGGCGGCACCACCGTGGTGTCGACCGATCCGGTCTTCCACTCGAACGCTTCGTCTCCAGTATCGATCGATCTATGAGAAGTTTCAGGATTCGCTACGAGGGGAATGTAGATCTCTTGTGACTTCGGGGATGTTTTGGGTGACGTTCTGGATTTGCCAGCAACTTGCTTTGCTTGTTTGTGCGCCGCCCCGGGGATCGAATGCATTAACTCCGTCGGAGCAGAGGGTCGTGGACAGGTGTCGAGTGGAAGTGAGGGAAACTGTTGCGGATCGTTGGTGTCGAGAGAGAGTTTGATGGAAACCTCTGGAGATGTTGGGGAAAGGAGTCTTGCGGGCGGGGTCTGAAGTTGGAGGGGATCGCAAACATCTGGGGCGATGTCTGTCGGCGGAGCTGGAAGAGTCTCGCTAGTCAACTTCCGGGAGGTTTTCTCATGCCCCCGTTGAACAATCTCGGAGAAGAGTGTGGCTCCGTGGGGTGGCGTAGAGTGATTCTTCACCATGTTAGCCCTCTAGCTCTGTAACTCAAGGAGCGCTTACATAAGCGCTCACCTTCTGACGCTCAGGTGACTCGCCACCAGACTCTCTCTGAGGAACAAGTGTCCGAGCTGCTTGCGCATAACTGAAGCTCTCAAGCGGCGGCTTAGGAGGACTCAGTGGTGGAAAATCCTCGACAGATTCCGTGTGAATTGGGCTCTCTCTCACTGAGGAGATGTTAGCTTGACTGATTTTTTTTCGAAAAACGCGCCATTGAGAACAAACCTCCGACAGCCCTATGCTGCTTCTTGTCTCCATTAGACTCGGTACTCTTCCTGTCCGTTCCGAACGCTGTATTCCACTTCTCTCTCTCCTTCATTTCTTTTCCCGCCAAGGTGTCGTTCTTGCCCATGACAAACCAGGGGCGCTTCTGTTCTCCCTCCGTCTGTTCTCCCCCCACCCACGTATTCTTCTTACCAGCATTAAACAAACCATTCTTTTTCTCACCATCAAAGAGAGAATTTTTCTTTTCACCACCAAATTGAGACAATTCCGGAGCCAATGAGCCTGGGTATGTTGGCCGTCTATTCCTCGACCCACCCTTCTCATTACTCTTGATGTCCAGAGCAGATGGATGTTGGCCAGCAGAGACAATGCATTTCGCCGGAAGATCAGCTTCGCCCTGCGTAGAGGTTCCGATTTGGCTTCGCAGACATTCAATTTCACTCTGTAGGTTCTGGATCCGATGCTTAGCCGAGTCTAACTCAGCTTTGGTCACATAAGGGTCGGTTTGGCTTGAACGAAGTGAGCTTGCAATTCCAGATTCTAAACACAGAAAAATCAGTAAATGCGCAGTTCGTCATCGAGAATCACTAGGAGACATACGGAATGAAACGGATCTCTCATTCTGTCGCCTCGCATCTCTCGACCGTGTGAAACGGCCTCGCGGTGACGGAGAGACTGGACTCTGTCGAGGAAGCTGTTGGTGAAATGGCTGAGGCACTTCCATTCCAGGTGTTCCGTACTGCGCATGTGGGTGAAATGGTTGTGGATGATGCGGACCCGCGTTTGAATGAACAGGTTGCTGCAGGTACTGCGGCGGGGTCACTCCCGAGTGGTAGTATGACTGCGCAGGCTGCTGATACGTGCCCACCTGAACTGAGTGTGGGCTTCCACCTGGATAATTATATTGATTATCCATTCGGTGATGTCCCTGTGGACTTCCGCCAGAAGCATTGTATCCATGTCCTTGCCACTGTGAAGTCTGTTGATAGTTTGAACCCTGTTGATAGTTCGGCGGAGATGTGAACATATGCTGCTGGTAGCTGTACTGCATGTGGTATGGGTGATGCGATGGTGAGGTCAAGCGTCCACGCTGCCCATGCGGTCCACATCCGCGGCCACGCCTACCACCAGGCATCATATTTCTATCTCTATCTGAAGACGGTAAATATCAGTAGTAAGATCTTGCAACGTGACGGAGGGAAGTAGTGGGTGCAGGCTGAGGTGGTCCAGCAGCTACAGTAGTAAAAGAAATGACAATCTTTTGAGGGTAAGAGGAGTTGGATAGGGGGTTCAGGATAGAGGGGTAGGAAGAGATTGGTGGTTGAAAGGATGCACTATCAAGAGAACATACTGGTTCTGGAAGGAATGGTGATATAGTCAGAGACAAAGAGAGATCGACAGAGTTGTAGAAGGGTTGAGCAATAGGGGCGGAAGCGTTGGTTGTGGTCTGAAGGATGAGGAAGTACAAGGAGTTGCAGAAGGTGAGATGGTAGTAGTGGGAGAGTATACTGGGTCGAAGTAGTTAGAGAAGGATAGAGGATGCAGGGGAGGAGGGAAAAGTTGCGTGAGATGAGGGGGAGGGAAGACAGGAAGGAGAGAGATGGAGAGAGGAGAAGAAGAAGAGGTAGAGGCGAGATGGGAGATGAGGTGGTAAGTGGGGTGACAGAGAGATGGTGAAAGGGAGAAAGACCGATAGGGCACGGGTATATGCTGGTAATAACCCTAGAGGGAAATTGATTCGTCTTGTCACTCAAGTGATCCAACATGAATACGACACATCGAGAATTCACTTCGCCAGTCGCCGAAGCTTTTGATTTGAGTGGTAGTATACAGCCCAAAATCGATAGCATTATAGAGATTTACCGTTTTGATGACCGTACAGCAACGAATATCATCTATTTTAATCTGTATTGTGTACACAGTTACGGTCTGCAGCGCGGGGAAAGGAATACTGACAGCTAGGTGTCGTAGTGCTGAAGCCTGTACTGCGCTTCCTGTTAGCCGGCTAGAAAAGGCGCGGCAAATTTTACCGCTGGTATGGCAGCGGGAAGTACCATCACTTCGCTTTAGGCCTTCCGAACCTTGGCATCACTCGGAAAATCCACGGCACAATCAGATGCCACATGCTGGAATTTCACACATGGAATGAGCGCAAGAATCCGGAGCTTGGAATTAAATAACGGACGAAAAGGCTAAGTATTTCCTAAGATCTGCGGACATGTGCTGCCGCCGGGAGGAACAGTGGCTCGAAAGATCCCAACACCTTGCTGTTCGCCGCCCGAAGCTCCGTCCAGGCGAAACAGAAGCAGATCTGGGGAGTCAAAAGTTTGATCTTTCCTTCGCACATCCACTTCCCATATACTTCTACCTTACATTCCAACCACTTATCCATACTTCTCCGCCCTATCCCGTACCCATCTACCACTTACTTGTACACTACCTGCCCTACCTACACGCACACCCTAATACTAGTACGGACTATCCCGACACCGCCCCTCGTCGTTCGACCAGTTTTCCATCCTCTCCTTGCCCTGTGTCCCGACTCGACGGAGAGGGTGAGCCACCAGAAGCGTAAGCTTATTTCCACACCGCTCAACAAGTTCGACGCACTCTTAAGCCATGGACCCAAACCACCAGCGAAGTCACCCCATCCACCAGGATTACGGAGTTCCGAGCTTGCAGGTGGCGGCCTCGAACTTGGCGCAGTACCGATATTTCCCAAGGGAAAGTCTGTATCCCGCCACAGCCGCAGCTCCATCTTCTGGCTCGCAATATCGCGAGACGAGCAGTGGTTGCCCCAGTCTGTCAAGCGGCAGTTCGGAATATGGGATCACCTCCACCAGGCCCTCCTTCCAACCACCCAGTGAGGAACGGGGTCGGCGAGAGGGTTCGTCACTCACCAGCGACATTCGATCGAGCCAGCACCTTTCTGGCCGCACCCTCGCCTCGTACCCCCACATGGCCCCGACTTCTGGATCGGATCGTCAGCGCAGGTACCTGGACCCTCCCCCGATGCCTGCCCCGATCAGCAGCATATACCGACAGCCAGTCTACTCAAGCCCGTATGCGGAGGACAGCCATACCTCGGAATCGCTTCAGCCGTCCTCGAGATCGTACGCAGCCAGCATCACCTCTTGTGTTGATTCTCCGATGGAGGCGAGGTACCCGAGGTTTCCTACGCCGACTCCAATGGCGTCGCCGCCGAGGGGCATCGGCACTCAGCACGTTTCCCCCCTTGGGAGCGCTGCTACCAATCTGAGCGACGCCACACTGTTTTTGGCGTCTTCTCGGAACAGTGTGGGTGAGAAACGCACGGTGAGCAGTGCTTCTCATTGTCTGCAAGTCCCTGCTGTGACCTATGGGGGCCGCGGAAGGTCAATGACTCTGCCCAACAGTCGCGTCGCTGAAGCGTACGACCGCCGTGAAGTCCGCAGCTGGCCCGACGTCGATGCTTACAGGCAAGACGTTGAAGCAGATGTTGAGACGGCCCTGGGGCAGAAGAGAAGGAGGGTCGTCAATCGTCTCATGAGCAGACTTGGACAGCGAGACTGGGATGGCACGAGAGGTGGCTTGAGTGCCGAGGAACACAGGGAGGCTGTCAAACGCAAGGGTGTCGGGATTGCTGTTGTGGTTGGCATTATCATCGCCATCATTGTCATCGCTGCGGTGGCTGCAGTTCTCGGACCAAAGCAGAAGAATTAACTCTGAATAGAAGGGAGTGGACAATCAGAAGGGTTGCCGGCTTTACGGTTTGTCTGTTACAACCCTGAATTGCTGTCTCACGCGGTGTGTTTGGAGTGGATTCCCCGCATGAATTTATGGAATGGGAATTGGGACATGTTATCTTGTAACTGTACTTCTGTATATCCCTACAGTATTGAGATTGCCATAAGATTCATCGAACACTTCATCACGTGTGCTGGTGAAACACTATCGCAACAGTGAAGTCATCTTCATCGCACATTGTGTCACAGGTAGCAGTCCATAGCAAATGCATCACAAGAACACGTCCAATCATTAACTCACCTACTAATGGGCCAGTTTACCATTCCATTCCATTCCACAGAAAAAAACCAGATTAACTAACCGCAAAAACCCTGGAAAATCGCTTCCAATACCACCCTAGCAGTGGCAATTAGACCCGAACCTCATGCCGCACATTCCTCCACCCAGCTTTGGCCTCTCACGCGGGAGAGCGTCGAGGTCGATTTCGATGAATTGACGACCTCCGCCGGCCTCCATACGACGAATGGTAACTGTGCGACCAGAAATGGGGTGAGGAGTGCTGCAGTGGGCAGCAGGAAAAGTAGCGGCGGTGCGCGTGTCGAGGGGATTGCCCAATCCGGTGTTGCCTAGTTTCTCCCTGAAACCGAGACAGGAGGGACGTCTGGCGACGACTGGTGGGTTTCTCGGGCTCACAGGGTCCTGGACGCCGGTGATTCCGCTCAGAGAAACAGAAGACGTGAACGCAGCATGAGCAGTCTCGCTAGATCCCAGCGCGGAGGTCTGCTGCTTGTTCCTCTTGCTGTTCTGGGAGGTAGCGCGTTTGTGAAGAACTCGACGCCTGCGATGGGCCTTGACCTCCGACACGGGTGTACTGGGAAAAGTAGCGATGGGAGCCTTATTTCCTTCCTTCGTCTCTTCTCCACTGCTGCTACCGCCGCCGTGAGCAGTAAGTCTAGCGGATTTGATGAGTTCGGGGTCTCCGCCGTTACCTCCGTTTCCGCTGTGATCGTTGCGTCGATTCTTGGTTACCCTATCCTCCCGGAGACTCTTCCAGTGATTGAAGAATTCACTCCTCAGACGATTCCTGAGACGGATGCGGGGCAGGTTTCTGAGTGCGGCAACGTTGTTTTCGTCATCCAGTTCTCCAGTATTCTCACCGATAGCAGCCAGAACTTCGAGGGGGCCAGCGAATAGACTCCTCATCTCACGGCGAGAGGGGTAGCTATCTACCAGGCCCCAAAAGGAGCCGACACCCATTCTGTGTCCGCGGGAGATGTTGGACATGACGCTGCTTGAGTGGCCCCGATGAGGAAGTAGGAATTGATCGTTTCGTGTCGTGGTCTGCCGGTGGGGATGCGTATTAATGGCGAGGTTTTTTTATGGTAGTAAGATGGAGTGGACTGACGGGTGAGGCGTCGGTGGTGGGATTTGGTCGCCGGGGGAACGGTTTTATGGCTTTGGGTTCGAGTTTCGGGAATGAAAGATCTAGCACAGCCAAGATGAACCGCAGACAACATTCTCCACGGTCGGCGCCAAGGCCTTTCTAGTTCAGCCATCGAATTAATCGGCCAGATGAAAGGAGACACAAGAAACGGCCGGCGTTCTGCAAAGGTTTCAATGTTTCAGCGACGAGTGATGAGATACCATCTAGGTCAGCGAGATCGTATGCAACCCATGTGGGAAAATGAAGGCCAAATTTTAAAATTAGAGTCAGGTGCGATGCTGTGATAAGACTGTATCGAAATGAGAGATTGGCGCTGTGCTCGAATATTCAATCTCGTCATATTATCGGGCGTGAGAAAGGATCGGTATTTTACCGTCATCAGAATTCTTCCGAACCCGCCCCCTGAAAAACAACGGAGAACAAGTACAAGTTGAATGACACAGAAAATTTCACATTTTTCCCTCAAGAACAACCCTTACTAATACGGGCACGTCTCTTCTGACTAAGTACTTATGTACTTCGTCCCCGGTAAGACTTAAGCCGACCCCAGCGATACTCCACCCCAACCCAATCGAGGATATCTATTATGCTACGTTGGAAAGCGGTGGAGCTGTGTCGCTTCTCATCGCCCGGATTGTTTTTCTGGATTCAAGCCTGCGCAACAGGTATGTAATTCACCTATACAGCTAGCTTCTACTCCACTCAACTTCTACTTACAACTGTTACTCCCGGAATTACCTTATCTGCAACGTGAAGCCCAGTCCAATAATTACGCCATGGAGATGTAATTATGTGATTACCCAGCAGAAGTCAGTCGCTTGATGCAATCCATGAAGTCAGCGCTTCCCCCTCACCAGCGGTTCCACCTTGCCAGCAATCACCGGCTTCGGCCCCTTCCCCCTCCCGCCGCGACGACGGACTCCCGTCCCAATTGACTTTGCAGCTAGCTCCGGATCGAGCGTTGTATCCGGGTTTCTGTCTGCTTTCCTGGAAAGAAAACAGATGTTGTTTCCTGCCCTGCGTTCCGACACGGCCGGGATGCCTCCCCCATAAGGCAAGACCATCCACTCATATCATTAGAGCCAGCCTGACTAGCTCTTTAGTTTCGTCCACCGTTACGATCCCGTGGGGCGAGATACCTTCCCGAGAGGTGAGATTATCCACAACAGTTAATGGAACTACGCTGACAAGGGCTGTAGTTTGGTTCACCGTTAGGATCTCCCGGGGACGGAATGCCTCCTTCCTCAAGGTAAGATCCTCCACCAATTTGACCGGAGCAATGCTGATTGGGTCTTTAGTTTCGTCCGTGACGATCTCGTGGGGGGAGGGGCGGGGAGCCACACCTTGACGGTACTCCGCGGAGGATTCATGTTGCAACTAGCAGATTCCCGAGTAGAGGCAAGCAGAAATGTGCTAATTACATTGTACAAGGATCAGTTGGATAGGGTAGACTTTCTCCCAAAAAAATGGAGGGCTGTGGCAGATCATTCGCCATAGCCCTACCTACCGCTCGCAGCATTCGAGTTCAAACCACGTTCCTCGAGCCGACCTCGAATTAATACTAACTAGCGGATTGGTAATCCCTGCAAGCAGACTGCGGCGCCTAGTTGCCTCGAAGCGCCAAACGTCAAAACACACACCACCGACCCACGCTGCAGGTCTCCTCGTCGGGTTTACACAGTGCGGACTCTCACAGCATTTCGGTACTGCATTGCCGAAGGATCCTCATGGATCCACCGCATCCTGAGACCTTTGTTGGACCTTCGGGCTGCCCCACGGAGAGATACTGGCCACCAGGCGAGCTGTCATTCGGTCGTAGGGAGGAGGCCGGCATCGAAGCTCCGCTGGCGGTTCGCGGCGGTCACGATCTCCTGAGCTGACGAGAGTTCTTGCCGCCTGGGATGAGGCCATCAAGGACACCGGGGTAAAAGGGAAAGATGGGAAAGAGAAGGAGCACAACACACGTAAAGACATATCACTTTGTGCAGACGGGATGGTGATACGGGTGAAAGTTTTCGGATGGAGTATTTCCTGTTTCTCACTGGAGGAGGTTGCCACTAGTCGCCGATGGTTTTCGGTATGGCAGGGTGGTGATAGTTTGTGTATCCCATGATCTCAGGCCGTGCCCAATAAGACTAAGAAACCAAAATTCAACCGATAGCCAGCATTGAAACACTCACGGAAATAGGCGCGTCGGCGTATGAAGGCTCCAGATTGCACGCACAAGTACGCTTTCAGGAAATGGCTTCGTAATCCATGCACAGGCGCCATGGTGTTTTTTTGATACGCATCCTGCCATTCTGGCAATGCCTGGCCGAGAAGTGAAGCGCCTACGCTGTGCTCAGCCTGTGGGTCCGGGCAACGGACGAGCCATCATGGTGGTAAGATTGCGAGGAAGCGCTTGTGCTAACCAGAAGATCTTTATATAAGTTTGATCTCCATGCACCCGGTGCCGGTGTGTTGTAAACTCGCCGCTTCCTTGATATCCACCGTACGTACAAACGAGCTTCCTCAATATTCCTTCTTTCACGACTGTTGCCTTTTTGCAACGACGGGTCCATTGAGTGGCAATAGCGTCCGCCTAACTACAAAGTCAAAGGACGACCGACAGGTTACCTTGGTCACCTTGCTCCTCGCGAGGTTCACTGTCTAGGCAACCCAAGGTAAGATCACAGTTGGTGCAGAGGATCAAGATGTATTTTGGGAATCACAGCAGCCCCGAGTATGTTACCAAAGCCAACCTGTTGTCAAGTCCTGCCGCTGCAATGCATTCGCTCAAGTCTTAATAGACACGCATAGCAAAGCCACGCCCTCACTCTCCCTTCGAATTCCCCTTCCTATCCAAGCCCACCCCAAGTATCGGGCAGTTGACGCGCGAGCTGCATATCCTCTACTATGACAGTAACCAGTTTGGCCTGTAGCGCGCACTTGTTCTCTCGTATAAGCCCTCCCGGCCCTAGGCCTACTCACTGGCGGAAGTCTCCTAAAGAAGGAAGTAGTCACACAGCAAGTTCGTATCTTTAGACGGATGAACGAGGAGCACCTCTGCCGCCTCCTGGAGGGCGACGATAGCCGACGACCGCCACCCGATAGTCGAGTCTCGCCAGTGCCGGCCGTGTAGCCCATCGCTTTCCGTTGCTGTGTTCGTGCGCGATTTCTCTGACCAATTGCGCAAACGGGAACTTGCGCAATAGTAAGTCGGCACTCTTCTGGTAGTAAGCGATCCCGCAGAGAGCTCTGACGCCCGGCCTATGCGGTCTGCAGGACCCAGGTGCGGGACCGTGGGCTACGGACTAGCGTCAGTCAGCACACGTCTCTATCACTTCCTGCGCGCCGTCAGAAGGAATATATGGATAGGAGGCGGACGCATAACACGCCTCGCCGCCACCGAAGTGTTCCGGACGCTCCTATGAGCGGTCGCGGTTCTCTCCATAGTATCGACTGCTTGTGCGGGGGTTCAGATTTACTTGCGGTGTGAGGTGTACTGGGTAAACGTGGGATTACGCGCCGTTCCAAAAATTTCGCACTTGTTGTGACTCGGTTAGCTTATGCCGAAAACTGAAGGAAAAAAAGGTTCAGCTTTATCGTCTGGGGCACGGAAGATTCTATCCACAGGGTCGCTCAGGCGCGCTCGGGTTTATACATAGCTGAAGATTCGCAAGTTGACCGCGGCGAGGATACACGATTGAAGCAGCAATGGAATTCGGACTTTTCAACATTAAGCAAAAAGCGAACAAGTGGCTAACAGGACGATCCAACTTTCCCTATCCCACGAAACCGTAAAACAAGAAAAAAACACCCAGAAGCGAGGTGCACAGATGAAACACCGCCCTCACATTTTGTATCCACCACTGACAGCCTCTGGCAATGCTCTGCAAATTACTTCTCGCTGAATATCCTGGTTTGGTCGGAGATGTCCTTGTTGCCATGGTAGTCGCGCATATCGTCTCCAGTCATGGTGTTGCCAGCCATCGTATCACTTCATCACAGTCAACTTCCAATTCCATGTGATGAGCATTCACGACCCCCTGGACAGAACACGTACTCAACATCATTGACCATGATAGGCTGCATCGTTTTAGGGTCGATGACAGTGGATCCGCAGCGATGAACGACATTCATCGGTCCGGATATGACCATTTTTGGGATCTCAGGCTCATTCTTTTCGATCAGAGAAATGAAGCGATCCTTGAGCTTGGAACACCATCCTTTGATGCCTGTTGTCAAGTCAGGTGGGGATGCGTCAACGAAGAAAACAGGCAGGAATCAGAGAAATACGTTTCATCATGGTCTTGTCCGACCTCTTGACGACGGTGTTGTCGGACATGTTGAAGTTGGTGTTTCAAGTATGGTGGGTTTGTAGAGGGGGAGCAGGTGGGAGGAGGAGAGAGGAGAGATGAAGAAGGAGGGAAGAGGGAACGGGGAAGAAAAGAGAGAGGGTGAGATGTGTGAGGAGATAGAAGACGTTAGTAGTGTCGGGTGTTTAAGTACTTACTTAGCGGCAAGGTGATGTTTGCTGCACTAGCAAAATTTCGACTAGCCCTTCCAAGAAATATGGGTTCAAGCGTCAAACCACGTAGGGTAAAGGAAATAGAAAAGGGTCAAAGGTACATAGTGTATGTCCCAGCCAGCGACACCTCAGCCGAAGCCGCGGATTTCAGCAGGTTTTCGACGATGGAGACTTAACGTTTTTATGGATTGAAACTACGAGTATAAGTCAAGTGATACTAACAATGGAGAGTGGAGGCGGCTGGTTGCGTCATAATATTTTGCTAAGCGCTAATCATAATCTAGCACTCAGGGCACGTGACTTAGCCGCGCATGGACGTCACCCCAACCCAAGTGGATCTGGAGCCGTTGGCAGACTGATCGAGGTTTTTTTGTTTAATCGTACTCGCATTCAGCTTATCTAGACTATGGCGGCGTAAATTTTGACCGGTTCCCATCCACTATCCCGCGAGAGTGACACTTACAAGCTCCCCTTTACTCTCCCCTAGGCTTATCCTAAGAGGATATAATATACATCAAAGAAATCACAAAGGAAAAGATTCTGAACAAAAGAAAGAAAAAAAAAGAAAGCGAGACCCGCCCCCTAGTCCTCGTCTGCGGATGCCATGCCTCCAGGCTGATCGATCGAGGCCCGGTTTCGGACAGAGGCCAGGCGAACAGTTTTTACTCCGCCACGATCTATATAGGCCGCACGCCATTAATCAATAAATGGTAAAATATGAAGGAACCTAGGTATGGAGTGGTTACATTCTGATGTCACGGAGTAATTCGTATTGCTTCAGCCGGGGCATCACAACCACCGTGACCGAATACTGGGACCAGACTCGCATGCGATCAATGAGCCGTCACCACCATCACCAGTAGCAGCACCACAATCACCGCGACCGAATAATCGCAGACGATATCGGTATATTTGCCACCGTCCGGCCGTATGAGCCAGCACAGTAAGCAGTACTAGGGAGGAACTCCGGAGTGTCAGCCAACGGCGGTGGATGGCGTCCGACCACAAAATTCCGCATCCACCACCGATTACTTGTAGTACTGGTGGACAATCCGGATGAACTACAGCCGCCATACGACAGCATCGAGGAGGAGTCTTGTTGGCCACCTTCGGAACTCGCACAACCACCAAGTACACGCACCGGAGGGACGATAATCTCCTTAAAATGTACTCAGAAGTGGGTGTATTCTTAGCTGATTCTGACCGGGGGGTATTTCCGCCCCTCATGTCTCTGGTTGCAGCGGCTGAAACGGTGCTGTTCATTCGAATTTCGTTATTCGCCATGATATTGTCACCCTCGGGCGTAGCCCTGATCACACGAACAAACCGCGGGATCACATAGCCACCCGCCGCCACATCTTGTTCGGGCGTGCCCTTCAGTTACTCAGCTTAGGGTTAGATAGAAGCATTTGCCTCGCCAGTACGAGCATATTGTCTTAACACTCACCTCCGACTCTCACCCAACTTCTTCCTTCCTATCCCGCTAACCTCTCCTTCTCTCATTCCAACCCAACATCACTTTCTTCGACCTGCCTCCTCTTACTCGACCCTATCTTCCCTTCTCCCCTCCGTACTCACACTCTCTTCACAACCTACCAACAATCTCCCCAATCCTTCAACCCCTCATCCACTCTCGCCCAACAAAACATTCACCACTCAACACGCCAAAAGAATAACCCACAATCCATCCCATTGCTATCCATTGCCATTGCTACTAACTTTCCGGCCAGAATTGACCTCAACCAGCCACGATGAACGACCACGGTGATTTCAATGCCGACCTTAAGCGCCAGGCCTCGAGCGCATCGACCGAGTCTCAAGCCTCGGATGCCTCGCGTGGCACAGACACTAGCGAGTTTGGTACCGGAAATTCGACGCACTGGTACGATGGGTGTAAGTTATCTTCCACCGAGTGATACCTTCTGTCTGCTTTTGGTGACGATCATCGGCACTGAAATTTTTTTGGGTCGCAGCGGATGAAACGTTGGCTTTGTACACCGGTGATGAGCTGGCCGAGAATCACCGGCAGTATTTTCCTCCGCGCCAACAGCATCGGCAGGAAGAAACTTGCCGCCAGTATGGTTCTCCACCCGAGCGAGCGTGGTATGTCGAACAGCACCTACGGCAGGGAAATCTTCACCAGCAGCTGTCTCCTCTTGAGGTGGTGAGACAGGCCGAACAGCGTCTGCAGGGAGAACATCGCCGTCAGTGTGGTTCTCCTCCCGGAATATTGAGGCACGTCGAACCGCATCCGCTGGACGGCGATCTACGTCAACAGCTGTCACCTCGGGAGGGGATGAGACTGGCCGGACAGCGTCTGCAGGAAGAACGCCGTCGTCAGTGTGTTTCCCCTCCCACCCGCACTTTACAAGGGGAGCAGCGTCTGCACGAGGAAGGTCGCCACCAGTACGGTTCGCCTCGTGAGCGGATGGTGCAAATGCCAGCCGAGCAGCGTGTGCAGTACGAATCCCACCGTCAGGGAGATATCATACGCGAACAGCAAGCCGAGCAGCGCTTGAGGGACTTTCGAGCCGCGCAGCAGCGTGGCAGAAGTGCCGGTCTGGGCACGAAGCAGCAGCAAGTCCAGCTGGGCTCGAGCCTGCCTGAGCAGGAGTCGACCTTGGGTTACGGATACCACGGCATGCAGCAGCAGCTTCCGCAGAACGTGGCCATACCCGGCGTTCCCACGGTGCCTAATCCTCTGATGCAGGCGATCGCACACTCTCAGCCGCAGCGTGCGCCGCTCCCCGCGCGCTACCACACGTCTCCCAACATCGAGTCGCCACTGGGCCAGAGTCTCCCCGGCCCGACGGTGCGACACTTTATCTTGGACGATCTCGCAACCGCGTACAAGAAACACGGCCCGGGCTCAGAAAATCCGAACAACCTGCCTGGAGACTTCGAGCCTGCTACTGTGGCCGAAGCGCCTAAGGAATCGCTGCTGTTTGGCCGCAGGAGATTGCCGGGAATCAGAAAGCTGTCAGAGACGAAGAAGTGGGACAGGAAGGCGTCCGAACCGAAGACAAGCGAGCGAATGGTGTCCGATCCGAGCAAGATGACTCAACCGACTATGATGCCTCTACCAAGGAAGTGGTCCGAACCGACCAAGTCTGAGCACGCAACCCAGCTAGACCTGGGGTCTGGAGTTGCGAGCAACCGTAAGCGATTACATCCATCCATTTCTATCTGTTAGTTGACGGTTGTGAGTCTGGGGGCTGATTGCTGCCCAGAAGCTGGCGGTGGTGACGGAAACAACTGCGAAGGCCGACACTCTGGTGAGTGATTGATCGTTGACCCCTCGCCAGCCGCTGGCTCATCGCTAACGGCGCCGTAGAAGCGCTTC
>Ga0307512_10004849_pt1 | contig 14414 bp, 23 predicted proteins | sample 14_EM_MG_FD_200267 | JGI IMG/M metagenome (GOLD analysis project Ga0307512, IMG submission 200267) | Populus trichocarpa ectomycorrhiza microbial communities from riparian zone in the Pacific Northwest, United States - 14_EM | ecosystem: Host-associated > Plants > Roots > Unclassified | place... | reverse complement strand
GGGAGATTATATACATGTACACTATATGCGAGGCAGTGTTGTAAGACAAAAGATGAATAAGGAACGTACAAGGGTGTCCTAAATGCTTCTATACACAGTCAGATATCTCCGGCATGATGCTGCACAAAGGGTGCTTGGACCCAATTCTCCGTCCTCGAGGCGGCGCGCGGCTTGTTGTGTTGATGATCCAAGCGTTGGCGGTAGCGAGATTCGAGGCACGATGTGTCGGAATATGGAAAGGACAAAGGAATTGTTGGTCGCAAGGTGATGGAGGCGGAGCGGGTGGTGAGGCAGCGATGCGCGAAGGGAACATGTCGCTTTGGCAGGTGCAGGTGTTGTCACGTGGTCGAAATACACCAGATTCGAGGCTAACACACTCCCCTTCCTTACACCGGTTTGTGCGCACTGATCGCCGCGTGTCAGAGTCTTTGAAGTCGTATGTCCAGCATGTTTGCGGCTTTACGTGACTTGCTAATTAGTAAGATATCTGATGGGATACCTTCATTCAAATTTCTTTTCCTAGCCGCAGCTAAGCTCTGGCAGTTCGAGATGAATTTGCGGACGGTGAAAGTTCGCTGAACCCGGCAAAGGCCGACGGATCGCCTTGAGTCTCGAATTCGAATTTCGACACCCCCACAACTGCTCACTGAGCGCTAGTTGGGAAAGAGATGGTTCTGTGTGAGATTTCTGAATCGTCTTCTAGAATCGCAACGCCGAGTGCGCCGCAGACGGTGTGGAGGTCTTTCGATTGTGGAGCGGATAGCGCTCAGTCGGCGATTTCCGTGCGTGCCGCGGTATATTCCGAACCTAACTCCAGCGAGCTCAGTCACTGCTCTATTCCGTTTCCCGCGGCGGCCTCCAACGAAGCGCCGCACGATGACGCTCGACTTTAGACGCTTGTCACGTCGGTTTATCCATTAATCCATGACTAAAACCATAGTGATCGCATGCGACTACCAATGGCCACTCCTAAGACTTGGCGCGCAAAAGGATTGGTGGGCGTGTGTCGAATCTGTCGATATGTGGGGTGTCATCCAGAGTCCTGTTACCTGTCTTCGAGGGATGACGCTCAATTTTTTTTCCTCTGCTTCAATGCTGTAAACGTGACAGAGACAGTCATGATGAGAGTTTGCCGTGATATGGAACCCTTTAACGACGCCAACATCACCCCAATCGTACTAATTATTAACAAACCTCGCTTCGTCATAGAAAAGTCTGCTTCTGACCCTCCAAGTCTTCCGAGGGTGCGAAATACCCTATATCTTCCGAAATTTTGAAAAGTCGTTTGACTTGACCCTAAGTCCCTGACTGGTCCTTGCCATAACTACAAGAGATCTCGACACAATGATTGCAAAGGGCGCTGAGCACTCACCCATTCTCTTAGAATCGAATGAAATTGGCGCATAGGATCGCATCAAATTTTGCGCGTGGTTATTCGAAAAAGAAACAAAAAATTGAGATGGATGACAATTATACAATTCTGCGTAATGTACATGAGCTGTACTTGGTGTACGTGTCGCGGCTCATTCCGAACCGTTTGTCGCCGTTATTCACATTCCTGAATGAGGCACGTCACGTCGTGTGATCGTACTATGATGTTCATGGAACCAGTGCCAATGTCGTGACCTCAATGGAGCACTGCATGGCCGAAGAATCGGACAACATTTGATTCAGGTACGCGCGCTACAGCGCATAGAAACTAGGACCTCTATCACACGCTGTAACAATGGTCCGAGGTGCCGGTGGGGCCCAGACTGGGGCTTTTCGCAGATCTCCGCCAACTACAAACCTCGCCCTGCTATCGTAGGAATTTAAGAGGGATCATCCCGCTCATGTTCTGTTTATGGTGCGGTGCGTTCAAAGTTCGGGTGATTCCGACCGCGCCTATTCGAAAGGATACCGTGACTATACTTGACGCACCACTGCTGACATGGCTTTGTTTTTTCAACATCGGGTGCAAAACACGGCGGCGCACGTGCGATGGCCGATTTTCTGGAGCAAGATCAACAACACCCGTTGTTCCCGGCTCAGAGGGTAGAAGGGGCTATAAATATTCCTTCAATGCACATACATTGATTGGTCTGGTCAGACTCGGACTCGTTTCCCCGCAGACGCTCTAAATTGCTCCGCATCCTCTTGGAATCATAATGTCTCATAACGCTCCCGGGCCACGTCGACCCGAAGACATCGGTGACGGTTACTATAGGGCTGACTCGTTCCCGCAGCCCGAAACCACTCCGCACCCATCTTTTCCTGAGCGCGAGCGTGCAAACGCCCCTCCGCATAGCATGCCCATGGTAAGCGCTTCTGGATGTACTGCACCCATCTTCTTGACTGAAATCTTGGAGGCTGGACCTCCCCCACCTCGCACAAGCTGCTCGCCAAAATGGGGCCCGCCTGCTTCGCACTCAGGCGTTCAGGAACAACGCTACGACGTGTCGTACAACGCTTGGCCGGATGCGCAGCCTGAGCGTAACGCTCCATACGCTCCTGTAATTGCAAATCCCATTCAATACCTAGAACGCTCTCCAGGGCTAAACTATTTGTCCTTTACCTAGAGCGCAGCTGCTCCATACAATAACCAGAGTCAAGATACGGGCAACACGAAGAGCGCCACGGTATACCAATACGGCAATAGGTTCCCGGCTTGCAACATCCCTCATGGCCAACCCCTTAATACTGTGCGCATCACACTCTGTCTTCCTCTGCCGCATTTCCTGCCTAACGCAGCCATTAGGGCTTCCAAACTGGGTGCGCGACCGAATCCGGATCGGCGCTTGACACGGCTCCTGCCCACAGTGCAGCTGGCGCCCATACGCAACCCTTTGCGTCCACTGCCGGCGTCGAAGCGCCCTTGAGATCAGAGAGCATGATGTTCTTCGCTCGACGTTATGTTCTCGATCCCGGAACGCGTATCGATAACATCCATATGGGATCAGGCGGCTACGGTCGCCTTAAGATTGTTATTACCCTCGAGGTAGCAGACGGCGCTTGATGTGTTGGAAAAGTGGAAACAGACATAGTTACAGGTTTGTGATAGGAGAGCTGTACTGTACCTGGGTTGGAAGGAAAGGAAGTACCCCGGAAAATGTACGTGCTCGTGGAATGGTCATTGAAGTTGTTTGCCTCTTTCTCCTCCGGGTTGAGACAAATTGCCTCCCTATTCCAAACACCTTATCAAGGATTGCTTCATTCGATGGAACTCAGGATGACTGCATTACATTCCGTAAATCACAGGAATATATGACGGCTATACCCCTAAGAACCATGCGCCCGCTTAAGCAAGATGGGCTGACCGCATGGCCCCACCCCACATAGATGAGCAGGGAAGGGGAGTTCATTTCCCTGTAATTGCAGGATCACGTCCAAGATAACGGCAGCAGGCATAAACAGCATAAACGGGCCTCGGGAACGACGGGAAGAAGCGATAGAAGCAACCATCCTACCGGTACGAGCGCCAGGACCCAAGGATCACAGGGGCTCTCGCAGATGGCCGTACATCACACGTCAGATTTACGTTTGTCCCTTGCGGTTGCTCTTGTTGGAATGGTTTTCGCACATAGAAGAAGCTACGGAGAAGTCGGCGTTGGGGCCGGGTGCTTCGCTTTTGAGTGGGCGTCACCAACTACAGTATCACAGCCCCGGACCCCGGACCCAGCCCCACCGTACCCGTCAAGGTCTTGTGACCCTGGGCCAGTAATCACTCGATTACCCATTCTTCGCAGCAGTTACATCGACGTTGGTGCCGAAGGAATGCGCTCCGGTAGGCCCCATTGCACATCCCTCTAACCACGCCCTTCGCTTGGTGGTGGTCATTGTGCACTGATGAGCGTGCCACACAATGTCGTCGTGTAGGAACTTGAAGATATTCGCGTGAAACAAGGTAAGACGTCAGTACTCGTATTATCGACAGGCCTCAAATTTGGGGACATGGAATGGTCAGCACTCGAGATTCGAGAATCGGTCATGAGCGACGGGAAAATGAAAGTGCTATACTGGTAGGGATGCTACCGGGCACTTCAGTTAGCTTTGCCTCACCGATTTTGTTTCGATCAGAAATGTGTGAAGGGATTGTGAACCTGTCGAGCGTCTTAGTACCCTTTCTACCTAAAAATGTGACGACCTGCACTTTCTGAAAATCTACTATTTTTAGCAAAAAAAAAAAAGTACAAAAAAGGACGAAAAGTACAAAAAAGTGAACACATGGTTTCCTGATGCTTGTAGAAGGTCACACCTGCGTAATTTACTCCGGTTTACGCTCACAAATCGCGAGACAGTGTCATTGTGGTCGCATGTTCGGCATGCTTAGCCGCTTTACATTGATTTCGAATTAGTAAGATATCTGATGTGAGAGACATTCTTTCAGAAGTTCTTCCCTAGCCGTTGCTTCTAAGCTGCATAGGGTCGAGGTGAATTTATTCTGAGAGGCATCAATGGCGCGACTCCAAGAGTCCAAGACCGTGACCGACCCTGATGAGCGGAACTTGCCGACGAGTGTCAACTCGGCGTAAGCCGGTGGTTCACCTTCCGTCTCGACTCTCGACAACTGGCGGACTGTATTGTCCGTACTAATCGGTGGCACGATCTCTAATCTAACTGTTGTTCAGGTCATCCGCTCCTTGATCATTGGTTCTTCGCTTGGCCCAGACGCTCGAATAAATCGGTGCAAACCCTGACATAACGGCATCCCCATCGCAGACGCCATCCATAATCTCCCAGGTCGTTCAGGGGACGACCCTGCGGCATTTATCAGGCAGGGCCCTTCTTCAGGCGCTTACTTCGAAGATCCATCGCTCTCGGGCCCTGCCCAAGCTCGAAATGACTGCGCGTGGATGCTTTCTTGAACTGGAAGTGGCTGGTGGATTGTGTGGTACCTTGAAGGCGAAAGGAACCGTGACGTCCCTTGTTTCCCCACGTGTTGATATTCCCTCCCTGGGACATCATTTCAATGGCGCGTCTACGGTCAGGTCTTACCAGTTCATTGTGGCATTGGCAATCCACGTGGATCCAACCGCTCATTTTTCAGCCCCGGGCGACGTACAAACAAACCACCGAGCTCGGACAAACTAGGGAATTGTCAAACCTTCGCTAGGCGCCCCCTATGATCGAGGGAATTGGTCCCCATGACCCATTATAGATATTAATCGCGATCTTGAGACCGGTCATTCTGGAGCTCTTTCGCAACGCTTCTCTTTCCACCAGCGCTTGAGAACGGCGCAGAATTGCGCAGCAAACAATTCCCATGACATCTAGGTCATGCTAAATAATTGACCTCGATCCGCGGTCGGGCATTCGGAAACTGATGACAGAATGCTGGGCTCTCTCTACCTTGTGGCTTGGCCCGTTGGCAGCCACAGCGGTCAGTTCTCGCGTGCAATGTGCGCGTGCAGATTTTCATGCTTCTGCAACTCCCAAATCAAGCATTTCAAATTGACCACGTTTTATGAATTCCGGGACAGTAGCCCTCGGTGGCTGTAATGAAAGACAAGCTAAGGGGAAGGATCGGACGCACGCATGGGGGACCCAAGGTATCACAAGGGCATAAGGACAGCTGTCATGACCGCCTCGTGATCACACATCTCCAACGGCGATGGCGGTGGCGAGAGGCGCAGAACAGTCGGGCTAAGGGAAGAGAAACAGCGAGCGAAACACAAAGGACGCAAACCAGAAGGACGAACGACGGCGCAGCAGACTCGGTTTGTCGTCGGACGGTCGGGCGAAAGCACACGGAAACAGAGAAGTGGGTAAAGTGGGCCGCAGTTGCCTGACTTTTAACGAGGCGAGACGCGGGGGTATATATGCAAGGCTGAGATAGTAAGAGACAAGTATTCTACGGGAAAAAGTGGGCCAGGGGAAAAAGTGAAAAGTAAAAGAGATCGGAAACGTACAAAAGGTAACCCAGATGCACCAATATACAGTAACAATTCTTCCAACACAGGCATGGTCCAGACCGAGGCGGTCAGCGAGGGGCGAGTCTTGTTCTGTTCGAGGAAAGGCGTCGATTGCGTGGAAACGAGGGTGAAAACGAAGGTTTGGAGGCGAGGCGAGCAAGGCGAGTAGGAGAGACAGAGCAAGAGGCTAGGCTTGGCGTCGGGCGCAGGTAGTCACGTGGTCGAAAATGCTCGATTCCGAGGCAGGCTATAGCGCCGCGGCGTTTCCATGGCACCTTCCACCTTACAGTACCATTCAAATCCAAACTCATGAACACCTGCGACGCAAAAGATGCAAAGCAGTGGCAAGCGAAGCGGTGTAAGGCAACCCACTGGACATACCAATGCCGGGACCTTAGTGGCGGTTGCAGGCAAGAGCCAAATGACGCCCTGTCCAATGGAAATCACATGGTGGAAGGAGAAAATCACGCCATACAAGTTTACTTCAAGGACCGTTGCCAACTCACTTGTCTTCAAAGTAGGTACCCTAGACCAAACGTGCCTGCACTGCCATTGCGGAGGCGAAGTAAGCTTGCATGCATGCATGATAATAAGTAGTAAGATGTCGATACTAAACATAGATGCTCACAGGCAGAGATTTTCATTGTCTTGAAGTTTATGGTGTTTAGTTTGCATTTCCTTCGTAATTTGGAGCCCTCAGTCTTGTGTCTCGTCCTTGTGCACCAGGGCCGAGAGGGCCAAGGAGAGGCGATGACTACTTGACAGAGCTTGATTGCTCACTGTAGATCATAGCGTGTGCGCGATACTCGAATGTAATGCACAACCCGCACTGTTCAAAACTTCCGGGTACGATTCTGCTGCCCCCGCCTCGCGCTGCGTGCCCAGTTCTGCTCTCGATTAATGCTTAGGCCCTACCTCAGGCCTATCGGCTTCGCGGCCAACAAGTTCTCCACAGAGGATCCCACAACAATCTGACTCCGCACGTTGGCAACACCAGTCCTCGACTACAAATGCGTCCATAGGAAGCTGATCGTTTCGAAACACATACAGTACTGCACTTGAGCAAACGGCGATTAGGGATTCAGAAATATTCTGTTTCCGCTTGGGGATTTCATTTCTACGCGCTGCTCTCCACACCGCTATCGACGCTTAAGCTGGGCGATTTGTCGCTCAGCTGTTCGAGACGCCGCTTGACTATGTGATAAACATACTCGTCCGTCAGTGATGTCGCGTACTTCTCATCGAACATCTTCATGGCTACCTCCATCTGTTTAGGTGGAATAGGCACAGGGAAAGTCGGTTTGGAGTTCGAACTGCGCAATCTGTTCTAGCGGGTTTTCTGAGACCATTATGCATTATGCTTTGATGACACCGATCAACGTAAGCAAAGGAAAAGATGTAGGGAAGGTGGCCGTCGGACTCCACGTGATCATGATGCCTCGGTTATTGTCCGAGTCTCACGCGATGAGCGCTGATTGCGCATTGCCGCACTCCTCCCACATCCTGCAAATACTCCGTCGTCCAGCACTACTATGTTGTCTGGGAGCCACGTGGCCCACGTCCGACTATTCGGTGGTACGGCGGACTCAGATAGAGACCACAACAGCGAATATCAGGACGCAAAATTGCAAATCGGGTCTTCCCGTTGAAAGCGACTTATAAAACTCGAAGACCGTGACCTCTCAGTGCATCTACGGTACCAAGAAAGACGGACTCAACAATATGACACTGCATGTAGGGAAATGCAGACATAATGTCGCGAGGACTTGGCGAATGGTTTGTATACTTTCACATGTGCCTCGTCCTCATCGCTAATAAAATCTTAATAGGTTTCATGCCTTTTGCAATTGCCCGAGTCAAGTACATCGAGTTGACCATATCCATATCCACGACGTTAGAGGCGGGACTGGAAACTGATTACGTTGAAATATACACAACTCTCTACTCTAACAAATGGTGACTAGGTGTTACAGAATTGCTACTTTTCCATTTGGGGACTCATTTCTAAACCCTCCTCTCCACGTCATCATCTAGGCCCAGGATGTGCGGTTTGTCACAAAGCCGTTCAGGACGATCGTTATGGGCATCCTGATCCGTCAGTGTTGTTGGGTATTGCTCATGGGCTGTGTGTACAACCACCTCCATCCGCTCGGGCGATGTGGACGGAGCCAAAGTCGATTTTGAATTCAAGACAGCGAGACCCATTCTATGGGGGGGTTCCGAGTCCATGATGCTATGATGATATAAATCACAGTGAGCTTGGAGGATAAATAAAGAACAAGAATGTCATACACTTCGGTCGCGGAGGTAAAGTCTGCGAGGGATCGGTACATCCGTGTTGCAGCGACTGACATAGTGATCAAGGAGGGCACCATGAACATCTGCATTGCAAGGGTACATAAGAAACTTGTTCCGCCGTAAAAATCGTGGCAAATAAAGACGTACCATATTGAACGCATCTGGCCACAGGCAGGAGAGTCAACCTTCTTCGTTGATATATTGAAGGGGAAAGAAGTACCGTTCAGATCAAGAGAGACAAACACCTACGACGCAAAGGAATAGTGAGTGAAGACGTCCATAAGGAAACCCGCTATACGTACCAGCGGCGGAACCTCGGCTACGACTGCGAGCGAGAGCCAAATGACGCCCTGTCGGAGGGAAATTACATTAACAAAAAGAGAGGCACCACCGACCGTACCGGAAGAACCAGTGCCTCACCTGTTTCCAAAGCAAGCGTCCCAGTCGTCCGAGAGAAAACGTACCCGTACTGCGACGGCCCATGCGAAGCAAGCCGATAAGCATGACGACCAACAGGAGGATGTCGGTAATAAACATAGAGGTGATAGTCGCTATATTGCTCTTGACGTTAGGATTATCGCAGGAGTCTTGCGCCGGATCCCATGCAGAGCGGATCTGCGGATGGATAGATACTGAGCCAAGATGATCCAAAGCATTTTGAGATTAATTATTTACCTTGATAATACCTGGTAAGAAGCCACTTTGGCTAAGTTTCAGTTCCTCTGCGGTACGAGAAGAGAGTACTTGCCATGTATGAGTAATGAAACGTCAATCCCCCAAACAATGGTTGCGAGCGCCACAACGGCCTTGTTCCTGTTCCAGATGGCGATGCTAACAAACCAATGAATGTCTCTTCTTGAAGTGGCTGAAGCATGGAAGTGTAGAACACTTACATGCGGAGCAGAATCAACAGCGAAGAGCAGGCAAATGTAATGTATGAAAAGATCTAGAAATTTACGAGATCAGAAGGTGGAACGCTTGGTCTCATCGAAGACTGGAATGCATAGAAGGACAGAATACTCACAAAACCGAAGGTAGCCAAGGCCTTGAGGTTGTTACAGGTTGAGCTTATGGATATAGGGGGTAGACATACAGTCGGGGCACACCTGACAATTCGGTTGGGACACGATGTCCATGGCGATCATGTTGAGGATCACAGTAATGAGCGTGGCGATACGCGTAAGGGAATAGATCTACCCAAGCGCCAAATCAGTCCAAAGCTCACTGGCAGGATGATGGCACCCGCTCCCCTTCCACCGCCCCCAAATCGCCTGTGACTACATACCCATATCGTCCACCGGTAAGGTTGACGTCCTCGGATGACACGCCACTCGTAGTAAAGACTGGTGAAGAACTCCCAGCTGGTATAAAGTCGCGTGAGTCCGAGTTATGTGACACAGTGCCTGTGAGGGGGCAGGCGCTCGATAGTGTAGACTCACATGTAAAGTCCATTCACCGCGTGGTTGAGCTTTTTTAGGGCCACTGTCAAAAGATGGGCCCAGTGGTATTTTTTGAGCTTAGAGGGAGACCGAAAGGGCATGGTACGCACAGGAATTGAGCACAACTACAGCAGGATCGCGGAAGTCGACCATCCTAAGCGTGCGTCGCTGGGATCGGAGGTGGTCTAGGTGGTCCAAGATTTACTGGAGGGAAGCTGGGTCGAAGCCGCTTACAACACGTGTGGGGTAGTGTATTTATACATTTATACACCGACACCTGAGGTGTGTTCTTATTATCAGGTGACCAGCGCTGTGAAGTATACGTACTCCGGAATTAACCGTCAGTGAGTCATGCATGCTCACCTGGGTATGGCGGGCCAGGGGCAGTGCATTGCAGTGAGGCGCCCGCAATGTTGGACTCGGAATTTGGCTTGTCACGCCGCCACGCCGACTCGGAGCGTCAGAGCATTGTCGACCTCCACGTGGTGGTAGTATAGTACAAACACTACCATCACGACACTCCACATGAACAGGTCCCACCCAAGAAAACTTCAGTCAAAAAATTTCCCAGGTTTGTTCAAAAGACAACCATGGATGTCAACCATGCCGGAACTGGCGCCACTTTCAGGCGCTTACCTCACCACTGGATCGTTCTCGGCGTGTCCGGACTCCGGACTCGCGACGCCACATAGCCGAAACAACGGAGCGTGGGACCATTTCCTCGTGGGAGCGGTGTGGTACCTTGAAGTCGGAAGATGTGTTCTTCCAGTTGCCCCGCACGTTGACATACCTCCTGGGACGTCATATACGGTGGCAAGTCTCCTGATTGAACTGAAGCGTATGATACGCTTCGGACACGCTGCGTATGATACGCTTTGGATACGCTGTGTATCCAACTGCTCAGCGCTCAGGTTTTCATGAAACAGTCGTTTGCAACAAAACACCGAACTGGGACAAACCGAGCACGCCCGACCCCTGTGGCATCAGGGGGCCTCCAAAATATACTGTCCGGTGGCACACGGAAGATACTACACAAGTATCGCGATTCCAAGGATAAGTCATAGTGGAGAACCAACTCGCGGCCATCAGGGTTTGAGGAAAAAAATTGTAACACAGGGCGGGGCTCGTGACTGAGATCGGGGCTGGTGTGAGGTTGTGCCCCCATACGAGCCTCGTGCGTCATTACAAGGCCCCTATATGGGCCTCGCGCGTCGTTACAATTTGATTTCGAGCCTACATTATACTTGCCGCTCAAATGTGGGCTCATTCATAAGTCAAACTTAATTGTAATCAGTATCTCAGGTCATTCAGGAATCGTGCTTTGTTGTGAATACCAATGTCCGATTATTTTTGCCTTACAAGGTACCATTGAGCTCACACTCCACCTGTCCGATCATAGCGAGATGGTTTCACACTCATTCCGAGATACATGTCATGTATCAATCAATTTCAAAATTGAGTACTAGTACAGTAGAAGTACTACTGCGACCCATATTGCAAGAAGTGCAACACTGCTGCAGCCCAAGGTTATGGTAACAGCCTCTGGGTTTGTCACCCAGGGCCCATGAACCTGTAATAGCCTAAGAAATTGGCTAGACTGGGGATTGAACCCAGGCATACTGGTTATATTCCAGGTGCTCTACCACTGAGCTACCTAGCCTTGAGGGATCAAGTTGGGATTGCCTCTTAGTCATGTAGCATATGACCAGAGTGTACCTCCAACAACCCAACCCTCGCACCCATCGTTTATGGCAGCCTCATCATCTAACTTGGTGACCCGCCATCCCTTGCCATCTGATCGTCTCGCCCTGTCCCGTCGCCATGCCTCTGTGTTTGGGGGAGTCCGGGGGGACGGGGGGTCGTTGTCCGACGTCGGTCATCATTGTCGGGCTGAGTGGACTCAGGGTCGTTGGCGGCATCGACATCGGCCATCGACATCGGGATCAGGTTGTCCAAGTCATCGCCGTCAGAGTCAGCATGGTGGCTGTGTTCAGGGTGTGGCTGATGGAGTCACGGTGGTGGTCGTAGTCAGAAAAAGGGATCGTCGTCGTCGTCCGAGTTGGGGATAGTGGCAGGACCAGGTCATGGTCAGGGATAGGGTATGTCATCGTCATTGGTCGCCTTCGTGGTCAGCGGTGGGGGAATTGGTCGTCATTGTCAGGGATGACGGTCGTCGGGGAGAGCCCAGGTTCAAGTTGGTCACGCATGGTGGCCCGGGAGAGGGATGGCAGACGGACTGACACAGACCGTAAAAGACATGCGCATCCGGCAAGCTCAGATTACTATATACGGAATAATGAATGCTGTAGATAACAATAGTAGCACGGACATGCATACATATGACGCTAAAAAGTGCAACACTTGATGTAACTCTTGATGTTTTTTTTATTTGTGATCGATGTCGTGCACTCTAGTGACTATCTAAAGACTAGCATAACCACTGTCATCGCCTTCTGAGTCATTGTTATCGTCATCACTGTCTTCAATCTCACTTTCGTCGACACTGCTGTTGTCGTTGTCAATCACAGGATCACCCTCGGCCCCAGGTTCAGGTTCCTCGGTATCACCTTCTTCCTCACTTTCTTCAGTCCCACTGGAACTGTCGTTGTCATGATCGTCATCGCCCCTTGGAACATTTGCGGTATCAATCTCATGGGCACGCTCTTGCTGCCTTTTGTGCTTCAAGTGTCCAATGCCATGGCCGAAATGCCTCACAAGCATGTCACGGTCCACAAAGCTGCAGAGAGGACAATGAGTACATACTGTGACAGACAAGCGATAAACTAAAATGCTCTTACATATTCACATAGAAATTCACCCAGTCGTCTGCTTCATTAGGGACCAGAATGCGTGCCACAGATCTGGGTACAGGCAACAAAGATGATGTGCGCCTGGCTGAGAAGGTCGGAATGAGATGTGCCCCCCTGACAACCTGTGTGGGGTCAAGGAATGTGAATGCATACTTATCCAATGACTCCACAAAGCCGATCTTTGGCAGGCGTGCATAGCGGAATCCATGATGATGTGGGCTGGGCTCCACTCCAAACCAACGTACCCATAGGAAATCCATTGAATGCAGCATTCTCTCCCCCACATTCAGATGGGTCGACAAGACATAAGTATGGAAAATCCCAATAACATGGGCATACCAATATGGTTCTGCGTTTGGTCCTGTTTCGGGAGACTTGACCATTATATCAGGGTACACCCGTGGATTGGTGGTGTCCCCATCGCATCTGACATCGTACGTTGTATAGTTGATCCGCATCGTTCTGCAGCGATATATCAGGTCCCCTGATATGCATACGGAATTCCTGTCATCCTCAGTGAAGTCACCATAGGTATCGCCCTCACAGTCCTGATTAAGAAGCCACCCAAGCAAGTGGTCCTTCAGTTTCGGAATAAAATCCTATTCACCCTTTACTTAGACACTTGCCGCAGGATATGTACAAGGAATAAACACGAAAACGTACATCAAAGGCAGGATCGCCAGGATTTGCATAAATGTAAGAGTAGATATCCACGGCATCTTTTCAGGTTTTCAAGATCTGGTAGTGTTTGTCTAGATCTATTTCTATATTGTCATTGATACTGGCAGTCTGTATTTTGGATTGTTCGCGTTCTGCAGAAACTTGGGCATGCTTGAGTTGCAGCACATGCTGTCCAATCTGTTTTGCTGCATCATGTTTATTCATTCTCCCATACAGCCGTTTTACCGTACGGTGTGCTAGTTCACCCTGATCATTGGTAAGACACATATATTGACGACATGATCATATGAGTTTCATACCACTTGAGTCGAATACAAGTCCGTGGTTCCGAACATCTGTATAGTAGACACATAATCTCCCAAGGCATGAAATTTCGGTGTTAACAGGTTAAAAGTCCTCTTTTGTCGCTCAGATATCGATTGTGAACCTTTAGATAATCCCCTTGCCTGTGCATGCTGCTGTGCCTGCTTTCACGCGTCGACCTCCTGTTGAAGTTCCTTCATTTCGAACTGTGAACAGGTGAGATCATGGAAATTCCTCATGAGGCAACTGTATTCCTTTGTGAGCGATTCCAGGTGATCCAGTGTTGCCTGTGTGTGCAGTCTAAGTTTGGCAAAACCATGCCATTCCGCAGTCTGATATAATAGTTTGAGGAGGCATTTGTTATGGCCATCACCAAGAAGATCTTCAAATGCTGGGATGGCACACTGACCCGATGGCAGACAGCAGAGATGGTGTGACACAGCAACAGGAGGGGCGAGACAATGACGCAGGGGAGAAATGGGGGCATGGCCACAACAGGACAGGCCCAGATGAGAGGGAGCGAGATTGCAAGATGGCATCGGAAGGGCAAGTGGCCGACGAAACAGACCCAGACAAGAGGGGGAATCGCAGGGGCAAGACAGAGAGGGGCCGCAGTGATGAGTTTGTTAATGAACATGGGTAGGAAGTAACCTCACCTGCAACATGTCCTCATAATCTCATGCTGCAAGGTTTTTCATCTCAAAAATGTTGTTGGTGAATCTGTGTATGGTCTGGCTGAACAGGGGCATGTCTCGAAACCTAAGATGAACTGAGTCCCATAATAATGCTAAATCTCATGGTGTGATCATACCTTTTATCTAGATCTCCTATTAATCCTTCTCTAGAGGGCATTGCATTGAGAATGTGAACTAGATGTGTGAAAAGCACCTTCCATACACCAAGCTCGACCTCATGCATGAAGTCGATGACAAGCATTTGAGACAGATCAAAATCATCACCAAGTTTCTCAGTGAATGCATTCTAAGTTGCAC
>Ga0307512_10004847_pt1 | contig 14418 bp, 12 predicted proteins | sample 14_EM_MG_FD_200267 | JGI IMG/M metagenome (GOLD analysis project Ga0307512, IMG submission 200267) | Populus trichocarpa ectomycorrhiza microbial communities from riparian zone in the Pacific Northwest, United States - 14_EM | ecosystem: Host-associated > Plants > Roots > Unclassified | place... | reverse complement strand
GATTCTTTTTTGATCCTTATGATTATGCACGGCTCCGGTGCACTTCCCAGACATTCACATGCCCAGAAACCCTTCGCGCGTACGATGCAGTTCGAGGTAAGGCGATCGGGATCTCCGCCGCCTTACATAGCGGGAGACGTTGTTGTGTCTCTTGGCATTCGCGCCCAGTATCGTGCGCCACGATAATGTCACTCCGCCTCCACCTTCTTAACTTGGTACTGTGACGTAGGTGGTCAGTACAACAAACAAAACAACCTGAATGGCCTAAACCCTGAACCACCACCATTACTTGGTTGAGCCTTGCTCCCGTTGAGAGTGCTGGTCATCCTTCCCGTCATGCGAACTCCTCCAACGGTCTGCCCACTCTCTTCACTGAAAAGAGCCCCAGGCACGATGCACTCACCCCTGTCGCCACCTGGCGGCGGCGGCGGTTCTTACGACCCCGATTTTGACCTCGACGAAATCTGCAACGAATGGGACCCAGAGGTCCTGCAGGACTCTTTCATCGGCTTCCTCCTCACGGCCCCAATTCCAATGCGCATCCAGTTCCTATCCAAGTCCATCTTCACCACCATCAACCTGGGTCTCACGTCCCTCTCAGTTGGTGGGAACCGACGCCTTTACCACCTCGTCACCCTCTTATTGGAATTCATCAACACGAAGCTTGCTGCGGAAGACTCGCTCACACCTTCTCCGCATGCCCTGGGACCCAACCCCCCACCCCATCACCTACCACCTCTTCCTCCCACACCTTCACTTATCACCGGGTTCTCCCCCAAAGAACTCCGGGATCTGTTCGATAACCCCAATCGTACCACCATGAAAGCCCGGGAATTCTTTGCTGACGTACTCGTCGGTTTTCCACTCCTTGAACGGCTCAGGGTCCTGTCACGCGCCCTCACCATCACCTTCGAACTCGACGCTACCTTCTCCGACCCCCACGACCATGCCATTGCACAGTCGTTCCTCACCTTCATACATCCGCGCCTCTCCACGTCCCTGCGGGTCCTGGAACGAGTCATTCCCCTTCTTCCCACATCCGTGGCTGCCGGCATGGTCTTCGGACCGCTGACCCTCGAGGCATACAAGGCCCTCCCACGCCCGCCACCGTCACCACCACCACCACATCGTTCTCCTCCAAGGCCAATGGCGCCAACACCAACGCCATCATCAAGATCAGGCCGAGGCCCTCCATGACCTTACAACGTTGTGGCGGGCCGACACGGCGTCTCACGCCTCGCCGCATGCTTCTGCCCCTCCTCTTTCACATTATTCACGCTTCCTGATCGCCTCACCTCCCACCGTTCCAACATACCACCCCGGCGGTGCTCCCCTGCGGCGCATTGCAGGCCCTCCTTAGGCCCCTCCCTCCGCCGCCGAAGGAACCCCCGTGAACGCCTTGGGTCCGCGCGGGCCCACGGACTCCTACAATACCCGGCTATATGCCCATTTCCCCAACACTTAACCACCTTCTTACGTACCACTTTTACATGCTTAGTTAGTCCGTAGTCTAGCATGTCTTGTAGCCTCTGTGCTGGGGCAATAAACCCAAATCCTCAGTAAAAAAAAAAGTCAGTCTGCGCATGTGAGTTCTACTTAAGAAGGAAGAGAGGAGAGCGGTGAGGCCGCAATCCCGAGAGTTTGAGAACACGCGAAAGTGAGTCGTGCGAGTGAGAGGGCTAGACAGACGAGAGACAAGAACACACAAACAATGAAAATGAGAGATATAGCGGTGGTCTTCTGTTGCCTGCTTGGCCGAGGCCAGGCAAGGAGGGATATCTACAAGTATGCTACCAGCGAGTTGAGTAGAGGGGGGAAATGAGAAGGAAGGAATGTGTAGAGGTCTTGCTAGCGACAAGCCTGCACGGCAACGTTGACAGAGGAGTTCAGTGTCCAAATTGAAGATAATTGAGTGAACTATATCCTAGAGCGAGACAGCGGCCACAGAGTCGAAGAGTGTGTGGTGTCGCTCGATGGCAGAAAGCTAAAGTAAAAGAGGGAAGGCTGGCATAGGGAACAGGAGGTCTTGGACAAAAAAGATGATAAAGGAACATATGAAAGAGGGTAAAATGGGCCTATACACAGTAAGATGCGTGTCCAGCAAATATGGTCCCGAACAAGGACCCGACTTGCGAAGGGCCGTGTACGTCGTGCGTGACGTGGAATGACAGCAATCGACTCGGAGGTGGCGCGCACTTGTAGCGTTGGCAGGCGACGCCAGAGCAGTCTGCGTGTCTTCGACAGAAAGGTTTGAGGCGCGGCGAGAGGAGAACGGAAGGAAAGCGGAGAAAACCCATCGATCTTTGATTCGGACATCCCACATTTACGACCGTCCGTCCCAGCTGTGGACCACTACAGGAAGACCAGAGAGCTGTCGCGCAGCAACGAATTGTCCGAGTGCTTCCTGTATTGGCCGCGATGGTTCGAGCCCCTCTATGAAAAGATTTTGTAACGCAGGTAACACTTCTGTTACTCTTTCCCCTGCGAGCTCTTGCAGGGCGAGTGCAATACGTAGCACGAATCCTTGGCCAACGTGAAGATCCTTCAGACCTGTAAATGGGTGTAAAAGATCCAACCATTGGGTGTTCTCTACCTCGTCGTGTCGATCTAGTACTAGTGGAAAGCCCGAACGAACGTCGAGGCGTTCCAAAGTGGAGGGGAGACGGAGGGATGAACCACAGAGCCGTGCCATAGACGAAACCTGTTGACCTAACTCTTCACATGGGACTCCAAATGAGAGGAATCCGAGTTTAAGTTCGAGTTCGAATCCGATGGACAAAGCATCCCAGAATACCACACCTCCTCGACTGGGTGCCTTGAACATTTCAAAACGTGCAAGGAAATCGTCGAGTCGTGAGGTGTGGAATATCGGTTGATCAAAAAATGAGATATCAACGTTGTTAAGTAGGGGAACATCGATCCGTGAGACAAAGTCTTCCATGTACTCGCTCACGACTTGGAACTCAAATTTGGTGAGAGAGGGCAAGACAACACGTGTGAGAGGAGAAAGAAGTCGGTTTGGTTGGTCATACCAGTTATGGAGGGATTCAGGGGATCGGAAACCAATGGAAAGTGATTCGAGGTTGGGCATCGTGGAGAGGTATGTGGCCATTTCCTCAGGTGATGCGTACATGGAACGTGGAATATTCCAAAGACTAAGAATGACGAGGTGATTGGCAGTCAAAAGCAGTTTCCATATCCCCGGAAATTCAACACCCCATAAATTGCATGATCGTAGATGTTGGGCGCACCCGCCTAAGAACGCCTCGGGTAAAACTGCCATCGCCTCTAGATCAGTACCATCAGAACATAAAATATCAAGGCTGGTCAGAGCCGGAAACAGTTTCCGCATTGCTAGTAAAATTCCTTCCAATTGAGAACCTGGTCCGCTTAGTTGAATTTGACATATACGATTGCTGTGCTCGAGTGCGGCAATGAGGCTGTTTTCACCGAGCCATCGCCATGTTTTGTATAGATGGGCCGATATTTGTATAGGTAGGTCCGGCCAGATGTCCAACATCACCTTTACTTGTGTTCTGTGTGTGTAGAACACTCCTACATTTAAGCGACGTGGCGATGCAAAGATGATGCTTCGCCATCTTCGGCAGACGTGGACAAGGGGAAGCCATGGCTCTACGCGCTTGGATGCTTCAACCAGATAGAAACTGAATATCTCTAGGAGGGCCTCGTCAGGGAGGATGTCGATGGTCATCTGGCCGATGCTGAATCGGTCAGCAGTGGTTGAGGACAATTTGCAACTGAAGACACCTACGTTGAAACCCCGAGACCTGTGTGCTGCTTAATAGGGAGGTGACTGGACAGGGAATGGGTGTTCAGTGATCCAATTACTATGTGGGCCTTGGTCGGTAATGCAGTTGGGAGAACACGACGAACTCCAAATTCACCGTGGCACCTGACACGCGATCTGATGGCGTGGCGTGACACCGCGACACGTCAGCGCGTCAACCCCTTCCCTTCATGATTCATCCTCTGCCTCGACCGATTCTCCTCCTCTTTCTCTCAAGTCCCCTTTCGTCTCGCCTCAAGCCCGGCTACTGAAGACACCCGGATCACCTATTCTCAGCGCCTCGAGCTGTCAAGAAAACAGCGTACGCGACGCCTCGTCGGTCGGCCCCCGCTCGGGACCAGTGGACCACATACCGCCGCGGTCACACCTTACTGTTTTTAGGATTTTCCTTCCTTCTTTCGTTCGTTTTCCTACTGCTCTTTCGTTTAGAACTCCTGCTCTCCCCTTTTCGTTTCCTTCTTTCTACTTAGCCATCAGACACAGCACGACACTACTCTCTCTTCGACTCTGCGCCCGCCCCACAACTTTGGCTACAATTCACTTCACTGCCTTCTTTATGGATGCCGAACATCCTTGTTAACATCGCTGCGCCGATCTGTCGCCGGAAAGACCGACTTCACCTTCCCTTTTTCCTCTTTTTTTCACCCTTCTGCTCACCTCTTTGGCAGCATACTTGTATTTCACCCCCTCGCCTGGTCTCGGACACGGAGCACATCAGAGGAACTCTCTCGATGCAATAGACCACTTTCCTTTCCCTCTCCGCTCGTGTGCTGCCGCCTCAAGCCTTTCGTTACGCCTGTTACGACCCCCTTCCGTGCGTTCTCATTCTCTTGGGAATGCGGCCTCCCTCTCTCCTTCTCCCCTCGTGCCTTCGCTTTCCCTTCGGGATCGCGAACCTGCCTCGGACCCCAGAACTACCCTCAAACGCACAAGCATGGACTTACCACCCGCGCCATAATCCATAAGAACCTTTATATTTTGTATTAGTAGAAGTAGCGTACACCAGTAATACAAGCTTTTCATCTCGGAGCCTGAGCTGCGCCTTTGCGCTACACATCTTCAGTTCCTACAGATGGAGCGAGGGACAGTATATAAACTGGACTTCAGATTGGGATGATTCGAGTCAAAAGATGCTCCTTCAAGTTCTGCACCTTAAAGGCCTTAATCTCGGTTGCATATGCACCTGTAGTTTCGCTGTTGGGACAGCAGATGCGAACATCACATTCTTCTTTTTGAAATTCATTCCAGTGTGCCAGTGCCTCGGGGTGCAGAATCCCACGTCGCACTTGTTCAGTATATACCTCTCGGGGTGTAACCATAGCATGGGTATTCGTAATTAATTATTCCCCCCACAGCTTATATTGCCGTTGTTGTGTAACATTTTACTTCCAGGAGACTACAAAGGGGGAGTGGCTGGGCCGGAGACTGGCCGGAGGAGGTTAGCGTGGTGCCTGTCGTGAAGGAATCGATCGCCCTTGTGTCGTCCTCGCGATGACCATCACAATTAATCCGGGCTCGGCATGGCCATCATAGGATTCTGCGGGCTCAGACTCGGACATGAACAATATTGAATAGTCAGTATTGTTATCCCAACTCCCAAGTAGATCTACATGGTCCAATTGATCTGCAGTAAATCATCATTGTTCAACTCAACATCGTATTTGTGCGGTGGTTGTCTGCTTTACCGGCAGCGACAGTCCCATTTGGATAACATAGAGTGTAGAGTGAGACGAGATCATGAGGGTGGTGGGAGGAAAACCAATCACGCTCTCAAGAGTCAAACGAAAGATGAAAAGGCGACTATAGTAGTAAGTAGTGAATCAACAACACCAAAGGGTAGTAAGAAGGAAAGCGGAGAAAACTCTATCGATCTTTGATACAGACCTCCCACATGTTTACGACTGTCCGTCCCAACTGTGGACCATTATAGGGAGACCAGAGAGCTGTCGCGCAGCAACGAATTTCCCAAGGGCTTCCTGTATGGGTCCCGATGGTTCGAGCCCCTCTATGAAAAGATTTTGTAAAGCGGGTAACACTTCTGTTAATCTTTCCCCTGCGAGCTCTTGCAGGGCGAGGGCATAATGTAGCACGAGTTCTTTGCCTATGTGCAAATCCTTCAGACCTGTAAATGGGTGTAAAAGATCCAGCCATTGGGTGTTCTCTACCTCGTCTTGCCGGCGTAGTAGATATAGTGGTGGATTGCTTTCGCGACCGTCAAGGCATAGGCATTTCAAAGCGGTGGGGAGATGGAAGGATGAGCCACGGAGCTGTGCCATAGACGAAACTTGCAGACCTAACCCTCTGCATTCGATTCCCAACTTGAACAAGAGAGATCCGGGTTCAATTTCGAATTCGATGGAGGAATACCGAAATACCACAGCTCCTCGACTGTGTGAATTTTCAATACGAGCGAGGAAATCGTGGAGTCGTGGGGTGTTGAGTATCGGTTCATTAAAAAATAAGATATCCACCGTGTCAAGTAGGGGAGCATCGATCCGGGAGACAAAGTCTTCGGTGTACTTGCTCATGACGTGGAACTTGAATTCAGTGAGAGAGGGTAAGACAACACATGTGAGAGGAGACAGAAGTCGGTTTGGCTGGTCAGGCTGGTTATGGAGGGATTGAGGGGATCGGAAAAAAATGTGAACTGATTCGAGATTGGGCATCATGGAGAGGCACGTGGCCATTCCCTCAGGCGATGTGTACATGGAATGTGGAATATGCCAAAGACAAAGAGTAACAAGGTGATTGGCAGTCAAAAGTAGTTTCCATATCCCCGGAAATTCAACGGCCCATAAATTGCATGATCGTAGATGTTGGGCGGATCCACCTAAGAATGCCTGAGGTAAAACTGTCATCGGGATGTACCTGGAAATAATAGTAAGGCTGGTCAGAGCACGAAACGGTTTCTGCATCGCTAGTACAATTCGTTCCAGTTCACGAAATGAAAGGTACTGCAATTGAATTTGACATATGCGACTGGGGATGAGCTTGAATGTAGTAATGAGGTTGTCTTCTTCAAAGTACCTTGGAAATTTGTTTTCTTTGTATCCATTGACCAATATGTGTATGGGTAGCTTCGGCCAGGTGCACAACATCACCTCTATTCGTCTTATGGGTGTGTAGAAAATTTGTATATCTAGGCGACGTGGTGATGCGAAGACGATGCTTCGCCATCTTCGGCAGACATGAACAAGGGTATGCCATGGCTCTATTTGCTCGGATTCTTCAACCAGATAGAAACTGAATATCTCTAGGAGGACTTCATCAGGAAGGGTATCAATGGTCATCTGGGCTAGACTGAATCGGTCAGTAATGGTTGCGAACAATGTGTGACTGAAGACACGTACGTTGACCCCCAAATCTTTGCCAGGGAAAGAACAAGTGACTGGTGCTTAATAGGGAGGAAACTGGACAAAGAATGGGATTTCAGGTAGTAATATGTGGGCCTTGGTCGGTAATGTAGTTGTGAGAATCACGACGAACTCCCGGCGATTGTTCACTTCATGAACCCTCTGTCACGGCGTTGTGACGCCGACGCACAACTCGCAGTTCCCGTGACCCTGGGAGTTTTCCCGTTACCCGTCGTACCCGACCAGCTACCCATCCATACAGTACAGTACTGTATTCGTTGACCCATGCATTTCCAAGCTGCATTCCCCCCAGAGCTACAGCGGAATGTTACCATATTCACCAGAAAGCGCTTGGCACGTGCCCCCTGGCTTCTTCCCTTGACACTTCTGCACTAGCAGATCCATTTCCTGCTCGACCAACGAGACCACCTAGATGTCGAGAGAGAGCATAGTCACAGATCCGGATATGTCCAAAAGGTGATGGCACAACCGCTGTCAGCGAATAAGAAAAAGCAGCGCGAGATCCGTGACGTCCTTGGAACTGGCTAATTTGGAAAAAGTCGTGGTATGTGTGAGAGCCTCTCAGGTGTATACACTCTGAAATGATAGTGTAGATATATCTCAGACCCCACATCACGGATATTGCATATGGCAGCGCACGACATGGCACGTACCACCAGAACAGTGGGCCCTCGCCGAGCACCGCGCAGCCGGCCCATCCACAGCCCCCCCCCCTCAACTCTCCCCCGTTACCCGCTCTCCCTCACGGCCACGCGAAATCCCTCCGCCTAGACGGCGCCCGGGAACGTCACGCGGGAGGTTTCACTGAAGGCTGAGAGCGTATGGAGTGAGATGCGGGTGCTCCAGGGTTTCGATCATCCCAACATAGTGGGTCCTATTTCCCCACCCTCCTTGTCTCCATGCGTGTCCTCGCTTATCTCCTGACATGTTTGGTTGTCTCCTGTAGGTCAAACTCTACGAATGGTTCGAGTCACGGACAAAATACTACATCGCTTTCGAGCTCGCTGTCGACGGCGAACTCTTTGGGCGTCTCGGCCAACGCAACCACTTTTCGAAACGGCGTATCCGTGCTTTGGTACGCTCGATCGTTTTTCACCTGCTGATAGCAGTGTGAGACATACTTTTCCTACATGCCCAGTTTCACCTTGTCCGGTATGAAGTACCTGCACGACCACGGCATCGTACACCGAGATCTCAAGTATGTTGCACCTCCCCTGGTCATTCAACTCCCGATCTTCGGCGATATATCTGGCTCTAACCCACGGCTTGTGAACAGACCGGAGATCATCCTCTTCCGTACTAAGGACCCATCGTCGGATATCGTCATCACCGACTTTGGTGTGTACGCCCCCTGGGCTTTCTCGCCAGAAACATGTCTCATATGCGTGTTATTTTACTTTGCAGTGCCAAGCACCTCGATTCCTCCGGGGAACTGCCCACCTCTATAACAGGAAGTTTGAGTTGTGTTGCACCAGAGGTATTCAATCAAGTCGATCTTTGGTCAATACGGTACGGTTACTTGCTCTCCTTACCAATCATGCATAATGCGATCGAATGCTGAGTACGTGTTGCAGAATCATCACTTACGCCCTCCTCTGCGGATACACGCCCTTCAGGCAGATCACATGAAGGAGGTGATACAGCAAACCGACAGGGGCAAGGGTGAATTTCCACAGCAAGAATGTTCCCGACAAAGGTACGCCCATGACCATCTCGTCGTATGTGGGAAAGTGCTTATCTGACATTCGCGCAGCCAGGAACCTCATCCGTGCCCTCCGTCCCGTCCCCGAACGTCGCCTCACCGCTGAGGAAACATTGTCGCATACATGGCCCACGAGCCTCACAACTCCGACGAAACATGACCTGTGCGGCCTGCGTGAGAACTTTGATCCCCGGGCTCGCTGGCATAACGCGATCGTCTCGGCGGGCGCTCTTACAGTTTGTGAAGAGTAATGGCACGAACAACGACAAAAAGGACCAGCTGGCACTCATCTTCGATGATGAAGACGGACACAGGAGCAGACGCGGGCCGCTGTCGTGGCACGCGATGCCAGAATCGGATACCAAGGGACAACAACAGCACTTGTCGCTTCCATCGCCGGAAGATCGCGCCCGTTGGGGCGGCTTGGTGGGGCTCATGGCGAAGGGGACTCCAGGAGCAATGACGACGATAATGCCTCTGGTGTCGTTTCTGATGCCCTCAACAACGCCAACCTGCTGAGGGGGCCAAAAAGGCCCGAGAAGGGGATATGCCCTGCCCACAGACAAGGACGAAGAGGAGGGAAAAGTAGAGTTGCGTATCCCTGGGTCGTTCGACTTTGGGGTCACGACAACCATGTGGCACGTGAGGCGGGTGCGGGCACTCCCGATCCGTTCGATGGTGTCGGTGTGCTCGGGAATTTGGTGTGGCGGATGCAGCTGAAGATGGTGGTGCCGACAAGGACACCCTTCGCTTCAAACTTCTTTGTTTTGACTTTCGTTTTCCCTATTTGTCTATGCTTACCATCACGGTCACAACCCCGTTCCACTCCTCTCAGGCTGATGCTGTTTAGTTTTTTTTTCTCTTCTGCTCGGTTCAGTTTTGATTGTACAGTGTACATGGCTCATTGTTCCCCTCGTATATGTGGTAAGTGCGGATCGTACCGTAGAGCAACGTAGAGCAATGAAAATCTCCCAAGGAATCGCTGTGATAGAACGCAAAGATAATCCCTTCATGCAGCCACGGAGCAAGACATGAGGCCTGAGGCCGGGGTGAAAGAGGCGCGGCGACGTACGATGGTAAAGGGATAACGCAAATGGGAAATGCTGGAATGGAGAGCAGCAGAACTAAGACGAAAATAAAACAAGAAGCCGTAGCAATAAGGGCCTGATTACGTCTATGAGGTGTCCTTCCCATCATATACGAGGTCCAGATTTTTGCGAGGAGCCGTGCACGACATTGTGAGGTCGGCCAATTAATGACGTTTTGAGCAACGGGCGTAAGTATTGAGGTACGACGGAAGGGGGAAGGCCGTTAGGGTAAAAGTGCGAGCGAGAGGGCTGATGAGAGTTCGGGGGACGTCACGTGGTTGACGGTTCTTGATTCCGATTCCGATTCCGAGGCTATTAGCGGCGCGTGCAAACCATACACCACGAGGCTCATCATCGCGATCGCGACTCAACTCGATGCCCATTCTCTCATCTGCTTCAAGTCTGTGTGCGCCCCCGGTCTTTCTTCTCATCCTTCTGCCTGCTAACTGGTTTATTTCGGGCTAGACTCAGCATCAGACTGTCAGTCACCACCTTCTTTGCACTTGCCGCGCGCAGATTATGTGACGGTCCGCCGAGTCACATCACCGTGCTAAGCCGGCTTGAACTTCCTCCTCCGCACGAAGCTACATACATCTCTGGCGGGGCTCTCGTGCTGCCAGTGCCCGTCTTTGAGGTTGGCTGAGGAGAAGTCGGGTCTTTCGTTGTCCAGTCTATTCCGTTGCCCCTGCGTGGGATTCCAGAACACCATTGGCGGATTGACTTTGACGTTGTCGTGATGTGCTTTATCCTTGATGCGACGCAAGCCTTGTTGACTGTGGTGCCAAGGCACGATAGCACGATGTTGGTGCTCTCTTTTTATCTCTCATGCGCATATACTTACCAGCTTTACCATGCAGCGCACTGGTGCGCGCGCCGTCCACTGGTCGGCCGCACGCGGCGGCACACCCTCTCTGCTAATGAGGGAGTCCTTCGTTTGGACGCTTCCCAATACCCTCCAACAGGAAATCACAAACACGCGATATGCGGCGACTTTCTCGGCACGATCATCTGGAGAAGCGACAAGTTGGACGACCCTCTGTCGATTTAGAACTGGAAGACGGACATCATTCTCGTAAACATGGCACGAGCCCACCACAAATCTCTATCGGGAGAATCCACTTGATTTGCAAACACTTGATCATGGAGCCGATCTGATTGGGGAACTTGTTCGATCCGGTACTTTCGTTCCTCGATGATCGCCACTTTGCGATCCCTTCTGTCCTCGTGAGCGCCCGAGCGAGATCCTCCTGAACGTCTACTGGCTCTGCCCGCGCCCTCAGTCTAGACAGCAGCAAGTACTACCACCGGCGATCATCCGCAACTACGCCCTCGATGGCACCCGTACCCGCCACTTCTTCCCAGACGTCAGCGCCCGCGACGGCGCGTCCCCGGGACACTTTTACGCGGACCCGTCGCAGCGCGTGTTCGGCGTTCAGAGCAAGGCGATGTCCCTTTCGACGAACGGGGAAACCGTCCAGGAACTGCTTGTCCCGGTTCAGGCACCGAAGGCTTCGGCGCTATCGCCGGTATATCGACGCGCGGTTATGTGTTACGAGCCGTTCATCGGGCGACGGCTCGAGTATGCCCTTAGGGCCGCAGGGCGAAAGGTCGCTGATGAAAACCCGAAGCTATATACCCTCGCTTTCTGAGCTGCCCCACAGTTCACTTTTACTACAATCCGACACTGTTCCGAACTGTTGAGATGAAGGTACCGTGTGTTAGGCACCTTACAGTCGTAGCTTCGATAAGGAAGGCGAAGGAGATAACAACCATCTCTTAACAAGGTTTGCGTGTGAGAAAGCGCAGTTATCGACGTATCGTGGTCACTCCCTCGCCCACATACACATGCACATACATTATGCGGCTTGGGACTCGCTCGTAATAGGCAGCACGCCGAGAAGGATGGTATGAATTTGGATACTTTATGATGTAGTGAAGAAGTGGGTCACCCTGCTGTATGGAAGAAGCCAGTAGTAGGGGCGGTGATGACGTTTGATTGGGGCTGCATCGGCATTGGGAGTATGCTTCACGATGGACTCAACAAGACAGTGTGAACGACTCTCAAATGAAGAGCACGTCGATGATACCATAAGTTGTACCATCGCAGATCAAGTTGCTCATCAGATGATCCGGTCCTACTGGAAGCAACTGGAAGTGGGGTTACAGACAAATACACAGACACCGAACATTGAGGCAGTGCCGTGGCGGCCGCGGACAGAATATATCGTGTGAGTTCCGCAGTGCCACAGACAGCTTACCTTGGAACATGGGGCGTGAATGATACGCAGACAACCGTTCATTCTCCCACTGCTCATTCGCTGTTGTGCTTATAGCCACTGACAAGTACGTCGAAACTCTGGCCATAACTCTGTTGCGAAAGGACCTAACTCGTCACTCCTGTGTTGCCTTCTCGAATCTCCAGTTCCATCTCCGATTATTCATCCCAACTGTAATGCCCACTGCCAAGGTCTCAAAGACGAGGAAGGCTGTCGCATTCCGACGAAAAGATCGACGAAAAGGGGTGTCTGTCGAAAGACATCTAGGTGAGCGAGAGCCCCCAAATTCCTCTAGGACCGTGACGATTGTAGAGTTAGCCAATACAGGCCAACCTGAACCTTTCACACGAATTACTATCAGCGCACTCCCCGATGATGTCCTCCTAGAGATATTCGACTTCTATTTAGATGTAGATCAATGGGTTCGCTCTTCCACTGGCGAGCGACCCGTTCCACGGTATGAAGATTTATGGCATACGCTGGTACATGTATGCCGCCGCTGGCGATGTGTCATCACTGCTTCACCTCGACGCCTGAATCTTCGGCTTCTTTGCACCGAGAAACGACCCGTCAAAAGGAACGTCTGGCCAGACTTGCCGATGGTGATAAATTCCAAGATCCCAAAGTCACGAAGGTCACGAAGTCAGGGCGTGAATATCATTATTGCCACGCTCAAGCAGCAACACAATCGTGTCTCTCAAATTACCATCACGGATATTCCAAATTCACTGTTGAAGAAGTTCTCAGCAATCAAGACGCCATTCCCAGCACTGGCACGTCTGATGCTTCGGCCGACAGCTGAAAGTGCACCGGTCGTTCTCGATTCGTTCTTGGAAGGATCTGCGCCACGTCTTCAATCGCTCTGGTTCGATGGCATTCCATTTCGAGCATTAGGGAAACTACTTTTGTCCACCCGTCACCTCTCCGAGCTTTGCCTTGACAATATTCCCTGTTCCGGATATATTTCACCTGATACGATGGTCTCTGGCCTCTCCGGGTTGATGAGGCTCCGAACCCTATTCCTTCAATTCCAATTCCCTCGACCTCGGGCTCTCCGAGAGCGCAGAGTCGCTCCTTCGCCCACGCGCATTGTCCTCCCCGCTCTCGCTTACTTGTGCTTCAAAGGCGATAGCGAGTACTTGGAGGACATGCTATCCCGAATGGAGACCCTCAATGTAAATGTTTACATCAGGATAACATTCTTCAATCAACTAGTATTCGACACCCCACTACTCCGCAACCTCATCAACCGCGTAGAGACATTCGAGGCATTCCATCGAGCAGAGATATCCTTTTCTAGTTACAACGTACTCTTCGTCCTTTTTTCGAAACGCGGGCAAGCTGAGTCCGAAGTACTAGAGTTGGGGATCTCATGCAGACCGTCAGATTGGCAGCTTTCTTCACTTGCTCAGGTCCTTGGGTCGTCCACTACTCCCCTTCCCACTTTAGAACGTCTCGAGCTCCGCGAGGGTCGTTATCCGAGTCAACCACGACACTGGAAAGATGATATAGAGAACGCGCAATGGCTAGAAATTTTATGCTTGTTCACCTCTGTGAAGGATCTGGTCCTGTCTGGACAATTGGTTCAACTTATTTCTCCCGTCCTGGGGGATCTCGTTGGGGAAAGAGCAACAGAAGAGTTACCTGCGTTACACAATATTTTCGTAGAGGGTGTCTTGCCATCGGGATCCGAGTCACTTCCCTGGCAGAAAGCAATTGCGCAGTTCATCACTGCACGGCAGATCTCTGGTCTCCCTGTCGCTGTCCATTACCCGGTAAATACTGTTGGTGATACATAAGTGTTCTCTCTGTTTTCTCGTCGGCCTAATGCCTCATGTTGTCTACGTTTCGCTACCTATTCTCCATCACTTGTTCATGTTTGGCCCCCGAGACAGCGGTTACTATACGTTTCTGAATCCTACCATCATTGAGTTCTGACCTCGTTGAATGTCCTATTGAACCCAGTATAGGCTGCGGCACGCTGTGCATCAGGACACGGTAGTCATCTAGGCGATTCCGAGTCTACAAGAAGTGTGTCGTAGTCGAATGGAAGCGATTCTGCGATAGATATTGGATTCTGTTCAGGGTGACTGAACGAGTGAAAATGGATATAAATTTGTACCTTAGATGGGGGGAATCATATTTTTTTCGCAGCATCTCAGTTGCATGT
>Ga0307512_10004846_pt1 | contig 14420 bp, 12 predicted proteins | sample 14_EM_MG_FD_200267 | JGI IMG/M metagenome (GOLD analysis project Ga0307512, IMG submission 200267) | Populus trichocarpa ectomycorrhiza microbial communities from riparian zone in the Pacific Northwest, United States - 14_EM | ecosystem: Host-associated > Plants > Roots > Unclassified | place... | reverse complement strand
CTTTTTGATCATACTGTACCTACTGACATCCTTTCAATTCCAATTACGCAGCCATCCAATTCCTACCGCCATGTCGGATTCACAATCTCTGAATACCTCGTTGCTAGAGGTAATGATATCTTCCAAACATGAATGTGTCTTTATTCGTGATTTGAACGACCTTACTCTACAAATCATATTCGATGCTTGGTGGGCTTCTATGAATGTGGGCTCGAAGCCTTCTATTGCTTGGAAGAATTCTAGACATGCGCCTTCATGGCGGTTCTATCTGCATTGCGGAATTGAGGAGACCGGCAGCCCTGTCATCATATGCATCGTTTGTCATCAAGTTCTTCGCCATCCATCAGAACATGGGACCAGCTCAATGGGCAAACACTTGCTGGCAAAAGCGCACATCCCAAAGTTGAATAAATTGACAGAGTTGGAGGTTACTGAATTGACTAGTTCAACAGTCGATGAAGCAGCACGGGCCATTTTGAAGAGGCAAGGAAGTCGTGGGATTACAATAGTAAGTTCGCAAGAGAAATTGATTGGTGACATTGACTTGTAACCTATATTGATTGTATTAACAGACAAAATGCTCCAAACTAGCAGATAAGGACTTTGTAACTGCTGAATTTCACCAAGACACTTGGAATCGCTACCTGATGTTAGGATTTGTTTCGGCTCATATACCATGGAACATTATATCAAATCTTGAGCTACGGCGGTCATATAACGCATTACGCAGCGAGCTGGTGCTACCGTCAGCAAGCACCCTCAGCAACATTTGTCGGAGGGAATACTCACTGACTGTGGATGCAATTAAGAAGCAGTTGCCAATAAGAAATAAAGTTAGTTTAGCTTTGGATGGGTGGACTTCAACAAACAAATTGGCAATAACGTCAGTCATTGCATACTATATAGATCACAATTGGGCAATGCGGGAAGTGCAACTCGCTTTTGATGAGGTCAGTAGCCTGTTCTTTTTCTATTTCAACAGCTAATTCAGGATAATAGGTCAAGGGTCAACATACTGGAGCAAGGCTAGCCACACATTTGAAGGAAGTTCTAGATTGTTTTGAGCTTACTGACGGCCGCTTGCTCGGAATTACAACTGACAATGCCTCCTCAAATTATTCGATGACTCGGGAACTACAATCCACACTTCAGGCGTCAGGAATCGAGTGGCCTGCATTGAGAAATCACGTACCATGCATGGCGCATGTCATTCAGCTTGCTTTAGGTGCATTTATGAGCAGTCTCGGAGTCAAAGGCCGTACAAAGTCGTGGGAAGCACATGAGCGCGATCAGCAATTTGGAGAGAATGAGAACACACATATTGGGAAGAGTCAAAGACTTCGAAAAGAAGGCAATGCTAGAATCAATATGGTGTCCGCTATGAAGTAAGGTTTGGCCAAGATAATTGAGAAAGTACGTATTTCAAGATACTCTGAAAATTCTGAAACTAACTATCATATGGCAGCGAATGCTAGCTGTGTTGATTACGTTGACACCTGGTCTTCGGAACGAGTTCATTGACTGTCAAAAAGCCAAAGTACGAATTGCAGTCCTTTCTATTATCGATGTGAAAACACGGTGGAATTCAACACTGCAGTTGCTTGAAGAAGCCTATCGATTGCGAGAATTCACCCACGAGTGGCTGAAGAATCCAAAATACAGTGAATACCAGTCACTCTACACAACAGAGGATGAATGGACAATCGTCAAGGACGTCATGGAAGTGTTAATGCCATTCCAATACTGGACTCTGTAGATGTCGAAAAGACATACGGTCACACTGCATCATGTCATCACCGTCTATAATGACATGTTCGATCATATAGATGGCGTTCTGCGAGCTTTGGCTAAGAAGAAAACCCAGTGGAAGGAATATTTATACTTCGCTGTGAAATTTGCGCGACAAAAGCTGTCCATATACTATGCCGAAGTCACTCCAACGACGGGTATGCTTCTTATTTCGGCACACATTCTTGATCCTTTTCGCAAGTTGCGATCGTTTAGGAAATGGGACAAGGGAATGGATATCAATCCTGAGGACGAGACTTCTTATACTACCCAATACCAAGAGGCATTTTTGAAGTATGTGGAAAACGAATACTGCGCCAAACACAGACCATTGTCGGTCACTAAACATGAAAAACTACAGAGCAATGACTTCATCCATTCTGCAATGCCTTCCCAATCTGGTCAATCATCTTTTGATCTATATGATTTGTCTAGTGGTGATGGAGAATACTTAACGCCTAAAAATTTGGCCGAAACAACACCCGGACGAAGTGATCGCACTGCACGCTGATTGACCGCCGCCAGGCTGTATTTGAATTCGCCGCCTGAATCACCAAAGAACTGGGGACAAGTTATTCTGAATCTCGATGATTACCACTCCGACCCGATGGAGATTAGCAGTACATTTTGGATCCCGGATATCGCGGAATGGTGGCGACAGCAAGAGGAAATGCACTCAAAGTACGCCCATCTCTCCAATGTGGCACGCGACATATTCTCAATCATACCTCATGGTGTCGGAGTGGAGGCCAGTTTTTCGCTTGGACGAGACGTTATTGGCTGGAGGCAGTCAAAAACCACAGGCGAAACCCTTCGGGAAAAGGTTGTAGTAAGGCAGTATGGTCGCGCCAATAATGGGATATTGGCAGGCGATGACCCTGTATTGGATAGGTCAGAATCCGATAACGACTTGGAATTGAAGAGAGAGGCAGAGGAAAAGAAATTGCACAGAATGGCCAAGGTCCACGACTTTTTGGAGATGTGGCAGGGCAGCCAAAACTTACGTACTACACAGAAGGAATCACGCACTCAAAACAAGCAAATGACTACCGTAGGATACATTTCGGATACGGTAGAAAGCGTCAAAGCATCCTGGTCAATCTTTCAACATGATGGTGCGGCTGCATTTAAATTGTCGGAAAGATCACTGTTGCCACCAGCTTTGTCTGCAAAGCAACTCGCTGGAGGACGAACTCAAATATTGAATGTTCGCCGAACACGGAGAATCGACCGTCATCCAGCCAAAAGTGAGGACCACAGTGCACCCGAAAGCGTTTCCGACACTGAAAACTGGCTGAACTGGAACGGTGACTTGGATAATCCAAATGAGAGCGAAGACGACTGCGATGCAGACAATGAATCAGATGTAGAGCTACAGAATTGCTTCGAGGATCCGGAATGCCCTGAGCAGCGGGACGTGTGTGCCACTCCAAATATGCCCGGATTGATTCGGCCAATAGGGAGGTCAAAGAAAAGGACTGAAAAAGGGTTAGTGACGGTCAATGCTACTGAAACAAGGCGGATACGTGGAAACAGAAAAAAGTAGGACAGAATGGGACAATTTGTTTTCAGCAGGTTGTTTATGTTGCTTGACCGAGAATTTCACTTAGAGAATTATGGTGGAAGAATCTTGACCAGTTATGTCTAAATGGTAGTCGATAAACACAAGCATAGCAGGCGAAATGTGTTATTCAGCGTGATACATACCTTCTAATACAATGAGAGCGACCCGTGCCAGAATATTACTAAGGCCACAGGATCCTGTCATAATCCGCCCAAAAAGCATCCAATGAGTTCAAATAATCATCCGTACAATTATCAATGGCAGCAGATTTAGACTTGACATTACATTAAAATGAGCGTCAATGGAGCGTCAACGATTTTTGGTCTTATAAGTAAGGTAATTGAATATTGAATTGGTCACTGCAATGCAAAACCGACCAGTTGGCAGTCTTTATTGGCAAAACATATAGCAACTTGGTCACTGTCCCATTCTGCGAATGAGTGTCAACGGAGCGTCAACGATTTTTGATCTTGTAAGTAGGGTAATTCGGTACTGATTTGGCTTCAGCTATTCAAAATCAACGTGTTGGCAGTCTTTATAGGAAAAACAGATAACGACACGGTCACTGCCCCATTCTGAAAATGAGCGTCAACGCAGCGTCAACGAATTTTGGTCATGTAAGTGAGGTAATTACCATTCAATTTGGTCGCGAATATACATAACCAACATATTGGCAGCTTTTATAGGCAAAAAGGAACGCGACACGGTCACTGCCCCATTCTGAGAATGAGCGTCAACGGAGCGTCACCGATTTTCGGTCATGTACATAAGGTAATTTCAAATCAATCTGGTCGCTGATTTACATAACCATCGTATTGCCATCCTCCATAGGCAAAAAAGAAAGTGATATGGTCACTGCCCAATTCTGAAAATGAGCGTCAACGGAGCGTCAACGAATTTTGGTCATGTAAGTAAGGTAATTACGATCCAATATGTTCGCGTATACTCATATCCATCGTATTACCAGCCTTTATAGGCAAAAAAGGAAGCGAAATGGTCACTGCTCCATTCTGAAAATGAGCGTCAACAGAGCGTCAACGAATTTTGGTCATGTAAGTAAGGTAATTACGACTGAATTTGGTCACGAATACACTTAATCGTCATAATGCCAGCCTTTACAGGCAAAAAAGGAAGCGACACGGTCACTGCCCCATTCTGAAAATGAGCGTCAACGGAGCGTCAACGGAGTGTCAACGGAGTGTCAACGGAGTGTCAACGGAGTGTCAACGATTTTTGGTCTTGCATCTTGGTTAATCTAAATGTCGCTTGGTGGTACAAATTCATATCCCAAGTAATGGCCGCCTTTTCGGCCAAAATAGTACACCATTTCTTTGTTACCCCATCACGAAAAGAGCGTCACCCGAGCCTCAACAATTTTTGGTATTGCATATAGGGTAATCCGGGTATGGCACAGATATTTGAGCTCATAACAGAACTATTGACAGCCTTGTAATGCAAAAACACAAAACAGACATGGAAAAATACTGATTCCAAAATTATCAATATTTTAATCTGCAAAACATGCAAAAAGTGATTATTGGATGTTGAAAATGCGATTTTGATAACATACTATTATTATAAAGCAAAAAACAAGAGCATTATATGAATCTACAGATGGACCCGCTGGACAACCAGCTGACAACCCTTCCAATTCAGATGGGTTGTGAGATGTCCATTGAACCGTACCCAAATTGACGGTTCGGGTGTATTGACGACCTGGACCGCCAATTTGGAAACGCGTCGGTTCCGACCCGTACCCGGAACCGTTGCTAACACTAATAGGTACCTATCTACACATGGTATATCTGGACTGGCTGCAGGCGGCACTTCAGAGCAATTTGAGATGCGCCTGAAAGTGACGATCGAGTGAACTCAGGGATACACACGGGGGCCGTGATTGAGCGAATTTCGGGATGGACTTTGGAGGCTGTAATTGAGCAAGTTGAGAGATGCACTTGGGTGGCCGTGTTTGAGCGAGTTTGGAGATTCACTTGGAGGCTGCGATAGTGCGAGTTTGGAGATGCAATTGGAGGGCGTGATCGAGCGACTTTGGAGATGCACTTGGAGGCCGTAATTGGGCGAGTTTAGAGATACACTTGAAGGCGGACATTGAGCAAGTTTGGAGATGCACTTGGAGGGCGTGATCAAGCGACAATGATCCACTTGGAGGCAGTGATCAAGCAAGTGTGTAGATGCACTCGGAGGCCATGATCGTGTGAACTTGGATGCCGTAATCGACCGAGTTTGGAGATACACCTGGAGGCTGTGACCGAGCCAGTTTGGAGACAGTAATCGAGCCAGTTTGGAGATGCACTTGCAGGCCGTAATCGAGCAAGTTTGGACGAGTACTGGGAGGCAGTCGATGGACGGCACGCCGGGCGCGGAGACTGTTTTCATCAGTTTGTTTAGTCGCAACTGTGGGAATGTGACAATGTGACTTTACCTTTGAACTCTCATGGAGAGGCACGCCAGAAGCTCAAGTTACATTCACGGGTCAACTCGGAATCATGAGAATGAGGGGAAGACAAATAATCTTCGATGGATGCTGTACTCGGTGTATGCTATACTCGGTGCCAACTCATGATCATGACCTGGCAAGATAGAGAGCGATGACTGAACTTCATATTCTGCGATGATTGTAGAGTAGTGGATGAGGAAGAGAGAGATGGGGGATGATGATAAGAACGATGGGGAGGATACGAGCGGATATGAGTAATCAGGGGTACGACTTGCTTAGTGTTAGCAACGGGTAAGGGTAACCTGCCAGCGGTCCGGGTTTTGAGCGGCGGTTCGGTTCGGTTCGGTTCCAGAACTGGCCAAAAACCCGACCCGCGTTGTCTTGGCAGGTTTGTTAACCGGACCGGACATAAACCTGCGGTTTTTTGGCCAGGTTGGAACTGGACCGTGGTTCCATTTTGCTGTTCCTACTACTTTGGCCATGCTTTGGCTTCAATTAAGTATTTGAGTTCTGATTGTATCGTGATATGATCAGTACACAAATTGTACAGTTCTAGCCGCTCTTACACCTGCTACTGTCAGATTTACGATCCGACTGATATTCGTGGAATGGCTATGAATTAAGTGTAAATTTTAAGCAAAATCCGCAGGTTTTCAATAGCGACACAATGAATATTGGTCGTATCACGAATCTGAAATCGGGAGGTGAAAGAGCGGCTAGAACTGCACATTACATCTACTGACCATGTCATGATACGATCAGAACTCAAATAGTTATTCGGAGCCAAAGTGGTGACGTTGACATCCCGGGTTTTTGGTGGTAAATCCGGCCCAATTGCAACGGTCCGGGTTTTCGTGTGGTAAAGCCCGTTGCAACGGTTCAGTTCCTGTTCCAACCCTAACCCGGAACCGTTGCTAACACTAGACTTGCTGGATAGGGTTGGGATGACCTCGTATTGGTGTAATTACACGCTGGATTGGGACTCGTACGTGCTGTATCGGGGAAGGTAAATTGACTCGCACACGAAATTATCTTTAGTCCCAGTTGCTCATGATGATTTCCGCCATACCCTCTCATCTCACTCTTGCTTGTCCTCAATTCTACCATCACCTAAGAACACAAAGTTAAGTCATCCCTCTCTATCTCTCCATGCTATAATCAAGAGTTAACACTGAGTACAGCATACACCAAGTACAGCATACACTGAGTACAGCATACACCGAGTAAAGCGTTCACTGAGTACTGTATACACCATGTACTGCATGATCCCAAGATCAACTGTCACCCGCTCCCAGCCAGTCTCATCTCTCGGCAGACCATGTTGTACTCAATTCTCTACATTCACACAATTACAAGTTAACCAATTGATAGAGTCTCTGCTCCCGTCGTGCCTCCCTCCCGAACATACCGCCTCCAGATTGGGCGCCTCCTAGTACTTCTGCCATCGCGCTCAATCATCGCCTCCAAGGGCATCTCCAAACTCGCTCGATCACAGCCTCCAAGTGCATCATCAAACTCGCTTGATCGCTGACCCCAAGTGTATCTCCAAACTCGATCGATCGCGGCCTCCAAGTGTATCTCCAAACTCGCTCGATCGCGGCCTCCAAGTGCATCTCCAATGTCGCTTGATCATGACTTCCAATTACATCTCCAAACTCACTCGATTGTGGCCTCCAAGTGCATCTCCAATCTCGCTCAATCGTGGCCTCGAAGTGCGTCTCCAAACTCGCTCGTCACAGCCTCAGTGTGTATTGCTGAGTTCACTCGATCGTGATTTTCAGGCTCACCTCGAAGCTGGGCAAGATAGAGTGTATATTTCGTATAATGAGATGTCTATCTACCCCGGGGTCTCCCAAATATATACTGCCTGTCACTCAGTCCATCTCCGTCATTCCTGTATCTCCGAATGTATATATATAGAGAGACTTAGATAATACATTCCATATTATGATGTAGCGAATCTTGTGGCAGTAACAAAGACCAATATGATCAATGAAATGCCTTGTGGTTATGGAACCCTCAGAACCACTGGTGTGAGAATACAGAACCAAGTCTCCCGCAGACCTGCGCAGAGGTCTCCGCAGTGCCAAAATTTGACTATCCTAATAGTCAAATCTCGTAGCATCCTGAATGCTCCTCCATCACTGCAGGTGCTTTCAGGAGCACATGAGAATGCTCTTGCACAGTCTGAGAGCATTTTGCAAAGCTCCAGGGGGGGCTAGGAGCATCTAGGAGTACTTAGAAGCACTGGCGAGGGCTACCGGAGTGTCTGAGAGGTTTGCGTATGGCTTCCGGACCGAATTACATTCTCCTGATGACATGGTATATCTGGACTCGCAGCACGCGGTGATTGTCAGCAATTCGAGGTGCGCCAGAAGATGACGACGAATATATACTCCCCGTCGCTCAGTCCACCTCCGTTACCGCTGTATCTCGATGCACCCACCATCGCTCATTAACAATGTACTTGGAGGCTGTGATCGAGTGAGTTTGGAGATGAACTTGGAGGCCGTAATCGAGCGAGTTTGGAGAGGCAATTGGAGACCGAGATTGAGTGAACTCAGAGATGCACTGGGAGGCCAAGATCGAGCAAGTTTGGAGATGCACTTTGAGGCCATGTTTAAGTGAACTTAGAGATGCACTCCGAGGCCGTGATCGAGCAAGTTTGGAGATGCACTTGGAGGCCGAGATCGAGTGAACTCAGAGATGCACTGGGAGGCCGTGATCGAGCAAGTTTGGAGATGCACTTTGAGGCTGTCATCGAGCGAGTTTGGAGATCCAATTGGAGACCGAGATAGAGTGAACTCAGAGATGCACTGGGAGGCCGAGATCGAGCGAGTTTGGACATGCACTTGGAGGCCGAGATCAAGTGAACTCAGAGATGTACTCCGAGCTGTGATCGAGCGAGTTTAGAGATGCACTTGCAGCAGGCTACATTCGAGGGAGATTAGAGGAGTACTTGGAGGTGGTCCATCTAGAGACGGTCGATGGGAGGCGCGCCAGGTGCTGTGACACTATTCATTGGTTAGTTAACTCGAAACCGTGGGAATGGGCCCTTATGAAATCGTGAGAATGAAGGGACGACAGACTATCTTAGGTGTATGTTGTACTCGGTGTATGATGCACTCTGCGTATGCTGCACTCGGCGTATGCTGCACTCGGTGTTAACTCATGATGATGGCATGGAGAGATAGAGAAGGATGACTTACGTTTGTGTTCTTGCAATGATGGTAGAGTTGTGGACGAGAAAGAGAGAGATGGGGGATGAAGATGAGCACGATATGGAGGATATGAGCGGACCTGAGAAATCAGGGGTACGACTTGCCTGATTGGGTCCAGAAGACCACGTATCGGTGTTATTACCCGCTGAATCGGGACTCGTACCTGCCGTATCGGGGATGGTAAATTGACTTGCACACACAATTCTCTTAAGTCCCAGTTTCTCATGATGATTTCCCCCATCTCCTCTGATCTCTCTCTTTCTTGTGCTCAACTCTACCATCACCTAAAAACACGGACTTAAGTCATCCCTCTCTATCTCTCCATGCCGTGATCCTGACTTAACACTGAGTACAGCATACATCAAGTACAGCATCATCCCAATGTAACACCGGGAGATTCACCCTAAGTCCCAATCAACAAAAGCCCCCAAAGACTTCCGGACTGATAAAGAGAAGAATAATTAAAGCTTCACTCAGGATGCGTATAAGGATTACCACCCAAGGTAACAAGGTAACTGTTCCGTTCTCTGCCTCCAAAAGATAGTATCAACTAAAGAGTATCGTTTTGAAGATATCAGTATGTTGATGTACACAACTCCAGGCGAGCCTGAAAGAAGTATCCTCTGATCCACCACACTATTGTGATGACTCTCGGACTTCCAACGGATGCCAGAGTATCATCCCAACACCCGGCACTTATACTCGAGGACTGACCAGTTCAAGAGTGCGACCACTCCAAGTATCAACTTGTCTTATAAGAAAACAGCAAAGTAGTTTCGCCTCAGCCGAAGGAGTACTGCCGACTCCAGAGTATCCAAGCAGAAGTATCCGTTTAACCACCGCGATACCGGGCTAGTTCTTCGGACTCCCTTTGGACTCTAAAGTATCGTCTTGCTCTCTTCCCGATTAATGACTTGCTTCGACGAACGTACTAAGAATCCCCAAGTATACAGAGTGATGGAGTTTATCCGTGATATAGAACTGAAGAGGAACGTACAACTCTGGACTTCAAAGGAGAAGTATCCTCGTTGACTTCGATACAGAACTGATAGATATTACACGGGAATAAAGTTAAGGCTTAACCTCCAGGTCGCGAAGGTCAATAGGTATCCGTAGATAAAAGTTAAGGTAGATTGCATATTCGATAGAATGTTATAGATGTCCATCCTCCATGTCGGTCTCGCTGATATATATCAGACGATCCACACCGTTAACAATCCTAAGACTGCGAAAGCCTGTTTCGAAGTTCTCATACGTAACTGCCTTATCATCCTTCCCTTCTACCATTGACAGTCAAGTTCTAACTCCCACGAGCATTAACTACGTCATCAAGGTAATGAGCTCGTATTGCGACACTATTGCTTTTGGCGATACCTCGTAAAGTTACGAGCTTATCTGAAGCCAATCATCAACTAATAGGTTTGTGTCACCAAGAGCCGGTGAGAGTGCCCTCTTATATACCCACCGGGTACATAACGGTTTAATGATTGCGGCAAACAACAGAACCCTTAATTTCACTACGCTTTACTGGAGCGAAATATACAGTATTCTGCAGTTGGGTTGTTTTGCCATATATTGAACGGAGAGTATCCTGCGCCACTCAGGACATATGAATCCACGGTCCCACCTGCCCAGACCCAGAAGACGTGGTCGAACTGAGGGTTGATTCATATAAGTCCATTCGGCCGGCGGGGCTCCGATATATGGATTATTGGTTATCGACTTAACTCCTATATGACTCTGCATATCTTGAGATGTGATAGTGTTCCGACATTGACGACATCTCATCTCAGAAGGAATGAACCTTTGGATATGAGAGAATAGTCGTTTGTTCGTCGACTAGGAATAAGGTTTCCTGCCGATAAGGAATGACCATTGACAAAAGAGATCCTACGACCGATACCGATCTAAAGATGATACACATCATATCTGCTCTCAGCTTGATCGCTGTCATTGATCCATTGGTACGAAGGTAGGGTAATGGAGATATTACCAATCGGTGAACAAATCTGGAAGGTTGATCCAATTAGGAAATCCGAGTGATCATTTAGGATTTCGGATTGAGTATCCATATTTGGAATATTGAATGATCCTGTATGATCCCGGAAGTATACCTGTAACACCAAAGCCGTAACACCCAAGATCAACAGTCTCCCGCACCCAGCCAGAGTCTCAGCTGGCGTCTCGCCTCCCTCCAAATTGACCGCTTCTAAGTACTCCTCCAGTCTCGCTCAATCATAGCCTGCAAGTGCATCTCCAAACTCGCTCAATCACGGCCTCCCAGTGCATCTCTGAGTTCACTCAATCTCGGTCTCCAATTGCATCTCCAACCTCGCTCAATCACAGCCTCAAAGTGCATCTCTAAACTGGCTCGATCACAGCCTCCCAGTGCATCTCCAAACTCGCTCTCTCATGGCCTCCAAGTGCATCTCTGAGTTCACTCGTTCTCGGCCTCCAAGTGCATCTCCAAACTCGCTCGATCACGGCCTCGGAGTGTCACTCTGAGTTCACTTGATCCTGGCATCCAAGTGCATCTCAGAGTTCACTCGATCTCGGCCTCCAAGTGCATCTCTCATCTCGCTTGATCATGGCCTCCAAGTGCATCTCTGAGTTCACTTGATCTCGGCTTCCAAGTGCATATCTCAACTCGCTCGATCAGGGCCTCCAAGTACATCGTTAATGAGCGACGGTGGGTGTACGGACATACATGGGGTAACGGAGGTGGACTGAGTGACGGGGAGTACATATTCAGGAGACCCTGGGGTAGATGAACATCATCCCATTTTCATTTCATGTGTATCCACGCAATTGCGTGGATTCTCACGGCCGGGTAGTATCATATCTTCTCACTGTCTTCCAAGGCTCCTCGAGCTAGAACCGTTCTTTCTCACGAATTCAGTTTGTGCTCTCAATGGGCGTCTCCAGATGCTCCTCCGATTATGCTCGACTACCATCTGTGGCCAGATTGACTGTATGTATATATATAGAGAGACTTAAATAATTCATGCAATATTATGAGGTAGCGAATCTTGTGACTGTAACAAAGACAAATATGATACACGAAATGCCTTGTGCTTATGGTCACAGTTGGCCACAAAGCCACAGTGTTCGTTTATAATAGGATATCAACAGAGCGGGAAGAAACGGCAAAACTGCGATCGGAGGGTGATATGCAACACAATGCATCCTATTGGCGCCAGGCGCGGAGTAATCTGCCACCAGGATGTCTCTGACGCCTCTGACAGAGTGCATCCACTCTGACACAGGCATTCCACCTGGACGGAATTGTTTTTCGCTGATGTGAGTCCCGATCCGGCATGTAATTACCCCGGTACGAGGTCTTCCCAACCCAATCGGGCAAGTTGTAGCCCTGATTTCTCATATCTGCTCATATCCTCCACATCATTCTCATTGTCATCCCCAATCTCTCTCTTTCTCATCCACAACTCTACCATCATCGCGAAATACAAAGTTAAGTCATCCCACTCTATCTCTCTATGTCATGATCATGAGTGGACACCGTGTACAGCATACACCGAGTACAGCATACACTGAGTACAGCTTACACCGAGTACAGTATACACCGAGCACAGCATCCACCGAGTGCAGCATCCACCCAGAATTCTTTGTATTCCCTTCATTCTCATGATTACAAGTTGACTCCTGAATGTAGCTTCATCTTCTGGCGTGCCTCCCTATATGATCGACCGCCATCAGCCAGCTCTCCACGACAACTCAAAGGTAAAGTCACATTGTCACATTCTCACGGTTGCGAGTAAACTAACTGATGAAATGAGTCACAGCACCCAGCGTGCCATCCGTCGACTGCCTCCAAGTACTGGTCCAAACTCGCTCGATTATGGCCTACAAGTTTGCACATTCATGGCCTCCAAGTGCATATCTCAACTCGCACAATTACGGCCTCTAAACTCGCTCAATCACCGCCTCCAAGTGTATCTCCAAACTCGAACTATTACATCCTCCAAGTTCGCACGATAATGGCCTCCAAGTGCATCTCCATACTTGCACATTTACCGCCTCTACACTCGCTCGATCACGGCCTCAAAGTGTATCTCCCAACTCACTCGATCACGGCCTTCAAGTGCATCTCCAAACTCGGACAATTACGGCCTCCAAGTTTGCACATTTATGGACTCCAAGTGCATCTCCAAACTCGCATGATTATGGCCTCTAAACTCGCACGATTACGGCCTCCAAGTATATCTCCAAACTCGCACGATTACGGCCTCCAAGTGCATCTACAAACTTGCTCGATCACAATCTCGGAGTGCATCTCTAAGTCCACTCGATCATGGAGTCTAAGTGTATCTCCAAACACACTCGATTACCGCCTGCAAGTGCAGCTCCAAACTCCATCAGCAAAAAATATTTCTGTCCAGGCAGAAAGGCTCCGTCAGGGTGGACGCGCTCCGTCAGAGCCGTCAGAGACACCCCGGTGGCAAACTACTCCTCGCCCAGTGCCAATACGACGTGTTGCATTGCATATTGCTCTCCAATCGCTGTTTCGCCGTTTCTTCTCGCTTTGTAGCTATTCTATTGTAAATGAACACTGTGGCGTTGTGGCCAACCATGACCATACGTCGGAATGGGTTCATTGGGTACATCAGCAAAATATAAATCGGTCTGGAAGCCACAGGCAGGGTTCCATAAGCACAAGGCATTTCGTCTATCATATTCGTCTTTGTTACAGTCACAAGATTCGCTACCTCATAATATGGCATGCATTATTTAAGTATCTTTATATATATACATACGGTCAATCTGGCCACAGATGGTAGTTGAACATAATCGGAGGTTCTAGCTCGAGGAGCCTAGGAAGAAAGTGAGAAGATGTGATACTACCCGGCCGTGAGAATCCACGCAATTGCGTGGATCCAAATGAGATGAAAATGAGATGATGTCGATCTACCCCGGGGTCTCCCAAATATGTACTCCCCGTCGCTCAGTCCACCGCCGTTACCCCTGTACCTCCATACACCCGCCGTCACTCATTAAGAATGTACTTGGAGGCCGTGATGAAGCAAGTTGAGAGATGCACGTTGAAGCCGTGATCGAGCGAGTTTGGAGATGCAATTGGAGGCCGAGATCGAGTGAACTCAGAGATGCACTTGGAGGCCGTGATCGAGTGAGTTTGGAGATGCAATTGGAGATGGAGATTGAGTGAACTGAGAGATGCACTTGGAGGTCGTGATCGAGCGAGTTTGGAGATGCACTTGGAAGCCATGATCGATCGAGATTGGAGGAGTACTTGGAGGTGGTCGATCTGGAAGCGGTAGATCGGGAGGGAGGTGCGATGGCAGCCGAGACTCTATTCATTGGTTAACTCGTAATCGTGGGAATGTAGACAGTTGAGTACAATAAGGTCTGC
>Ga0307512_10004844_pt1 | contig 14425 bp, 11 predicted proteins | sample 14_EM_MG_FD_200267 | JGI IMG/M metagenome (GOLD analysis project Ga0307512, IMG submission 200267) | Populus trichocarpa ectomycorrhiza microbial communities from riparian zone in the Pacific Northwest, United States - 14_EM | ecosystem: Host-associated > Plants > Roots > Unclassified | place... | reverse complement strand
TTTTCCACAATAACGTGAAGGTCATAAAGACGGGGGGGGGGGGGTGAAAGTAGGGGAAACTTGCGTAAACCGAAGACAGGAATGTAACCCAAGATGAGACCAATACCAACGATTCCACAGCTGGGGAAAAGGGTATAAACCACCAAAGAAAGGCAAATACCCGAAATTCCACACAAACAGGACCACCAACAAAAGGAATGAAAAGCAGACCACCGAAGAGGACCATGAATTTCCAACACCGAGAATGTTATACCGCCAGCCAGCCCAATTCTATGTATATATCGTAAAAAATAAGGAGAGTAATGATAAGAATGAACCCCGACCGAATAAAATCAAAGAGAAAACCCAGATTAGAATTAAAGCGCCATACCGCCGAAGATTAACCAGGAACATCATCACAACTTAGAATAATCCGAGTGCAAACTATATCCGTCATTAGCAATCGATTTTATCCACGGGGTCACAAGTGTACTTACCGGTAGCAGAACATGACATCCTACCTGATTCGCCAACGGCACAATTGCTGCAAAATCCATAATCAACCAACCCCTCGGCGCATACCTCGCCAGGTATATCATCCCTCCCGCAAGTGGCACCAGCAGCGCGTACATCCACTTGAAGTCCCTTACAATGCGATCTAACCCAATCCTGAAACCTGACTCTTCCAACTCCTTCGCCGTCGTCGTCCACTCCATCTTGATACTCAAAAAATGGCATAGAATTGCTTTGAGCAAGTGATAAGAAATACCACCGAAGAAGAGAAGGAACATAGGCGTCCACTTCATAGTTTCCACGAGCGACCAGAAGAAAGTTTGTTGTCCGAGACGATGCCGCAACATGGCGTATGCGAGAGGGGACAAGACGTTATAGACTACAGCCATACCGACGAAGATTTTCCACGATGCGATGTAGAACTGGTCAACGTTATCACCGAACCAACCTACGATTAAGTAGTTTGCGAGTGCGAGCGGGACTGCGGAGGCGATGGCGTAGTATGTACCGATATATGCGAAGATGGTGATCTTTGAGGTGATCTTGATGTTGGAAAAGAGGAAGCGGAGGAAGAGACGAGTGAACGGGCCCTTGTAAGGCCACTTATACAGAGGGTTAAACACTAGCTCGTTACACCCGTATGCATACTTCTCCCAACGTGCCAGCTCGTCGTAAATTGTGAGACTCACGCCTTCCTTGAAACCACCATTATGGTATGTCGCTAACCTGACCACAAAGCCCGCCATCTGCAGCCTCAACGAAACGTCGAAATCTTCAGACACGTGAGAGTCGGACCAGAATTTTGTTTGGTCGTCTTCCCTGAAGGAGATGGACTGGATTGCTTTCCAGCGGATGAAGGTGTTGTGGCCGACGAAAGGCGCACAATCGCCGTTGCCGACTGCGAATTGGATGGAAGTGTAAATTAGGTTGGTGAAGTAGGTAATGCCGTTTTCGAAGACGTTGTTGACGACTTGCAGGATGCCTGAGGCGTGCTGGAGGAGGGCCACTTCGGGACTCTCGTGCATTTCTAGAGCGCCAAAGAGGAGACAGTCTTCGGGCTGTAACAGTCAGCTCCTGTACCAAGGTAGGTACACCCATCTTTCGGCTTGAGGTGGAACTTACCACACGTGTATCACTATCAATAATAAGTATAATCTCTCCTAAGCGCACATTACCTGCCGCCCACGTCTTCCCCCCATCCCTCTCCACCATCGTATCCCTAGCCTTCTCATACAGCTCCTGCTCCTCGTCGATGGTCAGCTCCTCCTGAGTGCACCCCTTCTGTGTACACAGCTCCTCAATGAGTCTCAACATCTCATCTTCAACACGGATAGAAAAGTCAAGACAGTAGTTCATGTTCGACGCTTTCTTGAACTGTCCCTTGCGGAGGAAGAAGTTTTCATTTTCCGGGTCAGCGCAGTGAGCCGGACGGGAACACCAACCGATGTGGTTTAGGTCGTAGAAGGCTTTACGGGCTCTGGAGACAGGGGTTAGAATGAGTACCGCAAAAACCCGAAGTACGGCATGCTGGCATTGTGGGTGGGTGGAGTGTGAGGGCAGTATAGGGTGGTAAGACGGTAAGGAAAACTCACTCCTGCAACTCTGGCTTCACCAGCTGCATTCCATCATCATTGACATAAATGCTGGCGGTTCCACCTTTTTCCTCGTAGTACTTGACTGCAGCCAGCAAGCTTGTAACCGTCGGAATAATCACACCCTTCAGGCCTTCTTTATAAACTGGCATCTGTATAGTAACATGCGGGAGTTCATAGTCCGGGTACCGGTCCGGCTTGGGAGCCTTGCCAGAATAGTACATGCTGTTTCCTTCCACGCCTGACAGGGGACCGAAGAGTTGAAATAAGGAACCAGTGAGGACGATCATGAAGAACTGTGAAATGATGTCAGCGGGGTTGATGCAGGTAGTACAATAATCTTGATGTGGGAGATTTCATTGGCTACGAACCAAAGAGAATGTGGCGAACAGCGGAATGGTGGCAACCTGCATATCGTCAGCTTACATGTCTTCCCGAGAACATGACATGTGAACCCACCATTGCAAATCGCAAGTATTTTCCATCCAATCGGACTTCTGTTATAAGCTGCGCGCACCCTTATTAGCCAACAGTCAACCACCATCCCCCGGCTACATACCTTAGCAATACAAGCCATCTCAACCACCACAACAAGAATCATAGCACTCCCTATAATGAATGCATGTGTAAGCAGAAATGGCCGCTTTGGAGCCTCTTGTCCTTCAACCTCTGGATCAAAGGCTTTGTCTCCTTGTTCCTCACGGTCGATAGCGGATTGAATCACGCCGATTTTTTCGTTTGTTGCCGAGTCTATAGGTGTGGAAGCGGCGAGGGCGGATTTGGATCCGCGGTTGCCAGAAGAGTCGTATGGGCTAGGTGAGAGCATTCCGGGATTGGGGATGTGGGAGCCCCAGACCTAGATATTGGTTAATGGTCAAGGGCTCTCGAACTGGGATTAGGGGGACATACAAGTCCCAAAAGTCTCGTCTCAATATCGGTCCCATGGGCCAGAATCCCCTCCGCGCTGTCTCCCCACACAAGCACCATCTTCTCCTCCTTACACAAACAAATATACCTCTCCTTTTTGACCGATCCCAGGTCCTTGACACTGTTGATAATCGGCAGCACGAAACCCCTTGGGTCCAATGACAGCTCCGTCTGGAACGGCGTAATCTGCTGCAATAGTGCCCGGGTAATTTCAGAGCTCATTGTGAAGGCCACTGCTGCGCCAAGATCGTCGACAGCTTGGACGAGTGGGGGAGAGAGCATCATAGGCTCGGCAGTGTAGTCCCCTCCGGGACGGCGGAGCATCACGCCCAGAGAGGTGGTGGAGATGGTGTCGTCCTGTGGTTCGAGCCATTTACTCTGCAGGCAGCGGTGGTGGAGGAATTTTACCATCTGGAAGTGTTAGTGAGTGAAGAGACAAGAGCATCAAGGATGAAGAGAGGAAGACGAACAACATCGTGGCGGTCTTGCCCAGAGGCTTCATTGGAAACGATAGAGGAGCCGGTAGAGTCTCGCATAGTCAATGCTGGCCGCTGGAAGCGTACTACGGAGCCATAGGAGTCGCGGGTGTCGTTGAGATGGTCTAGGTTGTAACCCGTCGAAGAAGAAGCCATAACGACAGACAGTTAACTGATGTCACGAAAACGACAGACGGGAAGTCAATGGGTGTAAGTAGTGACTTGACTGGTAGAAGTCGAAGTCGATATTAAAGAGTGTGATGAGAGGAGGGGGACAAAGATCGACACGGATCCCACGGCAGCAAAAAAAGATTAAAAAGATGCGCAGAGGGACAAAATTCAGAAATGTCTTCCGAGGTTACTAAATGTATATTAGATCTCTGGGACCTCGGAGAGTCGGGACAAGGCATTCATTAGCTTGGTTCAGCCGCATGTAAACCAGCTCATCGGTTGTGCTCCTGCGTTGTGCTATCTCTGTCTCCCCCTTGTAGTTGTGTTTGTGCTATCTTCTCCCTTGTCTATACCGATTCAAAATACACGATAGATTGCGGTGCATCATCAAACACAAACTATACGCCTGTCGTCTCACCGCCCAGTTAGATCTCATCGCGAGCGCCAGTTCTTTTCTGCACTCCCCGGCCCCTATCCCCACGCAAGCGCTGCCTTGTACGATGGGTTGTCTGTATATGATAGTCCCTTATGGTTCCGAAATGTGCAGGTGGGACATCGATAGTCTAGCCCTACGATGCAGGGTATAATTCATTAGTTGTCTCACCTCCTCATGCCAAAAGTGGTAATACCGAAGTGAGCAAGTTCCGCATCAACCACTCACTTCAATTCACTCATCACAATCCAACAAACGCACACACACCCGGCCACACACAAAAACGCTAAATCAAGGACAATGCACCCGGTAGGGGGGATGGAGAAACGACGCCTCGGTTTCTAAGTTTTCCAAAGATAAGAGAATGCACGAGCTCTCGCCCTACCCAAATACACAGAGCTTGCAGGGGGAAGCGAAAAGGGGCCGGGGTGTGTAGAGGAAAGTGCGCACGGTAGCTTCGGCAGCGGGCTGGGTTAGGGTTTCTCCTCTTCCTCCTACTTCCGATGCAGTATGTAGGTCTCTATCTATACCCACCTCAACCTACGCCGACTACTGCAATTCTACCCCACTACTGGAGATCTGTCAGACAAGATGTCCAGCAGAAACTCTTTGCACACCCCACCGGTGGTTCTCACGAACCCCTTCGCAACACCTGTCCGGCTCTCGCGAACTCCCACCGAGTCTGGAAACAACTCTGCCCGACCATACTCGTACTTTCCGTCTTCGATTCCTGGTACCCCTTACCTTCCAGCCAGTCGAATGAGATACTGATGAGAACCAGGTCTTCCACGGCAGAGGAAGTTTAAGTCAGCGCGATTTGTTGGCGGGCCAGATGAGTCCGTTCCCTCTTCCTCTGAGCTAGGTGTGGGATAAGTGAAGCTAATGGGGCGAGTAGCTACGAAAAGCCCTGGACTGCCAACCGCAATCCCCGCATGAAATGGGAGCGCATAATCTTCTTCGCCTGCATCTTCATCGGCTTCGCTATCGGTGGGGTCATATGCTACTTCTCCTACACCTCCGTCTCAAACCATGAATACTGTCTCGTCCTCGAAGACAACTTCCAAAAAATCGACTCCAACGTGTGGTCCTACGAAATCCAGCGTGGAGGCTTTGGGAGTGGTACGTTTGAGTGGACGACGAATGATCCAAAGAACGCCTATGTCGACAGCCAGGGCCTACATATTGTCCCCACGCTTACAACGGAGACGACAAATATCACACTGGACCAACTAACAGACAACTACGTCCTCAACCTGACCACCGCCAAAACCTGCACTACGGACGAAATCACAATGTGTTCTATCCGTTCCAACAAGACGGCGGGGCATATCATCAACCCCGTCCGTTCCGCGCGGCTGACCACCAAAGGTAAAAAATCCATCCTATACGGTAAAGTGGAGGTTGTCGCAAAAATGCCCAAAGGCTCCTGGCTCTGGCCAGCCATCTGGATGATGCCAGAAAAGGATGTCTATGGGAGTTGGCCACGGAGTGGAGAGATAGATATTGCGGAGTCACGTGGGAACTTTGGGGATGATTACACGGATGGTCGAGACGCGGTGATTAGTGCGATGCATTGGGGGCCGCTGCCAGAGGCAGATGCATTTTACAAGACAGCCGGGAAACATAATGTACGACGCACGGATTATAGTGAAAGTTTTCACACTTTTGGGCTAGAGTGGAGTAGGGATTATTTGTTTACGTATATTGATAGCAGGTTGCTGGTAAGTCCTCTGTTACCTTCCTCATCTTCGGGTGTTAATATCTTCACAGCAAGTTTTCTTCATCAAATTCCCTCTACACTACCGGAACATGTGGGACCGTGGTGGCTTCGGCGAAAGCGTCATCAACAAATCCGCACTCTACGATCCTTGGTCCCATACCGGAAAACCAAACACCCCCTTCGACCAAAATTTCTATCTCATCCTGAACGTCGCTATTGGGGGGACTAACGGATTCTTCAAGGACAAAGTTGGGAACAAACCCTGGGGAGATGGGAGTAAGACTGCGCCGAAGGAGTTCTGGGACAACAAGGCGCAGTGGCTACCGACGTGGGGGGCGGGTGACTCAAGGGGAATGACGGTAAAGAGTGTCAAGATGTGGAGTGAGGGGGCTTGTGGGACCGGTGGGAAGAGATGATAGTTGGCAGTGTATAGGGGGTAGGGCAACTTTCTACCCTCCAGGTAGTAGTTCTGAAAGTGGCGGGGTTACCGTAATTTTAATTTTTCTGCATATTTCATTATTATTGCCTCATTGCGTTATTTGCAGATCTTTTCCGCATTCCTATTTCTTTGACATTCCATCCCCGTTCAAACTGCAGCTAGAGAAAGAAACAACAGCTAGAAAAGAAACAAGTCTCTAGTCTCCAACGTGGCAACCTGCTATGGAGTTAGGAATTAATTAGAACAGTACATCGAGAGATACCATGCCGTCCATCCACTTCCCAAAACCGCCCAAAGAGACGAACTTGCACGCCTAACACTTTAAGTGTAGCCGAAGATCTCTCCCAGGCCAGGGTCTAGATCGGGTGCTGCCTTGTACCTTGGATATTTTCGTTTTCGCCAGTGCAGAAATATAGTGTTTGTTAACCCAAGACTGGAGCCGAGCGGAACTAGGATCTAGGATCTCGGTTTTGGAGTAGATTAAACAGTTGGGAACGATATCAAGGGCCTAGGGTACTGGGGTTTGTTACTCTGGAGGCTCGCCTATATGAGCACTGCACACGTGGATGTTCGAATGGAAAGGTGCAGATGTTGTATATTCGGTTTCCACCGCAGGATACGTGCATGGGGGTGGCTGATGCATATACACTACCGAGTACCTGCATGGAGACCCCGGTTAGAGCGCGCTTCGGTAGTGTACCTGCGTGCGCTTCTGCACTTGCATGGGTCCTGAGGGACAGGGTTTGCGCTTCGATAGATTAGCATGCTTGTTTCCAGACTACTCCAAAGAGGGATGCATGCGTGGACATTGCGAGTCCCCGCTCTGCAGCGATATGAGTTCAATTGGTGCTGAACGATTGTAATCGATATAACTGATATATAATCGGAAGCCATCGTGAGAGAATGCCACTGGAAACGAACGGCAGTGAACGGGTACTCTCTCAGGATACGTGGACATAGATGTCGACAGGGGAATCTATTAGGCTCACTAGCCCTCGGGAGTCCGCAGTATCGAAGCTAGAAATCGCCGCTAGAATCTTAGCGGACGCCTTGAACAAACCCTAGGAGAAGCTGTACAACAATCGCGAAGTTTTGTAGCCTGCATAGAGAGGTATCTAGTTCCAGCTTTCAGTGTCAGTTCCTACCCTACACTCTAGCGCTGGCAGCACAAAAACGCTACCTAAGGCTACTAGCGCTATAGCGCTAGGCTAGTAACTCTGCTACATTCGGGGTATCCGAGCATAGAGATTCGCCTTTCCCATCTATTTCGAGATGGTATTCGAGTAACACAGCAATCTATCTAGCGCCGTCAGCACTTGCATTTAACAAACCGGCCTGGAGGAACATTAAAGCTGAAGATAGTAGTAGTTTTGCTGGAAAAATGAAAGTTCATTCGGCAATCATAACCCAAAAAAAAGCCCCAGCGGCATGCCGTGGGTACGGGCCGCGCACATGTGAGAATCAGTTAGGGGTTGGGGTTTTGTAACTACAGTGCAGGAAGTGTAAAACGCAGACCGCAGCTGAACGACTGGGATTATGCAACACAATTTCATTTAAGATAAAAAAAGTGTAAAACAACGTGGCGAGAGATAAGGAGAGGAATCAGGAAGGATATCTTGGTGAAAAAAATTAGAATGCACAATTATCTGTAAGGCGACGGAGACATATTTGGAGCACCAGTCCCCTTTCTTCGCCTGGTGTTGAGGATTGTCGGCGACACATCGTGCTACCGTCTTCGGAGAACACAGAGCTAGAATCACCACCAAATTACACATGCCCCGATGACCACCCCTTCTGACCTCAATCGGCTCCGAGCTCCCGTTGCAGCCACACCACCACTGAGTTATCAGTGCATCATGCCATCAATTAATTAATATAGCCACAATTAGCATCAATATCGACGTATGTTTCCGTGTAGTGCAACATATAAATACAGGCTTCTCCACGCTCTTCCCCTCGCGCCTCGCTGAGAGGTCCGGTCTGGACGCTCGTTCGTCGAGCCATTATAATGACGATGCAATGCTTTTTGTGATCGGCGGCGAGAAACATGTACGCCGAGCCACATTTCAAAGCAGAGAGTAGAAAGCGCCTTATGCGTAATTGGTGCTACAGGAAGAAGAAAAAAAGCGACGCGAAGGACCAACCACTGCAAGAGTGACTGTGACAGCAGAATCATGATCCTTCATCCTTTCCCTTCCTCCTCAGACGATTCCAACGGGGTCATCCCTTGTGCCACATGGCAAACGGGCCTAGCGCTCCCTCTTCTCCTCGAATCTCGCTGCGGGGGCCGAGTACAGTTCACCTACATATGCCCTTCCGTATCGCACTTGTAATCTTCACCGTGCTCGCCTTCTTCCCTCCACTTTCCGTCCACTCGTTTTGCCCTCTCCCGACCCGCCTATTATGGCGCCAACACGCTCTTTATACTCTGTTTCTTCGTCACTCTTTCACTCAATGTCTGCGTTCACTTGTTTCCTTCTGCTATCGTCTGTTCGTACCGCCTTGTTTCTGTAGAGCCGAGCCTCGGTATAAAACATAACTCATGAATGATAGTTTTCATTTTCCAATGCGCGAACTCTCAGCAAACGAGCCGTCTTTATACCCACGACCCTCCCCGGCACTTGGAATTACCAAGGATGCTACACGTATGTACCGACCCGGATTCTATCCTAGACGACGATTAACAGATCGACGATCTATAGTGACAGCGTGGGCGCCCGCAGCCTTACGGGGGCAGCATACGGCAGCGCCACAGCAATGACGGACAGCGCGTGCATCCAATTTTGCACTTCCCGAGGCTATAGCCTTGCCGGGACCGAGTACTCAGAGGAATGCTGTAAGTTAGTTTGGGAAACCCTTGCCCTGTGGCGTCCGGCTGATGGAGGATGGAAGATTGCGGGAATCAGCTCGCTACCACGTCGGCGGTTTCGCCAGATGCGGATTGTAATATGGGCTGTTCTGGAAATGCTACCGAGGCTTGTGGTGGCCCAAATAGGTTGACGGTGTTTAATAGTGGTGGCGTGCCGGTGGGTGGGCCTGTCACGAATCCGGGGCCTCCGGGTTGGTCAAGTGGTGGTTGCTATAGGTGGGTTTTCTACAGAATCGTAGTTTGAAAGTTCTGACAAGTCGTGTAGTGATGGTGTGGGTGGACGTACATTGATCAACGGCATGGGCACACCCGGCGGTGGTGCTGCTCTGACCGTCGCACTGTGTACATCCGCGTGTGCGCAAGGGAACTACCTCCACGCCGGTGTAGAATACGGCGGTGAATGCTGTAAGTTCCTCATTTAACCCATTTTACTGGTCTTTTTCTAATTTTCCTAGACTGCGGCAATACATTTTCCAATGGCGGAGCCCTTGCCTCAAGCGGCTGCGATATGCCCTGTAACGGCAACTCCTCCGAATTCTGCGGCGGTCCCAACAGACTAAATATATACAATTTTGGCGCATCAGCCTCCTCTTCCGTAGCATCATCAACCTCTGCAACCTCAACCTCTGCCGCCGCTGCCCCAACCGGCTGGACAAATCTCGGCTGTTACACCGACTCCGTTGCCGCCCGCACACTAGCAAATCCCATGTTTGTTCAAGGTGCGATGACGGTAGAGAAGTGTACCACTGCTTGCCAGGCCAGCGGTTACATCCTCTCAGGCGTCGAATATGCTGGCGAGTGTTACTGCGACAACACGTTCAAGAACGGTGGCGGCCCGGCACCAGACGGAAGTACCGGCTGCAATATGCCCTGCAGTGGAAATGCTGCGGAAATGTGTGGTGGCCCCAATAGGCTCAATATGTACTCTTTTGGCACGGTGACGTCCTCTGTCTCTGCATCTGCGACCTCGAGTAGTGCGTCTGCATCTGCAACTGCGACCGGACTCCCAACGGGATGGGCGTATAGTGGGTGCTACGTTGATAATGCCAACGGACGTATCCTTGCTACTCAGAGACCTGATGATCCAGCGCTTACTATCGAGTCCTGTGTGCAGGCGTGTGTGGGTCTTGGGTTTACAGTGGCTGGAATGGAGTATAGTACTCAGTGTTTCTGTGATAAGTTTTTGAGGAATGGCGGGGCGCTGGCAAGTTCAGATACCCAGTGCGGGATGGCGTGTGGCGGGAATTCGGCAGAGAAATGTGGTGGTCCTGATAGGATGAGTATCTATTCGAACGGAACTCTTCAGACTTTCAAGCCGCCCCAATCTCAGAATACTAGCTTGCCTGGGAGCTGGGCGTATCAGGGATGTCTTCAGTAAGTTCTCCTACCTCGCTGGTCTGATTGGGTGTTAATGAATGATAGGGACGATGCTGTCGCAAGAACGTTCCCATACCAGATTATCATGAACGACAACAACACCGCAACCAACTGTCTCAGTCTGTGCTCCGAATTCGGCTACGGTGCCGGTGGAATGGAATATGGCTACGAATGCTGTACTCCCCCCCATCCAAACAACCCTAACCCACCTTTTTACTAACCAGTGTCTTAGACTGTGGCGACGCCACTGATGTCACTAAAGCCAGCCGCACCCTCCAGCCCGAGTCCGACTGCAACGTCCCCTGCCCTGGTAACGCAACCACCATCTGTGGCGGCCCCAACCGCATCTCCTACTACACCTGGACCGGCACCCCACTGAACTCCTGGGACTTCGCCACCGGCAACAACGCAGGCCGCTACGAGTTCCTCATCGGCGGAGTTATCATCCCCCTCATCACTACCCCCGCCATCAACGGAAAAGTCACCTTTGTCGAAAAATGGGGAACCGGCCCACCAAACAGCACAGGCGCCTACGAGCTTGACGTCAGCGAAATCAACAACTTCACCGCCGCCTGGAGGCCAATGCACGTCAAAACTGACGTCTTTTGTGCTGCTGGCCTCACGTTGCCTGACAAAGTAGGCAGACAAATCAACATCGGTGGATGGGCGAATGACGCAACTTACGGAGTCCGTCTGTACTGGCCTGATGGCTCCCCCGGTGTTCCCGGCGTAAACGACTGGCAAGAAAACGTCGCCGAGGTCTCACTCCAAATCGGCCGGTGGTACCCAACAGCCATGATCATGGCTAACGGCTCCATTCTCGTCGTCGGAGGCCAGGTCGGAGCCAACGGAGCCCCCATTCCAAACCTCGAGGTCCTCCCTAAACCTCCCGGTGGCTACGTTCTCCACTGCGACTACCTGCAACGCACAGATCCCTACAACCTGTACCCATACCTTGCCGTCCTTCCTAACGGTGGAATCTTCATCGCATACTACAACGAAGCCCGCATCCTCGACGAGTCCTCACTCAACACCCTACGTACCCTCCCCAATATCCCAGCTGCAGTCAACAACTTTCTTGGCGGGCGGACATACCCCTTCGAAGGCTCAGCTGTCCTCATGCCCCAACATGCCCCATACACTAACCCCTTCACAATCATGATCTGTGGTGGCTCTACGCCTGGGCCAGAGATAGCACTCGACAATTGCGTATCTATCTCCCCCGAGGTTCCGAATGCAAACTGGACCATCGAGAGAATGCCGAGTAAGCGGGTGATACCGTGCATGACTGCCCTGCCAGACGGGACATATCTTATCCTCAACGGCGGGCAGCAGGGAAGCGCAGGGTTTGGTCTTGCCACTGAGCCGAACCATAATGCCGTGTTGTACGATCCGAGTAAGCCAGTGAACCAACGGATGACGGTGATGGCAAATACCACGATCGATAGACTTTACCACTCCGAAGCTGTGCTCCTACAAGATGGCCGGGTTCTCGTCTCCGGTTCCGACCCCGAGGACGTCCGTTTCGTCCAAGAATACAGAGTCGAAGTTTTCCTCCCACCATACCTTCTCTCCGGCGCCACCCGTCCCACCTTCACAATCACAAACAAGGACTGGACATACGGCGAAACTGTGTCCTTCACTACCTCCGCAACTGGAACCATTCGCGTATCTCTCCTCGGAGCAGAGTCAAGTACACACGGGAACAGCATGGGCCAGCGGACGATATTCCCAGCTGTGAGTTGTTCGGGTGGAAGCTGTACTGTCACCGCCCCGCCGAATGCCCACGTGTGTCCTCCGGGATGGTTCCAGATGTACGTTCTTGACGGGCCGACGCCGAGTGTGGCCACTTGGGTGCGGATTGGGGGTGATCCCGCGCAGTTGGGCAATTGGCCGCAGTTTCCGGATTTCAATGTGCCGGGTATATAAGTCTTTCTTTTGTCTGGCAGGTAGGGGGGGGTTTCATGTATCTTTCTTTTGGAAGGTGTATTTTGTTCTTATTCTTTTGGATGGTTCGGTGAATCTTTGGGAAGGGAAGTTTTGGGACTTGGACTTAGGGTTATGGCGAATAGCGCACTCATTTCTATATCTTTTTTAGCCATTATGCCGAAAATATTTTTTAATAGTCTAGTGAGTAAATAATAGTTTGTAGCATCAGCACATAGCCTTGGTAGTAGTGAGGTAAAAAGAATAGAATCACGATTGAAGATCAAATAGTCTATGTTGAGACGATTGCACCTCACTGTCAAAGAAGCGTGCACCTCACTGTCAAAGAAGCGATCAAACGACAACTCCAAATCCAACAACAAATATGTATTATAAGCATGTCAAAACCCTTTTTCTTACGGCATTGAAGCAAGCTGCGCGCAAAAAACTGAAGCATCTTGTACTCATTCAGGGTGTGTACATACCGTAAAATCTTGGTTGGAGTAAGTTTGGGAGTACTGAAGGGGTGTGGAGGAACCGGTAGGGTGAAAGTGGGTCGGTGACAATGGTCATTAAACAAGAACCAGAAATGAACCCCTATATACTGACCACGAACAATACATTATGCATGACGGACATGTAGGATGCCGCGAGTGATGCACCAATGATGGGCGGAGACCAGAATCATGTTATAAATGGAGTAATCACTTGAGATGCACCGTATGGATGCATACCAGTACGCTGATACTTGTGTTCAGGTCTTGAAGCACACACAGCCGGAGGCAAAAGTGTTGAAAGATAACGGCACTTCACTATCCGAGACTCCAGACGTGCGACTTCGAAGCTTCATTCCCGGCTACTGACTGTAGCGGGCGAAGGATGTTGCATCGTACAGTGAAAAGCCAAAGTCCTATAGTGCATAGAATGTCATGACAGACCATGGTGTTATTTATACGACGCCTATGCAGGTGTATGGCGTATCGTGGGAATCACATTATGCGACTATTCTATCGCGTAATTCCTACGGTATGTGGTAGTGTTCACACAAAACTAGTGTCACGCGGAAATGTACCACCTATCCCAAGTTTGTTGAACTGTGGAGAAGTTTTAATGTAGTGGGAATCTTACTATGCTTATTTGTGTAGATTGCGTGATAGGTTCTACTGCAGGTGTGGGTCACCTCACTGCTTACTACTATAGATCACACTATAGAGGTCCTGCAGCTGCTGTGGGTAGGCGTTGTGTTTAATAGCTGTCGTGTAATAGACACTACCCACCTGAGATAAAACCCCGAACTATGGTTGAGCGTAGTCTTCTCCAACGTTAGAAATCTCACCATGCTTATTTGTGGAGACACCGTTATAGGTTCGACTATGGTCCCAGCGCCGCTTACCGCAACACATTACCTACATTCAGGTCCTACAGCTATACAGCTACTGTGTCCTATATCATGAGGTTGTAGCGGGATTAGAACGTTGTTTAAACAATAGTTACACCTATCGTCTCATATCGCGACGCGGTTATTTGCTTTACATAACGTCACACCAACAACGTGTATCTTAAGGGAAGTAGCAGCCATGGAATCAATCATCCGACTTCTTCGGCAAGACATGGACAGTATACCCCTTCGAGTGATAAGTAAGGCACCCAAAGATACACACCAACAGGGTGGTGGCTGCAATCCGAAATGGTTGCACCGCTGTTTCATAAATGTGTGGACAACATCACCCTGCATGTATAGAGGCACTAATCGGATGATCGATGGGTGCCGATGATCCGTGAATGGGACGTCCCTCTCTATGCTCGAGGATAAAAACCGGAGATGACCGTGATCATAGATGATCACTCGCCGTATATCGCAGCTATCCTTGTTGCATTATGGTCCGCCTCCCGGACGTATGGCGTACGGCTTCAGCTGGGCTGATGCATAATCTCCCTAAGATGATGGTCGTTCCAGACTCAGCTGGAGATGCCAGCTGAGTGCGCATGCATGCGTACAGGGC
>Ga0307512_10004843_pt1 | contig 14428 bp, 11 predicted proteins | sample 14_EM_MG_FD_200267 | JGI IMG/M metagenome (GOLD analysis project Ga0307512, IMG submission 200267) | Populus trichocarpa ectomycorrhiza microbial communities from riparian zone in the Pacific Northwest, United States - 14_EM | ecosystem: Host-associated > Plants > Roots > Unclassified | place... | reverse complement strand
TCACGTGAGTCTTCGCCGAGCCCTCCCACAGCCTAGCCGCGAGTCTCTTGAACGTCAGGTCTTCCTCATTCGACACACCAAGAATCTGCTCGATCCAGGCGATGACGCCGTTTCTGGTGATCAGTGTTGTGCCGCCGCCCTCGACTGCTGCCGCGTTCCATAAGAGCCCCAGAACCCGCTCCTTCGCGTGATCTGTGGAGTTGGGAGAGATGTATAGGTTCAGCACGTTGCCGAAGACGTTGCGTTTGCGGTAGAGGGACAGGTCCTTCTCCGTCTTGAGGCCTGCGGCCAAGATATTGAGGATCCATGTTACCTCCTTGTGGTGATCCTCGCCGACTTGGAGTGTGTTAAGCATGAGCGGGAGGTCATGTAGCTGTAGCAGCGGGCCGCGGAGGAGGAGGCTCATCACTTTCTCGTACAGGAAGTGGGTAGGATTCGCAAGGATGTGGGAAGCTTGTGCAAGGAAGATCCCCATGGCTGAAGGCAGTGGCTGATCCTTCATTTCACCCTCTTGAGCTGCTAAGGAAGCAAGGACACCTAGGATCAGGTGACTAATTTGCGTCTTGTTGCGATACGGTGATTCTTCGAGCTTCGACACCACCGAGGTCAGGAATCGAGTAGCCATTTCTCGGATAGCAGCATCTTCGGATGAGAGGCAGGCCATAGCGTATCCAACGCAATTCCTCTCGACGGCTGCTTGGGCGTCCATGATGTGTGCGGCGGAAACCAGACAAAAAGTGATCACCGGAAGCATGAACCGAGGATCGTATGCCTTTCCGAGAGGCGTAGTGTTGCCCTTCACCGCTGCGAGGTACAAGTCGAGCGTTTGAAACTCAGTATTGCTAGTATTGGGAGCCAGGTGGAAAACGCTCTTTGCAAGCAGCCTCGCATTAACCACAACTTCCAGCCGACCGCGAATGCTGGAGATGAGCAGTTTCTCGGTGCTCTCAGCAACCGTCCACGACGCTACACTGGCAGCACAACTGCGGGCCAGATGGCCCTCGATATACGCGATGATCATGCGAAGAATGCCATCAATGTGGCTAGTAGTTCCGCGGTACAACGCCATGACACCGTTCATCGCTCCGATGTTGCAAAGTCGAGCCCTGCCAGCAATGAAGAGTTTCGAGATGAGAAATGCAACGTGGTGATGGATATCCTCTGCCTCATCGATGGTAACCCGCCGAGAAAGCGGATTGTCAGCATGGCCAAGTACTATCTGCAAGAGCTTTGCGAGGTCAAGCGATTTTGGTGACGACATCGAGACCAAGTTGATGGCCAAGTAGACAACCTCTGGGACATTGATATGCTTTCCCAGGCCCGCCTCCAATACGGCGTTCAATGTGGACCTTGGGATAACATTCTCGAGCTTGATCTCCTTCCTTGCAATGAATCCACCTGGACCAGCAGTCATTAAAATAGCCTTGGTAGTGAGGAAGTATTAAAATACCTAATGCTTTCGCAAAAGCGATCACTTTACAGCTCAGGATAGCGTCTTCCGCAAAGCGCCTCGTCAAGTGATCAAAAACCATCAAGAACCACCTTTTCATTTCCGGCTTCGTGGCGTCCTTCGAATCCTCAAGCAGAGCATTGACCAGGGTCACCGTATTTTCCGTCAATGCACTTCTCTTGCGGTCAGTGGAAATATGCCTCAGAACGTGTTCCCGGTCCAGGGAAGGGAAAAGTGAGACGGCTCTCAAAAGAACGTCAACTTGAGCAACGTCCAGCGCCGATGTCAGCAATTCCTTCTGAGTAGTATCGAAGATGCTCTGAAGTTTGGCCTTCACCTCCTCGTCGGCGGAATCTGCCCAAGCAAACTCCGCATCACCATCACACGCAACTGAGTAAGCTTTGATGAGAGCTGAAAAGCACTCTGAAAACATTTGCACCTTATTTCCAGCCATCAGATTCTTCTCCAATTGAGACAGTGCTTTGTCGCGGACGGTTTCCAGCTTCGAAATCATCGCACACACGACCGCTGTGTGTTCCGCTGTTTGTGCTTTGTAGTAATTGATCCCTTGAAGTTCTTCCACGTCGACGGCTGAGACGTAAGCCACGAGAGCAGCAGAGACGCGCCGAGACAGAGTTTTCGCCTCCAACAGACGCTCAATGACGCCAGCACCGATGCTATCTCCACGCCCCGCAGATCGGTGCAAAATGAAAGCGAAGAGTTGAGAGATCGTTTCATTCTGTATCAGGGGGCTCTCGGAGGATAGGCGAACCACTAGATTGTTGACATCTTCCGGAGAACAGAGCAAATTGATGATGGAGCAATAAATGAAGAGAATCTGAAGCATGATTAGCACTGCAAAGAGTGAGAATGGATTAACCAGATTGTCGTGCCTCCGAAAGGTCGTCATCCGACAAAGCCGTGAACTTGTCCACAAACCTGGCCAAGGAGCCCACAAGGCCTGCCTTAACGGATTCAAGGACAGCATCACCCTCTTTGGCGACGGAAGATAGCAATTCAGCATATCCTACAACATCCTTAGCACTCCAAAACATGAGAATGGGGTGGAGGGATGGTGGGACGCACCATGAGAGAAAGCCACCACAGCGGGAAGCCTTTCTGCCGGAACAGAAGTGTCCAAAAACAGCTGGATACGTGCGCCATCCCTCACGACGAAATTCTTCGTCTTTCCAGTCACAACGTCGCCCTGGTCCATAAGTTGCAAGGCGATGTACTTCATCAATTCATTTAACATGGAGATAGCAACAGCACAGTCGGACGTGCTGATATTCCGGCTCTCGACTACCTCCGTGATCGCCCGTTGCACAACAGCAAGGTTGAACAGTGATGGTTCAATCCTACGATGCACCACACCTTCTGCGAGCAATGATAGCGCCTGTAAGTCTATCCTTCGGTCGGGGAAACGAGTAAATATATCTCGAACGCCGACGGCGCCATCATCTGCATGCCCTTTCTCAGGCGTGATTTCCAGGATTGGGGCTTCTTCTTGCAGGTAGTTCTTCAGCTTCGGGATACTTTCGTCAGTTGAACAGAAACTGGTTATTCTGTCGCACAAAACCGCAAGGACAAATCTATTCTCGCCCAATAATGCGCAGGACTCGAGGAGCCGCGACAGCCACCTGGCGCCACCGAGTTTCTGCCGGCTGGCATAATCCTTCGATTGCGCAAAGAACTTCCACTGCTCTACGAGTGTCATGATCATTGGGCTGACTGGTGCCAGGCTGCTGGCTTGTGGCTTCAGTTTCTGAACCTCCACTGCAATCTCGGCGTAGTCGTCCAAGTACTTGAATGGCCCACGGATGCATCGGGCCACGACCTCGTCCAGGAGGGAGAGGATTGCCTCCAAATCATTGCTATTTTCAACGGCGGACAAGCTCTCTAGCAGGGCATCTAGCGGTGACGCCAATGTTTCAGCCTGGAAGAGGTAACTGGTGGAAGCAAAAGAATGTAGCAGTGCTCCGACCTGATGCCGAGGCGCGTTTGTAGCAGAGCTGCAACATCGCTTCAGAATAGCTACGAATGGTGAGTGTTTCATAGCGGCTATATTTAAGTGAGCTCTCTGTAGTTGCTTCTCGTTGGTGGTGGTGTACCTACGGGTTTTATTCCACCATTTAACATCCGGAACCTCAGTCGCAATCTTCAACAAGTGTCCCATCTCCAGTTGCTTCATGCCGTTTTGATCCTCGTCTTCGTTGCTGAGGAAGTTGCTCAGAGCAACATTAACATCAAAATTACCGGACAAGGCCAGTTCTGGGACAGTGGTGTAGTAGTCCGCGAGGAGCCTCATCCTCGCTTCAGACTGCAAAACCCCCGTTGCGTTTACTGCGTTAACGTTGCTCACCACTGATACATCTGGTATGCGCCTGCAGAACTCCTCGATGACGTCAAATCTGCACCTCTTCCACCTCTCAGTCGGATCGTGTACAGCATCTCCTAACTCGCCGAGTGCTTTCAGGACACTCCGTAGTTTCTGGAAAGCCCTGATGAGAAGACTCGTAGCTAAGAACTTGATGAAGTTGTTCTCGTGCGTCAAGCACTTGGTCATGGTGGCTTTGGTGACTGGCTTCGGCAGAACGTTCTCCACGATAATGTCGGTAGGAGGTGGAAGTGTCTGAGCATCGGGAGCTCCAAAGTTATCCAGAATTGGAAGGGCGATCGTGGAGTGCAGAAATGTGCAATACCCAATCCAAGTTGACGTGAGTTTCGGATCGAAACTGAAGCTCGAGTTGGACAGGAAGTAGTCAGCCACAAGCTCCGGACATGTCTTAAGAATGTCTAGCATCAGTTCGAGTTGCATTGTGCTCGCATACGGCCGAATATGCGTTAATAGCGAGGATAATATCCGGTTGTAGACCTTGGGCGCAGACTTCCGTTTCTCCTCGTCCGCCATCTGTCCAGGAGGATACCATCCGTGGTCCGGGAAACATACGCCATTCCCACGCTTGGTGCAAATATTCAGCAAGAACTCGTGGGCGATGTCCGCCAGTGGTTTCTGGATCTCTTTCCCGGCATTGGACAGCTTTACGGCATCTTCGCGGGTGTATAGTTCGAGGGTGTGGACTAGAATCCATTCATTGAAGGCGTTCGTTTTCGTAGCTCTCGGGATTTCCTTCTCATCCAATACTCTCGTGGTGAAACATGTCAACAAGTCATTTATGATCTCTGGCGTATCCGTCTTGAGATACTTGAATATCGGCGTGATCCAGTTCCTCAATCCCATCATCTCGTTACGAACGCTCGGTTCACCATTTTGCAAGAACGACAAGAAGAACCTCAGAAACTGTGTCCGCGCCGACGGTCTTCCAGTTTCCTCGACGGTAGCCTTCGCCCCTCCCTTAACCTCCAAATTCCGTGGCAAGTCCTTGATCGTAAAGTCGATGGTCGAGTGGACGAACCCGCACATTGCACCAAAGTTGAACCGGTTCATCTCTGTCAATAGCCGCAGACACGGCGACACGACTTTGTCCTTATTACCGGTCAACCCGCGGTAGATGATCTTCAAGGTCGCTGGCTGTAGTAGACTTTTGATGAGGATTGTTCCGTAGCTCTTGAATTCCTCCTCGTGGTACGAACATACCCGGACCAGATTCGCCATGGTGGCCGGAACTAGCGAGAGAAGGTTGATTGAATTGTTCTGCGCATTGTCAAGTCAGCCAACTTTCCACTGCAGACAGCCTAGAACTCCGTTATACCTGATTAGCATAACTCCAAATCTGCAAGACGTCCGCAAAAGCCGACGCTTCCTTCTCCGCATCGTCGCTTTCTTTCCGCGCCTCCTCTGTCTGTGTCTCGAGGTACTCCTTCAGAGTCTTTCGATTCGCTGCCGCCTCGGCTTCCTCCACATCAGGTCCCTTCGAGCACCGGAACAAAAAATCTTTGACCGCCTTCAATCCTATAAGCACCTCTCAGTCAAAAGCTATCCCCGGATCACTCCAATCCCCGTGCAGCTTACCAGCCCCACTGTAGTCCGCCATCGCGCTTTGCAGCGCCCTGAGATTCCCGATCGGGCCCGAATAGGCAGTGGTGCTGGCGTTCGAGGCGACATCTGTCCGTGGTTTTTTTGTGGGTCGCGGGGGTGCCATATCGTTCGTCGTTCGTCTTTCGTCTTTCGTTGTATGGGTTTACGTGAGGTTCTACTTTTTTTCTCTCCAAGAGTTAAGACACGGTACTTGCCGTAATCACGTGGAACTAGATAATGAACTAGATATCTATCTATGCGCGTCACGACGAAACACTCACGTGCTCAGATTTAAGGAAGAGCCTACTAGTGCGGGTTTGTGGGATGATGCAAGCCCGCTCCGACACAGTCCCACACTGTATTGATAGAAGAGAGAAAATATAGGTGTTCGGACACAATGATCTGTCGGTTTTACCAAAGTGTTACCCTACCCAAGTAACTATAGAAATAGTATCTATTTATTATGTAACTTGAAGCGAGCCGGGTAACTTTAGGTTACATGATTTTTTGCCCCACCACCACAACTGATTATGTAAGAGTTACCCAAACAACTAAAGAAGAGGTGAAATTACTAAGGGACGGCGTTAGATGAAGTGTGGATGTCGTCTGGTGCTCGGGTTTCCTGTGCAGGTGCACTTGTAGTCGTGGGTGGTGGGAGACGGAGTGCGGTTTGGGCGGTACTTACGGAGTCCACTCAAGAAAAGAGTAGAAACCACAAATCTGCTTCTACTTATATAAAATTATGTCCAAAGGTCAATTAAAGATTATATGAGTTCGGGCTTGGCTGGAGTCAAGTTGTGCAGATGATTGTTACGTGGTTCACAGGCTAGTACTGTCGATATTTGTTGCCCCAGCAGTGAAATGCCAGTCTGTTTAAACTTCGTGTTAGAGAAGACACACAGATATAGGATTGAAGCCACATTAGATCCATCGGTATGCAGACATTTCCGATAACCCCGCGAAGTACAAGTGAGTGGATAGGTAGCCTCAAGATGCTGGGCAAAGACAACCGCTCGACCGCCTGAAAGCCAACGTACCGGAGGTAGGCAGGCATGACAAAAGAAACGACAGCTATACACCGGGCTGGAAGAAGCAGCGATACGAGGGCCTCTGGGTGCAGACACAATGCATTCAGGACCATACAGTGGGTCGAAGACCCTTAAGCGGTGTTGTGAGTCTAGTACTGTCCGGAGTAGATAGCTGGAATAACATATTAGCTCACTAGTGAAAAGGAAGAGACATAATGATGTTGTGAAGTCATTGAAACCATGAGAAAAGCTGTAGTACTAATTCATACAGCCGCTGTTAGTCCTCTTCTACACCAATGACGCATATGATTCTACATACTGACGAAAGTTGTGGGTGGTTGATAGAGCGGTATGCGTTGTGGTGGCAGCGTCCACTGGACAGCTACGGTGGGAGGGGATGGCGATCGTGCCGCAGCTATGTAATACCAAAAGCCGGTCTGTGGCGTTGGGGACATTTTTGGCCTATGATCTGACAAATGTAGACCTTTTCAATAGAGATCGGTGGATAGGATTTCCAGTAGCGTAGAAAAAGGAAACACCGTCGTTTTTGCGTTATTATATGCATATCAGTCATCAACGCGAGCTTACAGCGGCAGGAGTGTCTGTGATTATAGTTATTCGGTACAGACTTTAACTGATAAAGTTCTAGAGGCGTTAGAACCTGCATGCCTAAATGTAGGTAATTGAACGGATAAACATAAGCATTCAACATCAATGCAGTTACTGGCACCACACACTCTATCGTCTACATCAGCGTTGTATTCCTGTGCCGCATTCAGGGTCCGAGGGTGCTGATCGGTGATCCTTCCCAACCTTTTCTGAGCCCTCTGTGCGGTCTACGATAGCTCTACGGTAGGGGGCCGGTATTTTTTGAGCTCCGCCATAGCTGTAGTGGTAGGTAGTCATATGTGCATGACGTGAAAAAAAATCAACGCATCACAAGGTGGGGTAGTTAAGCAGTGAGTTACCCGGCTGTCTTGAATATCTCGCCCTTCTGCCTACATATATAGCTGGCTAACGTTATGTACCCCTACCGAGGGTAACTTTCCAAGAGAGAATCAAGAAAGAACAGTGGCCGGCAACTGAAGCTGTGTTGGTGGGCGAGAGGCGGTGAGGAATTAGCGGGCCGAAGTTTCCCACCGGCCGCTGCCGATGCCGTTCATTCGCACCGCCCCCCCCTTTGACCCACCAGAAACTCGGATAGGTATTGAAGACTATGATGCGACCTAGGTAGATGATCCTGTCCGCAGTCCGCACGTTCGCCCGACCGGTGGTACCCCGAGTCTGGTTGCCCTTCCACCACAGCTCCGAACCAAACGTGGCAACTGACTGGATGCAAGCCGTCATGACTTTCCTGCAGTTGGTTGGGGAGAGGCCCATCTGCCCTGCGAGTCGGCGAAGCCTTGCCATCGCCTTCCTGCCTTCCTTGAGCCGGGTGGCATGGTGGTTCTTGAGTGTGAGCTGGGAGTCCAGCCAGACCCCAAGCAAGCCAGCACGTCGCCTCTTTGTTGAACGGGACGGTGTTGGCGCCACTGTTTTCCCGTGGTCGAAGGCCACTCCGTTGCTCGCCGCCCAGTCAATGGATGCCGCTGCTGCCTTCGAGAGTTTGGCTGTTACCGCATCGTCATCCTTTCCGTCCGCCCACCATCCGATGTCGTCCACAAAGGATAACCCTCTGACGCCTGGGACTGCCCTCTTCATCTCGTCGAAGATGCCCGATAGGTACGTGATGGAGAGGAACGGAGCCGTTGGGGAGCTTGTGGGATTCCCGTGTCCACTGGGTTTGCCTCTCCAACCTCCGCCAGGGACCAGTTTCACCTGGCGGTTTGACATGAATTTGCTAGTCCACCTGATGAGTCCGACTCGATCTCCAGTTCTTCCATACGCCTTCCCAAGTGCGCCCTGCTCACGTCGTTGAATGCCAACTTGACGTCGTGACCCTACTACTGAGTGTTATGTACTAGGTACGGAGCTGTCTCGCTCAACCACTCGCTTAAGAGTGTCTTGCGCTGACTAGCACCTCAGTATCCAACATGTGGGCTGCCTACAATCTATCTATCTGGGTGATGGGCCGTGATTCTGGGCAGTTTAACTGTGACCAAAGAAGTCAGACATGTATTTTGCGGGGGTAGGATCGACAGAATCCACGACAAGCAGCTGTTGGTGATCGGCTTCTTACCTGCATCTGGTACAACTGGACAGCGGAGAGTAACTATGCCGCAAGCACAACTTCTGCTATTGTTACATATCACGAGCTTGCGGAAGATCCATCAAGGATAACTGCCGAAGTCATTCACTCGTTCCTCGGACTCCCCAGCCAATTCTCGAACAACAGAAAACAACATGTGAACTGCCACGTCTCTCAGACAGGTTAGGATGCCACGTCGAATCAGGGAAAGTGCCGGCCGATCGCTGCTGCGTTGCAGTGCACATCTATATGTATACCGAGGTTCTGACAACATTTATGATAGCACTCCCCTCTCTCTCTCTCTCTCATCTCCATCAGCAATCTGTCACACGAAACACATCCATCAACGCACAACTCCCCACATTGTCCTATCGTAGAAACAAACAGCTTTGTCGCATCGTCGCACGGCGCAACTCCTACTTCTCATCTAGAATGGTCAACGCCACCAAGCCCAGCACTCTCCCACTCGTTGCCCTCCCTTATGGCACTGTCCTCCTGCCCGGTGTAGTCCGTATGTCACCTCCATTGCCCGCCCCCCATCTCGTCTCACTGTAGACGCCAGCGAAAGGGGATTCTCCGTGCGCGCGCAGGCCCGCGAAACATTGCAACTAACCGTTACTAGTCCGGATCTTCGTTTCGGACCGACGCGACATCACCGCGCTGCTTAACAAGCTGTCGAACAACTCGTCGACGCTCGATGCCTCGAACGTGGCGATCGGATGCATTCCCCTGCGGCCACCGACCGAAGACGCGACGCGTGTAGTTCACGAAGAGGGCGATGAATACGAGAAGGATTCTTCGTCACGCGGTACCCACTCCACCAAGTCGGTTCAGGCTGCGGCACTGAACATCGATCCGTCCTCGGTCACTATCGACGAGCTGTGGACGCATGGTACGGTCGCGCGGATCGTCGGACTCGAGAGCAATTCGACGGCGTCCACGGTAGGCGATGCAGCTACGTCCGAGACCGGCATGGCCGTGGTGGTGGAGGGTGTCAGTCGGTTCGCTGTGAAGCAGTGTCGGCAACGGACACCGTGGATCGAGGCGGATGTCGAACACTTCGTCGACGACGGCATTGCGCCAAACGACGAGGCAACGATGGAGCTATTCTTCCAACTCAAGGCGCTGTCGAGGGAGCTGGTCGCGTTGCTGAGAGCGAATAACTCGCGGGGTATCGGCTTGCCACCGATGGTTGCGCGACGGCTCGAGGTGCTCATCGCTAAAAAGGATGCGAGTGACGCGGGCTCGTTGGCGGACTTTATGATTTCCGCTGTGGAGACATCGTTTCCCGAACGATTGGCCTTCTTGTCTGCGGTTACCGTGTCGAAGAGACTCGAGAAGGCGGTCGCTATCTTGACGAGGCAGGTCGATCTCATCAAGGCAGCCAATCAGAGGAGGAATAACACTAATACCCAAGTCCCGCTGCCGCACTTGATCGTGGTGGACGGTCGGAGGACCGGACCGGGCGCCAGAGCTAGGGGAAGGCGCGGGATTGCCTCCGGTATGGGAAGCGGCGACGAAGATGATGCGGAGGAAGACAGCGAGATAGAAGAATTGGCCAAAACGTTGAAGGAGGCTGGGCTAAGCCCTGAAGCCGAGAAGGTGGCGAAGAGGGAGCTTCAGCGCCTGAGGAGGATGAGTCCCGTGCAGGCGGAGTACGGTGTTTGTAGGACGTATCTTGAAACACTCGTCGAGGTGAGTCGAGTCACATGCTGTGGAGGTGATCACAGATTATCACCCGAAATATGGACAGCAGGCCGACTGATCTTGCTGCAGATTCCGTGGACGAAAATGACAGAAGACAATCTCGACAACACGACGCTCGCACGAGCCCGAAAGCAGTTGGACGACGACCATTACGGTCTGGAAAAGGTCAAGAAGCGACTGCTCGAATACCTCGCCGTTCGTCGGCTTAAGCACCAACTCGAACTCGAGCGCGAGCTGTCCGAACCGAAGGCAGAGGCCGAGACCGGCAGCAAGGAACTGGTCAAAGCCAGCGACGTGAAGCAGGGGACAGCGTTTGAGCTTCCTCCGCCAAATCCTTCCAAGCAACGGATCATCGACAAATCACCCATCCTGCTGCTCGTCGGTCCTCCGGGCACGGGCAAGACGAGTTTGGCGAAGAGCGTTGCTGTCGCATTAGGCCGCAAGTTCCACCGGATCTCGCTTGGGGGTGTACGCGACGAGGCTGAAATCAGAGGCCATCGGCGCACGTATGTGGCTGCGATGCCGGGTGTGATCGTCAATGCGCTCAAGAAGGTTGGCGTGTCTAATCCGGTCATTCTTCTCGGTGAGTGCATTCGTTTTGTTTGTCCGCTCGATTCCAGGAGAAGGCGCACAAGTTCGTCGAGCACACGGATCAGCTGTTGCAGAGGGGTGATCTGCAGCAGCGATGCGACAAGGCCATTGGTCTATTCCAGCCAGCCAGACCACCGCTTCTGGACGGATACGACATCCAATGCCAGCCTCGCCCTCGCTTTCTCGCGGCGCATGCATCATGTCATCTCGAGTGGCGCTGAGCGAGTTTGTGACTGACGGGATCTCTGTTTGCGCAGACGAAATTGACAAGGTCGGCGGGGCCAATTTCCACGGCGACCCAAGTGCAGCCATGCTGGAAGTGCTCGACCCCGAGCAGAACTGGAGTTTCACTGACCACTACATCAACATTCCCATCGATCTGTCCAAAGTGGTAAGTCCCATCAATTTGGCAGTCCTGCCCTATCGCGTCCGAAATCTCCGATGCGTCATCCTTACTCCTTGTTGCTCCCCGCACCTCTTTTTATTTTTCCGGTGCCCCTCCGCACGCTGGCTGGGACGCGGGGGTGCCCGGAATGCGAGTTCGTTTGTTCGAGCTGCACCTCGGCTGCGCGTCTCTGGGCAGACATCCGCTCCAGTCCCCCACGCACCGTCGTTGGTCCGGTGCGCGAGACGGTGGGGCGGTGTCACTCGAGATCATTCCCCCGGACAAACCGGCGGGGGGTTACTGCGGTGCGTGGTTGCTTGCGACATGCTTAGCGGCAACCCGCTTTCGGGAATCAGACCCCTCCCGCTGGCATTCTGCCTACATATACGTTTCGTTTGATATTTCCTTTTCTGGGAGCTTCTTGTCAGCTCCGACTCAGCCCGGCTAACCCGACCGGCAGCTGTTCATCGCGACGGCCAACTCGCTGGACACGATCCCGCCGCCGCTGCTGGACCGGATGGAGACCATCCAGCTGAGCGGTTACACGTCGGTCGAGAAAAAGCACATCGCTTCCCAGTACTTGATCCCCAAGCAGCTCAAGTCCAACGGCCTCAGCCTGGAACTCGTGGAGCTGCCCGACGAGGTGCTGCTCAAGATCATCACCTCGTACACTCGCGAATCCGGCGTCCGGAATCTAGAGAGGGAGGTCGGCAGCGTTTGTCGCGCTAAGGCCGTCGAGTTCTCGGAGGCGAAGGACAACAACGACCTGGCATCGTACAAGCGACGGGTCGAGCTCGCGGACCTGGAGAACATGCTCGGGATCGAAAAGTACGACCATGAGCTAGCCGAGCGCGGCAACAAGCCAGGTGTCGTCACCGGGCTCGTAGCGTTCAGCTTCGGGGGCACGGGAGCCATACTGTTCATCGAGAGCTCGTTTATGCCGGGCACGGGGAAGCTACAGCTGACGGGAAAACTTGGCGAGGTTATCAAGGGTGCGTCCACAGTGGTTGCGACCTGATTGCCCCTCCCCCCTTCTTCGCTCCCGGCGCCGGACGGGTGCAGATCGCTGACAGGCGGGGTCGGTGCTACAGAGAGCGTGGAGGTGGCCTTGACCTGGGTGCGGGCCCACGCGTACGCCCTCGGGCTGACGCACCATCCGGACGAGGATCTCATGAAGAACAAGAATCTACATGTGCACTGCCCCGCCGGCGCAGTGCCGAAGGTAAGTGGCGGAGAAACGCTCCCTTCGGGCTACCCCCAGGCGGTGGATCGTTATCGCTCGAGCTAACAGCGTGCCTGGCGTTATCAGGATGGCCCAAGCGCTGGAATGGCGTTCACGGTGGGGCTGATCTCCCTTTTCGCTGAGCGACGGGTTGCGCCGACACTTGCCATGACTGGAGAAATGTCTCTCCGTGGGAAGGTGACCGCCGTCGGTGAGTTTGACTATTTTTACCGTTTTTCTTCTTTTTTTTTCCTTTTTTTTTCTTTCTTTTTTCTTGCTCCTTATTTGATATATTCGTTATCCCCCTATCCTGCCGCTATTTCCTTTTTTATTAGTCGTTCCCCTTTCTTCATTCCTTCCCCCTACATATGCTTCAACCCGCATAGCAAGTGGCAGTGGCGGGCGCGCGGGGTCAATCCGTTCCCATCGAGAAATTAATTTTCCTACGTATCGTGCTATCCTATCGGTGGCCGAGCGGGGGCTGACAGCAGGGCGCTATATCCATTTAACAGGCGGGATAAAGGAGAAACTCATCGGCGCACTCTCGGCTGGCATCAAAACGGTGCTGCTGCCCGCGACCAATCGGAAGGACGTCAAGGAGCTGCCACAAGAGGTCAAGGACGGCCTGGAGATTCTCCACGTCAGGTAAGTCGTCCGTCCGTTTTTTTCACTTTCTTTTTTCCTCCGTACATGCGACTGATTCGGGTGGCGGGCGGCCCGTTGCAGGAACATCTGGGAGGCGCTCAAGTGCGTCTGGCCCGAGTGGACGGTGGGCGACGAGAACGTGTCGATGCTCGAGAGCCGGCTGTAGACCGGTGGTCGGTCCCACCGCGCTCGCCCATACATACACAGCTATGTGCCTACTTTGTGTACATACTCTGCCCGCACGAATGCAACGAGTTCGTTTTCTGCTGTCCCATCCCCCGCTCTGCCCATAGCGCGAGATCGTGTGTATCCAGCCATCAGCGAGTCTATCTAGTCCATCCACCGCTTGGGTGTCGGTAGTAACGTAGTATCTAGCGCAGGAAGTGAATCAAACCTGGAAGTGAATCAGTCCTGGAGATGTGATTCACGGCTAGCCATTTTGAGCGCCCCATCCCCGGCCTCTCAGTACTGATTCGCCAAGTAGCTGGGTTCAGTCACCGTGCTGTGTTGTCTCGTCACGGAGTCACAGAGTCGCCGTGGCGCTGGCTTGCTGTGAAATTTCTTTCCGCGTAATTTTGTGTGAGCGCCGAATGGCCGCTAGACCAGGTTATATACCCCCGTTTCTAGCACCGCGGAGTTCCTCTCCGCTGGCAGTACCTTTCTCTGTCTTCATGTCAGTAATGGTTCGGCTGCACACGAGTGATGAGAAGACCAAAGATATTCTCACACCAAGGAGTGGTTCGCTTCCAGGTTTGGTTCACTCTCTGCGCTCTACGCTATGGTCCGAGTAACTGCAGTAGTAGTCTCGACCAGCAGTTACGTGCTGGAGCTCGAGCAACTATGTATCCCGCACAGCGGTATCTAGCCGCCGAGCACGAATGACGGATGATGTATGGCCGATTGGTGGTCTGCCCTCTCCTCCCACTCGCCATCTCCGTGCGGCAGCAGGGGAGAAGAGAGGGGAGAGCAGACAGCTGCAGACAGCAGGCTGTAGAGTACGTAGAGCACGAAGTACAGCCAGCCAGCTGGAAAGAGTGAAGAATGCTGTATAGATACTAGCGCTTCAAGTATTGTATTATTGTAGCAGAGCAGAGCAGACTGCGCAACGCTTCATACTCTGACGGGCGAGAGAGCGCAGACAGTCGCCGTCGCATTGCAGCGGTGGCTACACAGATACACACCTACTCTACATACATATCTAGATACATACGCGGTTCGAAACGGTGAAACACG
>Ga0307512_10004842_pt1 | contig 14436 bp, 12 predicted proteins | sample 14_EM_MG_FD_200267 | JGI IMG/M metagenome (GOLD analysis project Ga0307512, IMG submission 200267) | Populus trichocarpa ectomycorrhiza microbial communities from riparian zone in the Pacific Northwest, United States - 14_EM | ecosystem: Host-associated > Plants > Roots > Unclassified | place... | reverse complement strand
AAGAGAGAGATTGAATTATTTATTGTACAAAAGCGATTATCAACCGAACCATCTAATGGTAGAAGCCATGCCTTTATATACCTAAGAAATTTGAAGTTTGCTGGAGATGGTAGAGTGGCGCTGGCAGTGGCGAATGGTGGGTGGCGAGTGAAAATTTGTGAATGAGTCTACACAAATGACTCAGTGCATTCTCCAATCCTTTCTAGCAGATTCGATGGCGTTCTAACAACTTGTAGGTCTTCGGGATAAATCCTGAGTCAACATTTGGATATCCGCCACTGTATCTGACACGCGCCACGTGGCAAGTTTACCCAACCAATGAGAATGCTTCGAGCCGACAAACCATGTGTATATATATTAGAATATGATTTCTGCCTCTCCCCACAGTTTACTCCTGGTTATTATAGAGACTATGGGGCTCTGTAGATATATAGTTTAACAGAAATTTGCGCTGGTCCCAGATGGTCTATAATTCTGTCCTGACAATCATATTCTAGTCTTGGTCGGAGCATTGCCCAGATGAGAAGGACAATTGTGATGCCTGGCTGGATGTTGATGAAGAGATGGCTATATTTGTTGATTAGTAGCCTTAATTAAGTGGTGGTTAGCAATAGGCTGGTCCGCACATCATTGGTACAGTACATCTCTGAACTTTTCTGATCTAGTATGGTCAGACGTTTTTGTGCATTGGACTCTACCTAGAATCAACACTATCTGCACTATTAGCTATATTTGAAATCGAGTTAGAACTCCCCCATCAGGAGGTGATTGCGGAGGGGAGCATTTGTTTCAAAATGCCTTCATATACACTTCCTCATGTCCGGTGATTGAAGGTTAGTGACAAGTGTGAAATCGAAAATGGCAAGTGTGAGATTGAAAGTGACCAGTGTGAGATTGAAAGTGATTACTGTGAGATCAGATGAAGCGTAATTGTTCAGAATTTCCTCGGATGCCAGTAATGGTAGCTGGCAAAGATAAGCCGAAGTAATTTTTAGAAAAGAGAGTAATAGTAGATGCATAAAATCTACAATTCAGTGTAAAAGAATGATACATTCCTGCGATAGCTTACGGGAATTAGGGTAGTTACAGTTGACACTCACGCCAAACACTGACTGTCTCCCTATTTCAGCATCGCTGTATCGGCAGTCTCGGCAGTAAGATATGTACTAAGCGGTGCGTACACTGTGTAGCGAGACTTCTCGCATTCCGACGATTTCATGCCTTTCCAAGTTTTGTGTGTGCTACATATTCGAGCACATAGTGAACAAATAACAATGAAAATCATGATTGAAGAATGTAATGGAATTCAAGGTGTATCTGGATAAGAGATTTTAAGACTGCGTAGAGGTGATAGTTAGCGATGAGTCACGAAGTCCCGTTGAACACTTTTTTCCGGCTTACAGCAAGTCTTATCGGATTGCAAACATACACCCCGGAACTTAACGGAGGCGTTGTCTTCGGTGTCAACGGGTGGTTCCGGGTGTGGCCGGCGCCCGGAGACGCAGTGGTCTCAATCGTTCGCTCTGATAAGTTTGAACCTGCCGTTCGGCGGTGTAGTTCGGGAACGGCTCGGTCTTCCGAACCGCGCAGCCTAAACCGGTTCACAATTCCCTAAACTACTTCAAGAACCGTGTTGAATATCCGAGTGGATAGTGGCAAGTGGCACCGACATCACGATACCGGAAGATTTGCCCAAGGTTCTCTATATAAATGCCGGATGTTTTCCTTCTCCTGTCTCTCTGTATCTTAGTCTATGCACACGGTTCTCCCCATATCGCAGCAGGTGGTGTTGCACGAATAGATCTCAGCCATCGTATGGCCGGAGATGATGGCCCGTATGGGAGGCTGGGAGATTGCTACCGGCTGATGGCATTCGGCCCGATCTATACATAGATGAGTATGTACGCGTTCGCACTTGTATGACCATATATATATGGCCTTGTGGCCCTCTTAGATAGTACACAATTAAGCTTGTCTAGCATCACTATTTCAACAGCTGGAGTGGCGGGTGGGAAGAGTGAGAATTTGTGTAGGGGTGTATCGGAGACTCCAAATAACTCAGAGAGACTGCTTTAGACCTCGTTCTTGGCCAATATAGGAACAAGGTGCACTCAACTTTATACTCTCAAGTACGCTTGATTACACACTCCTAATTGCACTCGTCTTCATACTCCCAGCTGAACCCTCCGCGCCCTCGGGAGTGCTGCCGCTCTAAATACACAAAATTGGCAGCCACTCGAGAATAGCTCGGCGGTTTCACTATCTGAGAGTTCAACTATTTATATTGCATTGGGTACACCATTTAACATCAAACAAAGTCAATCGTAGGAATTTTCATGGGTAGATGATCGTGGATGGTGGAGCTGATGGAATTCCCATAATATAACTATACACCCCCTCATGTCAACTCCATCAATGACGGTCAGGCTAAAGTGCTGTTTGACACCAATGACATACTCGATATGCTCTAATTGGTAAAGGAGTTTAGAATCCCAAAACCCTGGGTTTAGAATTAATCTCTGCCAATGTACATGAAATGCCCAATGTTCATACCATCCTCCGTATACGCATCATTTATCCAGATACCGAGTTTCAGATACTCAATCAGATTAACAGAGCGTTCTAGCATTAGTCATACAGGTAGTTTTGTTCTTGTTTTATTCATACTGTATTCACTCTAATTAGAGTATAACAGTCTAGAGACAGCACCTCCGCCTCGGGGCGAGCCGGCTAGATGGCGGAGCTCCCACCTGCTAGTCATCGTCATCGACATACAGGTAGTTATTCGTAGTACTTGTAGAGTTTGCCAACTGCGTAGCTAGATTAGAATTCTTTGCTTTCAGCTCCTCCCTCTCATTCAACAACGCCGTATTCTCTCTACCAAGGGAGGCGCTTCTAACCGTCAACTCCTGAATTACCATCTCCTGCGTTTCTATCATTTCATCAGATTCCTTTCTATCCCAGCTAATTAACCTCCCAGCTTTCTCCCAAAAGTCAACCACAAAATCGCCACCTTCTGATTGTAGCTTCTGGAATGTGGCATGCCCAAGCAACTCAAGGAATTGCACCGCACAAAATGTGCTGATTACCCGCCGCATTGGCTCTTCGGAGTTCACAAGGGCATCGGTGTTTGAGTATACGTATGCGACAAGGTTGACAATGCTTTCGACGATTTGTGAGTCCTTGCTTGGCACGAGTCGCACGAAGATCTTATGCAACTTTCCGAGAGCAGCATTTTCGAGGGCAGGGGTATTTGTATATTGAGCGAGAACGTAAAGCTTTGCGTGGGCCATGGAGGCGACGGAAAAGTCACCTTTGTCCAGAGATGTAGCGTCGAGTTCTGTAGCAGGTAATGGCGTAAAACAAGCTGGCAGAGGGGTCAATGGGCGAAGCATGCCTATTTCGGGCTTTTGCACAATTGGTTCCGATGTCGTGTGGCTCTCAAGTTCAGCTGGCGGTATCTTATTGTTTTTAGAACCCCCCGACACCGTATAATCCCCAGTATAAATCCACTCCAGAAAACGTTTCACCGTAGCTTCCTCCCATTCACTCCAGTCTATCTCCCGGGTGTGTGTCTCGGCCCAGCTTCCTTCACACAGTGCACGCAAAGTTTCAGAGTTTGCAGCCAGAACGCTAGAGTGCACCAGGAAGCGTTTCTTATCCGCCCCTACGAGGAGCGTCATGGGGGAGCAATCAAAGTAACTGTATATTTAGTTCGTTCAGTTTACGCCCGGATCTGTAGCGGCAAAAACTTACGAGGAGATGGTGATCTCGGCCATGGGAACTGCTGTGATAGTTGAGAAAGTTATGTGTACGGATGGCTCTGTATGCCTTCAAACTTCGGGTGTTCACGGTTGTAGGAGACTTTGTGTTCTAATTACACATGGCAAAAGGCCCTCCTTTGTACCCGTTGATGTGCTTCCTTATGATCGCCATTAACCCCGCAAGGTTACCCCGCACCGGCGTGTATTACCATTGGTCGCATACAAGTATATGCAGGATGTCAGTCTTGAGCAAATCGGATAATGTCCCGTGCCCACGAATAAGATAAACAACGTCTACGTAAATTTGGTCCAATTATGTACCGGTAGTTACGTTTGTAATACTTACAGCATGCATTCCCGACATCAAAATCAATTTCTATTCAACTGGGCGCTTCGCTTGCAGCCTGTAATATTACGGGAACTGGGCAGCTAAAGTGGGGTATCCATGTAGCTTACCATGCAACCTGCGCGTTCTACAAAATATGATAGATTAGACCATGTGATAGTAGCAGTGCCAATTCTCAGTACCAATACCTAGACTAGTCAGTCAACTACGACAAAAAAATTTAAACTGCTATACACCGATGGAAGTGGACTGAGATAGATAATAACATGCAGATCTACCGGGTGGTATCCGCAATAGCAAATTGGTATGGTGCATCGGTCAGACTAGGAGTGACTATTAGCTGTCTCTTCCCCAAACTCTTCACTCGCAAGCTCGCTCGGCAACGAGAGAGGTACGAGTGGCAAACACCACTGGAGGCTGGGCACGAGACAAGACTATTAGGTTTGCCTGGTTTTATCCACACAGGGGTGGCAGCCGACAACTTCCTAACTGCAAAAATTCATAACTGGCGGGCCACACACGAAATAAAAGCCCAACTTCAAACAAAATAAACCGGGAGATAGATAGATAGGGTAGCTAAATATTTTATAAGGTTTCTAAAGTTTCATGATGTTCGTAGTAAGTGGTGGTGTTTATCTGTGTTACGGAACAGTTTGAGTCACAACCGTGCTCGTGCCCAGACTTTTTCGCCTCGCTGGACGAATTAAATAACCCGGAAAGTCTGGTATATGAGAGCACCACAAGCGGTTTAATGCAATATACTCTAATTACAACTGGTAAGGTCACCAGGAACCCCGACATATTAAGTTTGCCAAGAAGTAGATAAAGAGTAGGAAGTACATATTCGTTCTAATCGTGGTACAAAACCCGAGTCATAAGCCGCGCTTATTGTGCCCCTTGCTACAGTATCTACTGGTCCACCTCTCATGCCTCCCGCTTCTCCACATTCACTGCAGGTTTTCTCAACATGAAACTTTTCAGTGTCCCGTTCTTCAACAACTCGCTAAGAGAAACGGAAGTCAGCGGCTAAGTAGGAGGTACTCTTCGGACAGTATTCACCCTTCCAGCTTGTCTTTCAATTTATCCAACGCGTCAAACTGCTCCTCAGTCTGAACGTAATTGGCCTTGAAATCGGAGCGGCACAGACGTCGGCCACTATACAGTTGCAGTGCCGAAATGACTGTTCCTGTCCTTCCATGTCCAAATCCACCGCATACTAAGGTAGTTCCGGAATCGGTAAAGCTCGAGTTTAATGAATCGAAATCACTAAGAGTAGGTGCATGGAAGTCTTCGATTGAGATGTGGGTGTATGTAATGCCGTTGGATAACAGTGAGGAAAACTCCGTCCATGACAAAGGGCTCGAGTTCACATTGATGACGTTGGTAATGCCATAGCGGGTAAGGAAGTCGACGGCAACCGTATCCATGTTCTGATTTTCGTCGTGGGATTCATAATGAGGTGCAGAGGATCGGGCGAGGCGGCCAGAGATCACCCATTCGAAGCGTCTGAACACTGAATCTTCAAGCTGATGCAGGCCAATAATCGTGTTGCTACTGCTCACTCCCTTCATGTACGTTCCATCGCTATCGGATTCGAGTTGGGCCGCAAGGAGATCCCCATCGACGTTCAAAAACAGCCTATATCCACCTACAGAGAGCCGCGTAAACGTTATACGCTCCCATACGCCCAATCTCGTTTGAAAACATGCTGCGTTGTGCTTAAAATTCCTGCCCAAGTGTTTTCCCGTTCCAACGTTGGTGAAGCCGAAGTGGTTCTTATTGTTTTGCACGCATTTCCAAATCTGGAAGGAGCCGCCTGTATACGTCCGGATGTGAACATTCTCGCCTTCCGCGGTGAAGACCCTTTCAGTACCATAAATACTAATCACGAATCGTTGGCCGACCTCAAGGCAGCTGTCGCCGTGACCGGGAGGAAGCATTGTGTCGAACTTGGCGAAGCAAGTGAAAAAGGTGATATATAAGGTGACTGTACGAAGGAAACAACGACAAAGTTGGCGATTGATTAAGGCACTGGTGTACGTTCGAACCGGAATGTGGATCCGAAGATTCGGAGGAGTAAACGCGACATCATATTCGTTGAGAATTGGGCTCATTATATGATACTTCTGCTGGCGCACATCCTAGAGCAAAAAATGTGGTTGGTTGGATGCCGTAGACTAGGGTGGTATTTTATTGGAGGTTGTTTGGTAACAATATATTGGATGTTGATTGGGTGGTTGGTAGTTATTTTCGTCCGTCGATGACGATACCCCGCAAACTTTATTTATTTCGCCCATTCAGCGTCGTGAAACATCCGACATAGCCGCATGAATTGCTGTATGACAGTCTGACGTGGTAGCTGTATGGTGTGCTGCCCATGCAAGCTTACGGCGCTGCAATATGTATGTACTGTACGTTGCATCCCATTTTTCACCTATAGTGAACAGCTCCAACAACCTCCCATAATGTTGATTACCGCAAATTTATCTCTTAATCATTGCTAGTAATTTTTGGGACTCTGGGGGGAATTAGCGCCGGAGAGTAGCTCTACCATTTGCTAGCACTTATTGTACGCAGCAAGTGGCCCAAATACTTGTGAGTCTTTCTGTCTACATAACAAGTCCACGACGGTCATACGGCGTAGTATCAAACCCTAACCCAGTAATATACTGTACCTCCAGCCGAGATGAAATTACTATCTCAAAGAAGCAGCTTGATTTGTCGTATGCGCCCCCAAAGATAGATTCGGCAGCATGCTCGTACTAAAAATGCATAATTGCATCACTACGTCATATTGCCACCGAATTTTATCCCAAGTTACCGGGAAATACTAACCTGTTCGACCGGCTTAGCATTGTGCATACTAGCTGCACTCAGAGAAATAAGAATATAATACCTCCAATCCTAATTCATGGTTCTCCATCGATTGGTTCACCCAGCTGTGCAGTGATTCACCTCTGAATATGGTCACGACAGCTGGTGGTTTTCGAGGATGTGACGCTTCCCGCCATGTTACACCACCGAGCATCTTCTCTCACTTGGTTAGTTTGTTGCGATGCAATCTCCGGCGGTGGTAATGGAACTAAAGTAGCGGGTGATACAGTGTAAGGGGGGACCAAAGGTTAAGGAACCGGGGAAGAAAAAGATTTGACTTTTCGATGGTGGAATGAAAGGTGGGGAAATTGCAGCATTTCTGAATCGAGTAATTACGTTTGTGGAAGTGGTTTGCGCAGTAGATAATGACGATTATAACGGCAGTTGACTGCTCGTTTCTGAGGGACGCCGTTAACGTGCCTTCGCCGAACCGCCAATGATCACGTGTAGGCGGAAGAATCATAGTCAATTTATCATACTACAACTACTTCATTCATCTTGAACGATCGCCGGGAGTACTGATCGAAACTACAAATGCGGCCTGTAACCGCCCCTCAGAGTGGGTTGGCGAATCGATCCGCAAGGGTTCCCGGGCGGTTCGTCGAACTTTAAGGTTATGTGCCGTATACCGTGAAACTAGGTTATACCGGTAGCGGGCTTACCGTGACTTCTCAACTAGAGTCACCATGCCAAGCACGCTACCGGTATACGGTGATACGGTGTCGTGTGGAGTGACCAGGATCGGATGATCGGTAGCGTAACCGAGAACCTTAGAGAGACGTCGCAAGCACTACTCGAGTATTCCCTGCCGTGCGTACTAACCCCACCAGATGGTTCCTGGTTCATTCGAAATTCAATTGACTGATATGAAAGTAACTGAAATAATTGCTCCAGTTGAAGGAAACCTAGCCCTTCAGTTACTAGTAGATAGAGCAGCAGCCAGTATTGAACCCACCTAAATCGAGTTGTACCTTGTGTACCTACCACGTCATCAACAACAATTGTTTCCATAGTAATCCGAGGGAGCAACCCAAGCCGTTTTGGATTAGCGTCGGCCCCTGTGACTCTAACTCTGCACCTCCCTAGCTAAATCCTTGCGCGTTCCTCCTATTGCACCACACCGATGTTACGACTTACGCGGCGTACAACGTAAGGGTAAGATCAATTCTCGATACACTATATCAGACTATTCACATTATAGGGAGTCTCTTGTAAATTTTAGGTGATTCAGAATACGAACAATGGCCTTATACCTTCGAAAAAATCGCAAACATTGACTCCCGGTTGGTTTTGTCAAGAATGGCAACATTATCAACAAACGGAGTGTAAAACCTTCCGCGACAACCAGGGGCTGTGTACACATGTTGTATAAAGTTCATCTCAACGGCTTCCCTGGCTTGTTAACATCATAACTGTTCCGCTTCAGTTATTTACCTACATATATTCAAGCCAACCCCATAATGATTCGGTACTATGGTACTCTAAGTGACCTCAATGGATCCGTTGCTCTCAGTTCCCCGTTATGAACTGCGTCAAGGTTCACAATCATCCGGGGCAACAGGCATCAGCATCTCTGTCCGGATTGGGTAGTGATTGCGGTACTGGGTGTGTATGTCTGCCGGTAATCGGGTGAATACCATGTATTACCAGCGTATCTGCTACCACACACGGGGAAGCCGGAATTTCAGGAGAGGTTACTGCATATAAGTAAGCAGGTAAAACCAGAGCTTCTTCATATTATTATACACCCCATAGGAAAGGGATGCTTCAGTAACTTCGTACCGTTTTATATCGTTGAAAGGGTTTAACTAGCTTTATTTTCCCCGCTGTTTGCAGATTGGGCTTGCATAGATGTGCAACCTATTCCATCGTCTGTAGGTTATTAAAGCTTAGGGCTCACTAGAGCCTTCAAATGACTCCTGTAAAACATTAATAATATCTAATACAGAGCTGCAACAAACACTGTGTTTAGCCTTAACCTCAGCCAACTGAGGAGAAAATACCTTTGAGTACAAGGAATGAGAGTGTGGACTAAATATGGTGCTATTTTTAATCTATAAACAACGGGCTGAAGCTCAGTTGGACCATTAGTCCTCCTGGAAATCAATACTCTGGGCACAAAGTGCGAGAATTTTGGGCCCGGAAAATTGCAGTCCGGGATTGGGCATGCCATTGCCCGGACGGAGCGGACTATTGGGACCCGCCAATAGTAGTAGATAGAGTTCCGTGATCAGCTTTTCATGTCCGTAGATAGGTTGGTCTTGGTGCTTGTAATGGGGAACCATAATTCAGGTCGGAGAATGGAGCTCGGTGCCGAACAGCGGTACTTAATTATGAACACATTTCTCATTGACAGGAATGAACTCTTTGACCTTAAACTTTCGGTTCTATAATCTTCAAAGCTCATATTATTATTTTTAGTTAAATGAAGAGCCTATGTTTGCAAAAGTGAAACGTCCCCAGATCATGCCTCTTTGTCTATATGGTTACACAAACTAGATCGTCTAACATCATTTTACCGACCACAACAAAACCGCCAATGCTTCCGACAGAATATACAAGGGTTAAAAAAATAGTAGCAAGAGGTGCACGTACAGGATTAGAGCTAACACGCGAATAATAATTGTACGCCCCGAAACCAAAAGGCCCTAAAACCTGGGTAAATGTAATCCAGACCATGACCCATGCCCGCTGAGATCTAGTACTCTGACCATTGTCAAAGTTTGTCAAAGCCTTCATAATTGCGTATGGAGCAACCATCAAACACAACCCAAGAACAATAATGAATCCGAGATCTCGCGTTTTCAATTTGTTGAGCTGTATTTCTAACTACGTTTAGTTAGCAGCGTTTCAGTTTTCGGAATGCAAACATAGTGCTCACATCCGTACCGGGCCTCTCTAACAGTTTGAGATCTCCATAAGCCTTTCCAACCGCTCCCGCTATCTTGTTTTCGATGTTTTCTTCGTGCGCAGTATTGCCAGTTTGCCCGGCGGTATTGTCGGCGTGGTCGGCAGCGTTGTCGGCTTGATGCAATACTATGAACATCGACGGATATTGAGGTTGGAGTGCAGCGGCGAGGAAATTTACCAGGGACATCAAAATGTACGGTACAACCGTCAATGAATACGATGCATACCCATACTTCTCTAGCTGACGTCCGCGTGCCTTAAAGAGCTCCTGAGAGCCATAAATGATTTGAAGAATTGCGGCGAAACCCTTAATGGGACTATAGTTGCATGCGAGCACGATGTTGATTGGTTCTGTGTCGGAGATAGGTTTTATGAAAGGCTCAACGGTAAAGTCGGCAGGCACCCGTGCAAGATAGTGAGAGCATTCGGACTTCTGTAAGAAAAGAGCCTCCAGCAGACGGCGGTGTTGCCCGCACTTGAAGATATTCAACCACTCAAATGAGAATGCTTCCATTGGAAGTTGGCCATGTACAGTTGTTAATGCAGGGGATACTGCATTTCTTAATGAATTTTTTAGTCATAAAATGTACACTCTGCTGATAGATATTGCCTTACCTTGGCCGGCCTTCTTTTGGCCGCGGCACCATCATGCAAAGGGCCGAGGCATGTGCAGCCTCTTCCAACGAACTCTCGGTGGACATCCTACTGCTCACTATTGCCGCCAGCGCCCTACTCATACCAGCATAGGGAATAAGCATAGACCCAATCACAGTAACCGATGTGTGTAGTACACCGCTTCCCGGTTCCGATAGGACAGTGAATGAATGAAGACCGTAGTTGAACAAAAAGAACTTTACGATATCGAGCCATTCGGTAGGCCTACAGAATGTTTCTCCCTTTCTTCCGATGTGTGCTGGTTGAGATGGAGTCATTGTGCGGGTGAGTCGCTGTTGCGGTTCCTGTCAAGATCATCATCATCCTTTTTTATAGCCCATACCCGTGAATGGCTTAATTTCGGTGCCTCCCAATTCATATAACCACAGCATACATCCGAAGTTAGAAGCACCTCAGCGCAACTCAGCCGCATATGTTTCACTTGCGAAAGGCCTCAGGTCTTATTCACTGTAGAAGTTAGGGAAGAGTTACACTTGGAATTTTACATGGCTGTAAGTAGAAACCGTATATCTCGCTCACGATACGTCTTCTGCCGACTTCAATCACGATTCTACCAATGTTCCGTTTGTCAATTGTTTCGCCGATCGCCCAAGGTCATCTCTACAAAAGTTAATGGCTATTGTTCTCCAAATCTTATTAGCGGTCGTAATTGAAATGTAGTCGTAATTCCAACAGCCCCGGCACTATTATCCGAACCGCTTTCGCTCTGTTGTTTCCCGGTAACAACACTTTCGGCCAAAATAGGGGTTCCCGAAAAAAAGGAAGACGACTTTAGTCTAGGATACTACAGCCGCACCCCCATCAAACGCAACTTCCTGCCGCAACAAGGATCCTCGAGGCGTCTTGGAGTAAAATGAGAAACTTGAGTCTGGCCAGTTGACCCTCATTTCAATTCAATCCAGGACTGTATATACGAAAACACAGGTCTTAAGCCAACTCCTACGCGAGAACTTGCCAGGAAACCAAGAATATCGCAAGTCCAAAGATATCGCTCTACCTTCTGCAGAAGGAGCAATCAATGCAGGAATATGCACGGATGCAGTTTGGGGATCTTTGTTACGGTGAATCGCTAGAATCTTCCGAAAAGGCAATAAATTTCAGCCCTTGCCGTGCAGCATTTAATTGCGTCCCCAACAAAGCCACAAAATCAGGTACCATTGGTCGTAGATAACACTAAAGAGATTGCAATAGAGCAAAATATTCCCCATCATCTTTGTTGCTGCCCCTCGCGAGCGTGCACGTGCACCAATGATTCGCCCGATCAATTCTTCAGCGTGCATAGATCACACAGAATAGCGATGGCTGTACGGCTGTATCTCCATTACGTTACTACTTTTCTGCATATCTGCGAAAAGCTCATCCGATCCTGATCCTTGTTTCCCGCGTTCGGTTTTGCTTGGAAGGATAGCAAACTTCTATTATACACTCGGTATGAGAATCTAGCAGAATATGTAGGCATGAATATCCTGCACGGGACTGGCAAACCTCCAAATCGCCACTCCACATACTACGTATATCTCTACACGCCATCGGAACAGGGCTTTGTCATTTTGGGAAACCGACCATCGGCGCATACCTGTGACGAATCGCTTCTAGTGCTCAGAGCAGCAAGAGTTGATCTGGAATTTAGGTTATTTATGTAGGCTTTATAACATTGTAAATAGAGATAGGCTATAGAGCGTGGTCAATATTGTGTATGAAAGGGCGGGTGCGAGAATAGCCGTTGCCTTGACGCTCGGGGTAGTTATCTGTTTCTCCCGGCATCAATCTTTACCTTCGGATCTACGCTTCTATCTTCATCTATGCTTTTACACTCCCACCGTTATAACCTTTGAGTTTGATCTCGACGGACCTGTAAATAGCATATTATATAGATTAATAAGTGTATCTGAATCTCCTGTGCTATGTATCTTGGCTTTCTCATGCCGTAGCACAAGGTTGCTTCTCCGTTTAAGGTCAAGTTTGATTCACACCTTGTTTTTTCCTCAGCGATCGCGCTGAGGATACACGTCCAGTTATAGTCATCACCAGATAAATCCACGTATACAAATCTCTTCGTATTTATGTTTGTGTACCCGTGCGCCCGGTATAGAGTTTATGCTCAAACTACTTACTTTCCTCAGGATCTCTGCTTATAATTAGGAACAGAATTAACTCTGTGCACAAGTGGTATCGCTCAGTGTTCCTAAGCGGCTCGGCTCGGCCCGGCTACTTGAAACTCGTCTAGCCACTGCCAAGGCATATCTCCGAATTGAGGCCGGGACGGGCCGGATCTGTTGGGCATCAGTATCCGAAAGCTTGTAGGCTATTGTGCCGTAGGATCTCAATACAGCAGCACGGCCTGGCGCGTGCTAATTGCGGCAGCGATATTGTGGCCGGGCCGCATACGAGCACTGGTATTGCCCGAGTGTGGTTCCTGCCTTTCCGACTTTGGGAAAAGTGGACATAAAGCACCCAAACTCCTAAAGCCAAAGTCCAAAGAATGGATCATGTGATAGCTGACACACATTCGAGATCGATAAGGTTAAAAACTACAGCACCAGCACGTCCCTATATAATGCCACAATAAAAGTTACGGCCGTTCTGGTTATCTCGAAAGTTTCGATATATCGCTTCTCTGGACTCGAAAATTTGGTGTTGTAGTCTACAGTCACATGTCAAGTGTCTCGGAAATCTTAGCCTCCCCACCAAAATCTTCCTTTGTGATACGACTCCCCAGCGGCAATCAATAATCTAGTGGCCATGCTAAAGTTATCAGTGTTTCAGCATATGTTAAATCAACTAAATGCTGGGTCTTGGAAAATTGGATTGTGGTGCTTGCAAAAAGAGGCGCTCAAAGTCAGAGATTATCCTAGATTCCACGCTTTTGCTCAATTTGAATGGAGATTAACCTTTTTTATTGGGTGTTCTACATCACCTACATAAAATCCATTAAAACTGTGTTAATTCTGACACGAAAACTCTAAAACCTTTGTAAGTGCCTCTGGGACACTTGTAGAAGGCTCAGAAGCCCATGGTTTGGTGGTGCTATCTATTGGTTGGTAACAGCGAAAGTCCGAAGAGATTTATTAGAATCTCAGAAGAAGTATACGAAGAATAAGTATTGCAAATATAACGAATTCAAACAATGTTCGAAAGGGAAGCATATACTGAGAAGAGGATTCGAGAGGAGATATTGTAGTATTCCAATCGATGTCTGAGCAAGTCTAAAGAACTGTTCTCTAACCGGAGAAACAGTATCTATATATACAATAATCAACGAGTGATTGTCCGTGACCACAGTCGCGGATCAATAACCAAAACAGGAAGAGAAAAACTCTGCAACTGTACATAAACTGATAAGAACCGTAAAGAATATAACAGAACCATCTCGGCGCGCTCTTTTTAGGATCAGCGCTGATAAATCCCTCTTCCAACGGAACCATAAAGAAGGTTCTAGACAAGTTCTAAACGGAACTTTCTAGACAACCTAAATATAAAAAGATAACAAAAGTATTAAAAGGTATTAACACACTACACTATTCTTATCCGAAAAGTACCATCTTATCGTAAGGAGAATACTTAAGAAAGTACAATATTAGTAAAGAGAAATGTAGATACTCCCGTATTTTCAATACTATCAAGTTCGTCTTTGGGTTATCTGTACCACCTATGGTAGGCAATTTTACGACCTCATATGGTCCTTGGCATTGGGAAATGCCTCGATAGAACATGGTATAAAAGTTGCGGGCAGCTGCCCGCTCGCTAGGTAGTAATACATTTGTAATGACTGACTCCGCGCAGAGACTGCGACCGTTCAATACTAAGCCATACTACTCAGTATGTGTCGGTATTGTTCGGCTATGATTTTCTTGTGCGACAGCAAGA
>Ga0307512_10004840_pt1 | contig 14437 bp, 15 predicted proteins | sample 14_EM_MG_FD_200267 | JGI IMG/M metagenome (GOLD analysis project Ga0307512, IMG submission 200267) | Populus trichocarpa ectomycorrhiza microbial communities from riparian zone in the Pacific Northwest, United States - 14_EM | ecosystem: Host-associated > Plants > Roots > Unclassified | place... | reverse complement strand
GTGTGTGTGTGTGATGCGAGAGGCGGGACGTGTCGGCACAGACCGTAGGCACGCGTTGCTCCAACGGCTCGGCTAGGGTTCGTGACGGGCGTAAAGGTTTTTGGCGGCGAGCACACGAGCGAAATGGCGGGAAAAGAGCGCTATGATGCGGTCCCCCTGGCCGGAGCGAGGTGAGGGCGGGTTATGTACATGTACGCTAGGCGCGGGGCATTGTTCTAGGATAAAAGAGGGATAAATGAACGTACAAAGTGTCATGAATCTATATGGGGTATAATATGTGTCTCCGGCGAGGGCGTTGATCCGAACAGGGACCCGACTGCGAGCTGTCGCGCATGTCGCGCGTGACGTCGGAATGACGGCTGTCGAGGTGGCGTCGGCCAGCGAGGGAGGGCGATCCGTGTGGCGTTTGAGGTGCGGCGGAGGCGATTTGAAGGGGATACGAGGTGATGGGGCGAAGGCAACGCTGACGCGCGAATTGACAAGCGCAGAGCCCGTCACGTGGTCGAATCAGGCCGATTCCGAGGCCGCAGCACCCCATGGCCAGGCGTTACATCCTCTTCCAGACCCATCCCAGTAGGTTGGTTCCGACCCCATTTTCTCTCACCAGCACCGTTTCGACAGTAGTTGTGCCATTTCGCTGTGGCTGCCCTCCAGAGCTACTTGAAGAGGCGTGTTGCCCTCGGTGTTCTGGGTATACCAGCGTCCGCCACGCGCAAGCAGTAATTTCCCAACCTCGACGTGTCCATGGTACGCTGCCAGGTGTAACGCAGTCCACCCATCCTCATCCTGTGCGTTCACATCGGCGCCGCCGGTGAGAAGTAAATGTCCAATTTCGGGATGTCCATGATACGCTGCCATGTGCAACGCAGTTCGGCCATCCTCATTCTTCGTACTCACATCGCTGCCGTATCGGAGTAACACCTGCACGGTGTCCGGACATCCGGATTGGGCCGCACCGTGCAACGGAGTCCCTCCCTGCGTGTCCCGGGCACCCACGTCCGCGCCATACTCGAGGAGTGACCTCACGATCGTGGACTTCCCATGGAATGCCGCTATATGTAACGGAGTGTCGCGAGTGTCATTCTCTGTGTCGGGACTCGCGCCGTAGTTGAGTAATAACCTGACGATATCCTCCTCCCCATTCAGCGAAGCAACGTGAAGCAGAGTCCAACCACTATTGCCCGGTTCGTTCGCCTTGGCGCCGCCCTTCAATAACAGCATTGCAGTTTCCAGTCTTCCGATGTCCGACGCAATGATCAGTGGAGTCTCCTGGCCCATGTTCTTTGAGTTTGGGTCAGCACCCCAGTCGATCAGCAACCGCGTGGTATCGGTGGATCCCTGATGTGCTGACAGGTGTAATGGTGTATGATGATAGCGGCCCCTGGACTTCACGTCGGCGCCGTGCTCTATTAACAGACGTGTGACATTCGCATGTCCCTTGGTTGAGGCTGCATGTAGTGGAGTCACATATCGGCCTCCCCTAGCATGGACGTCCTGCGGATGTGTAACTACGAGGGGCTTTGCAACGCCAAGCAAGCCACATAATGCAGCGTAATATAACGGGACTGCATTGGGCACATTTGGGTGGGTGGCTCGCCCAGAGGATGGATTGTCCATATCGTATAACCAGACCCAAGCCGCGAGATGTGGCCTGTCTCTGTCGAATAGACGTTCCATCGCATCTTGGATACACGGAGATACACCTTCAAACTGGGCGTGGTCAACCCAGTGCTCCGCAGCGTATGAGGCCAAGGGGAAATTCTTGATCTTCGTCTCGTCAATCTTGTCATCCAGCTGAAGTAGTACGCTGAGACATGCAGTGGCGAGAAAAGTATGGGCCGACTTGAGGTCAATGCGAAAGTAGGAAACAGAATCGGAAGTCGCGATGGAATCCGTAGTCAAATATTCTTTCACAGAGAGGTGTGAGAATTGCACGACTTTGTTTCCATCGACATCGACAACAGTGACCAAAGTGGAGCAAGCCGACAGTACAAACTCTTCAACATGTCCGGGGCACCAACCAGTAGGACTTGCTCCTGTGACAGTTCGACTTGCAGATAGCTCGGCGACTTCTTCGACACGAAGTGGGCGAATTGATGCGACGAGGCACTGGAATATACGATAGGCATCGGCCCGTTTCTCCTTGTTGATCCCCAGCAAGGTCCGTTGGTAGGTTTGATTCAATGTCGCAGGCGACTCGTTCAAATCCCGGATATCCTTCAGAGAAAGAGAACAGTCCCTCAGATTATCCAGCTCGCTGAAGACCGATCCGAACCTTCGTAGTAGAGTAAGTTTTCGATATGAGATAAACGTAGAAGTTACGGCCTACATCTTGCCAACATTTCCCGTCAAAGCCCTGATCGCCAATTCTTTAGCTTCGTCCTGCCTCCGTGGTTCGGAATGAACAAGTGACGTGGTGGAATCTGCAACATCCTGATTTTGCCCTGCTTTCTCAGGAAGTGGCACGTTGTGGATTGCCAGGGGCTCGAGTACCTCTCGGATGTCGACCTCGAGACGGCTGGTGATACATAAGTGTACACGCGGAAGCTTTAAGTTGGTGAGCTCTTGCATGATCACGAGGACTTGTCCTCGTGCTGTTGGGTACCCAGAATCTGGGCACTCATCGAGCGCATCTATAATGAGATAGACTGGACCTTGCCCTGGAAGTCCGAGCATCTTCTTCAAGCATTCCATAAGCGCACCATTGCTAGGCTGTCGGGATCCACGGTCGTAAGATAAATAGAGTTCAGAGAGGACTGCAGAGAAAGCATTGGATTGACTGGATAGTTGGTCAATGAGGGAAGATAGAAGGCCGCGGACATCCTGCTTTGAAATATCCCGAAAATCAAAGTAAAAATAAGCACAAGTAGCCGACCCAGTTTCGCAGATGCGATTGATATCTTGGATAATTGTTGAACTGGTAGATAAGGTAAGTACGCCGTAAACTAACAATATGGAGACACATACCAAAGAATACTCTTGCCCGATGCATCTACCACGTAACAAATTATCAGGACTGCCAGAAGATACGAAAGAGACACGCTTACGTATGCCATGAATCCACAGGAGTGAGCCATTTGTTTTCCATTTTTTGAACACATCACCTTGGGTAAACCAAAGGGCGGTGCCATGATGATGGGATTCGCGAGCAAAAAAGTGATTTACATATGGATCTGGGGGTGACAACCAACGTCGAACATTCTTTTGCAACCGGACACCTGCAAAACATTATTAACATATATATTTAGAAATGGGACATGAAGCCGCTACGGACGTTCCAACTTGTTTCGATTCATTATTCGCTGTTGCATGAAGACTGGCGGACGGCATCAAAATAAGATAGCTATGTTGACACAGGTAAGGCTGACGCACCAAGGGATTGTCGAATACCGTCTATCGATGCTATGCCACCTGCCAGATTGGAGTTTCGTACCGCGTAGGCCAATATGAATAAATAATCAGGCAATGCGCACCGTCCATTACTACCTGCATGCTATTGAAAAGATCACATATCACGTATTGAATCTGGTGAACAGTCATCTTAGACTCCTCCACAGTGAGCCTGTCAAGCCTCTGCAGCACAACGTCGATGTCGTTTTCTCCAAGCAGTTTCGTTGCATATTTCTCTGCCGCGTGTTCAGCCATGAATTCTCGTCAGTGAGGGAAGACTTACTCAGCCGTCCCTGGGTGGTTTGTTTAGTTGCGAGAGCGAGGACAGATAACAGCTCGGCCATTATTTTGGCGACCATCTCAGCCTGGTCAGTCATTGCTGGAGTGGGCTCAATCTCAGTGTGAATGGCGAGTCGTCTCAGGAAATTTTCAACGCATTCAAACAGGTCGACAAGCGGGTCGTAGATTGCGTCCACAGACTTTGCCGTCTGGTGATTCCAGGTATCAGAGGAGTATATGGAGAAGCGAGCGAGAGACGCACTGAGAGAAGGGTGCTAATTGCGTAATAGTTGAGTTTTGCAAAGGGGAACACCTATACAAGGAACGATGTTGGAGAGGCGGACAGAAACACGGTTCAGTCGCTGGGACTTACGGGACGAGTCTTGGCCGAGAGTGTTTGCAGGTCATTGAGCGTGGAGCGAAGCCACAGGATCAAATTGGGATCGCCGTTCCTAACTTCCTCAAATTCCTGGGCGCGTTCATGGAATATGGAAAGGAGGGATTCAGCAGAATTGCAGCTATCAATTTTGGAGGCGAGTGGGCAATCGAGGAGATTTTCCCCGGTCTGTTGTGTGTACTCGGCCAAGGCTTTGCTGAAGAGGGCTTCTAAAACAGAAGATGATGAGGATAGGCTCGTAGTACGAGTTGAAGGCATGGTATAATGAGAGACGTTTGGGTTTCGAGGGAGGAAAAGGCCGGGGGGGGGAGGGTATAGTAATAGTAGGGTGCGGTATGGGAGGATGGTGCTGAGGGATACAATAGAACAATACAGTAAGTTTTATTATCATGGGATTCCTACTACTGTAGAGTTGCAAATTGCAATACTGTTGTCGTCAAGCAATCAGCGCTTGATCAGCTCTTGTGCCAGATGGGTAATGAAAACATTTCCCAGACAACAGAATAGCACGAAAGCGAGATGAACACTTGTCAGTCTTCTGTGCGTGCTGTACAGTAGTCTTTGACACATTGTCCTTGTTGCAAATATGGCGCGCGGAGCGGATCGACTAGGTTTACCTTGACCTACAGTAGTTAGTGTTTCAGCATGCATGAATCGTCCCTTGGGGAATTTCATATTACAGACCTCCTTTTTATGGTACTACAATAATAGGTAGTTGAGTTCTTGTACCCTCAGTTCTCGTGTTAACCCCACGCGTTCTGAGGCCCAACACGTGCCCGAACTCATTTCACGCTTTCTACGGCCCTGGCCCAATAGACCAATATCAAAATGATCTGACCTGAAACACTCCTGGAACTGGGGGCGGTCGAGGTCTTCCGTGGCAAACATACTGTAACACTTGCACGGGTTTACTGTACTTCATCTGCCCCAAGGTTCGTCGTGCTATCCTGCCTATCTGCGCAGCACATAGTGGCGCCTCGCTGGGAACAGTCCCGATCCACTGTCTCTTCACTAGGACGGACACCTAGATTACCAGACGCAGAAGAATCTGGTAGGTAGACGCTGGGTGGCTTGGTACTGCAGGTGGGAAGTCCACGCCGCTGTGAGTTCAATAGTGGTCTGAGGTCCGAGACGGGTCCGCGTTCCCGAGGGGAAAGCGAAGGAACCAGGGAGAGGAAGGAGAGAGGGAGAGGGGCCACGTACCCGAAAGGTCGAGAACGCGCGAAGGGAACCGTAACGAGGCGTAACGCGAGACTTGAGACGATGGCACGCGAACGGAAAGGTGAAAAGAGTGGTCTATGATTGCACGAGAGGGCTCTCTCGAGGTGTCCTGAGGTGTCTAGAAGTGTCCTCCTTTGCCGGGAAAGGGTTATGTACAAGTACACGAATAGTTTCTATGCGCACGACCGCGGGTGCGAGGTGACAAGGAACAGCAGTGGTCAACAGTAAGGGCTAAGGAATAACAGGAAGGTGTAGGATGGAGAGTAAAGGTCTCAGGCAAAAAAAGGTAGCAAACGTACGAACAGTGTCCTGAAAGCCCTAAATACAGTAAAATACGAGTCCCGCGATGTGTGGTCCTGAGCGAGGGCCCGACTGGCGAGGTGTCGCGTATGCTGTTGTCTTGACAACTCGAGGCAGCGAGAGTGGGCAATCCGGATGTCTTCAGTAGCTGGGCTTGATGCGAGAATTGAGGGGCAGAGGAGTCAAGATTGAGAGGGATGGGGGCAGAAGACGAGGGGAGAGCGATGTTGGCGAGGGGCTGATGTGCCGAGTTTGCGGCACAGAGGCCGTCACGTGGTTGAAAGTGGCCACTGGCAACAAAAAGGCCACACAGCACGTCCACACTATACAGCTTGCAGAGATCAATTACATGCCATTCCTTGCGACGCGGCTACCATCATCTATGTATACCGATATCTACCTGTGCCACCCTCTAATTGCGCCATCGGCACATGTGTTCAATCTGGCACTGGCAAGCCCTGCGATGCATCTGTACCTGAAATAAGGCGACTGACGCGGCCATATGATCGATTATTACAACTACACGGCACCGCTATCATCGACGGGGGACGAAAATACAGCACTTTACTGAATACATAAAGTTCAAGGTGTTTTCCTCCACCCGGTGGGGGGGCTACTTGCTAATGGTACCGCTTCCCGAGGATCATGGCAACCAGGATTCCTACATAACCGATGACCCTATCCACCCTCTCAGGCTTACTTCCCGAGTAACTGCGCGACTTCGCTGTGCTTTTTCCTCGACGCCATTTCGAAAGGCGTCTCTCCTTTTCGATTACGAGCGCTCGAATCTGCGCCACGTTCGAGTAACAGGCGTACGACCTCCACGTGTCCGCTTTGAGAGGCATCGTGCAGCGGCGTCCCTCCCTGCCTGTCCCGGGCTTCTACGTTCGCGCCACGGTCAAGGAGTGTCCTCACGACCGCGGCCTTTCCATGGCAGGATGCTATATGTAATGGCGTGTTGTGGTTGGTATCCTGCGGGTTGACATTCGGCACGCGACCCGAGTTGAGCAAAAGCTGGACGATATGGTCGTGCCCCTTTTGGGATGCAACATGCAGTGGGGTCCAGCCATTCCTGTCCTGATGATCCGCGTCTGCACCACCCGCCAATAGCATAGTTGCGATTTCCTCTCCTCCACTTTTCGACGCCAAATGTAGTGGAGTTTCCTGGCCGTCGTTCACCGCATTTGGATCGGCACCGTGGTTGTCGATTAGCGACTTCACGATGTCGATGTATCCACGGTCTGATGCTATGTGTAACGGAGTCTGACCCTCGGTGCCACGGGACCCTGCGTGGGCGCCGTTCTGCAGTAGAAGTACCGCAACATCCAGATGTCCCTTGTCTAAAGCAGCATGAAGTAGAGTCACGTGGTTTCCGCCCCGAGAATTGACGTCTTCCGGATGTGCATGGACAAGGTGTTCTGTGATGTCACGGAAGCCACATAGCGCTGCGTAATACAGAGGGACTGCATCGGGCTGCATCGGGCGAGGGCTGGACTCTGGGGACTGTTTGTCCACGTTGTATAGCCAGATCCAGGCATTGAAGTGTGGCCTATCCTTGTCGAAGAGGCATTTCATCCCGGCTAGGATATCTGGTGATACAACCCCGTACTTCGCATGACCAACCCAGTGCTCCGCCGCGTATGAAGCCAGGGGGAATTTCTTCAACCGCACTTTGTCAATGCCGTCACCTAGCTGAAGGAGTACACAGAGGCACGCTCTGGCGAAAAAGGCGTGCGCCGACGGTGGGGAAACATGAAACTTGGAAAGATCGTGGGAATTTTTGAGGTCTTGCGACACGAGAAATTCTTGCACCGAAAAGTGCGAAAATTGTGCAACTTGGTCCTTGCCAACGTCGACAACGGCAACCAAACTGGGGCATGCGGACTGCACGACAGCCTCGGGGTTTTGGTGGCGGCAATCTGGGTGAAATTCGGGAATCCGAGTCACTTCCGGATCAACTTGGATGACAAAGACCTCCCCAAGTTCCTCAATGCGAAGTTGTCGAAAAGACACCGTGAGGCATTGGAAGATACGATGCGCGTATTTCGACTGCTTTTCAGGGATGTTCCGCAATATGCGTTCGTAGGTTTCGTTCAGGTCCTTGGGCAAATCTCGCAGAGTACATGGAATGTCTTGCAAGGGGCAGTCGCGGAGAGTTTCTAGCTGGCACTGAGCCCAACGAAACCTGAAGTCATCTCATAAGAGGGTGATATGGACACACATCTGGGAAACCCTCATGTGTTAAAATTGTTAATTTAATTCTCGCTAGTGAAGGTTGTTAGAGCTCACAGCATTTACACAATTATTTTCCCCCCCTCTAATTTAGCAATAATTTAATGATAAGTTAGCAATAATTTAATAATAATTCAAGTTAAGATTCGCTGGGAATTTATTAAGATTTGTTAAGAATTCAATTCATTTCGTTAACGATCAACAAGCCATATATTGTCCACCATTCACTAAATTAGCGAATTTTTATTCAAAAGAGTATCGAAAATAACTAAGGAATGCCAGGTATATCGCACAAGGCATGACTTGGTCATGACCAGGTATCATAAATGAAACGGGTATGATACCAGGGCAACAGGGCCACCCCGAACCCACACATCATCCTCCCTCCTTCCTCCTACCTCTGCTCTCCTTCCTCAAGCTGTCTTTGATGGGCTCCTTCTCCTTCTTTCCCCCCTTCTCCCTTTCGGCTGCGCATCCCTGCATGGATCCTTGGTGACACCGGCACCATTCAGGGTCACTGCCCCCCCCCTTTGTGAATTCAAGCACAGGTGGTGGCAACCATCATCCGGATCGGTCAGAGCTCGCTGGCATGGGAGCAGGTGCCAAAGCAGGTGTATTGGAAGTATCAGAGCTGGTGCCAGTGGGGGAACTTAAAGATGAACAAGCAGCGGATGTGGCTTGGCCAGAGAACCTCGACGATGGTTTGAGTTGCTGCTTGCCGCCTTGCTCGGACCTAGCAACCAGTTCCTTGAAAGCCAGCATGGCAGGATGTTCAGTAGAGGCAACTAGGATCATGTGAGCGAAATGATCTCTGAAACCTATATGCGTGATGGGACGGACCATGGCATCTCCAAGTGTCATGAGGCTCAGTTGAATTTATGGCCTGCAGATACACTCACATGTGTAGCAGGGAATAATTCCTGGACAGCAAAATATTGCAACATACCTGAAAGGAGGACCAACTCATCAGTGCAAGGGCAAGAAGTCAACAAGCACATGGACACCGAAGAACAATAACGAGGAGGTCCCCAATATAAAGAACAAAAGTAAGAGTGCTGTGAGGGTGAACAAGGTCAACAGGCGAAGAAATTCAACCACAAGTCATCAAGCATGTAGGGATCATGGTCAGGGAGTGGCCAGGGAGGGACTGCTCGTTGTGATGAGGTTGAAAAGACGACAATATTAATGGTAAACCAACAATGATTTGTAAGCTAGGCTCACGGTCACTTTGTTGACCAAGTCAGTCAGTCAAGTCAGTGTCAAGTCATTTGTCTCACTCCCAACGTGTCCAATATTCAGCTCCCGTCTCCTTCATCTCACCACTGTCTCACCGTCCATCTTCACCTCACCTCCAATCTTTTGTCCTCACCCTTGTTGACTCACGATCGACACCTTACCTCGTACAGTGTATGGGCTCACATTGACTTCGGATCCGGCCATTTCCGACCACGTGACGGCTTCTGCGCTTACCACTTGACACATCGATAATGCCCTCGTCCACTCGCCTCCCCCGCCTCGCTCTCCACCCCCATCGCCTTGCAATCGATGCACATTCCCTTGTCACTTCCTTTTCCTAACACATCTCGCCTCGAATCTCGCTACTGACAGGACTCGGATTGCCCAGAATCGTCAACACAAACAGTCGCGTGCATCCTCGAGGATGGTGAAGTAGGCCCAAGCGTTGGCCTTGTTGGAGAAGGACCGTTGTATATAGGATCACACATTCTTTCGTACGTTTATCGCCTGTTTTCTTATCAGAACATTCGCTCACTTTCTGCGATCCTTTATTTGACCTCGCACCCGTCACTGTACCTTTCGATATCGAACATCGCCGCGCGGGTCTGTCGCTGGCAAGACCGACACTTTCCAACTTTCCTTTTCATTCGTTGATTTCTCACTCTCACCCATAGCATACTTGTCTCGTAATCACCTCAGCCCAATCGTATGAAACCCGTGCGCCCGCCTTGCTGACAGCAGGCAACAGTGGCCCAACTTTTCCCCTCCTTCTTGTGTGTGTGCCGGGCGATCGAGCCCCTTCCCTTCCTTCCCCTCTTGCTAGAATACGACTGCTACTTGCTGTCCGACCTTCGATCAGCCTCCACGGCACGCTCTCGGACTTTCAGGAACGCGGCCTCCATTCTATTTCACTTCCTTCTCCTCCTCCTTCTTGAACTCACGTGTGGACACAATGTCTGCCATTCAACAGAACAAGACTCTTCCTCGCTGCACCCCAAGACCTCACAGCCAAGGACTTGTGGATTGCCCATCATTGCCGGCCAACGTCTCAAACATGTGTCCTTGCTGAACGAATGTCGACTGCCCCACCTCCTGGAGCTCAACTTGGGCTGGGGTTGGACGTTTGAAATGTACCAGTATGCGCAGCGGTTCCTCGAGGCGCACCCGACGATCGAAAACCTAATGTGGTCCTGCGCATACAACGTCGTCCTTCGCCAGGGCTCGCTGCCCAACCTGAAGCATCTCTCACTCTCTCACCTCTCCTTCGTTTGCGTGCTCAGCGCGGCCCGCGGTCCTCCTCCTCCTCCTCCATCTCCATCTCCAGATTTAGCTTCAGAAGGGACGGGGACCTATGCGCCACCGCAACCGCAACCGAATGGCAAGCTGACGCTCAAGATGCTCGGGGACCTCTTCCTCTTCTCGACGACCTCCCGACGGAGATGCAGGACATCAACGGGACGTCCGTCCAGCGGCTCTTGATCAAGTTTTGCGACGGCCTCACGACGCGCTCCACGAGCATCCATGCCACATGACCCCATGGCTGGAGCTGATCTTGGCACCACGGTGTCATCTCACCCTTCCAATCGCTCGAAGCCCTTTATTCCCCAGTTTCTATAAGGCAGTTGTCATTCGCAACCCTCAAGTCGTCGCAGCCATAAAGAAAACGATGAAGCGCAGCCAACCTGATTTGAAGAGGAGCTCACTAGGCTCGCACATCTCGAACCTGCGGCATCCGAAGCGAACGACGCAACTATCTCGACTGGCTCACGCAGATTCCGTGGGGGCAACAAGTAGGCACATAGTCAAAATGCGTTTATTATTACTCGTTATTATTTGCAATACAATTGCGGTTATATCCCTTGCTATCGCAGATTCCCTGGGGGCAGCATGTAGGCATGCAGTAAAAACTCGTTTATTATTACTTGTTTATTATTTGCAATACAGTCACGCTTATATCCCTTACTTTATCAGACTATCATCGCGCTTACGTTGTCTTTTTCGTCTCAATAACTTGTTAACAGCATTAACAGCTCGTTGACGTGGATTAACTACTCGTTAACGCGAATTAACAAGTGAGGGTTTTCCAGATGCATTACGACAGGTGCCACCTACATGCTGCAACCCTTCTCCGAGAGCGTGCTAATGACCAATTTTCTTTTCTCTTCTGGCCACAACCGCATCTTTACGTCTGATTCGACAATTTCCTTGACATATCGGGCAATATCTTCCTTTTGTCCAGGTTGATCATGAAGTGACACACTGTCAGGTCCCAACGGCGCAAGAACCCATCGAATATCTGTCTCGAACCGACTTGTGACACAAAGATGTAAATGTGAGGCTTTCAAGCCGACGAGCTCCTTTATGATCTCGAGGACTTGTTGCCGTGTTGTACGGGGCCCGGTTAAATTCTGGCACTCGTCGAGTGCATCCACAACGATGTAGAGTTCGCCCTGCCCTGGAAGTTCGAGCATGTTCTTCAAGCACTGCAGTAGTTCATCCTCGCTGGGTTGTCGGGAGCCATGGCGATGGGACGAATGGAGGACAGATAGAATTTGCAAGAAATTATCAGATTGATCACCGAGTTGCATGAGGAGGGAAGACAGGAAGCTGCGGGCGTCCTGCTTGTCGACATGGCGGAAATCAAAGTAATAAAACGTGAGCATGGCCAATCCAGTTTGGCATTCGTCTTGGATGTTTTCGATAATTGTTGAGCTGATTGATGAGATGAGTAACCAATATGAGAGGGGACGTAGTTTCGCATACCACATGATAGTCTTTCCTGTTCCCGCTACGATATCAGGATCCCTCTTGTCAGCAGCGGGAAAAGATACAAAGAAGAGGCATGTACGTAGACCATGGATCCACAAAAGGGACCCCGTAGATTTCCATGGACCAAAGATCTTGCCTCCTATGAACCACTCGGCGGTTCCGCGATGATGGACTTTCTGAACGTTGTTATGCTTTATAGATGGATCCGAGGCAGACAACCAATCTCGAAGGTCTCGTCGTAATTGGGAATCTGGCAAGTCACATGAGCTCATACGTCAAGCGATGACAAAGTGATGGGACTACAAACGTCTCATATCTTGTATTTGGACTTCCATCTTTTGCATATTGACTAGAAATGTCGGTTAATAACGACAATGGGTCACGCAGGTCAGCTAGACACACCCAGGGCCTGTCGAATACCATCGGTTGATGCCTTGCCATCTACGATATGGGAGTTATAGTTCGTACTGAGTCATAACCATACGAGGAGATGCGCACCTTCCATTACCACCCTCATGTTATCGACCAGACCACGTACCATGTCGAGAGTCTCTGTTTGGGCGACCAACACCTGAGTGTTGGACATCTGGGACTCCTGCAGAGTGAGCCGGTCTAGCCTCTGCAGCACCGCTTCGATTTTGTTTTCCCCTAGTACCTTCTCCTTCCATTTCTCTGCGACGCCTTTAGCCACGGAAGATTGTCATCGAGGGAGGACTCACTAAAGCGCCCTTGTTTGATTTGTGTGGTCGCGAGAGCAAGCACAGAGAGGAGTTCAACCATGATGTTAACTACCACTGTGGTCAACGCAGGAGTCGACCCGATCTTGGTATAAATCACAACCCGTCTCAGGAAGTTCTCGATGCATTCAAAGACATCTACGAGGGCGTCGTAGCTTGCGCTCGTAGCCTTCGCCGCCTAGTTATTCCGGAATTTAGAGGAGCTAACTGGAATGCGAGGGAGAAACATACTGAGAGAAGGATGCTGATCGCAGAAAAGACATATTTTGCGGGGGGGAATACCTATACAGAAACGACGTCGGACATCGAACATAACAACAGCAACCTTGTGTGGACTTACGATATCAGCAACAGTATCAACAACACCGCTATTGGAGAGAAAAAGCAAGCCATCGACTACGGGCCTAAGCCACTCAATCAATTTGGAATCGCCATTCCTGATTTCGTCAAAATCCTGGGCTTGTTGTTGGAATATGGCAAGGAACGATTCGGCGGAGTTGCAGCGATCGATATTGGAGGCCAGCGGATGGTCGCGGAGATTTTTTCCCGTCTTCTCGGTGTATTTGGTTAAAGCTTCGTTGAGGAGGACTTCAAAATTGGCGGAAGAGGTTTCACTACGATTTCTCGTTGAAGACATAGGACCATCAAAAGATATGTTTAGGTGTCGTGAGGGAAGGGAGGAGAGGTGGGACGGTGTATAGACGCCCAACCATCACTGGGCATGCCCTGACACACTGTTGATACTTTGACGGGCGACCGCAAGCTGTGGCCAGGCACAATGACAACTGTTCGGCCAGCCTCAAATGTGTGTATCTACGTTGTATCGGTACAAGCGTCAGCACATTGATAGTAGGCGGACAGCACGCGGAAGTTTGAATCTGGTGGTCTGAGCCTAGTACTCCCGACACTGCAGTCCTCCTTCTCAGCTCTTGCATTTGCTACACCGCATTTCCTCTCTTGTTGTACGACCAAACCCAAACGTCAAGTATTCAACCGGTCAAGAATTCTCAGTCGCGTCACGACAGCCGTCTCTTCCCCCGGAGCAAACCGGATGAACGCCAATGATTCCGCTCACCCATGAGGGCCTTTTTCCGCCTCTCAACCCATAACCCAGAAACCATCACGGGATTGGTTCCCTTCCGCTTTCGAAGATCCAGATGGTACCCACGACGAGGCCGTGCTCGGGGAGCGTTTGGTGGCGTTGCAAACTTGCAATGGCCGAAATGCTAGAAGCGTAAGTCCCTCCAAAGGATATGGTATGTGCGTTTCCGGCGTCATCGGCGTCGCTAGCGTGTTGGTGTCGCGCGATGCTGACGATAATGCGCAGGATATGATTGGGTTAGCAGGGTGTACAAGAGCTCTGGCTCAAGCAACGCGCGCGCTACGAGTCATCTCCGTCGACGATGTTGCGGGCGAGATCACGACCGGAAAACCGGCGAGCCATAGCTCCCACGACGCGTCCAAGCGGAGCGTGGACGACAATGTCAACGACATCACAGGGCACCCCGAATCCATCCAGATCATCGTTGGACACCACTTTCCCCGTTCTCCGCCCTCTTCCTCTCCGCCCTCTTCCTCGTTCGCATCGTCCTCGCGGTATTTGCGCATCACTTCCGCCATGTTTTTCATCTCAGGCCCCACCGCGCCACCGCCGGAACGACGCGTGCGTACACCGCCCCTCTTCGTACTCGTGCTCGTCGTCGTCTTCGTTTTTTTCGTCTTCGTCGGAGCGCAGCGCTCCCCAATCCATATCTTGAGCTTGCGCGGGCGGGTGTGCCACCACTGATACGTTCTCGTCTTTTCGGTCGACAACCCAAGAGGAGGCTCGCGAACGGAGAGACCGGGATCGGCGTAGGGGGGTTTGGGCGCGCGGCTG
>Ga0307512_10004839_pt1 | contig 14438 bp, 18 predicted proteins | sample 14_EM_MG_FD_200267 | JGI IMG/M metagenome (GOLD analysis project Ga0307512, IMG submission 200267) | Populus trichocarpa ectomycorrhiza microbial communities from riparian zone in the Pacific Northwest, United States - 14_EM | ecosystem: Host-associated > Plants > Roots > Unclassified | place... | reverse complement strand
GGATGCTCACTTTTCTGAATTATGCGATTTTCTTTGCAGGGTTAGGTTTGACTCATACAACCCGAGATTTTGAAACCACTGCTACAGACCAGCAACAAACGATATAACAATCCGAAGTCCACATCCACCCCCCCCCCACCCCACCCCTCCCCTTTTGCAGAACCCAATATTTATTTCTGACGATTCCGTTTGCTCGCTTCTCTGGTTGTAGTGCTATAATAGCCACGTCAAAGCCTTGTTACTCTGCTGCACAATTTACTAATTTACACCACATATAACCCCCACTTACCCCGCCGCCAACATTTCCCATCTACCACTCCCCTATCCAGCGCTTGTTCTCAAGTTGTAAACACTCGTTGCAGGCCCAACAGCGCGGCCCAAATAAAGAGCTCGGAAATTCAGAAAGTTCGAACTTATGAGAAGGATCTGGCAGTCCCCAGCGCTTCGCTCGGCGATGTGGAATTGATTGGATGGACATTCACAATCTAGTGAGGACAACACACAAGGGAGAAGGTTATAGACGAGAAATATCGTGAGTATGAGGTGTAGAGCCTAGTAGAGGACCGAATATATTCATGATAACAAGATCAGAGCCTCAGCCAACCACATACCCGAAAAGTGCTCACTTAAGCTGCTTTCGCTTTCGTTTTTGGCATCGGATAAAATTTTGGTAGCGCCCTTCGGGTAGGGAGAGAACTAGCTGCTATGCTCTTTGAAGAGTAGTTATACTTCAAGATCCGACTATCCATTCAAGGGAATATCCCTGCGAATGCTTCGCTCTCGGTGAACCTTAGACAGTGCTAGATTTATGCATGTAGAAAGTAATCAATGTTTTAGCGTTGATTTCCCGCTCAGCCCGTACATGTCCGCTTGTCCCCGCCAATCTCCAAGTAGATATCAAGGCACAACACAGGGCTTGTTCACCTTGGGCTGTTATTTTAGCGTATATCAAAAATGGAGCAGAGGGGCCAGTGAAAGGAGCAACGAAACAATACACCCACGTCGAGCTTGCCGGCAAATGCTTTTTCATAACGATCCACCAAAGGTGAGAGCAAAAGCGTTGTCGTTAACGCGCCTTCATCAATTACCCCAGTGACAAATCGAATCATCAACACATTCCAGCTGAAAAGGGTATTTGGTGACGTTTCTGTCATATATGCCGATAAACGTTGGCAAATTAATAATCTCTTCACACCCCCCTCCTTCAGTTTGAAAAAGTGTTCTCAAATCCTTCGGAATCGTATGCTGGGTGTTCTAGTTCCACCAAGTCAGCGTCGGCCGCCATCTTCCATGGTAAGATCGTGATATCGTGGAGGGATCGAGTCTCCACCTCACAACGGTACTGGTCATGCAGTGAGAACGCGGCTTTGTAGGTGATCTAGTTGACGGATGCTTCCGATGCGATGCAGCTCTCAAGGAAAGCTAGAAGTATACTAATTCGTCCAGAAGTGCACAAAATATACGTACGTATGTTTATCAACCATTCCGGGATGTCCTTCTTGGGTTATTGAGTGGCCGCGTCTGCGCCCCATAATCGCAGAGGTCATGGATCTTCCGCATTTCTAGCAGTAGGTTTTCTGGAAAACAAATGTATCTGCAGTATCTCATTTAACGTTGAGAGTGCAAGCGCCCAGTAAGATCGCTGAACCCCATCGTATGCATGTTCTGCATTGACGCTGCATGCAGGAGTCCCCCCGTGCTACATATGAGTGATGGATGAACCATCGAGCTAAAGCAGAAAAAGGGCTAAAATCTAATCCACGGAATTCATATGTACTCTACATTCCACCAAGAACGTCCATCGTATATCATCGATCCTCTCGATCATTGGAAGGTGTCTTTTCTGCAGGCACACCCATGGTGTCTCGCTTCCGCCGGCTCCATCACAGCCGGCGTTTCAGTATGAAAGTCGTTTGCAGACTCCAAGATATTAGATGCGCCAGCCAATGAGAACGTTATTGATAGCGTAAACTCCTGTCACACGGAGTACGCGAAACCCGAGATCCTTGACAAGGCCGGTTGCGCTCTATGTGCAGAGAGAACTATAATCCCAGCTCGTACAATGAAGTCCAAGGTGCTAGATTGGGGTGCAGCCTCATCGCCTGTTGTTTCTCTTCCTGAGCCCCCGCAGTATCGAATACTTTGAGATCTGCCAGGGAGATCCCGTAACTTCGAAGTCGTTTTTTTTTTCTTCGAAGTAACACTAAATGCCAACGTCAGAATGTACCAAGACATCTTACTGATTAAAGTTTTTTTCGGATGCGAGACAAGGGAGGTCATATGCCCGAGGCTGAGGTTACATCCTTCTAGAACATCTTATCCGACGTCTAATCCTGTCAGGATGTGGAAGGATAAACAGCAAGGAAGCAACCAATATCGGAAACAACACACCAGAATATCCAGTCCAGTCCAGGAAGTAATCCTCCTATCAACCACGGAAGTCCTTGCTTGATCTGCGGGAATTATTCAAGCTGAAGGCTAGACCCCCCTGCACCATCACAAGACATTACTCTCGATGAAGGAAGGCTTTGTGTTACCGCGTCGACCGCTACGTACGACTTCTTGTCCAACAGAAGAAACAGAAGAAATGAAGACACAGAAGTGCCAAAATTCGGAATAATTATTCAGATAAACGTCAAATTTCCACATATGCACGTAAGTGGCGAATCAAACATCCATGGACTCATACCCAGTCAATCGAAGCTGACGAAAGCCATCTAAGCTATCCACTAAATTTGACAAAGAATCAACCCCCCGTTCCAGTATAATACCCGGTGAGTGATCTCCGTAATCATTGTACAACCATCTGCCATATACTGGCATCTATGAATGCAACAAATATAGAATCGGAAAATTTCTCCACTGTTTCCAGGTAGCCAGGTATGCCCTATGTTAACGGACGTTAGAAAGCCACGTCGGACATTATCATTCCCAGGATCGAGGAATTTGAACTCAGCAGTTTGAAGGGTTGGATCTCGACCTCCCCCCTTTTAGTGGACTTGCTGCTTGTGTACAGAAAGTGGAGCTGGTGGAGTGCCTCCGCACGTCTTGATAACAACAACCCTTCGATACCAATGGATGAACACTCCCAGACGCCCAAACCTGCTGAAGCGCCAATTGAACACAGAATGCAAGCGGACAAGGCCGAGCCTTGGTTACATTGTGTCTCGTGTTTTCCCCTGTCTCACGCACTACTTCTGAAATAATCATCCCGGTCCAGAGTTCCACCGGATCACCGCCAAACGGAATACCGACAGAAGGGTTGGGCATTCCTTGATGTTACGGATCAACCACTTAGGATTTGTCCGCATATGTGGAGTTAGCCGAACTTCAGCATTACTGGTCAGATTATTCGTATTCCGTATTCGCATGAATTTTCGCCGTTGACATCCACCAGGATTCCAATGAAGCTGCAAATTGAGGGACGGTCTTTGATGCGGCCTCCGAAGTGTCAGTGTGGTTGAAGCGATAGAGACTATTGCCAGCAGCTTTGCGCAGCAAAGTTACTCGCCTGTATGCAGTCCAGGGTATGATATCTGTGCTGGGCATGGATCCGGAATAGCAATGGAAGTACCTACGTAGCAAGACATCGGTGCCTCGTGTAAGTAGCACGGAGGTACTCCAAGCCCTGGGACCGGGTACGGCAGATAGTGTCTGCTTATTGGTTTGTAATCAGAGAGTGTCTGTGCGAGAGTTATGCTATCTGCCGATGAGATTTTTATCTAGCATCAATATCGAAGAGTGTTACTATCACAAGATCTCACTCAACCCCCTTGGCTCTCCTTGGGGTCTGACCGGTAACTTTTCATGTGGAACTTACAACCTTGTACCGTGCGGTTCTTGTATCTATCTTAAGCTACCAAACGACTCGGCCACCGGCCTCCAACTTCGGGTGGCCAGTTCGGCACACATCTCGGCCTTCGGAGCGAGAAGTAAGCATGCAATGCAAGCAATCCAGCAGACAAGGCTTGAAGGGAGGTAGTATTCTCAGGCGGATGCAGGGAGGAAGTAGGGTAGAACGTGGGTGACGAAAATCCGTTGCCCTGAATACGATCTATGGTTCCGTGCCCCTCCGCCTCCCTCAGACTTTTATCCACTCTGGCCTCTTTGGACATGCTTATTGAGCTGGCTTCGATATTGTAACTTTTAGCCCTACTATATCAACTTCGTTTGAGGTTTGAAGCTTCAAAGGAGGAACCTACGTAAAGCAGACAATTACCAATCCACAATGCTCTTGTAAACTAGACGTTTCTTTTAGCTCCTCTCCTGGTTAGCAGGAGCAGATTCCTAACTCTTCTAACTCTCCATTTGGGAATCGCGGACAGAAGTATCATTGAAGGTTGCTTTGCAATTGTTCACCAGTTAGATTCCTCAAGTTCTTGAGATCCATTCATATAAAGTTCTCTATACGTCATTAACTGGTGCGGTGGGAAGGCTGTACCCTGGTAAAACCATTTCTATATGTAGTAGTTGGAAACCCCGACCATCTTGAGTAGTCTTCTTGTAATGACTTGTGAAAAAGGCTCTAGAGTTCGATGGGTACTAATCTGTATTATTGTCTTTCTTTGCCACGATTACGGAATTTGAGGTTTCCGCCAAATATACAGCATAATATATAGCTATAGGTATAATTAAGTCACTCTGACCGGGGGAAATGCTCAGCATTGTGGCTTTTACTTTAGTTCTAAGTTCATAAAAGCTATTGACAGCCTATCCGGAGCAGCTGGATCTATGGACTCGTACGGTCGAGAGTTCTATCACAGCTTCAAGCTACCCCATTCCCACACGGCAGGTTTGTCGGAAAAGGCACTATGATGTAGTATAAAAAAGAATAAGGTGATGATGAAACAAGGTGTGGTCTGTGCTGTGCCGTGGCGTATGTTGTGCATTAAATTGCACCACCGCGCACAGACGTTTCGGCTTCGACAGGGGCTCGACGGGAGAAACTCATTAAATAAAATGTACATCGGGTAACCGTACATAAAATATTTCAAGTAAACAAGAAAAATATGCCTCGAAGGGTTGTTGACGGCTGATGAGTCTGGCCATGGCGCCAACAAAGAATAACCCGATCGAAATCGACAAGAGTCGAAATGGAATTAGTGTCTAAGGCAATAAGTCATACCATAGTGATCGTGATGGTAGCGGCTAGTTGGTCGACCTCGCCTGTACTGCTCTTGAGAAAAGGTATTATATTCAGGCTGGGTTATAGAGGTAACTATCACCAAGCTGTTTTTGATCTCGATTCAAACTGCACTGAAATGGGTTGCCATCCCAGAAGTCTTAATGATTCCATGGGTTGATCTGGACTTTCAATACTCTCTGCTTATCCTTAAGCATATGAATTGAGTTTACTCACCTATTCTTTCATAATTGTGAATACATTCAAATTAGAAAGGTTGCCTAAGGGTAGCTCAATACTATCGAAAAGCATAAGCTCTATCAATTCCAACAGCTTTTCGACATCTTGGCGACGGTTTGTAGGAAGATTATCTTTGTTGTGTAGGTGATTGAATACGCCCTTCGGCTCTAATGCACATTCGAAATTGATGCACATTAACACATTCAATCCTAATTCCTCGCACATACACCACCCCCGGCCGGCTTGAAATCGTCATGAAGAGCATAAGACTCCAGTGACAGATGGTAGATCAAGACAGTCGGCTTGCTCACGCAGCAGTAGATCTGTGATGTCGAGTTATGATGCATGGGGTCCAACGGAATGATGTCAAACGCTTTTCAGTTCACCGCTAGATGCTCTCTTTTCAAGATGCTGGAACGTTAGTGTTTGAAACCCATCACAACTGGCGATTCTCCGGATTTGTTATGTTTCGGCAGTAAGGTCTCAAACTGCGACGGGTCTCCAAGAATGAATTCCCCATTCTCTCTGAAAGGAATATGAGGACCAGCAATAGAGGTGTCAAGGCAGTATGAAGTTGTTGGAATTCGTCAATGGAGTAGGGGGGTGAATCGAGGTTAGCTGGCTTTTTGTGTAGGTTGTAGTTGATTAGGAGCATATTCCTTATAGCGTGTTGTTTTCCTAACCCATAACCTTGGCAGATCCTGTTGACCTATCGACACTGCCTGTGAATTTTGCCTCCTGAAGTTTGAGAACGACTCCGAGTCTTTAGCAGCACTGAGCCGGACGGCCTACCTGGCCGCCAATGTATAAAGCCCAACCGCTGTTTATCTGCCTGACCGATTATATTAGTGATCTAGGGTGTAATCTTATCGCGCGATATTTCGAGATTGAACGACAGGTTGGCTAGCTTATATAGCAGATACCTGACCGAGCTGTCTCGAGCTTCCAAGGTTCTCAATCCGAGTTCAAAATAATATTAGAAGGAAGTTTCACCAGCCTCATCAAGCAATTCTTTTAAAATCAGTATACGCTTTGAACCTATTCAGACGAAATGTGGAATTATGGGATCGTATGCATATCTTCGTCTTTAGTAGGTCTATTCGAATCTGCCCAAAGATGTCATTGCGATAACTTATTTGTGTGCCAAAGTATGGAAGTGTATTAACTTGGAGAGTGAGTTGTGGGAAGTGGAAAGTACTGTGGGGCAAATCGTGCGAAGGACAGCAGAGATATGGGAAGGTGAAGCAGGTAGCTATAGAGACATTGCTGACAGAATGAGTTGCCGCGCGCTTCAACGCTACAACACTCTGCATTTATATTAACAGACTTTCTCTCTATAGATTTGTACCTAGGCTTCACACAGAATGTTACAGGTTTCTGACATATGAAATATGTCTAACAACTCTGAGTCGAGTGACAACTGTGAGAACTGAGTGATCTCACGGTGAATAAGTTAATTTCGTAAACTTGTTGCTGTTGCAGCTCTTACTGCTCGTTTTGTCATGGAAGCTCTTCTATTTCTCTATGAGCTGTTGCTAGAGACCAGGTATTATTTAAGCCATGGTGACATCCATCTCATCGACCCATCTCCATGCCAATCCTATCCCTTGCAAAACGAAACCACCACCTACCCCAGCTCTCTTGACTTCCTCGTATGCCAACAGCTATGTACTTTCCTGGATCCCATTGTCCAGGACCCGCTCAGTGACGAGGTCGGAACAATAGGCGGCCATAGCATCCAGGATGTGTGCTCGGAGAGCTCGGCAAGTCTGAGAGCTATTTAAGCTTGTTGCCTGCCGCGGCTATGGGCACTCATGCTGTCTTACTAGCCAACGAGGCACCGATAATGCTACATAGTCACTTGTAAAGTCATATCCCCCACTCCACACCACGATACTGCTCTAGATAATGATCATGGACTTTGGCGATGTGTTCGGGTCTATCACAGGCCTGCCCAATCGTGGATCCATGAGTGGACTGGTGCACTTAGGATAGACCTGATGCTGCAAGCTGCAAATCTAGTAGCGCTTCATTATAGTTGACAAGTGTATTTGCGCAGCCCATTCTGAGTTCCCAGCTACAAGCTGGCTGCTGCAGCCCATCGGTTGTAGCCACTACTAAACAGGTCCCTTGCAAGGACCATGTGCTTCATAGGCTAGAACATCTGTTAAATATAAATGATTGAGGTAGCCAAAGGGCGCAATCATAAAACTCGGCACACTGTAAAGAGAGAATGGCCTTTGCGCGATGTGAAGCCTAGAAAAAGGTTGAATATCCTAACCGAGTACACCCAGTCCACTCATGGATCCACGGTTGGGCAGGCCCGTGATGGATTCCGGGCCATCCGGGCAATCCATTGTTGGCCTGAATCCACCACTGGACCCGAGCAGATGCTCCCCCTCCCTAATAATATCTATATACATTCCTATCATGAGAAGACTTGCGCCACGATGCCATACATGACCTTTTGCTTCGAGTTTTCGGTTGCCGGTCATCGCACAGTCTGGAGCTGATCCCAGATTCCTATGGAACTACTCCAAATAATCAGCCCTCTTCATTCATGTATTTGATAGTTTCATCACCTACTAATCGCCTCCGGGCTTTCCAAGCCCAAATTCAGCACTGTTTTCAATACCCGATAACTATTAATCAACCAGGAGCTGTATACCCATCTATGGCTTAGATATACCTTGAAAAGTTCATGATGGCAGAATTCGCGGTCACTGTCAAGAACTTTGACAGGCAGGATATGGCAGTTGGGGCTACCGAGAGTGGGAAGGCTGCAGGTGACGTATAACAGTTTCAAAACCTCCTTATTCTTGCAGCTATGAACCCCGTGATCCAATGATATTTAGTGATTAAGGCTCATCAGAGGCAGCGACATGCTGATCAATCACAGCATCGAGTTGTAGGTCCAATTTTGAAAGTCTATCCGGCAATCAGTGAGTCAGCAAACAAAAGCATCGTATTTCGGGGAGGAACAAGGAAAGCAACCTTGGCGGAGGTTGCCTTGGCCCAATGAAGTGGTCAAGCTTTCCTACCCTGACTCGTATTCGGTGGTCGGCATGCAAATAAACTTCGAGACGGAACATGACCCGAAACAACACGGACACGTTACTTGCAATACCATCACGATATGCATCTTATAATCAAGGTACCAGTCGGTGGGTGGGATACCAGCTTGGGTCTGCTGTTTTTGCGGAATCCATGATTTCTGCTGTAGATGGCTAATACGGCTATGTAATGGGCCAGTGGGCTAGTGAAATAGATACTAGCACCAGCATTGCTCACAGTATAAACTCGATTGCTGCAACCGTAAGGACCCGATATCAAGCACAGCACAAATGCACCACGGGAGCCCGTGGCTAGTCATTTCGCCGCAATTTTAGTGCAGTGACTTGTTATCGAGCCTTGTGTCTGTTCGGTGAGTTACAAACTCCAGCTCGTTGGAATATCGGCGGTCGTAGAATGTGGGATTTGTGCCATGGTTGGCTTTCGGTTTAAAGTACTTAGAGATTATGAAGAGGTCAACGTTGGTGTCACTGAGGAGGTTGAAGCAAAATGCGGAGAGAATGAAGTAGGGCTGAAGCCCTGGTTTGTACAAAATCCCACAAGTGCGTGTCACGTCGTACCTCCCCAGCATTGAAACTTAGAACTTGGAAACAACTTCGCGTGTTTTAAAGACAGTTCAATTTCTTTTGCATAGAGTATTCCCACAATTCTTTAAGTGCTGTTTGATGAATATATTGGCGTTGTAATTGAGAAAAAAATCGTGCGCTATGAGCCGCGTGGCGGTGACAACTAGGAAGGTTACGTGCGATGAGGCGATATGTTCATTGGTGCAGCAATTGTGGGGATTGACTGTTGCGCTCGCTAGCATCCATCTACATACTCGAACGTCAACCGAGTCAAGTGTCTTGAAGATATCACCATCACCGCTTGTTGGGTGCCGCGGCAAGGGCAAGGTCAATCAATCCCCCGCCATTTATTTGCAGTAACCAATAAAACCAGGAGAATTATCTGCTCGTGACCACGGCTAAATAAAGCACCAGAGAAGCCAGGTCAAGCGATTTTACCTACTCTACGCCGTTAATTCAGGGCAGGAAATGACAGGCATCGGGGACAGCTTCCAGATGGCACCATCGACAGAAGGGAAACAGCCTGATTCCCCGCCCCCCTCAAAAAGGAGGCGCACCCGCCATTGATTTCTTCCCCCTTGCGATCGCACAACCTCCTCCCAGCATATCACTGCTCAGTCACTCTTTTCTGTTGCACACCCTCGTTTCTTGCGCAAATATAAAGCCGTCGTCTGCATTTACACAAAATACATTCCTAATCCAAAAAACAAATTCATACTCATCATAATGCGTTTCTTCACTACTGCTGCTGTTGCCATCGCGACCTTCGCCTCGACTGTTTACGGTCTTGCTGCACCTCAAACCACATCTGTGTCCGGTGGTGCAAACGCCATCACTGCTCCTCTTGGAGATGTTCCGGTCGAGATTGGAAAGCCTTACACAATCAAATGGTATGCGTCAATCCTTCCTTACAAGTGATTCGATCCCTGCGGAGAGTCTAGGGAGAAACGGTATACTTCTCGCGTCAGCAACGACACGTGCTTTCTATCCATTCGTTCTTGAGGCTTACACTGCGCGTTTCGTATTCAGGTCTCACAACTTTGGTAACAAGGTTACTCTCCGCTTGAGGAAGGGAGATGATTCTAATAACCTCGACACCGTCCTTACCATTGTTTGTATGTATTCTCTTCTGGCCTACTTGATCGCGCCCTGTTATTGACATTCCATCCCTCTAGCCGACACCAACAACGACGGCGAATACATCTGGACCCCTCCACCTGAGCTCAAAGCTGACAAGAACTACGCCATCGAGATCATTGCAGATGGTTCTTCCAATTACTCTCCCAAATTCGAAATTGTCTCCAAGGGCTCCGGTATCAGCAGTAGCAAGGCCTCCTCCAGTTCAAAGCCTACCAAGTCTAGTAGCGAATACCCGAGCTCCAGCGTTGAGCCATCCGCCTCCGCATCTGCATCCGAGTCCGTCGAGCCATCCGCTTCTGCCAGTAGTACCTCAGAAGAGAGCGCCAGCCCCTCCGCTACACAGACTTCTATCACTGCTCCCACTGAGCGCAACTCTGCCGCTGGCCTCAGCAGCCCACTTGCACTCGTATTGTGCATTGTTGCCAACCTCGTCTACTTCCACTAAGCAATTCAGTACTTGTTCGTATGTGTGTGTCGGAAGGAATATGGAATAAATGATTAATTGTGCTGCAATAATTTTCTTGTTATTATTTTCACCAATCCCCTTTTTTACTATCTCCACGGTAGATGCGTTGATGGATACCCTCTGGACCGATGTCGAGGGCTAATGAAGTTGTGTAGCGCTTCTGGGTCGGAGTTTTGTTGCCGTTATCGGTTTTGATTTAATTATAGGATGATAGGATGATGGGATGGCTTTGGAGAGTTTCGATGGAGGAGGACCGCCGAGGGGCAGGGTTTTAGCATGTCCGCGTGCATGTATAATTGGTTTTTGGGGAATGCAGTTGTTGATTTGGCAGTTTGATGGGAAGAATTGCGCGTGGGATTCGTGACTGGATGTCTGTTTGTGGTTCTCATCGCATACCCAGAGACCTAAGAGGCTCAAACCGGTCACTCATCACATCATATTGTGACACAGCTGCTGCAGAAACCAAGTTTTTGCCATTTTGTCGTGGGAAAATTGCAGAGATTTTTTTCCTGAGGGGTTTTAACTTCCTTTATCCGTTACTCGATACAAACGACACAAAGGTTTTAGGCGATATCTCGTCGATCACACCCTTGACCAGCCCCCCACCCACTGGCACACAGCGGATGCGAGATGGTGAGTGGCCGAGCCTAATCTGGGTGCTGAGTCACGCTCCCAGGAATGTGAGCCGGTCACGAGCAGTGGAGCTTACCTACTAGTGTCTTCACCACATCACCTCAACTTCAACCTCCCAAAAGCTCGCCCTCTGCTTGCTCTTCCTCCAAACCAACAACATTTACTCGCCCACGCCGTCGGTCTATTACTCCACGGCTTCTTTCTACGCACCCTTGCAAACGTATCCCTCTTCCCGCTGCACTTCCCCGCAACAATGGGAGGTCCCCCCTCAATCTCCTCTCAAACCTCGGAACGCCCTATCCCCACTCGTCCCCGCTCTGCTTCCCCAGCTCTTTCCCAGAACAACCAACGTCAAGCCACTATCCGTCTCGGGTCGCCCGTGCTGGGAAATGCCTTCCCTCCATCGACCGGAGCTAGCACCCCTATCCATGCCGCCTCGGGTTCTCAAAACAACCCTCTGTCGGCGTTCAACTTTCCGCAAGGAGGGACGCCGCCCAGGGGCACACCTCCTCGGTTCGCGACACCGCCACTCGCCCCAAGGCCCATACCCATAACTTCCGAGTCCAATACGTCGAGAGCCACAAGCGTACATTACGGCTCCTTCGATTCCCGGGCGCCGATCGAGGACCCCGAGATTGTACGGAGGCATCTGGTGACAGATGACGATGGGGCGCAGGGACGCGATGGTGGTTATGGCTCCGAGCAGGAGGAGTTCTCGAGCCTGCAGTTGCTCGGTGGCGATATTACGCGTCCGATATATCGGTATGTAGATCAGACCGCCGAGGGTGCGAGGCGCGGAAGGAGCATGAGTTTACATCTCCCCCGACCCGAGCCTGAGGATGCGACAGAGGATATCAACCACATCAAGGCGATCGGTGGGTTCCGGAGGGATTTCTTGAGGAGGACGCAAGGCCCTCCCCCGAACCAGGGATTCAGTACTGAGGGCAGCGGATTTTTCACAAGAAACTTTATTGAGTTTTTGACGCTGCATGGCCACTTTGCGGGTGAAGATTTGGAGGACGATGAAGGATGGGAGCCGGGGGAGGAAGAGGAGGAGCCAGAGGGGATACTGGGTGGAGATGAAGAGAGGCCGCTGCTGTCTAGACGGGGGAGCACGTTTAAGAAACCGACTAAGATCGCGACTGGTACTGCCGGAAGTGGGAAGGCTATACTATTACTCCTCAAGAGTTTTGTCGGAACCGGAGTACTATTCCTTCCTAAGGCGTACCTGAACGGTGGGATGCTGTTTTCGAATCTTGTGCTGCTCTTTGTGAGCGCATTGAGTTACTACTGCTTTGTGTTGCTGGTTCGGACAAGACTGAAGGTTGTGGGGAGTTTTGGAGGTATGAAATGCACAGCCATAGGCACGGTTAGATGGGGTTACTAACTGCGAATAGACATCGGAGGGCAGCTTTACGGAAACAAGATGCGGTTATTGATTTTGGTGTCGATCGTGGTTTCGCAGATTGGCTTTGCGGCAGCATATATGGTCTTCACCTCTGAGAACCTGCAAGCATTTATCCGTCCGCTTCCCCCTCCTCTCAACCCCGCCGCATAGCTAACTAAATTCTCCACAGTCGCAATAACTGACAACAAAACCCTCATCGACGTCAAATATCTCATCCTGATGCAGCTTCTCATCTTCTTCCCCTTCTCAATGATCCGCGACATGGCCAAACTCGGCGTCACCGCGCTCGTCGCAGACTTCTTTATCATGCTCGGCCTCGTCTACCTCTACTACTACGGCATCTTTACCCTCTCCACCAACGGAATCGCCGACATCCTCCCATTCAATTCCAACTCGTGGACCCTCTTCATCGGCACCGCAATCTTCACCTTTGAAGGAATCGGCCTCATAATTCCAATCCAGGAAACCATGAAACACCCCGAAAAATTCCCGCGCGTCCTCGGCGGCGTCATGATCGTAATAACCTTCATCTTCGTCTCTATGGGCGCGCTCTGCTACGCCGCCTACGGCTCCTCAACGAAAACCGTCGTCATCCTAAACCTCCCTCAAGACAGTAAATTCGTCAACGGCGTGCAATTCCTCTACTCCCTCGCCATCCTCCTCTCAACCCCACTCCAGCTCTTCCCTGCTATCAGAATCATGGAAACAGGCATGTTCCCGCGCTCCGGAAAATTCAATACTACAGTGAAATGGACAAAGAACCTTTTCCGCTTCTGTGTTGTTGTTGCGACGGCACTGATTGCCTGGGGTGGCGCGGACGATTTGGATAAGTTTGTGGCGATCATCGGAAGCTTTGCATGCATCCCCCTCGTGTATATTTACCCCCCGCTGCTGCATATGCGTGCGTACCCCGACCGTGGATGGGGGGCACGCCTGGTGGAGGGCGGGTTCGTTGTGTTTGGGAGTATTGTTATGGTTTATACGACGGTGTTGACGGCGTGGAAGTGGAGTGATCCTAGTCAGTAGGTGTGTATGTGTGGTGATATGGTGATATCCGAGTTTCCTACTGTCTTTCTTTATGTTAGATCCCAATGTGCTGTGTGCTTTTTTTTTGGTTCGATTCCGAAAAAAATGGTTCGTCGTATTTGTCGTTTTGCATCAGATTGGAGTATGATACTTACCCGTCGGTATATTGGACTTTGCTTGTACTTTCGTTTGTTACGTATACTATTATAGCTTTTATTTGAGTATTGCGGAGGTACGGGGAGGAAAGGGAGGGAAAAAGGAAGAGGAAAGTGGCTAGAACGTAGAATAAAGACTGCAGATGTTGGGAAATGGCAATAAGTATTTGGTTTTCTTGTACGGTATATCGTAGAATCATGGGTGGTGGTGGGACATTGTGATTAATGAGTAATCGATTCAATCTACTCTACAAACCAATGACATCAACGTCCTGCGGATTTGGAGAATATTAATTGATATATCACGTACGTGGCCTCTTGATTCACGCCAGAAAAAAATGCTTCAAAGTCTTAAACAATTGTCAGGATTACTAGTAGGGGGAGGGTATTGTATTTTTAAAAGAAGCAAGCAGCACAGCAGCAATGATACAACGTCAACCCCAGCTGCAGCAGCACAACCGGATATCTTCGTACATCAACTCATTAAACTCAACCTAATACTCGGGCTCTTCATCCGCATCCACCGAGTCGCTGGCAACCTCTTCATAATCTGTTTCATTGTTAGTATGTCATTACTTATTAAGATTGGGGGGTAGACATACCCTTCTCG
>Ga0307512_10004837_pt1 | contig 14444 bp, 17 predicted proteins | sample 14_EM_MG_FD_200267 | JGI IMG/M metagenome (GOLD analysis project Ga0307512, IMG submission 200267) | Populus trichocarpa ectomycorrhiza microbial communities from riparian zone in the Pacific Northwest, United States - 14_EM | ecosystem: Host-associated > Plants > Roots > Unclassified | place... | reverse complement strand
AAAACAAAGAAATAGTCGTGGATGCAATGACGGGGTGCATAGAGAACATGCCCAAAGTTCTACAATGACGACAACATACAACGGAAGTAGGAGAATGGAAAGCGCAATGGTGCGAGGCGTACAAGAACCGAAGAATGCGGGAAAAGAGGACAAAGTGGGCAGATTGTATAACCAGGAGCCACAGTAGGGCTCTACTGGACGCGGCGCAACGAGCTGCGACCGCGGGGCACCACAATGCGACGGGGACCCAGCTGGGGTACTCGAAACCACTGGACGGTAAAGAGCGGATGGGGTCGTGGCGTTGCGACGCTCCATCTTTGGCGCTGGGACTCCTGGGAGCGCGCCGTGTGGAAACGGAGCATCCGGTGGACGAGAGTCGAGGCTGTCCGGTGAAACGGACAAATGGGTGCGAACAAGCGAAGGGACGAGCGAACGAAATATAAGAGACGCAGGCTTGGTGAGAACGAAATTCCCCGGCGATGGATGACATGAGGGACATACCCGAAGGGATGAGAGAGCTTGAGATCGAATCGTGTCGTATCAAATCCATGATTTTCTCACGTGTGCAATTTAGAATTGCTAAACCGTGGTTCCAGACGAGCAGGATGGTGCCGAAGAGGATGCCGACGATAAATGTTGGTGAGGAAGATAAGGGAGGTGTGAGAGACCCATGAGGGCGCACAGGTTCTGACTCGGATGATGTATTAGTGTGACCACGAGGCAGATGGCTGTGAGCGTCAAGCGACATGGCGGGCCGAGGCCGCCACGCGGGCTCGGATAAATCCGAGCTCGTGACAAGTGGAGATGGCTCGGATGACAACGCCAATGGCAACGCTGGGGCAGACGACATGGTACGCAAGAGTGTGTGTGAGTAGTTAAATGGGGTCGAAAGAGGTGACCAAGGACTGAAGACTAAGGGAGCTGGAGAATTTGAGATGCCCGGGCCGCCAAGTTGCCCCTTCCAAAGAACATCAAGCTCGCTTTTATAGCAGAACCGAAGTCGCCACAGATAGAAAATCAGTCCTTAGGGATAGGGGCCGTGTAGATGGGGCCCACCGCAATTGGATGAGTAGATCCGATACACCGACAAGAATGGCTGCGAGTGTGGGATCTGAAGGGTATCGCACCTGGTCAGACTTCACCATGATCCAACATGTGACCCAACGTTTCCGGATCATAAGAATAAACACTAGTAGTCTTTGAACCTATAGGAGACACCCTATCAAGGTTGCGCGCTGGTGAAAACTATGCATTTCCCGGGCAGAAACAAGTTATGAGGGCATCGGACGATCCAAGTCGCCCGCAGAGAGAAGCGGGGTCTGGTTCCACGATAAAGCATGAAAATGGAACAGAGAGCCTATGCGCTGTAGTACCTTCTGGATCATGCAGCGAGAACGTGCGATGAATACAGCCAAGGGTCACCGAAAGAAATGGGGAGGCGGAGTCGAGACATGGGAGGCGAGACAAGTCCATGCGTTCGTCGAAGCGTCTTGATTGCTTAGCAATGACTGTACAGTTGGTTTCCACGCAAAAATCCCAAGCAAAACTTAGCTAATCCAAGCCGAAATATTCGTATTCGCGATAACGATAAGGACACCAAATGCATCCGAGAAAACGAAAATTTTGAAGGTGGCAGTGGCAGATGCCGAACAGTTCACCCCTCGTGACTGCGGTGCCCCTTATGGGCAAGGTCTATCTTTAGTATGCATATCGTATGCACCATGCGTGTCATAGTGGCGATGTCGTACAGTAATCCAAAAATCGCGCGTTTGCGAGGATGGTGTCGTACACGACGGTCTTTATGCGGGGGCGCGACGAGTGAGGGCTCTGGCCCGCTAAACCCGATGTGGGGGTCCTTGCCGGTGCCTTGGGGGAAAGGCTTGATGCCGCCCGAGGCTTGGAACTCCCCCTCGTACTTGTTGCAGTCCCAATGGTACAGTACCACCTTGAATAGGATAGAGGGAGCAGGGAGAACACAATTGGTTCATGTATTCAAGCGACAAGGATCTCTCAGAGAGTTGAACCCCAAAACCCCTATCACACCATCGCAACCGACAGTTGGAGGGCGAAGGTGCGTGCTACGTGGGATCCAGGTGCGCAGACTGACTGTTTTCAACGAAGAGAACCTAAAACATTTTAAAAATGAGATGCATTTTAGACAAGTCGTACTGAAACTAGCTAAGCGATTAGCTGTTGTACATGTGAGTCGCAATCGATGCCAAAACATGGGTCCAGGGCACCGCCTGAGGTCTGCCTACATCGGATACTGACCTGAGCACAACAAATCGTCGCAGATGCGATAAAGGAATGATCCTCGGTTCTACCTTACAACGACGGCGACATACAGCGGAGGTGAGACGACTCGGACGGAAGACGCAGTGGCGCAGAGCCCACCGAGCCGAGAATGGCAGGAAACGAGGGCCAAGAGGGCAGTCCGCACGACCCGGAGGCAGCAGGCGAGTTCGACTGTCCATGAAATGACTCGGGGGTGTTGGCGCGGAGCGATGCAGGGCGCAGGGGCCCGGCCCTGGTTCTGGGAATCGCCTGAAGAGCGGGAGGATTGCGAGGATGTGGTGGACCATCGGATGTGCTGAAAAGGCAGGGAAGACCACGGTAATGAAGCCTTGAGCACCCTTGGGACAAGCGTCGATGTTGGGGAAACAGAACGAAAACCATGTTTGGCATCTAAGCTCAGTAAGCTGTCGCCGGCTTGATCGCCGGGACCGCCCTGTGGCTGAGCGCTGAGCGCTGAGTACTGAGTGCTTACACGATGGTCGAACTGAAAAGATATCTGACTTGGCTTGGCCACATGAGGATCTGCGGCCTCTGTTCTGATCTCTGGGAATTGTGTGTATCCGGCCGGTGCAGCGTTGCTTGGGCGCTTAAGTAAGCTTAGCACGGGTCTCTCCGTCGGACTTGTCGGACTTGCTGCAGACTTTGCCATTGAACTTGGGTTGGGGTACGACGTCGTTGCTCGCGGGTATTATTCGCATTCCCAGTTGTTGGTGACTCGTTCCTCCACTGTATCCCTACCTACCTCAAGCCTTTGACCTCTTTAACGCACCTCCCCACACCGGCCGTACGGCTACCCGAGACCGCGTGGAAAATTCGGTGGAGGTCGCCGTTCATTCCACCACTGTTCCCACTTCTTCCTCCGCTGCCACCGGAGTCGCTTCCTACGCAACGGGCACGATGGACGCTGCGTCGATGGCGCAGGTCGCACGAGGCACGACGTTGCTTCCTCCCCCCTCCCATCGCACTCCCGCGTGCTGGTGACGGACCAGTTCAAGTACCCGTCCTTGATGTCTCTGCGTGGGTGCACTCGCATCCACTTCCACTCGAATTATTCCAACGGGTGTTACTGGCCCCACCCACCCTGAGCGGTGGAAGTGGGACCTCGGAGGAAAAAGCAGAGCCAGGCAGGACCGGCACGCCCATAATAAACGACAGGTGCTTGGCTGGAGTCCTCAGATTCCATTAACCTCTAGTTTTCAGCTCCCTCCCCACGACCTCCAGTTTCTATCCAAGTTACCACTGATTCAACGCAACGACCTCACGTTTTTACCAGCAACGACTCCATCAACACTACGTCTGTATCCGTCATCTAGGGTCATATCATATCATCTCGCATAGCAAACATCTCGGGGACCAACGAACCTACGTCCCGCTAGTCCTGCCCACCCACAGCCACGATTATATCCCCTCCTTTCGCTTCCTCTTCAAAATTCTCGCCCCCTTCATCTCCCTCGAACGTGCGCGCAGGCGAGTTATTCATCGAACGACCATGAAGCCCCTGAGGTTCGTTCTTCAAATCGAATTGTTCATGCTATGAGCTGATGGCCGCTTAACTTCTATGCCTGTAGGATCATCGTGGAGAAACGTCTCGGGAAATCACAACTGTGGCTTTTGCTTGCAGTACTCGTCCTCCATCAGTGTTACGCGGGGTACCTCAGGTGAGTTGCACATATCACGATCCATTAGTGGCGGCGCAAGACGCCATGCGCAGCTGAGACAGATGCAGGCTGATGCTTTGGCCTCCCTCCTATCTCCGCACCACGTACCTGTACGATATGCGCACCGCACGCCACGAACATCGACACTACCGACGTAGGCGCTGGCCAAGATGATGACGATGACGTATTCGGTGCTGCACCACCACGCAGTCAGAGCTAGAGAGAAAGGAGTGCGCCCGTCGTGGGGTCTTTCTGGAGGGACGTCGCTAACGGCTAACGGTGCTGTGCGATGTGACGCAGAGGGCTGATGGTGGTGACGCTGACACGTGGGAGGATACGGAAATGGATGCAAGCCGTGATGGTAAGCGCAGGGTGTGAGAAGGTCACGCAGATTGGGTTTCGGTGGACCTTTACGTTCGTCGTACCTGGCGTCTCGCGCCCTGGTTCTTCTCTCCCCCCCCTCTCCCCTTTCCCCGTGGGGGTTTGAGTTTAAAACCTTCCAGTGACAGTTTGAGCGCTTCGGTACCCATGGTAATGATATGACAACATTGTTCCGGTTCTTTTTCCTTTTCTCTCCGATTTTCTCGCTGTCTTTTCATAATCGCTCATCGCCATTCCCCACATGGGCGCACTTGTCTTTTTCTTCAATTGAACTGAACATGCACCTGGCAACACCTGCATTTTCTGGATGATTGCGTTGCCTCGGGCTTCCCTTGCTTCCAACTTCTGGAACTTAATGCGATCCATGCATCGCAACAATAGCCAATCGATCGTACTCTGATAATGTGGGGGCGTTTGACGTGCACTTCCCTGGCAGTGCGTGTGTGGCCTTGGAGAAAAACCTATAAAGGTGTCTCGATCTCAAATAAATTGGCGGAGACTGTAAGTAAACGTAGCCTGTGGCGTCACCACACTGTACTCTTGGCGATCGCGTTCGTGGGCCTACAGCACAGGCTCGGTAGAAACTCAGGGTCCGCTTGGTTGCAACCCACCACGCGTAGGAAGAAGGGAAAGAGGAGTAAACATGACTCAATTGCCACTTACCCACCAAGAACAAGAATGGATGGTATATTCCCAAACCAACGATTTTGATTTCCCACTGTTTTCCGACGCGACCAGCCGTCACCCGTCGGCAGACTCGGCACATCGTACAGTCTACCGCATGTACTGTAGGCATCATACAGGCACTGAGATCGTGACTCCGAGTCGGACTTGCTCTTGTGTGATCGATGGTTTCTATTTACTGTGTAAATGAGTCAGCTAGGGCATGGGCGAGGCACTCAATTTATTATCGATTATTGATTGATGTTTGCTGGCGTTTCGAGTCAGGGGCTTGCGTCGTACTGTCAGACATGGGCAGCTCCCGATTTTGTCTTCGTATTCATTCGTGGTGGTTGGTTCGTTCCAAGAGATCAGCATAGGCTCCGTTGCGAATGGCCAAGCCCTTGTAAGGTGTAAGGTAAGGTGCGTCCCAAAAGTGAAATGCCATGTGATTCTTTGTCTATGTTTGAACAGGAAGCTCGCATCTCGGGTGCGAACCACATGGTACATGGCACACCCTGCGCTTCTCTGGCTGGCACTATACAGTAGTACACCACCGGACTGCCACCATCTGGTGCTAGTTTGAAATGCACCGTTTCTATTGTCCAACAAAGGCGGAGTTGCAAACCTTAGCCGAGCTTGGTCTCTGATGCGTTCCGTTCCTTGTCAGGGGCGGTATGATGGACTGCAGGGAGACAACATGGAGCTGTAGCATTGCCTATGTCTACAGCATACTCCGGCAGAACAGAGAATCAAGCGGACGAGTGGTCTCAGCACGGGTACCATCCCGATTAGGGACTGAATAAGGACCTAGGAGCACCAAATTCGAATCCTTGCTCGGGTGCCCAAGTGATGGTGATCTCACAGAAAGATGGATCTCAAACCAATCACACGAACCGACAGTTAGGGGTGATGGTGGCAGCAATCGCGCCCAGGGCGTGTTCTACATGGGATCCGGCACCCAAGGACGCACAGTCCGACTGGTTACAATGAGCAATGAGAGAACACCAATGGTCATTAACTAGCTAGCAGTGGGTGTGGTACATGTAATGAGTCACAGCGGATCTCAACACAAGTGCTGAGGGCCGCCTGCGGTCTGGGGGTTTTGGCGCCTGCGATTCGGTACCGGACCTGAGTACAAAGAAATAGTAGTCATAGCAGTAGATGATGCAATGGCGGCGTGCGTAAAGAGAAAAAGAGAGATGCTCGATTTTTTTTTCAAGTACAAACGATGGGCGGCAATACATACAACAGTGGCCAGAAAATGGGAAAGGAACTTCAAGGCTAGGGCGCCGAGCCAGCCGAGCCGGGAAAGGAGGGAAGCGAGGGCGAGGGCGTCGCGAGTAGGCTGGTCGGCTCCGAGTCGGAGTACGGATTCGATTGGACTCGGAACGAGCTGATGTCGCGTGCCATCGCAGGGCGCGGGGCTGCCAACCTGGGCTCTCGGAACCCTGAAGGCCTGAAGAGTGGGAGGTCTGGGGTCGGCTGCGGTCGCGCCGCGGCGGCGGCACTGGCGCTGCCCAGCGAAGACACGGTGGCCCGTCCGAGGTGCTGGAAGGCCGGGAAGAGCGTCGTTACGAAGTAATGGAGCATTCTTTGGACGAGCCCCGATGCTGGTCGGATCAAATGGACACAGACAGATGGCGAGCGATCGATGCGAAGGTAAATACGGACATGTTAAAAATAAAGCTCCCTCTCAACGGATGACATAATAGACTCACCAGAGGGGATGAGGAAGGTCGTATCGTGTCGCGCTGTTTCCATTTTCTCACGATTGCGGGTCAGTGTGGGCAGACCGTCGTTCCAGATCAATAGGATGGTGCAGACGATGATGGCGACGATAGCTGGTAAAGAGAAGGATGAGGGGGGTGGGAGAGGGGACCCATGATGGGGCAGGGGTTCTGATAACGTATAACACTACCTAGCGTGACCACGAGGTAGACGGCCGTTTGCCACGCGATGTGCTTCGCGGCCTCGACCTGAGAACCGGTTACAGCCGAGCTCGTTGCGAGAGGTGATGACAACGATGACGGAGGCGACGGCAACGATGGGAGTGATGGCATGGTGGGCAAGTAAATTCAAAAATGGATACGAGGAGGGGTTGTGGGGCGAGCGTGGACTGAACTTGAAGGCTGAAGGACAGGGAGGCCGTCGAGTTGCTCCTTCGACAGAACACTGGTATCGAGTCTTTTGTAGTTAGAATCGACATCGGCACAGAGAACAGACCAAGGACGGGCATTTGGGTCGAGGAGCCATGTTCTGTGGTGCCAATCACAATGGAGGAGATCCGCGACGAAAAATGGCTCAGGCTGTGTGACAGTGCTTTGAGACAAACGCGCTCTCCACCAGCCTGGCAGGCTTCCACGATGTAACACGCATCTCAGCATCACTAACCTACGGAAATAAACTTCCGTCGCCCTTTGGATATGCGGTGGAACGCCATCTCAGCGCAGTACGCAGGAGAAAAAAATGCGTATTTCCTGCTCTTGAACACGCAGAAACATCACTGTGAAAGTGTCGCTACGATCCGAGTCGCCCGCTGAGTGAAACGGGATCGGATTCGATAATGGAGCACGAAACAAAAAAACGGAGAGCCCGTGTGGTGCAGTACTCCTCAGCGATCGCACAGCGGGAACGTGCAATAAGTGCAGTCAAAGGGGTGCGAACCAAACGAGGCGGCCAACGTCGGTAACACCTATCAAAACGGATGACGACCAATTTTTACGTACATCGACCTCGTTTAGCACACAGCGCATGGGTCGACCCCTTTCCGTAAATATCAACTCAGGCAAGACAAGCAGAAATATTCGGGAGTGGACATCGAACACGGAAACGGGTCTTGAACGAAATACCAAGAGCAGATTTCCGTACTACTGTAGTGCCGCGCTCGCGGCCACGGAGACTCTTCTAGATCTATTTAAAGGCTGGAGGGCAATCTGGACCGGTTTCAACTATCGTCTGACACTGGGAAGACGTCAGAAAAGGTAGAGTGATTGGCACCTCCGCTGTGATGATGTGTCTGAGCCACTGTAGGACCTGTCATCCAAATGCGCGTCGGGTTTAGAGCCAACCAACCTTGTTTGCAGTCATTGTTTTGCGAACACGCGGTAGGCGAGCCATATGATACAGCCTGGCAACTACGTCTTGGCACCTTTTGGCAATTCGCGGTGGCACGGTTGATACCCCACAGCACTCTCACAGCCCGGGCCACTGGCGTGATCGTTCTCCAGAAGTGGCAGAGCATTCTCCCTTGATGTCTATGCATCGCTTCTTGGGTGGAGCCAAGTCGGGCATGTGGTCGCCAGCACTCAGATCGAACCCCCGTCGGGAGTAATAGGCGGACGACTGAGGCTTACAGGACAAAATAGAATTAAAAAATGTATGTTTGTCCTGGCAAGGGATACTATCTGGACAACGGGTCGTGATGGGTTACTGCACCCAGGGAAAAGCACCCCTGGTCCAATCCTTTCATGATGCCCGTCATGTACGACATCAGAGGGAATCACCGCGACGGACATGCGGACATGCAACGTGTTGATTTGTAACACGTGTGACCGACATGCCCCTCAGTACTCAGTTGCCGCTCTTCCTCCTCCGACGTTGTCCGCTCTTGCCACTCGCCACAGCCCCTTCAACATATTCCCAGCCCAAACAAACAAACAAAAAATGCGAAAAGGTGGTGGATGGTGTCTTTGTACCGGTGAGACACGTAATTTATTTAAATGACCACGCCTTTGAACACCCTCTTTTCATTCGGAAGCGGATCGAAGGAAAAGATGACTGCCCTTCGTCCTTGCGACAACGTTCCACCCACATGTACAAACTCCACCTGATCATATGATCTGAGACAACGATTATCTCGTTATCACGGAGCGAATAGCCTTTAAGGACTCTGCGGCCTTTGCTCGACGATGACGTATCGGCTCCAGCCTTGGCTGTGAGTACTACGACGATGGGAGAGACGATGCAACGGGGGCGCCGTCTCTATGTCGACCATCACGGTGATGTCGGCCTCATGCGGTACATGCGGCAAGCTCCCTTGAAGCGCAGTTGCTCCCCAAACGTTCTACTGTAACCTCGAAGATCGATACCGAACAATCGATTTTTGAAATCCTTACAAGTTATTCTACGCACCGCTCACCGCCATTAATCCCTCCACTGTGCACGTTTGAACCTCCAGGCAAAAGGACGTGGAAGCCACTGTTGTGCAACTCTCAACCTATACTTCGTACCCTTTCATCTCCTTATTTCCCTGCCGGCCTTTCCCGAATGGCTTCGACCTCGTCTTGGACGCGCTCGATGGACTTGAAGTATTTGACCGTTTTGACGCGCAGCTCTGCCAGTATGTCATGATCATTAATACGCCTCGATCCGCGCACAGGTGCCCGTACCAGCAGTCGCGTCCTCGTCCACTACGATTAGTGCCCAAGGGTGCGTCTGCAACGCAGACAGCGTCCACAAATGGTTCACCCCATGTTCGATCGCCATGCTCAGCGCCAGCGCCTTGCGCTGACCGGTTACGACCACGACGACTTCGCGCGCCTCGAGGACCGTCTTGACGCCCACCGTAAGCGCCATGCGTGGTACGGCGGCGATGTCATTATCAAAGAAGCGCGCGTTCGCGAGGATCGTGTCGTACGCGAGAGTCTTGATCCGCGTCCGTGACGAGAGCGAAGAACCCGGCTCGTTAAATGCGATGTGCCCGTCCTCGCCGATCCCGCCGAGGAAGAGCTCGATGCCACCGATGGCTTGGATCTTTGCCTCGTACTTGTTGCACTCGTCGACCAGGTCTGGCGCGTTTCCATCGAGGATGTTTACGTTTTTAGGGTCGATATCCACTGAGCGTCATGACGTGTCATTAGCTATGCGAATGCAGGGTAACGGGGCACACGCACCGTGAGAAAAGAATTCGCGGAACATGAATGTATGGTAAGACTCCGGGTGGTCTTCTGGTAGCCCCACATACTCGTCCATGTTGAACGTCACAACATTGCTAAATCTGCAGCGCCCTCGCCAGTCAGTCTCCCACACGCATTCGTACCCAGAGCCATACGCACGAAAGTTTTCCCTCCTTGACAAGACGAATGAGGTATTTATATGTCGGAATTGGTGAGGAGCCCGTGGGTAGACCGAGCACGAAGGGCTTCTCTCGCGTCGGCTGGAAGTCATTGATCCTGTTCGATTCCCCGTGATTAAGCACCGTTACGGCAGATTACGCGTGTCAGCCACAGCTTAGACGCTGAAAGCTGCTCTTTTCCCGCACCGTTTTGCGATGTACTCTCCTATATACTCACCAACGGCCGCGGGGTCGTTGCGAATGATAAGACCTGGTCAATTCCCAAAACGTGAGCACGAGCTCATTGTTTGTCTGGCGTGAGCTACGTGAAATAGGGGTATAACTGACGCATTCGGTGTAAAGGGGGCGAGAGTGTGAAGGGGCTTGAAGGGAAAACGCGGGGGTTGATTGGGTTGTGGAAGGCACCGACCGCTTGCGTGCCTAGAGCTTTATGTGCGCTGGAAAAAGCAGCCATCCGCCATACGGGAGAAAGGCGGCGTCAGTTAGGTGCAGCCTCGGAGCCAGCTAGGGACTCGACGGCACGAAGGTCCGGCAGGGACAATCACGAGGCCCTTTCTGTTGGGGCCAGGCGACACGGATCATCTATTCGTTTGGTAGAAAAAAAAAGGGAAAAAAAGATAAGAAAATAATAGAATATATTTAAGCAACGTCCGGATGATTGTCGCTTGACTGGCTTCGGTGTGTCGTGTATTGCACCAGACCAATCAGCCGGCGATGGACATCAAGTTGGCCCAATGGGACGAACACGGATCTTACAGTAACAATTATGCTACTGGAGAAAAGGATAACAATAACGCTGCTTATGGTACCTGCAAGCCACTACGACGTGTCAGAATAAGGTAGGCTTTCGATGTCATGCGGACGGCTGGGATTAGGCGCCGGATGAACGGCCCGGCCGATTCTCCGTGGGCCGTGGTCGAACGGCGAATGTGACGGACAACCCGGGCCGCTAGCCATTGTGAATTAGCTACAGTGCTGTAAGGGGCACGACTCGGGCCGGTTACCCTGTTGATCGTCAATCGCATCGATCCATCCGCGGTATTTTCCGCGAAGGCTGCCGAGAGCAGCAAAATCAGTCGCATGTCCAATAAAATTTAACTTTTAGAGCAAGCAAGATGTCAGTGCCTTCCTTCGTTCAGTTGGATGTGTGCTACGGTGTTCATTGGGTCTGAAGGTCACGGTCGACGTGAGGAGCAACGCCTGATGGGTTTGTTGACGTTGATGTCCCTGGCTTGCAGTATGGAATACCTAATATCTCCACGAACACATCGCAATTTATCGGGCGCCGGTTTCGTATCATGTCAACGCCGTCGTAGGCATGTAGGTCGATCACGGACGGGCATCGTTCCACAGCCACACAGACACCGATAGCCACAGCCAAATTGTCTGGCTCAGGAATAAGTAAATGTTGATATCACTAAGTATTCTAACAATCTCATATACCAAAATGGGATGCTCTGAAGGACGTGAAGTATGGTAAAGTAACTGTAATCGTAATCCATGATCGGTGGTTGTCACGGACCCTCTATTCTGTATTCGTGCCATGCTCCAACAACAGCTGTGCAATTTGTGTGTTTCCATTCGTTGTAGCCATCTGGAATGGAGTCCAATCTCGTCTCCCCCGTATATGCATGTCCGCTCCGCGCTCGAGCAAAAGCCGCGTGAGATCGAAATGACCATATCCCACCGCATGGAATAAGGGAGTTCCGAATCCGGACAGGGCATCGATGTCGGCCCCGTGTTCTAGGAGAATCTGAGTGACGTCCGCGTGTCCCATTCTTGATGCCCAGTGCAGGGGAGTATAGTTGTAATAACAAGAGGTGGCATTTACATCGGCGTTGTGCTGTAGTAGCAAGCGTATCACCTCAGCTTGTCCATTATACGATGCTTCATGGGTCAGAAGTCCACAGTGATCGTAACGGACATCCGAAGCTGCTCCGTGCTCTAGCAATAGCTGCATGACCTGAAGATGTCGGCCATCATATGCTTCACACAGGGGAGTTATTTCGCGTCCGTTTGTCATATTCACTTCGGCCCCATGATCAAGTAATAGAGACACAGCATCGAGATGTCCCTTGTTCGATGCCGCGTGCAGCGGAGTTCCGCGTTCGCCACACTTAACATTGACATCCTCTCCATGCGTAGAGGTGAGGTACTTGGTTGGCCCACAAAGTCCACATAACGCTGCATAGTACAGCGCGGTTCCTTCGGGACGCGGCCTGTTATCTGTGACTGTGTCGATGGATTCTCGAAACACCTCCTGATCTACATCGTGTATCCAAACCCATGATGTAAGATATGGCTTGCTTGGGTTGAATAAATCTTCCATGGCACCTTGAACCTGCGATGCCACGCACTCGTACTTGGCATGTTCGAACCAGTGCTGAGCAGCATATAATGCCAGAGGAAACGTCGTAAGTCGCTTCTTATCCGTTTTGTCGTCCAAATGTAGCAGCACCGTGAGGCATGCTCGCGCGAGAAGCGTGTGGGCCGCATCTAAGCGAATGTGGTCGTTGCAGATGTTTCCAACCTCGGACGTCCGGAGGCGATTGGAAATCAAGAATTCTTTCACTGAAAAGTGAGAGAATTGCACAATTTTCGAGCCATTGTCGTCATCAATGACAACAATCAAAGTGGAACAGGTGGAAAGTATTGCTTCTTCTGGGTTTTCAGGACGCCAAGCATCCATGAGATAAGGTGATGCCACAGTGTCAAGGTCGAAGTCGATTGCAAATATCTCCGCGAGCTCTTCGACGTGAAGTGGCCGCAAGGCTGGGACCAAGCACTGAAAGAGTCGATGCGCATGGTGCCTTTTCTCTTTCGGGATCCCTTCTAATGTCCGTTCGTACGTCTCATCCAGAGTGGCCGGTAATTCATCCAAAGTCTTGCGAATGCTTGGAGGAAAACATCGACGTAGGGTATCGAGTTGGCAATATACCCATCTAAACCTGTCCCAGACATGAGCAATAGTAATTAGATATTTAACAAAGGCGTCTCACATCCCACCAGCTCGTTCTGAGAGCGTCTTGATCACAAGTTCCTTGTCCTCTTCTCTCCATCTCCGCATTTCTCTGTCTGCGTGAACAAAAGAACGGACATAGCTACTGATATCCTCCCTTTGACCAGGTTCCTCGTGAAGTGACACACGACGCGACGCAGCCGTAAGAGGGTTGAAAGCTGCCTGGATGTCTTGCTCAGGGCGACTAGTGATGCAAATGAACAGATTTGAATGGTTTGACCCGACAAGATCCTCTACGAAGTTCAACACCTCCTCTCGAGCAGACGGGGTTCCTGTGGTGCTCGGACACTCATCTAGAGCATCCGTAATGATAAAAACAGGCTGTCCTGAGAGTTTGAGCATGGTTCCGAGACACGTCGCGAGAGCTGCATGGCTTGGTCGTTCGGAACCGTCGCGGCACATCTTGAACAATTGGTGAAGAACATCCCGACAACCATCCGAGTCGTCACTGAGTTGGGAGAGAAGAGAGGCTAACAAGCCACGGACATGGCGCTTAGAGGCGTCCTTGAAGTCGAAGTAATGGTACGCGACCAAGGACGATCTCTCCTCTCTCATGTTCTTGATATCCTCGATAATAGCGGAGCTAACTAAATCAATATTTTTATAACAGGGACAGACAAAAAAAACGCACCAAAGGACGCTTTTGCCGGCACCAGCTACGGAGTTGAGAAAGGAATTGGTGGGTATCAAGAGAGAATGGGCAGAAGAAGCGTACGATTGCCGAGAATCCACAATAGAGAACCGTTCTCTTTCCATTCTCGAAAAGTGCTGCCTTGAATAAACCAACTTGCGGTTCCACGATGGTGAGTGTTGCACGCATCAGTGTGGTTGATGGAAGGGTCGGGAGGAGAGAGCCAGTTTTGAAGCTTCTCTTGCAATTGATTTCCTGTGAGTGCGCGTCAGCTTTGACGGTCAACGGCGGCACCGTTAAGGAGAGACAAACGTTGAAGTTCATACACTCCTGTTTTACGGCACAACGGGAAATAGGGTCGGTACCTGCACGAAGACGGAAAGAAACCATTGCGTACGTTCGTTGGCGGTTTTCACATTGTGGTCAACCCTCTGCACCTTGTCATCGATGTCTTCAGCGAGCACCTTGATTTCGTTGACGTTGCCATCGACGTGATGTGCAATCTCCAAGTTTTTCGCCACCGCCATTAGGCTCTCCTCTTTCGTAAGCAAGTCAAGCCGTAGAAGCGCATCCTCAACGTCTCTCCTTCCTATCAACTTCTTCAAAACTTTCTCTGAATCATAATCAGCCGAGAAGGGGATTGGGTATGTGAAGCGGCGCACTTATTCGCCTCTGGGCCATGACTTTTGTCGAAATGGCAAGGATGGAAAGGATCTGTGCCAT
>Ga0307512_10004836_pt1 | contig 14445 bp, 15 predicted proteins | sample 14_EM_MG_FD_200267 | JGI IMG/M metagenome (GOLD analysis project Ga0307512, IMG submission 200267) | Populus trichocarpa ectomycorrhiza microbial communities from riparian zone in the Pacific Northwest, United States - 14_EM | ecosystem: Host-associated > Plants > Roots > Unclassified | place... | reverse complement strand
AAAGAGCAAGAGAGGGGAGTCTAAGCCAACAGAGATAGCCAAGAAGGTTGCCAAAAGCCTAAGCCAATGACTAAACAGCCAGATCCTCTCAGAGAGGTGGAAATCGGTGGTAGCAGTGGCAGTTGATAATGGAGCAACTTCCAAAGGAGGGGTAGTAACTTAATTGTGATATAAAATCACCCCACCAACCCAATCTCCCTGCATACTGCACCAAGTGAGAGGCCCAGTCTAAAAAGACCTTTGGCAACTGGCGAATAAAGCCAGGGATATAAGCTTCACAAAGCATCACCTTGTTCTACACCTTCTTTAGGATCCAACAGCTAGCCAAAGAGAGCAAGAGCTAGAGCCAAGCCAAGCCAAAGAGGTCAAGAAAACCCTAAGAATGGTGGGGTAGAGCTTGAGCAATAGTTAGAATTGGCCAAAAGGCACTTACAGAGGAAGGGAGGAATGCTAAAGAACTATCAACACCATAGCTAAGCATCTAAAATATTGAAAACATACCCTTTTTAAGAAAACAACAGAACCTGGAGGGCTTGAGGGGGGTCCAAGTCGCTGAAAAGGCCTATTAGCAAAGGCCATGGTAGGTAAAAGAGGCATACAATATGCAAGGAGGCTAAAAAGATCCATAAACACCACAGAAATGTGCAGAAAAAAGCATCAGACATACCTTTTTTTTAGCAGTAGTTTTTCAAGAAACCACAGGACCTGGAGGGCTTGAATGCAAATAGGGTTGCTGAAAAGGGCTGTCAAAAAAGGTCAGAATAGGTATAAAATTGCCTACAATATATAAAAATGGGCTGAAAAGAGGGAAAAAAAAACAAAAAGAGAAAGCAGAAAAAAAGTACAAAAACTCACCTTTTTTAAGAGTTGTTGGGCTCAAAAGTGGTCAGAAAAGCTAAAATAGACACAGAAAATAACTTTAACACATATTTAGATGCAGAAAAAGGAAGGGACACACCTTATTTGGGCTAAGAAGCTCAGTATAGACAGAGGAAGCAAATGTTGAAACTGTTGGGTCTGGCTTGCCTATTTAGGATGTGAGGTGCGGCACAGGAAGCGTCTGTGGCACGCTTTTTTTGGCTTACATAAGGGGATTGGGCTTTGAGCATGTGCTGCGTGTGTGCTGCGCTTTTTTTGCTTATGTAACATTTGTGTGTGTTGTGCCATACAACGCTTTTTTGCTTATATAAGTGTTGTTGTAGCTTTGTGCCATGTGAAATAATTGTGAAATAATTTTTAATTTTGCTTAGTCACAATTAGCTGTCCAAACCGGGCAGCCAGGGCCGCCAAAGGCGGCAGCTCAGGAACCCCCAAATCGGGACGGTTCTATTTTACTTTATGGACCTCATATATACTAGTAGGGCCACTCTAGGGTTCATCATGTTGGAGGACAGACCACAGATGATTAACACATGCAAAGGCCACTGAGGGTATGGATTCCGCAGCAGGACATAATGGACATTAGCAAGTGATTCAGAGGACTTGGACACAAAGGACTTAGTGACTAAAGTCGGCATCAGCAAAAGTTCCAAAAGTAGTTAGTGTAGTTAGCGTTAACCCCTTGTATAGTTTGACCCATCATACCCTGTAGTATAGTCATGGCTTGCCTTGGAAGGGCCATCCAACGCGCACGGGTTTTCCACCCGAACAGCCCCTTACCTACTTTTTGAACTTTTGCTGATGCTCATGTTAGCAATGCCTTCACCTTTTTTGTACAATTACTTTGTCCCTACAATGCTTTGAGTATTCTGTATGCATAAACGACATGTCTTTATATTGCGTAGTTTACCGTACACAAAGCCTCAGTCCTTTCATTTGAGACTGAGGTGAGCATTCTTTTTTCCCTACGTACAGTACCATGCAGCTGACTTGTAGATGGACCAACACCTCGCGCGTTTCAGGTTAGCTCACACAATCACAGTCCTTCCATTCGAGACTGAGATCAATGCCTCGCGCGTTTCTGATCTCGAACACATCAAGCATGATGAGGCTGGTTCTAGCGATGGCAACACATCGAGCAAGATGACTAGACTAGCGACGCTAAACCGCTGTTCTATCACGTCAAGAAGTCTCGGGTCGACGTCTGGGCTACGCTCAACTGGGCCGCGATCGAGCCTGTATTGCCTTTCTGATATATTGGTGTTAATTTGCTGTGGTGGAGTACAGTATTACTTTGGTTCGTAGACTCGGGCCTGTTGTGATCGATGAATGATTAATATCGATTAATGATGGATGCGCTTCCATGTCACACAGTTGCGCCAGAAGTCATCGTTACCGACACAGGATCGAGAACAGAGCTACCAAACCACAGTAGGTTGCAATGACTCGGTGGCCCATTGATAAGCATAGCATAACGATTGAGGAATACGAAGAACTCGTTGTTCGAACGTGTGTGTAGGGACATATGTTGTCAATGGAAATGGACAATGGAAATGTACCAGCACTGCCACAGTGGAACGAGCGCGCCGAATCCAAGCGCGGTCTCGGGTAATACCGCTCCGTTCTACAGTAGTCGGAGCTTTATTCAACCCTCTGGCCACTGCCACTCATTTGCTGCTCGTAGCCGTAGATGCATCGCTGTGGGTCGCGGGGCATATGAACACCGTTAAGGACGCCGGTGATGTATGGACCATTGTGATTCCTATCATTTCTTCCATGACAAAAAAATTGATCCGAGTCATTCCTCGCAGCAGGTTTAGCGCGAAGTAGCCTGGGAGTGATTACGGCAACCTAGTGGTCTAACCTGGTGATCATCATCCATGTCTGCAGGATTAATGAGCCACCGAGGTAACGTAGTTTTTGGCTGCTTACCTGAGCTATATTACACATAGCGTAGTTGGCCGTTATGATCACTAATCACTAATGAGATTTCTCTAGAAATAATGTTGTCATGCGTTCTTTCAAAGCCGAAGAACAAGTTACTAAAGTTAGTAGACTCAAGGTGAGCCAGGACTCTTCGCTGCCTGGCCTTAAATAATGCAAAACGCAACTAAACGTTTGGTGGATGTAAGTCATGTAACATCGAATGACGCTTCTGGCGAGAGGTATTCGTTTCCGACTTGCTTTTGCCTAATGCTCTGATCCGGTCTGTCCGGTTGCATGGTCGCCAAACACGTCTCGAACTAAACAATACACCGGTATTGAGAGAGATGGGGATATTTGTGCACAATGGGACCATACCCACAACAAGCAGGGCTGGTTACTAGCTATGGCATGTAGCAGGGTCGCTTCTAATGACGAGCAAATCGCGCCATCAACCCAAACTCTGGAAAGCGCGGTGACGGATTCGAGAGACGCCGAGCTCGTGTGGCAGGGGTTGTGGTCCACAAGGACCAGGCGGTGTTGACGGTAAGTCACCGCGAACGCTTGCCCTTCCAAGGGTGCATGAAAACGCGTCCAGTGTTGCGTATCGCACTTGGTCGTTCAGTAACATTCGCGGAGGGGCGACGACAACCCGGAGAATTCGAAGCACCAGTCTGAATCAGGGGATGAATGGCGGGAGACGCATTGGGTCCAGGGTCAGGCTGATGTTTGATGTGATGCCTGACGAGTCCTACTGTATGGTATATGGTAGCCGACTCGGAGGCGCCCTCCCGTCCCGCGTCCCAGTGGGCCCAACGCGTTGTGCGTCCTCCGCTCCCATCGCGAGCACTTTCGGGCACGTCCCACGAATTGGCTGCTAGCGTGCGTTTATCGAGGAGACCACCCATCTCCTCCGTAACCATGAGGAAAGCATGACATGACGAAATGGAGCACAGAGGCCTTGCCAGAGGCGTAGCCTTGCCGGTGGGAGACGCATTGTTCTCTGTGCCGAACTCTCTCGCGTCCTTGCCCTCTTATTTCCCAGGACGGATCTCACCCGTCGGACCGCCCAAGATGGATATTTGTGCGTAAGACATGTCTAAGACTGATCGACGTCGTACGTGAACGAATTGTAGTGAAAGTCGCCGGAGTGTTTGATATATAGACAAGTTTGGAATATCGGCAGACCCCCTGAGTTAGAGATACTTACGATAAAATGTTGATTTGTTGATTTTAAAAGCAGTTTGTGGGGTCATCAAATTATTATTTCACCCTCAGCTCGCGTTTGTATAAAGACCATCCGAATCACAGTAAGACAGCCGCATGATGTGATCCATCATACAGACAGTCGTTCGCACCAAACTTCCCTTCTTTCGAGACTACAGCAAGAGAAATCCCCTTAGGCCCCTTCACCTTCAGTCGGTCCCGGAACTCCGTTCGCCAAAAAGTTCTCATAAACTTGCCTTGCAGCATCACGCTTCGCGGCACCTTTGTTCGTGCCCTTCCCCATGGCCAACTCAACACCGCGGACTACAGGCAATGGATCAGTTCAACGGCCTCAGACTTTGATTCGTGACGATGGTGCTCACACTTGGCGGTGGCGATATGGGTAAAGGTATCGTCTCGGCCCTCCCTGTCCATCACATATTGGAAAAACTTGGTCAGATTTCCGGTCGGGTGGCCCTGGAGGAGGTTGTTGAGTTCGACAGCGTAGTCATTGGTGTCGCCGCCGTAATAGCTAGTCGAGGAAGTGCGCCGCGATAGGAAGGAAGTGGGTTGAGACGACACCCTAGAATCACTGCTAGAACTCCGGGAAGTTGATCCTTCACGCGGTCCTCCGAATGCGTAAGGAGATAGAGTCGCTACCTTGGCAATTGCTGTATCGGCTCCTGACCCGCTTTGGTCGGCAGTGGAAAGGTCTTTGAGTAAATCCTTCAACAGAGAGCCCCAGCGATTACTTTCGAAAACTTACAACATTGAAACTGCTGTATCGTTGGCGATGAACTCCGCAGGTGGTCCATCAGTTCATCCGGCTGGGAAGTTTTCAGAAGCTACAGGGGTGAGGGTGGCAACGTAATCGAGGAATAACTACGCATACACCACCACCAACGTATGTTAAGTCATCATCATGAACCAGAGCCATATCGCATTGGGGTATTTGCTGCAATTACAATCATGCACGCATGCACAATAACCAAAATGAATTTACTCACCTCGGCAATGTACTGTAATAAAACGTGAAGGGGATCCTGATGCTTTGAAACTCAAACAAAGTTAGGGAAACGATAACCTGGAACACCTTACGTTGTCATCGGCAGGACCCCTGATGACTTCAAGTCGTGCGTCAGATTCAGGCTCATGCCCACTCGTATCAAGAATAGGTCCAGCCTGTCCCCTAAGCCTCGGCCAGATCCCCAGGAAGCGGGTGACATGGAACCCTCGAATAAATATGCATTGATCTTCGGGTAGATCCTAGCACGTGCAAGGCCGTGCCCGGGAAGTCTCACGATACATTCGACCTTGAAATTGTGCGGAATCATACCCGGCCTGTTGGGCCAAGCTTCAATTCCCCCCCATGCACGTACTGTCATTCAAGTTGAACACCAAAATCGCTAGACACTTGAGCGTTAAACGAAACCCCGGCGTTCCGGCGGCGCTGGTTAAATGCGACGTTGATCCATGATTTCGTGAGATGTCGGCCTGTGACTAGAATAATGTCCTCCATTCGATCGACGCCAAGGCCGAGACTCCGGGTAAAGGCAAACCACGCATCGATATGAGCAATCATCCAATTGCCGAATTTAGCGCGAGTGACTGTGTCCTCACTTCGGGCTGAGATCGGAAGAGACAATAGAGCACCTTGCTTGCCGTCACAAGTAAATGCAACTTGCGATTCGTCTTCCGGTCTATATTTAGCGTAAGCGGATAGGATTCAAGCGGGTCCAAAACACGAATACCGAGAGGCCAATGGGCCAAGTCCACGAGACACCAGAGTTACTTGTTTTGAGCAGAAATGATTGGAATTTTGTCCATTCCCCGCACGGATTTCACCCTTGAGAATATGCCTGGGAATAGGTTCCAACGGTTCATGATCTTCCGGGACGAAAGAGGGGTTTCGATGGGACGGATGATCCCTAGGATGTAGAACATTGAACAAGCGCTGGAAATAACCATCCCGGATGAAGCCAACGTCGCCCACTTCGACGGCGTTGTACTGTCCCCCCGGGTCCGGTTCCCATAAAGCAAAGCCGTAAGTAGGATATGCGATGGCAATTTCCTCACGGAAGATGTTGTGATGAGCCATGTCGATGACGCACCCACATAAAAGGATTACACGGAGTAAAGGTTAGTGTCATGGTGGTGGCGCAGCGGCCTTCTCACGGTCGTAGCAACCACGTGAACGACAGAGCTGCCAAACCACAGTTGCAATAACTCGGTGGCTTGATAAGCATAGCATGCTTAATGATTGAGGAATACGAAGAGCCCGTCGTTCGAACGCGTTTGTAGGACTGTTGTCAATGGACAATCGGAGTCCAAGTGTGGTCTCGGCTCGGGTAATAATGCTCCGTTCTAGTCGGAGCTTTATTCCACCCTATGACCATCCCCAGTGCAACAGTGCAACTGAAGTCATTAATATGCATTAATTGCTGCTCAAGCGAGTGCACCCAGGCCGTAGATGCATCATTGTGGTTATCACAGGACATGTGAACACCGTTGAGGACCGGTGGTGTATGGACCATTGTGACTCCTATCATCAAAAAAATTGATCATTCCTCGCAGCAGGTCTGGCACGACATAGCCTGGAAGTGATTAAGACAACTCAGTGGTCTTGCCTGATCTATGGATCGTCCATGCCAGCTCGTCTGCAGGATTAATGTTTTTTTTTTTTTCAGAAATACGGTTGTCTCTGTTTCTTCAAAGCCGAGGAACAAGTTAGTAGACTCGAGGTGGGCCGAAACTCCTCATCCTTACTGCCTGCCAGTGCCTGGCTCCAAATAATGTAAAATACAGTTGAACGTTTGGAGGATGTATCATCGAATGACACTTCTGGCGATAGATATTCGCATTCGACTTGCTATTGCTTAATGCCCTGATCCGGTCTGTCCGGTTGCATGGTCGCCAAACTTGTCTCGAACTACAGTAAAACGATACGCCGGAATCGAGAAAAATGGGGATGTCGGTACACAATGGGATCGTACCCACAACAAGCAGGGTTGGTTGACATGTCACATGCAGCAAGGTCGCTTCTACTAACGAGCAAATCGCACCCTCAACCCAAACTCCGGAAAGCACGGTGAATCGAGAGACGCCAAGCTCGTGTGGCAGGGGTTGTGGAGGCGGTGCTGACGATAGTAAGTTACAGTGAACGCTTGCCCTTCCGAAGCTACCTGAAAATACGTCCGGTGTTGCGTAGTGCACTCAGTCGTTCAGTCACATTTGCGGAGGGGCAACGATAACGCGGAGAATTCGAAGCGCCAGTCCGAGTCAGGGGATGAGTGTCGGGAGACGCGCAATCGGCGGCTAATGAGCATTCGGTCAGGTCGATGTCTGACGAGTCATACTGTACGGTAGCCGAGGCGCCCTTACTTCCGTTCCAGACCCAATGCGTTATGCCTCTTCCGACTTCCGCTCCCATCGCGGGCGCTTTCGGGCACGTTCCACGAATTTGGCTGCGGGCGTGCGTTTCTACCGTCCATCTCCTCCATAACCATGAGGTCAACTTGACATGACGAAATAGAGCGCAGAGACCTTGACAGAGGTGTAGCCTTGCCGGTGGGAGACGTATTGTTCTCCGCGTCGAACTCTCTCGCGTCCTTCCCCTCTCATTTCCCTGTGCAGATCACCCTATTAATTCCCGATCTCCCCTGGCTCGACGGTCTCGACTCACCCGTCAGACCACCCAAGATAGATATTTGTGCGTAAGACGTGTCCAAGACTGATCGACGTCGTACATGAACGGACAGTGAAAGTCGCCAGAGTACCAGACTGCTTGATATATAGACAAGCTTGGAATATCGGCGGACCCCCTGAGCTAGAGACACTAACAATGAAATGTTGATTTGTTGGCTTTAGAAGCAGTTGGGATCATCAATTTATGTCACCCTCAGCCCGCATTTGTAAAGATCATCCGAATCACAGTAACATGGCCACATCATTCATTCGTAATCATACAGACAATCATTCACACCAAACATCCCTTCTCTAGCAACAGAAATCCCTTAGGCCTCTTCACCTTCAGTCGGTTCCGGGACACCGTTCACGGAAAAGTTCTCGTAAACTTGTCTTGCGGCATCACGCTTCGCGGCACCTTTGTTCGTGCCCTTCCCCACGGCGTACTCAACACCGCGGACTACAGGCAATGGATCAGTTCAACGGCCTCCCACTTTGATCGTGACGATGGCGCTCACACTTGGCGGTGGCGACATGGGTAGGGGCGTCGTCTCGGCCCTCCCTGCCCATCACATATTGGAAATACTTGGTCAGATTTCCGGTCGGCTGTCCTTGGAGGAGGTTATTGAGCTCTACCGCAAAGTCAGGTTGGGTAGCTAGAAGTGTGTGCGTCAAAATGGCATGTATGAGACACCAAACAAGTGCCCTCACCAGTAGTAGCGGCAGGCTCCGTACTAGTAGACATGTCGTTATAGCTGCTGTTGTTGTGTGATTGATGGTTCAAATGAGACGAGGAGTGAGTTGTGTCGGTCCCAGGAGGAGGACGATCCCTCTAAATACTTTGGCAACAATAGCATTTCCAGAAACAATATTCATCTTTGCCTCTCTCCCGAGGAAGGCAATCGTATAGAATATTGTCCGTTTTTGACAGTCCTACAGTCCGACAACGACAGCGTCTGGGCTTGGTGAGGGTAGAGCAGGGTGATGGGAACAGGGATCATGCCTACAGCTGTTAGGATGCGACAAAATAGGTCTATGCTGTCTTTTTTTTCGCAAAGGAGCACTGCAGATCGCACATGGTCCAAGATACATCGATGGGACCTTACGCCATTTACACTTGCGAAAGACCAGAGGAGGAAAGAAGAAGGGAATCTCGGGAGACCGGAAAGCCATTAACTCGGCCAAGTGATGAGACAGGTGTTTCCAGAAAGCGACACTGAGCGTCATGAAATGTGCGTGGAGGGGAGATGATTCGAATCAGGAAGCGGTGTTGTGTCTAAGGGGAGGAGTAAAAAAAGTAAGCTAGTGAGGTGTTGACATTTATAACGGCGCTCACAGGCTCGGCTGTGTCTGAACTCCGCCTCAAACCGATAAGAATTCTATGGTGAAAAAACACCCTGTGAGATACAGTACCGTATGCCAGGTAGCGCGGTAGTGCAGAAAAATGGAAACCGCTTGGCCTCTGGGGGTCTGGGTTCGTGTCATCTTGACAAGCGTACAGTCCCTAGAGCAAAGACTTCCATGGGCCAACAAACCGGTTAACGAACAAGGCTTGTTCCTGTAAGCGCTTACGTCTTGTAGTGCGCATGGCGACACGCATCCTGTGCCGAGAGAATTCAAAGCTCCTCGGGCGGAGTTGTACCGGAGAGGGCGCCTCCAAATCAATCACTGGTGGTGACAGCGGCGGGGGGATCTCACCACCCCCTCTAAGCGTACGAGCCATGCTTCATCAATCCCTGGCCCACGAGCTGGGTATTAGCCCCTTTGTGTGGATTAGAGGTAAAGTTTCAATGAACAGCACTTGGCAAGTTCACTGTACGGGCGTTAATTCATGTCGCCACCAAGCCGCTGAGGTTTTACTAAGTGTAAGCGCCCGACTGGTGTATATAAGCTGATGGTCACGAGCACGGATAAGGGGTCACGGGGCGCTCGACGGCGGATGCAGATGCTCTCCATATTTTCAGTTAGTTAGGGGTGATGGATTGGTCAATATCGCGTGTTCCAACACCTTAGGGTACGAGGAATGGAAAGAACCGGTCAGCCGGTCCAAAAGTATTGGACGGACGGTATGATAACTCCTGGTTGTTCCAAGATGCTTTCCACTGCTAAGAACCAATGGTCGACCTACGACGTGCTCTCGCTGGGAAGAAAACGCGCGCGTATTGTCCGGAAATGTTGTCGCCGAGATACTTAGAAACCATGAGCGGCATGCTTTGGCGGAGCAGGGGGATCACGAGCGTCATGAATATTTAGAAATTAGAATCCGTTTTTGGACTGTAGTAGAGTGGTTTGCCTATATAGCAGGACTGGAGAAAAGAGAAAGGTGAATGTATTGACGTGATCAAGGTTGAGGGCCCTGGCACATTCTTTGGGGGACAGACGACAAGGATTGCGTACTCTCCACTGTAGGGGTGCATCGTTCGCCGCGTCAACGCGGCATGTTGAATATTGCCCGTGCGTTCTTGCTTCGGACGTTGTTCGCACCTGGCAATATCTCGGGGCGCGAACACAAGCATGTGCCCGTATAAGATGCGACTGTCTTTACAGCGCTTAACCATTCGAGGACTTGAATTTCTGATGATTCGCTGGCCAACAGTTGATTGCTTGATGGGGATACGTGAAAAACCGAGGCACGCAGTCAACGTAGTGTTTTGCTTCTGACGTATCACATGTCGTGTGTGCGAGGACGGGCGCGAGTAGATTGCAGTAATGAACCGCGACGCTGGGTCATCCGGCGGCGTGATATCACAGAGGGTGATTTGGTAGCAGATATGTATCGAGGTCGCAAACGTGGGCCGGTCAACCGGGGATTTCATGTTAGCGCGAAATGTCAATGGGTAAGACTGGTGCAAGCAGCCAATGGGGTCGAAGCCAGAAAGCTGGAAGGTTTGAGCAGACGGAGTACCATGAGTTTAGGCTCTCCTTTAACGATAACGGGGGTTTAAAGCAATGACCACGGCATGTTAGGTCCCGATCCAAACCGAGGCATACTGCCCTTAATCTCTGTGGGTGCATATCATTCGCATCGAAGGTAGGTTACTAACTTTGATAACAATGATCAGATAGCAAGTACCAAAATGAACTTAAAATCGAACTGCTTGGGCGCCAGTCGTTATATTCGAATCTCAAGACCCAAATAAGGGCAATGGTTTTTCGATGGGGTGAGATTTTCGTAGATTCACAAGTAGGACAACAGCACCTGCCTGCCTATGGTAGAAACGTGACAGCCATGTTCCACCCTTTCTTGAGCTGGAAGCCATCTAACATCTGTCTTGCAACTGCCGCAAGCTGCGCGTTCTCGAAGACAACTTCTGCTGTTTTGACCTTTTCTCCGGCAGCGTTGGGTTTTGTGGACGGTTTGACCTGCGCCGTCTGGAAACCCCGGTACCTAAATGATTGGTGAGAGACGGATAATGAAGCGGTGGCCCATCGATACGCACTGTTGGAATAATACCGCTAGAACACCATTTGTGACTTCCTGCGGAAGATTTGAGCACTGCAACTTGTTGGAAGGTTGCACTTGCGCTGAATGGACAATTGTGATGGTGTAAACATTGTTGCATAATTTAGGTACAGTAGGAGAAATACAAGACGTACTATTAGAGGTAGTCGATGTGGGGGGACCCGTCTCATCATCATCTTCGATATCCATCTCCTCGTCGTCCGCATCTACGACCTTCTCGCGCTTGGCACGAACGTTAGATTCCTCAGCCTCACGCACACGCTTCGCGGAAGCAGCGTGGGCAAAGCTTGGTGGGATAAAGCTGGGGTCCTCACGACGCAGGGTCGCGTAGGATTTGCTCTTGGCATATGAAATACGCTTTTCGCGCACCTAACATGAGGCCAGATACCGCACATCATTTGGACGGACAGACGAACCATAGGCTTATCGTAGAATGTCAAGCCATCGCATGCACGGAGGGCAGCGGTGGCGGAGGCGAGGTCTGTGAAGACCAGAAATGCCTGGCCTCTCATTTTCGGCGTTTTTGTAGCAACGACATCGATAAGTTTTCCATAGGTGGTGAAAAGGGCATATAGTTGAGAGCGAATTTCTTCCTTGTTTATCTTGTCATTGAGATTATTGATATAAAGGGTCGTGTTGGGCTGAGTGCTTGCGGTATCGGCCATGGCCAGTGGAAGGGAGGTGCGGAGGCCACGTTCGATAAACCCCTTACGGGTGGAAGTCCTCACAGGGAAATAAGTGACCACGTTTGCATTGTGACACAAGTGCCTTAAAAATAAAAATAAAAATGGCAATTCAATTCTGAGCCGCGAGACCCGCGTTCTCTTGGCTCCCCCCCTTCGCTCTGGATACTTAAGTTCGCTTCCTCCATCTCGTTTGCTGCACTTCTAGGGGCCTCTCTCCGAGTCTGACACCAAAGCCAGGTCTTAGGTTCAGTTCACCAGAGCGTTAGTTCTCACCCTTTTTCCCTTTCCTCTCTCGACCTAACCTCCGCTTGACGCCAAATTTTTACCGCGTCGTTCGCGTTACGACCGTAACCTCCAGTCTTCTCAACTGTTCATGACCATTGACACGTCGGCAAACCTTTCAAAGACAATTTCATGGACTCTTTCTTCGATCCCAAACGACTCCCACCCTTCCTCCTCCCCTTCGTCTCCCTCTCCTACCCTGTCGGCCCTCCCCCCAATCCCGACTCATTCCCCAACTCTTCCTACTATGATATCGGCTATCTCGATGTCTGTCTCATCATCACCATCATAGCCATCATGGCTATCCTTCGTGACGCCGCTCGTTTACTCCTTCTCGAACCATTTGCGAATTGGAAGCTTACACGTGATTGGCGCCGTCGGCAGGCTTTAAAGTCGGGTAGCGTAACTCCAGACTCGAAAGCAAGTAGTGTGGCTGCTATCAACTCCAATGGAAAAACCGATGGTCCCGTTACTGCAGTCGGTAATGCGGAAAAATCAAGGGCCGGCCGCCCTGCTGAGCATACGCGCGAGGCTCGCCGCATTCGACATGCCGTGATTCGATTCGCAGAGCAAGGTTGGCAGGCAATATACTACCTTTGTCAGTGGTCGCTGGGGGTTGTACGTCTTCCTTATCATCCCCTTTTGGCAACACACCTACTAATCCATGCACTATAGTATGTCCACTACTACCTCCCCTCGAACCTCTGGGCAGGGTACCCTCATATTCCTCTCGCCGGCGTCGTCAAGTTCTACTACCTTATGCAGATATCCCTCTACGTCCATGGCGTACTTCTTCTCAACGCCGAAGCCCCACGAAAAGATCACTGGCAAATGATGGCCCACCACGTGGTGACCATCATACTCATAGTGGCCAGTTATGCGTACAATATTACGCGCGTTGGATGTTTGATCATGGTGATTATGGACTGGTGTGACATTTTCCTACCGGTAATTGCTTCTTTTCTGTGATCCCGGAGGCGTGCTGACGCGTCATCCAAAGCTCGCAAAAATGTTGCGATACCTTTCTTTCCAGACTGCTTGCGACGTAGCCTTTGTGTGGTGGATGCTGTCGTGGATTGTGACGCGTCATGTGCTGTTCTGTAAAACCATTGCGTCCACCTACTGGGAAGCTCCGACCCACATTGAATTTGGCTGGTGGCCCGAGCGCTCACACTGGTTCACAAAGGAGGTGCACACGGTTTTCGTTTGCCTCCTCGTCATTTTAGAAGTGAGCATCGTCACCCTGTCCGTGGTGCATGGCACGGCTAATTTGTCTCTTGTGCTAGGTTATCCAGAGTATCTGGTCCTACTTGATATTTAAAGTCGCGTATCGCGTATTAAGGGGTGAAGGAGCTGAAGACTCGCGGAGCGACGATGAAGGGTAAGCCTCTATGCTACTAGTGGTATTTCGCTGACGGAGCTGGCAAAAGTGAGGATGAGGAGGAAGTCAAAAAGGACCGCTAACGGCACGAATTTGCTTCGATACCAAGACACCATAGAATTATCTAATGCCCCACTCGGGATTACGGACCCACAGTGCTGTATATTGGGACTTTTACTCCTCCCCCTCAGCTTGTGCTGTGTATATCTCGTTAAGGTGTTTTGGCAGCATAGTGCGAGTTGCCTCAGGTCTGACAAGTCTGAGGCAAATCATGCCTAAAAATGTGGAACCTTCGCCATTGTTTCTACGTGGCTCATCCGGATCTGGTTCCCGCTTTGCACAACTTGCGACTCATCCTCCTACGGATATTAGCAGGCAAGAACAGGTTACTTCTCATGTCGAATGCATACAAACTGGTCGTGTTCCCAACCACATCGACAAATTACTTGAGATTATGCAAGGCCGAGGAGGGCGCATAGATCGATTTACTGCCTCAACTTGGTGATAGCTCAAGACGCTCTTCTAGCAGTGCGCCGTATTGTGAAGTTTTACCTCCTGGATGACCTATCTGTCTCAAGAAGGGTTCGTGACCATCGGAAACAAATGTATGCATATACCGCTGTATTCAGGGAATTGCTTTTTTTTCGTTCATCAATGTCATTTCACTGTGCGCGCGGATAATCAGGAGGTAGAGGATGGGTTGTGGCGAATTGGATGTGCTGCATACGCGGCGAGCACAAGGACCAGGCCTCGCGCTTTTCATAGTCTCACGCATTTACCTTATCGACCGTGGTAACTGAACAACAAAGATCACAGCAGCCCATGCAGCACTACAGTAGTGTCAACGTTACCCGAAAGGTCCGGCATCAGTATCTGTTTTGGGCTTTTAAAACCTCATAAGAAAGACAGTATATCTTTTTTTTTTTTTGCGCTCTGAGACT
>Ga0307512_10004835_pt1 | contig 14451 bp, 10 predicted proteins | sample 14_EM_MG_FD_200267 | JGI IMG/M metagenome (GOLD analysis project Ga0307512, IMG submission 200267) | Populus trichocarpa ectomycorrhiza microbial communities from riparian zone in the Pacific Northwest, United States - 14_EM | ecosystem: Host-associated > Plants > Roots > Unclassified | place... | reverse complement strand
CAGCCCAGCCCAGCCCAGCCCAGCCCGGCCCGGCCCTGCCCGGCTCGGTGAAAACGGTCAAGTGCCGACCGCGCGGCGCTGGCAAGCTGATCCGCGTGAGCAACTCCGACACCTTCGCGACGTTCGTCTCCTGTCTGGCGGACCACCTCGATGACCACGACCTGCGTGGCGGCGACCTAGCCGCGCGGCTGCACCTGTCGCGTTCGCATTTCGACCGGCTGGTGGCGGCGGCCGCCGGCGAGACCCCGGCCCGGTTCCGCCGCCGGGTGCTGCTGGAACGGGCCGCGTTCCGGCTGCTGACCAGCGGGGCCGGGGTGCTCGACGTCGCGGTCGAGGCGGGCTACGGCTCGCATGAGGCGTTCACCCGGGCCTTCGCCCGCGCGTACGGCGTAGCGCCGCAGGCCTGGCGCCGCGCCCCCACCACGGTGTTGCTGAAAGCGCCGAACGGCGTGCATTTCCACCCGCCGGCGGGCCTGCGCCTGCCGGCCCCACGAACGGAGACTTCGATGGACCTGCTGGTACGAATGGTCGAACACCACGTCTGGTTGCTCGGCGAGATGATCGAAAGAGCGGCCCGGCTGGACGACGCGGCGCTGGACCGGCCGATCGCCACGGCGGCGGCCGATGTCGACGACGACCCCACGCTGCGTTCGCTGCTGTCCCGGCTCGTCGGGCAGATGGACATGTGGAACCGCGCGCTCGCGCTGCAGGACTACGACTGGTCAGTCGAGCTCGGCGAGAGCGTGGCGGACATGCGGCGCCGGCTGTCCGAGGCGGGCCCGGCGTTCTTGAGCCAGGTGCGCCGCACGATCGACGAGGGCCGGCTGGACGAGACGTTCGTGCACGCCCAGGGCGGCCCGCCGAAGGTCTACACCCACGGCGGCCTGATCGCGCACGTGCTGACGTTCGCCGCGTACCGCCGCACGCTGGTGGTCGGCGCGCTCGCCGGGGCCGGCATCGGCGACCTCGGCTACGGCGATCCGCGCGAATGGGTCGCCGAGCCGGCCCTCCCCCGGTGAACACTTTGTAATAGAACAATAGTTTGATTCGGCAGCTTTGTAACACTACGCTTTGGCGGCATGACCACCTTCGGAGCGCTGTTGTCCGTGAACACCGGCTGGGCGGCGCCGATGGCCGTGCAGGGCGAGACGGTCGTGACCGGCTTCGTCAAGCAGCCCATCGGTGCCGCCGCGCGGATCGAGGTCAACGGCGTCGTCGGCGATGATCACGTCGCCGACGCCGACGACCTGGACCGGGCCGTGCTCTTCTACCAGCGGCACCACTACGACAGCTGGTCGCGCGAGCTGGGCCGGGAGCTGCCCGCCGGGATCTTCGGGGAGCAGCTGACCATCGACGGGCCGGCCGAGGACGAGGTCCTGATCGGTGACCAGCTGCGGATCGGTGACGTGCTGCTCCAGGTCACCCAGCCACGGATCCCGTGCCGCAAGATGGCGGTCCGCCTCGGCGAACAGGACATGCCGATCCGGTACCTGCGCACTGGGCGGGTCGGGTTCTTCGGCAAGGTCCTGCGGCCCGGGCAGGCCCGCGCCGGTGACCGGATCGAGCTCGTCCGCCGGGGACCGGACGCGATCACCGTGGCCGGACTGGCCCGGGTGCTGCACCGCGACGAGCCCGACCCGGTCGAGCTGGCTCGGATCCTGTCCTCGAGCGTGCTGCCGGAGCTGGTCCGGGCCAAGCTGACGGCCCGGATGGCCGACCGGGCGCGATCCTGGACGGGAGACCGGACGCTGGTGGTTACGGCCCGGGCTGCGCAGGGCGCCGAGGTGGTCGCCTTCGAGCTCGCCGACCCGTCCGGCGGGCGGCTTCCGGACTTCCGGGCCGGGCAGTTCCTCACCCTCGCGCTGGAGATCCCCGGCCGGCGGCGGCCCGTGGTGCGTACGTACACATTGGCCGGCCGCAGTGCCGACGGCCGCGGCTACCGGGTCGCGATCAAGCGCGAACCCGGCGTTCCACCCGGGCTGGCGTCGGGTCACCTGCATGACCACGTCGGCGTCGGCACGAGGATCTCGGCCCGGGCACCCCGCGGCCGGTTCGTCCTGCACCCGGGCGACCGGCCGGTCGTGCTGGTCAGCGCCGGCATCGGCATCACGCCCATGCTCGCCATGCTCGAGGAACTCGCCCGGACCGAGACCGGCCCCGCCGGCCGGGAGGTGTTCTTCGTGCACGGTGCCCGATCCTCCCGCGAGCTTTCCTTCGGCCGGCACGTCCGGGACCTGGTCGCGACCAGCCCACGGTTCCACAGCCGCCTGATGTTCAGCCGTCCCCAGCCGCACGACGAGCAGCCGTCCGGCCGGCTGACCCCGGAGGTCCTCGAGCAGGTGCTGCCCGGCCTCGACGCGGACTTCTACGTGTGCGGGCCCGTGCCGTTCATGGCCGACATCGTCGCCGGGCTGCTGGACCGGAAGGTTCCCGAGAACCGCGTGCACTACGAGTTCTTCGGCGCCGCGACGTCGCTGTTCGGGGAGTCCGAGAGCGGCTCGGTCGACGGCGACGGGCGTCCGATCCTGGTGACGTTCGCCCGCTCCGGCGTCACGGTGCCGTGGCGGGACAACAGCTTCAGCCTCCTCGCGCTGGCCGAGCAGGCCGGTCTGCGGCCGGACGCGTCCTGCCGGACGGGCGTGTGCAACACCTGCGTGTGCCGGATCGACGACGGTGAGGTCGAGTACGCTATCGAGCCGATGGACGCCGTCACCCCCGGCAAGGTCGCGGTCTGCTGCGCCCGCCCCCGCACCAGCGTCATGATCGATCTGTAGGGAGGTGCGGTGCCGGCCCGCGACGCGTCCGCGCCCGAAGTCCGCGAGACGTCCGCGCCCGAGGCCCGCGACGCGTTCCTGCCCGAGGTCCGCGACGACCCGGACGGTAGCCCGGTTTATCGCCGCATCGCCGAGAGCATCGCCGACGGCATCGCCACCGGCCGGATCAGCGCCGGCGAACGGCTGCCGACCCACCGGGCCCTCGCGCAGCGGCTCGGCGTGGCCGTCCCCACGGTCAGCCGCGCGTACCGGGAAGCCGAACGGCGCGGCCTGATCAGCAGCACCGTCGGACGGGGCACCTTCGTCACCGGCATCCCCACCCTGCGCGACACCGATGGCTCCGCGACCGGAGGGCGGCCCCGGCTGGACCTGTCGGTCAACGGCCCCGCTCGCGGCGAGCACGAGCAACTGCTCCGGGCCGCGCTGGCTGCGGCGTCCACCGACCCCGACCTGTCCGCCCTGCTGAGCTACGAGTCCGACATCGGCAGGTCCGCGGACCGTCGGGCCGCGGCCGGTTGGCTCGCCCGCAGCGGCATCACGGTCGAAGCCGATCAGGTGGCGATCTGCCACGGCGGGCAGCACGCCATCCTCGTCGCATTGGGCGCGGTGCTGCGGCCTGGCGACGTGCTGCTGACCGAAGGATTGACCTTCCCCGGGGTGAAATCGGCCGCCCAACTGCTCGATCTGCGCATCGCCGGGGTCGAGATGGACGACGAGGGCCTCGTCCCCGCCGCCCTGGAGGCCGCCTGCCGCGCCGGCCGCACACCGCCGACGGCGCTCTACTGCATGCCGACAGCCCACAACCCGACCGCCATCACCCTGTCCGCCCAGCGCCGGAACGCGATCGTGGACATCGCCCGCCGGCACGACCTGGTGATCATCGAGGACGACGTGTTCGGGCTGCTCGTACCGGAGGCCGAGCGCCCTGCGCCGCTGGCCGCGCTGGCTCCCGAGCGGACGCTGCACTTGACCAGCCTGTCGAAGACGCTCACTCCGGGACTGCGCTGGGGTGTGGTCGCCGGCCCGGCCCACCTGACCGACCGGCTGGGCGCGCTGGTCCGCGCGAGCATCCTCAACCCGGCGCCGGTCGCCGTCGACATCGCCCGGCGCTGGCTCGCCGACGGCACCGCCGGCAAACTGCTCACCTGGCAGCGCGCCGAGATGCACACCCGCTTCACCGCGGTCCATCGACTGCTGGCCGGCTGCTCCGCGGTGCGCGCGATCCGCTCTGCCGGGCTGCACGCGTGGCTCGAGCTGCGCGAACCCTGGACGCCGACCGAAGTCATCGACGTGGCCGGAGGGCTCGGCATCGAGATCGCCCCGACGTCGTTCTTCCACGCCGACGCCGGCAGCGCCGCCCGGCCCGACGCCCGAGGCGTGCGGCTGTGCCTCGGCAACGCCCCGGACCTGCCCACCCTCGCCGACGCGATCACCAACCTGGCCAAGGCGCTCGACTGCGGCCCAACCTGGTCCACCGGCATCCGCGTCTGACGCGTACAAGTCGCGTCCGAAGCCGATGCCGGCGGACGTTGGCGGGTCAGCGCCGTGCCGCTGCCAGCGCCGCGCGGACCTCGACGGCAGAAGCGGGGGCGGCCGGCTGGGTCCGGTACTGGTCGTCCTTGGTCAGCGCGTAGGGCGCGCAGAAGACCGGAGTGCCCAGTTGTGAGCGCCAGCTCTCGGTGAGCGGCCCCACGTCCACGGCGTCGTACCCGAGCAGCGAGAGCAACTCGGTGGCTTGCTGTTTTGCGGCCGGGTGGTTGCCCGCGATCGGCAGGGCAGTGCGGTCGGCCGCAGCCACGGGCCGTGGCAGGGCCTTGAGGTGTGGGTAGTGGATGTTGTTGAACGCCTTCACGACGTGCGCCTCGGCCAGGTACCGCTGGAGCAGTTCACTGTCGGTGATCTCCTGCGCTTCGAGTTCCGGGATGGTGCCATCGCGCGGGGCGTAGTAGTTGCCGGTGTCGATGACCGTCTTGCCGGCGAGGGGGTCCCGGGGGACCGTCCCGATAGCGCCGACCGGGATCGTCACGACGACCCAGTCCCCGGCGGCTGCCGCCTGCGCGGGAGTGGCCGCACGGGCCCGCGGCCCCAGTTCGGCTACGAGGTCGGAAAGCGTCTGCGGCCCGCGTGAGTTGCTGAGCACGACCTCCAAGCCGACGTCGACCGCCAGGCGGGCGAGCGTGCCACCGATGTGTCCACTGCCGATCAGTCCAAGTGTCGCCATGCCTGCGACAACCTCCGCTCAGAAGACGTAGGGGATGTCGTGGATGACGTTCATGTGGCGGATGCGCCAAGCTCCGTCGGTCCGGCGGAAGGCGAAGCGGTAGTACCCGGACTCGATGGGTTTGATGGTGCCCTGGGCGCCGAAGGTGCCGGCGGGCCAGCCGCCCTCGGGCTTCCTGGTGCCGACGACGTCGAAGGTGATGAACTGGGTTTCGATGCTGGCCTCGTCGCCGTCGACGGAGACCAGGTGGTCGTAGGTCGTGTGGTGGCTCCAGCCCAGGGGCGGGTGCGGCGCCATGGCCGTGGACATGGCCGCTGCGATCTGCGCTCCCCCGGAGAGGGTTCCCAGCGGCTCCATCCCGTCGGGCCCGCGGTAATGGACCTCGACGACGGCGTCGGCCTCGTAGAGCTTTGCCAGCGCCTCGCCGTCGCGCTGGTCGGCGGCCCGGGTGTATCGGGAGACGATCTCGGTGATCTCGTTCTCGACGCTCATGACGTTCTCCGGTTCTCTCGGGCGACCCCAATCTGCATGTGTGAAAAATACATATAGCTCGGCGGAAGTGCAACTGTAAGAGTTGCTAATATGGGCCGAGCGGCGGACGAGAGGGGTACGAGCATGCTGGACGTGAGGTTCTCCAGCGCGCTGAAGGCCATGCTCCTGCTGGGCCACGCCGAGGAGCAGGGCAGTCCCGTCCTCAGCTCGACCCAGCTCGCCCGGAGTCTGAACACGAACCCGAGCCTGGTGCGCAAGCTGATGGTCCCGCTGGTGCAGGACGCTCTCGTCGCGTCCATCAAGGGCCGCAGCGGGGGTGTCCGCCTCGGCCGGCCCGCGGATCAGATCACGCTGGGCGAGATCTACCGCTCATCCATCGGCGACAAGCCGCTGTGGGCCCCGCGGGCGGAGGGGCCCCGGGAGTGCCTGGTCACCAACCACTCCGTTGAGTATTTCGCCAGGCTCACCGACGAGACCGAGGCAGCCGTCCTCGGCGCATTGGCAGGCCGCACCCTCGCCGACAGCCTTGACGAGTTGCGCGCCATCGACCGGGCCGGCGGTGCTCCCGCTCCGGAACGGCTCTCCCCCGCGCCCGCCAGGCGACGATGACCGCTCGCGGCATCGTCAAAAGGGGGCGGCGAGAGTGCGCCTGGCCAAAGGAATGGCTCCCGCCGCCTCCACACTCGATTGTGGCGCTGCCGGTCACGCAATGTGGATGGCCTGACTGTCTGCCAAGTCCGTCCGCTTGTCTACCGCTTTGCGGACAAGCGGACGGACACCCGGTCTCGTCAGCCGAAGCACGCCGTCACCAAACCGCACGCCGCGCTGGTGCCGGCAGTGCCTACCGCTCGTGCCAGGTGCGACGGCCCACGACCCGGACGGCGTCCAAAGCCAGCAGTTGCCCGTCGGCCGCGACCAGCCTGTCGCCCGCATCCGGCGGCAGGTGCACAGTCGACCCGACCGCGAGCGGCAGCAGATGCAGCGTCAACTCGGACCCGGTGCGATACCCGGCGTCGCGCAGGCTGATCGTCCAGCGGGAGCCGTCCCAGAACCGGTCGGTGACCGTGCGCCCGTCCACCCGCAACTGCCCCACATCGCCCGCCCACGAGACCTGCAGCAGGACGTCGAGGTCGGGATCGGCGGCCCAGGCCGGCAACGACACCCGGAAAACGGCGGCGAGGTCGTCGAAGGCCTCCGGCGACGGCGCGGACTGCCGGCCGTCGTGCTTGCCGTAGGAGACCGGAACGGTAGGCGCCGCCGGGCGGATCAGCTCGGCGAGGGCGGAGTCGGCGGCCACCCCGGAAGATCCGGCCGGCACCAACGGCAGTGGACTGAAGGCTCCGGCTGCCGGGTCGTAGGCCAGCACCTGCGGCGACGAATCCCCGCTGCGGACCTCGACGCGCCCGTCCGGGCCCCAGGACAGCTCGTCGGCCGACAGCAGCAGTCGCCGGCCGGGCCCGTCCTCACAGACCCACACGTTCGGCGCGGTCGCGGCCGGCAGGACCAGCAGGTCCAGGGCGCCCTCGGCGGTGGTCAGGCGAACCGGCTCCGGCCCGGGCACAACCGCCCGCACCTGCGGGCCACCGCCCAAGCCCGCCGCCGCACTCCGGACATCCGCGCCGGCCACAACGTCCCCGACTCCGGCGCCAGCCCCGGAGCCAACACCAGCCAGGGCGATCTCCACGTCGATGCCCGCCTCGGCGACCAGCACGAGCGTCGGCACCGCCCCCGGCAGCACGGTCAGGGCCGAGGCCGTAGCCCAGGCCAGCCGTACCCCGCCGGCCGTGAACCCCAGCGGCCAGCGCGCCAGCGTCCCCACCGGAATGTCGACCGCACGCGACGGCAGGACCAGTTCCTCGCCCCCGAGCACCACCCGGAACCGGGCTCCCCGATAGGTCGCCAACGGCACATGCGGCTGGTGCCAGGCCACGAACAGGAACCCGCTCCCCCCGTCGGAGCGCAACGCCCAGCGCAGCGTCGTCCCGTCCGCGACCCCGGCCGGCCGGTGGTCGGGCAGGCTCGAGGGCATCTCGGCCAGCGACGATCCGAAGGCGGTCAGAAAAGCGTGCTGGCGGCGCAGCTCGGCGTGGCTGGGCGCGGGCGTGCCGGCTTCCCCGATCGGGGCGTGGAAGTCGTACCCCCAGCGCTGCATGTCGTTGGGATAGCCGGTCGCGTGTGACTCCTGCATGCCGTGCTCGCCCGTCGGGTTCGTCCCGCCGGCGTACATGTAGTAGCCCTGCCAGGCAGATCCATTGCCGATCTTGCAGTGCGCCACCGTGGCCACGTCGAGCGCTCCGGGGCGTGGGCGCCGGTGGTAGGCCGTGCCCATTCCGCCGCCCAGTTCACTCGTCGCCGGCGGGAAGAGCTCGGATGGCGTACGCGGCTGCGCGGCCGATGTCGGCACCCGGCGCAGGTCGGCGCCGATGCCCGGGTCGTCCCAGACGTGGGAGAACAGGTAGTGCTCGCGGAACGTCGGATCCCAGGCGTGGTCCGCGTCCACCCAGAAGCCGTCGCCATAGCCGCCGTACACCGGAAGGATCTCTTCGGGGGGCAGGTCCGCGCCGCCCCAGGCCGTCGCCGTCCAGAGCGGCGCCGACAGCCCGGCCTGCCGGGCCAGGTGCTTGAGGGTCAGCAGGTGTCCGGGCTGGTCGTAGAGCTCGTTCTCCAGCTGGATGCCGAGCACCCGGCCGTCCGAGCAGCGGCCGTCGAGCGCGGCCGCGAGCTGGCCGAACCATTCCCGGACCAGCTTCAGGTACGCCGGGTCGTCGGTGCGGTGCCGGACCGGCGCCCGCTGGACCCAGTCGGGGAATCCGCCGTTGCGCACCTCGCCGTGGCACCACGGGCCGATCCGCAGGATGACCTCCAGGCCGGTCCGCTCGCACAGGTCGAGGAACGCGGCGACGTCGAGGTTGCCCGCGAAGCTCGGCTCGCCGTGGCGTTCGACGTGGTGGATCCAGAACACGTAGGTGGCCACCACGGTCACCCCGCCGGCGCGCATCTGCCGCAGCCGCTGCGCCCAGCGGTGCCGGGGCGTGCGGCTGAAGTGCATCTCGCCGGCGACCGGGATGATGGGCGCGCCGTCGCGCAGCAGGTAGCGGTTGGTCAGCGACAGCCCCGGCCGGGCGTCCTCGTCGTTGGCCATCCGCGGCCGGCGCAGCGGCACCGTCCAGGGGTGGTGCCGGACGGCAAGCGGCTCGGGCCACGTCAGGGGATCGGTGGGCACGAGTGGTCCTCCTCGAAGATCGGGCGCATGCCCGTCCGCATCGTTGTCATATCGAGCGCCTGAGGCTAGCCCCTCTGTAACCGGTCACAGCCGCCAGGCCTCGAACGATACAGTCAGTTAACGGGGTGGAAGCAAGGTCTTGACATCCCCGTAAACGCGCATCACTGTAACCGGTCACAGGCCTTTCTTGGAGACGTGCATCACCACCGGCAAATGATCTCGGCCGTGCCCGCGCGGCCGTGCCGATCAAGGAGGATCGATGACTAGAAAATTTCTGCCGCTCGCCGGGGTACTAGCGGCGGCGGTCTTGCTCGTGGCCACCGGTTGCAGTTCGGACGACTCGACGGACACCGGCACCACCACCGAGGGCAAGGTAAATCTGACGTACTGGAGCTGGGCGCCGAACATGGACAAGGTGGTGGCCGGCTGGAACGCCACCCACCCCGACATCCAGGTCACGGTCAACAAGCAGGACGGCGGCGACGCGGCCGTCACCAAGCTGCTCACCGCGATCAAGGCCGGCAGCGGCGCACCCGACATCATGCAGGCCGAGTACCAGAAGATCCCCACGCTGGTCTCCGCGAACGCGATCGCCGACATCGCCGCGCAGTCGGCTTCCGTCAAGGCGAAGTTCCCGGACTCCGCCTGGAACAGCGTCACGCTCGGCTCCGAGGCCGTCTACGGCGTGCCGCAGGACTCCGGTCCGATGATGTTCTTCTACCGCACGGACATCTTCGCCAAGCTCGGCGTCACGGTGCCGACCACCTGGGACGAGTACGCCGCCACCGCTCGCAAGATCCACAAGGCCGACCCGAAGAAGTATCTCGGCACCTTCTCGGCCGCCGACCCGGGCTGGTTCTCCGGCCTCTCCCAGCAGGCCGGCGCCTCCTGGTGGGGCGTGCAGGGCGACGCCTGGACGGTCGCCATCAACGACGCCGCGACGCAGAAGGTGGCCGCGTACTGGGGCGGCCTGGTGCAGGTGGGCGCCGTCTCCAACACCCCGATGTACACCCCGGACTGGAACGCCGCGCTCAACGACGGCACCCAGGTCGGCTGGCTCGGCGCCGTGTGGGGCCCCGGCGTACTGGAGGGCAACGCCGCCTCCACCAAGGGCAAGTGGAAGGCCGCGCCGCTGCCGCAGTGGGACCCGGCCAAGCCGGCGGACGGCAACTGGGGCGGCTCGGCCACCAGCGTGACCACCCAGAGCAAGCACAAGGCCCAGGCCGCGCAGTTCATCAACTGGCTGAACACCGACCCGGCCGCGCTCAAGGCCCTGGTCACGGACGCGAACGTCTACCCGGCGTCCACCGACGCGACCAGCACGGCGCTGACCTCGCCGCCGGCCTTCTTCGCCGACCAGCCGGACTTCTACACCATCGCCGCCGAGGCCGGGAAGGTCACCAACCCGTTCACCTACGGTCCTAATGTCAACGTGGCGTACAGCGCCTACAACGACGCGTTCGCCAAGGCCGCCGAGTCCAAGCAGGCCTCGGCGTTCACCGCGGCGCTCGCCACGATGCAGGAGACCACCACGACCGACATGAAGAACAGCGGTTTCAAGATCGCGGGATGACCGGCAGCCGGGTGGGGCGCCACCCCACCCGGCACGCGGTCAAACCAGGAAGGTTCAGATGACGATGACGCCGTTTCCCAGTACGACCAGACGCCGCGGCAAGCGCGCCGGGGTGCCCTATTCGTTCCTGGCTCCGGCCCTGATCCTGTTCGCCGCGTTCCTCGCCGCGCCGATCGGCTACGCCGGCTATCTGAGCCTGCGCCGGATCAAGGTCAGCGGCCTCGGCCTGGGCGCCGGTTCGCGGGTGGAGAAATGGGCCGGGCTGAGCAACTACACCCGGTCGCTGTCGGATCCGGAGTTCCTGCCCAGCGTGCAACGGGTCGCGCTGTACGGCCTGATCGTGGTCCCGGTCATGCTCGGGCTGGCGCTGCTGATGGCGTTGCTGCTGGACGCCGGCCGGACCCGGGTCGGCGTCTTCGCCCGGACGTCGATCTTTCTTCCGTACGCGGTGCCGGCGGTCATCGCCTCGCTGCTGTGGGGTTTCCTCTATCTGCCCCGGATCAGCCCGTTCGTGGACGTGCTGCAGAGCCTCGGCGTGACCTCGCCGGACGTGCTCTCCTCGTCCTGGGTGCTGTACGCGGTGGCGAACATCGCGATCTGGGGCGGCACCGGCTTCAACATGATCGTGCTCTATACCGCGCTGCGGGCGATCCCCTCGGACCTGTCCGAGGCGGCCCGGATCGACGGCGCCTCGGACCGGCAGATCGCGCTGCGGATCAAGGTGCCGATCGTGCTGCCGTCGCTGGTGATGACCTTCGTCTTCTCGCTCATCGCGACGTTGCAGGTCTTCGCCGAGCCGATGACGTTGCGGCCGCTGACCAACACCATCTCCTGGACCTGGAGCCCGCTGATGAAGGTCTACCGGGACGCCTTCATCCGCAACGACATCTACTCGGCGGCGGCCACCTCGGTCGTCATCGCCCTCGCCACGTTCGCGCTGTCCTTCGGGTTCCTCAAACTCATCGGCGCGCGGGCCTTCAACCAGGAAGACGCATCATGACCACCGCCACCGCTCCCGCGGACCTCGCCCGGCGGCCCGGCGCGCCCGGCCCGCCGCCGCGCCGGGACCGGTCGTCGCGTCCCCGCCGCAGCGTCACGGCCACCGTGCTGCTCCTGCTCGGCGCGGCGTACTGCCTGCTGCCGGTGCTCTGGGTGCTGATCGCGTCCAGCAAGAGCGCCTCGGAACTGTTCTCCACGTTCACCCTCATGCCCAGCACCCACCTGCTGGACAACATCGGCTACCTGAGCGGCTATCGCGGCGGCCTGTTCTGGCTCTGGATGGCCAACACCGCGCTGTACGCCGGCGTCGGCGCGCTGGTCTCCACCCTGGTCTCGGCGATGGCCGGCTTCGCCCTGGCCAAGTACACGTTCCCCGGCAAGTCGGCGGTCTTCAACGTGATCCTGGCCGGTGTCCTGGTGCCCGGGGTGATCCTGGCCGTGCCGCAGTATCTGCTGCTGGCGAAGGTGGGCATGACCAACACCTACTGGGCCGTGCTGCTACCGAGCATGATCAGCCCGTACGGGATCTATCTGTGCCGGATCTTCGCCGCCGCGACCGTGCCCACCGAGGTCCTGGAGGCCGCCCGGATGGACGGCGCCGGCGACTGGCGCGGCTTCGGCCTGGTCGCGCTGCCGATGATGCGATCGGGCCTGGTCACGGTCTTCCTGTTCCAGTTCGTCGCGATCTGGAACAACTACATGCTGCCGTACATCATGCTCGGCGACGATCGGCTCTTCCCGGTCACGGTCGGGTTGAGCGGGCTGCTCAATCAGGGCGCGACGCAGCCGGCCATGTACACCGCCGTGGTCACCGGCGCGCTGCTGTCGATCCTGCCGCTGGTCGCGCTCTTCCTGAGCCTGCAGCGGTACTGGCGGGTCGACCTGGGCGCCGGTGCGGTAAAGGCGTGAGGAAGCGGTACCCACTATGATCCCCAATGTGCCGAGCCCCACCGGTGCGGGGCGCAAGCGACCCACTATCCGCGATGTCGCGCGCGAGGCCGGCGTTTCGTACGCCACCGTCTCCCGCGTCCTCAACGCGCGCGAGTGGGTCAGCCCCGAGGCGGTCCGCGCGGTCCGCGACGCGATCGCCCGCACCGGGTACACGGCCAATCATCACGCCCGTTCGCTGGCGACCGGCAAGTCCGGTTCGATCGCGTTCCTGCTCACCGAGCCGCAGCATCTGCTCTTCGAGGATCCGAACTTCTCGATCCTGCTGCGCGGCGTGGCGCAGGCGCTCTCCGACCGCGAGCTGACCCTGATCCTGATGATCGCCGCCACGCCCGACGAACGGCACCGCGCGGTGACCTACCTCGGCGGCGGCCACGTCGACGGGGTGCTGCTGGTCTCGCCGCACTCCGGCGATCCGCTGCTGGACCGGCTGGTGCAGGCGGAGATCCCGATCGTGGCGTGCGGCCGGGTGCTCGGCTACGAACACGCCATCAGCTCGGTGTCGGCCGACGACCGGGGCGGCGCCCGCTCCGCCGTGGAGCACCTGCTGGCCGCGGGCTGCCGGCGGATCGCCACGATCACCGGCCCGCAGGACACCTCCGGCGGGGTGGACCGGTTGAACGGCTACACCGACGCGCTGGCCGCGCACGGGATCCCGGTCGATCCCAACCGGATCATCCACGGCGACTGGAGCCGGGAGAGCGGGGCGGCGGGCATGCGGGCCCTGCTGGGCCGCTCGGGCGATCTGGACGCCGTCTTCGTCGCCTCGGACGCCATGGCCGGCGGGACCCTGCCGGTGCTGCGCGAGGCCGGCCGCGGCGTGCCGGGCGACGTACGCATCGTCGGCTTCGACGACTCGGGGCTGGCCGCCAGCCTCGACCCGCCGCTGACCACCATCCACCACCCGCTGGAACGGATCAGCGAGGAGATGGTCCGGCTGCTCACCGACGTGATCGCCGGGCGCACGCCGCTGTCCATCACCGTCCCGACGACCGTGGTGGTGCGCGCCTCCTCCCCCGCCTGACGGCCGGCCCGGACGCACGACGCGAATCCGGGCCGGTCAGCACCTATCGCGACCGGGCCTCCCGCACTAACCTGAGCGGAATTCACCTTTGGCGAAAGAGTTCCGTGAGAGGAATTGTGGGGCGCGGTCCGTGCGGACCCGCCACTACTCCAAGCGGAAGACGACAGTAGGAGGACTGCACGTGGATTCCCTGCCGCGCTTCCCCGAGCGTTTCCTCTGGGGTGTCTCCACCGCGTCGTACCAGATCGAGGGCGCGGTGCACGAGGGCGGGCGCGGCCCGTCGATCTGGGACACCTTCAGCCACACCCCCGGGCGTACCCACGATGGCGACACCGGCGACGTCGCCTGCGACCACTACCACCGGTGGCCGCAGGACGTGGCGCTGCTCGGCGATCTGGGCGTGGGCGCGTACCGCTTCTCCATCGCCTGGCCACGGGTGCAGCCCGACGGCTCCGGGCCGGTCAACGCCGCGGGCCTGGACTTCTACGACGGCCTGGTCGACGCGCTGCTCGAGCGCGGCATCACCCCGGTGCCCACGCTCTTCCACTGGGATCTGCCGCAGGCCCTGGAGGACGCCGGCGGATGGCTGAGCCGCGACACCAGCTACCGGTTCGCCGAGTACGCCGCCACGGTCGCCGGCCGGCTCGGTGACCGGGTCGCCCACTGGATCACGCTGAACGAGCCGATCGTGCACATGGCCCAGGGTTACGCCTTCGGCACCCACGCCCCGGGCCGGGCGCTGATGTTCGACGCGCTGCCGGTGGCACACCACCAGCTGCTCGGGCACGGCCTCGCGGTGCGGGCCTTGCGCGCCCAGGGCGCGGCCGAGGTGATGATCACCAACAACTGCACCCCGGTGGTCCCGGCCAGCGACTCGCCGGCCGACCAGATGGCCGCCGCGATCTACGACGAGTTCCACAACCGGCTGTTCCTGGATCCCCTGTTCGCGGGCGGATATCCGCCGCACGCCGGGATCCAGCCGGACGCCGCCTTCATCCAGGACGGCGACCTGGAGATCATCGCGACCCCGCTCGACGCCCTGGGCGTCAACTACTACAACCCCACCCGGGTCGCGGCGGCGCCGGAGGGCTCGCCGCTGCCGTTCGAGATGCTGCCGATCGAGGGCGTGCCCACCACCGCGTTCGGCTGGCCGGTGGTGCCCGAGGGCCTGCGCGACCTGCTGGTCGGGCTACGCGA
>Ga0307512_10004834_pt1 | contig 14457 bp, 12 predicted proteins | sample 14_EM_MG_FD_200267 | JGI IMG/M metagenome (GOLD analysis project Ga0307512, IMG submission 200267) | Populus trichocarpa ectomycorrhiza microbial communities from riparian zone in the Pacific Northwest, United States - 14_EM | ecosystem: Host-associated > Plants > Roots > Unclassified | place... | reverse complement strand
TCGCCAGCAAGGTGCTCGACTGGGACGGCGCCAACATCGACTTCGTGGACGCCGGGCTCACCTGGTTCGGCATGGGCTACAAGCGGCACGCCGGCGAGCCGGACAACGGCACGCACGACGAGGCCAAGGACGTCCTCTTCGCGACCGGGTCGGCCATGTTCGTCCGCACCGAGGTCTTCAAGAAGCTCGGCGGGTTCGACGAGCGGTTCTTCATGTTCTACGAGGACGTCGACCTCGGTTGGCGGCTGAACCTGCGTGGCTGGCGGGTGCGGTACGAGCCGCGCTCGCTCACCTTCCACCGCCACCACGCCTCGATGTCCAAAGTGGACTCGGCAGACAACGCCCGTGAGCTGTTCCTGTTGGAGCGCAACGCGTTGGCCGCCCTGTACAAGAACGTCTCCGATGCCACCCTCGCGAAGGCGCTACCCGCGGCGCTCGCGCTGGCCGTGCGCAGGGCCACCGCGCGCGGCGACGTCGACCCGACACAGCTCGAGATCGGCAAGCCCGATGTCGGGGACACCGTGGAGATTCCACGCACGACCCTCGCCGGCATCCTCGCCATCGACCAGTTCGTCGAGCTGCTGCCGAAGCTCGCGGCGTCCCGACAGACCGAACAGGCCGCGCGCGTCAAGTCCGACGCTGACCTGATTCCCTTGATGCGCAAGGCGATGGAGCCCGCCTACCCGCTGCCCCGCTACCTCGCCGCGCACGACGTGCTGGTCGACGTGTTCGGTCTCGAGGAGGCGTTCGGCGCGCGGCGGAAGATCCTCGTACTGACCGGTGACGCGCTGACCGAGCGGATGGCCGGGCCGGCGATCCGCGCGTGGAACATGGCTGACGTGCTCGCCGCCGAGCACGAGGTCCGGCTCGTCACCGTGAACCCGCTGTGCGCGCCGCCCGAGGCGCCGTTCCAGGTGTCCCAGGCACGGCAGCGCGAGCTGCACCCGCATGTCCAGTGGGCGGATGTCGTTGTCCTGCAAGGACATGCGCTGGAACTGGTACCAGAGCTGCAGAAGGCGTCCTCCACCAAGATCGTGGTCTGCGACATGTACGACCCGATGCACCTGGAGCTCCTGGAGCAGGGCAAGGACGACACCGACGAGCAACGCGAGCTGGACCTGATCGGCGTCACCAAGGTGCTGAACACCCAGCTCGAGCGCGGCGACTTCTTCCTGTGCGCGTCCGAGCGACAGCGGCACTTCTGGCTCGGCCACCTCACCGCACTCGGCCGGCTCACGCCTTCCTTGTACGACAACGATCCCACGGTCCGGTCACTGCTCGCGGTCGCGCCGTTCGGCCTGCCTGGCAAGCCGCCGCAGAAGACCGCGTCGCCGATCCGTGGGCGGCTGGTCTCGGACACCGACAAGGTGATCATCTGGGCCGGTGGCGTGTACAGCTGGTTCGACCCGCTGACGCTGCTGCACGCGATGGATCGCCTGCGCCGCAAGCACGACAACGTCCGGCTGCTGTTCCTCGGCATGAAGCACCCGAACCCCGAGGTGCCGGAGATGGACATCGGCGCGCAGACGCGGGCGCTGTCCGAGCAGCTGGGGCTGACGAACCGGCACGTGTTCTTCAACGAGACGTGGGTACCGTACGCGGAGCGACAGAACTGGCTGCTGGACGCGGACTGCGGTGTCACCACGCACTACGAGCACGTCGAGACGACCTTTGCCTTCCGCACCAGGGTGCTGGACTACCTGTGGACCGGGCTGCCGATCGTGACCACGGACGGCGACTCGTTCGCCGACCTCGTGCGCACCGAGGGCCTCGGTGAGGTGGTGCCGCCGGAGAACCCGGACAGGCTGGCCACCGCCCTCGAGAACGTGTTGTACGACGAGGCGTACGTGGCATCCACCCGCGAACGGATCGCGGTCGTGCGCGAGCGGTTCACCTGGGAGACCGCGCTCGCGCCGCTGGTGTCGTTCTGCCGCAACCCGTCCCCGGCCGCGGACCGGCTGCCGGGCACGGCGCCACTGGTCCGCAATCCGCCACTCGGCGTCTCTGGCACGATCCGGCGGGACCTCGACCTCGTCAAGTCCTATATGGACAGTGGCGGTCCCGCCGAGCTGACGAAGAGAGCGGCCGGCCGGGTACGCAGACTCGCCGCGGAACGGTGGCAGGCACGGAAAGGCCACCAGGATGGCTAGTCGAACGCGAGTACTGCTGGACGGCACCCCACTTCTCGGCGCACGCACCGGAATCGGCCGGTACACGGCGGCGCTTGCCGAAGAGCTGGCGTCGATGTCCGAAGTGGACATGCGGGCGGTGGCGTTCACGTTGCGGGGCTGGCGAAAACTGCGCAAGGTGTTGCCACACGGCACCCGGTCACGCGGCATGCCGGTGTCCGCGCGGTTGCTGCGCCGGTGTTGGCTGCGGGCGCCGTTCCCGCCGATCGAGTTGTTCGCCGGCTTCACGGATGTCGTGCACGGCACCAACTTCGTGCTCCCGCCGGCGTTGCGCGCCGCCGGCGTGCTGACCATCCACGACCTCGCGTTCCTCGACTCGCCCGGCGACCTGCCGCCCTCGGACGAGCAACTGCCCGCGCTGGTGGCCCGCTCGGCGGAACGCGCGGACGTGGTGTGCACCCCGACACAGGCCGTGGCGGACGTCGTGGTGGATCGCCTGGGACTGTCGGCGGAGAAGATCATGGTGACGCCGCTGGGCATCGACCTGGCGTGGTTCACGGCCCGGCCGCCGAGCGAGACGTTGCGCCGGCGGATCGGGCTGCCCAAGGAGTACCTGCTGTTCGTCGGCGCCGCCGGCCCGCGCAAGGCGTTGGACTGGCTGCTGAAGGCGCACGACGCCACCCCGGACCTGCCGCCGCTGGTGCTCGCGGGTCCCGGTCACGGGCAGGGCGACGAGCGGGTGCGGTCGATCGGCTACCTGTCCGATGTGGACCTGCGGAGCGTGGTGGCCGGGGCGTCCGCGCTGGTGCTGCCGTCGCGCGACGAGGGTTTCGGACTGCCGGTGCTCGAGGCGCTGGCGTGTGACGTGCCGGTGGTCTGTTCGGACCTGCCGGCGCTGCGCGAGGTGGCCGGCGGCCACGCGACGCTGGTGCCGTTCGGCGACGTGGAGGCGATGGGCACGGCGCTGACGGACGCTCTGGAAGCCACCATCGACGCCCCGGCGCTGGCCGCCCGCCGCACCTACGCGGCGGGCTTCACCTGGCGGCGCACGGCGGAGCTGACCGTTTCGGCGTACCGGCAGGCGATGGCGCGGTAGTCTCCGGGCGTGGTGGACACGAACGAGGCGAAACGCGTCCAGTCGACGAACCACGAGCGGCAGGCGCTGGCGTCGAGCCAGGGATGGGGTTTCTCGGCCGACGCACCGGAGTTGCTCGAGCGGTGGCCGCTGAAGCCGTTCACGGAGATCGGCGACAAGCGCATGGCGTTCGGCGTCGTGTCCGGTGCGGTCGGCGGCGTGTCGTTCACGGCGTTCGACTACCACCGCCGCCCGAAGGTGACGCACTGGCAGTCCCGCGGCCGCACCACGATGTCGATCGACACGATCCTCATCGACACGGTGTGGGTGCTCACGCTGCCCGCGACGCTGCCGAAGTTCCAGATCTTCGACTTCGCCGAGCCGAACTTCGACAGGGACGGCACGGTCCCGCCACAGACCGCGGACGCCAAGCTGAACCGGTCGTACCTGCTGGTGGACACGGACCCCGGCGTGGCGAACCAGTTCCTGACGCCCACGGTCACGGCGATCATGAAGCAGTACAAGCTGCACAACTGGGCCACCTGGGGCGACCAGCTGCTGTGCGTGAAGCACCCGATCTTCGGCCGCGTGAAGCCGGACGAGCTGTCGTCGAGGGTGGGTGAGCTGGGCCAGCTGATCGGCACGCTGCCACCGCACCTGTGGGGCACGGGCAACGCGCCGCAACAGCCGGCAGCGCAGCCCGCGCCCGCACCACAACAGCCGTACCCCGCGCAGCAGTACCCGGCACAACAGCCCTATCCCCCGCAGCAGCCATACCCCGCGCAGCAGCCGTATCCGGTCCAGCAGCCGTACCCGCCGCAGCCGCAGTATCAGCAGCCTTACCCAGCCCAGGGCTACCCGCCGCAGCAGCCGTACTACCCGCCGCAGCCCTATCCCCAGCAGCCGTACTACCCGCCGCAGCCTGGCTACCCGCCCCCGGGCTACCGCTGACACACCGAGCGGGAATTGTCGGTGGTGGCCGCTACCGTCCGCGGCATGAACCGAACCGACCGGTTGTACGGGATCGTCGAGGAGCTACGCGCCGCCGCGCCGCTGCGCCGTAGTGCGCGGCAGCTCGCCGAGTGTTACGAGGTGAGCGTGCGCACCATCGAGCGGGACATCAGCGCCCTGCAGCAGGTCGGCGTGCCGATCTACGCGGACACCGGCCGGCGGGGCGGCTACGCCATCGACCCGACGATGACCCTGCCGCCGCTCAACTTCACGCCCGCGGAAGCAGTGGCCGTCTCGTTGGCGTTGCGGCGGGCGGCCGGGTCGCCGTTCGCGCGGGCGGCGGGCAGTGCGTTGCGGAAGATCATGACGGCCATGCCGGCCAGTGAGGCGGCCGCCGCGCGGGAGCTGGCCGGGCGGGTGGGGTTTCTGACCTCCGCGGTGCCCGAGGCCACGCCGGTGATCATCGAGGACGCGCTCGCCGCCCGGCACGTGTTGCGGCTGCGGTATGTCGACAAGCACGGCTCGGCGACCGAACGGGACGTCGAGCCCGTCATGTTCCTGGCCGGGACCGAGGCCTGGTACCTCGTCGCCTGGTGTCGGCTGCGGGACGAGTTACGGGCGTTCCGGCTCGACCGGATCGCCGAAGCTCGCGACACCGGGGAGCCGGTGCCCGCGCGGGCGCCGGAGCAACACCGGCTGCCGAAGCATGTGACACAGGTCGCCGTGCTTGCCTGACAAACACCGACAGGGGGTTGTCGCCAACGTCGTCGATCCTGGGTTTCCCACACGATGAGGAGGCATCGCATGACGACGCACGGCACGGTTGCCTGGTTCCAGGTCGACACCGACGATCCCGATGGCGCGCAAGAGTTCTACGGCGAGCTGTTCAACTGGACGTTCGAGTCGGACGCGGCCGTCGGCAACCCCTACCGCCAGGCCACGGCGGCCGGCGCGGACCACCCGCAGGGCGCCATCGCCGACACCAAGGGAGAGTCGCCGAACTGGGCGATCTTCTTCGTGATCGTGTCGGACGTGGCCGCGGCCGTCGCGCAGGCGGAGAAGCTCGGCGGGAAGGTGATCCTGCCGCCGAGGACGACCCCGGACGGCCTGACGTTCGCCAAGCTGGCGGACCCGTCCGGCAACGTCTTCGGGGTCTACACCGAACCCGCGCGATGAGACCAAGGGGTGGCGCACCACGGAGTGCGCCACCCCAGGCCGTCAGAGGGTGACCAGCGACAGGCCGTACGCGCCGAGGACCTCGTTCACCGGCTGGAACCAGGTCTCGCCGCCGGACGAGCAGTTGCCCCACCCGCCGGAGGTCATGCCCTGCGCCTGCTCGCCGGAGATGTACGAGCCGCCGGAGTCACCCGGCTCGGCGCACACATTGGTGTGGGTCATCTGGTAGACCGCGCCCTGCGAGTAGTTCACCGTCTCGTTCATGCCGAGCACGGTGCCGCAGTGCCAGTGCGTGGTCGAGCCAGACCGGCAGATCGACGACCCGACCGGCGCCACGGCGGAGCCACGGACCGGCCGGTCCGGCACGGTGCCCCAGCCGAGCACGACTCCCACGGTCCACCAGCCGCCGCCGATCCGGATGAACGAGTAGTCGTTGCCGGGGAACGACGACGCGGCGAAGTTGCCCATCCACGAGCCGTCCCAGCCGTTCACCGAGGCGCCGGCGCCACCGCAGTGCCCGGCGCTCACGAACCCGCCCTGCACCGAGAAGCCGATCGAGCAGCGAACGCTGTTGTTGATGATGTACGGGTCGCCACCGACCGTGCCGGCCGCGAACGTCGTCGGCAGCGAGTCGGTCTCCTTGACCGTCACCGGCCCGAGCTTCCGTGCCGCGGCAAGGAAATCGGCCACGTCACCGCCACGGCGGACGGTCACGACCACGCTGCCCGTGCGTGGCTCGACACGCCAGCTCGCGACGTCACGCGGCGCCTTCACCGCGTCGAGCTTCGCCTTCATCGCGTCGAGCTCGGCCAGCGGCCGCGGGACGGACACGACGTCGGCGCCGGTCGCCCGCACTGCCTTCGCGCTTTCGAGACTGGACAGTCCGACAACCAGCTTGCCGCTCGCCGGGTCGAACCAGGAGCCGCCGTAGGCAGCGCCGGCCGCGGTGCGGGCCGACTCGTCGGTGGCCATGGCCACCGACTCCTGACGCAGCCGGGCGAGCGCCTGTGTCTCGGTGAGACCGAAGTCCCGCTGCATGGCCGCGACCAGGGGATCCTTCGAAACAGGCGCGGCGGCGGGCTCACCGGCTGCCGGCGTGCCTCCCGCGACGACCAGGCTCACGAGCGCACACGCGCCCACGAGCATCCGTGCTCTCTTCATGATTGCTCTCGTTTCTCAGCAGGGTTTGAGAGGATGAGAGCGCTCTCACGATCTACCGTGAAGTATCCGGCAGGGTCCAGTCAAGGTCTAGACCAAATTTGTGCGCAAACCGCTCAGGACGCGCGGAAGTGATCGCCGTGCTCCGCGAACGCCGCGGCCAGCGCCTCGCGCCACGGCCGCATCGGCGGCAGCCCGGCCTCCCGCCACGCGCGGTTCGACAGCACCGAGTACGCGGGTCGCGGCGCGGGCCGGGGGAAGTCCTCGGTCGTGCACGGCAGGACCCGCGCCGGGTCCAGGCCAAGCTCCTCGAAAACCGCCTGCGCGAACCCGAACCACGTGGTCTCGCCACCACCCGCGGCGTGCAGCAGGCGCGCGGCGGGCGGCGAGTCCGACGCGACCCGCGACGCCAGCTCCAGCAGCCCGGACGCCAGGTCACCGGTCCACGTCGGGCAGCCCCGCTGATCGTCCACAACGGACACCGTGTCGCGGGCAGCCGCCAGGCGGGCCATGGTCTTCACGAAGTTGTTGCCGTGGGCGCCGTACACCCACGCCGTGCGCACCACCCACGCCGAGGCGCCCGACCCGAGCACGGCTTCCTCGCCGACTGCTTTCGTTGCGCCGTACGCAGTCCGGGGACGCACGGGATCGTCTGTCTCATAAGGACGGTCGGCGTCGCCGGCGAAGACGTAGTCGGTCGACACGTGGATCAGCGGCACGTTCGACGAAGAGCACGCAGCGGCCAGCACGCGCGGACCGTCGGCGTTGACCGCGAACGCCCGCGTGGCATCGGTTTCCGCCGCGTCGACCGCGTTGTAGGCGGCGGCGTTCACGACGACCGGCGACAGGCCTTCCTCGGCCGCCGACTCGGCAAGTCCCTTCACGGCCTCGATCACCGCGCCAGCGTTGGTCAGGTCGAGTTCGGTAGAGCCGGGGGCACGCACGACAGAAGCTCGCGCGGCCAGCTCGCGGCCGAGCTGGCCGTGCCCTCCAGGCACCAGAAGTGACAGCATCACCGCAGCTTCGCGCGGTCCTTGAGCGGCTCCCACCACGCGCGGTTCGACCGGAACCACTCGATCGTGCCGGCCAGGCCCTCGTCGAACGACACCAGCGGCCGGTACCCCAGCTCGTTCCCGATCTTCGTGATGTCCACCGAGTAGCGGCGGTCGTGAGCCTTGCGGTCCTCGACCCGCTGGACCATCTCCTCGCCGACACCGAAGGCCGCGAGCAGGCGGTTCGTCAGCTCGAGGTTGGTCAGCTCGGTGCCGCCGCCGATGTTGTAGATCTCGCCGGCCCGGCCGGACTCCACGACCAGCTGGATGCCGTGGCAGTGGTCGTCGACGTGCAGCCAGTCACGGACGTTCATGCCGTCGCCGTACAGCGGGACTTTCCTGCCGTCCATCAGGTTGGTGACGAACAGCGGTATGACCTTTTCCGGGAACTGATACGGCCCGTAGTTGTTCGAGCACCGCGTGACACATACGGGCAATCCGTGCGTCCGGTAGAACGACCTTGCGAGCAGATCCGACGACGCCTTGGACGCCGAGTACGGCGAGTTCGGCTCCAGCGGGTGAGTTTCGGGCCATGAGCCGGACTCGATCGACCCGTACACCTCGTCGGTGGACACGTGCACGAACTTCGCGACGCCGGCGTCCACGGCCCCCTGCAACAGGGTCTGCGTGCCGACGACGTTGGTCATCACGAAGTCGGCCGCGCCGAGGATCGAACGGTCCACATGCGACTCGGCGGCGAAGTGCACGACCAGGTCGACACCGACCATGACCTGCGAAACCACGGTCGGGTCGCAGATGTCGCCACGCACGAACCGCAGCCGGGGATCGTCCTTGACCGGGGCGAGGTTGGCCTCGTTGCCGGCGTAGGTCAGCTTGTCGAGCACCACGATCTCGGCTTCAGCGAGTGACGCATACGCTCCACCGAGTGCGGTGCGCACGTAATGCGATCCTATGAATCCGGCACCGCCAGTGACCAGCACGCGCATATAGCTCCCATTCCTCACGGGGAGATGAACCCCGGACGACCACTATGGCGTCTTAACAGGTAACAACACCCCGGCCCCCGTAGTCACGCGTCGGTATCCTACTGGGCAGGGATCGCCGGGGGTGGGGAGGAGCGTGCGTGAACGGGCGTACGCAAGGCTGGCGTAAAGCCGGTAAGGCGACGAGCAGATCGCTCGTCGCCCTGGTCTCGGTCGGCGTGCTCAGCTCCATGGGTTACGGCTGGTGGGTGTTCGGTGACGCGGACACGAAGACCGTCACCACCGACGTGATCTCGCAGGAGGTCAAGGACCAGCGCATTCCGCTCGACGGCGCCGTGGACATGCTGTTGACGGGCATGGACAGCCGCACCGACGCGTACGGCAACCCCTTGCCCAAAGAAGTGCTCGCCATGCTGAACGCCGGCAAGAGCGACGGCGAGCGCAACACCGACACGATGATTCTCGTCCACATCCCGGTCGACGGCACCCGCGCGATCGCGATCTCGTTCCCGCGCGACTCGTGGGTGCAGCTCGCGGGCGGCTTCGGCAAGCACCGGATCAACTCCGCGTTCGCCTACGCCTACAACAACGCCCGCGAGGAGCTCGCGAACACCGCGCCGGACGAGAAGACGCTGGACGACCAGGCCAAGGTCGCTGGCCGGAAGAACCTGATCGAGACCGTCCAGAACCTGATCGGCAACTCGGTCACCATCGACCGCTACGCCGAGGTGAACCTGCTCAGCTTCTACGACGTCACCAACGCCATCGGCGGCGTCGAGGTGTGCCTGAACCAGGCGACGAGCGACCCGCTGTCCGGCGCGAACTTCCAGGCAGGCCCGCAGACGGTGATCGGCGCGCAGGCGCTCTCCTTCGTGCGGCAGCGGCACAACCTGCCCAACGGCGACCTGGACCGGATCGTGCGGCAGCAGGCGTTCCTGGGCGCGCTCGCCAACAAGGTGCTGTCCGCGGACATGCTGACCAGCCCGAACAAGGTGCGGGACCTGATCGCCGCGGTGCAGCGGTCGGTGGTGCTGTCCGACGGGTGGCAGCTGTCCACGTTCGCGGCGCAGATGTCGGGCCTCACCGCGGGCGGCATCGACTTCTACACGATCCCCACGCTCGGTGACATGAAGGTCGGCGGCGCGGACGTGCTGAAGGTCGACCCGGCGCAGGTCGCGGCGTTCGTCTCGTCGCTCACGACCGAGGACACGCCGGCCTCGTCGAAGTCCAGCGCGCCCACCACGACCACCACCAACCAGGCACGACCGGCACTCGGCACGATCACGGTGAACGTGCGGAACGGCTCCACCACCCAGGGCCTGGCCAGGACGGTGCTGAAGACGTTGACGGACAAGGGCTACCAGGGCGGCAACGTCGGCGACGCGGAGGCGGTGACGTCGTCGTCGGTGATCCAGTACGCGCCGGGTGAGCGGAGCGTCGCCGAGTACACGGGCAATGAGCTGGGCGGGCAGTTCACCTACGAGGAGGACGGCGCCCTCTCGGCGAACCACCTCACGGTCGTGGTCGGCACCAACTACGGGCAGGGCGGCACGGGGACGCAGGTCAGCGGCACCAGCGCGCCCACGACGCCGGTGACCAAGCCGACTCCGCAGATCAACGCCGACGGGTTGAACTGTGTGAACTAACGGACATCCTCCATGCGGGTTGATCAGGGCTGATCGCGCCGGATTCGTCGGTGCCGGCGGTTAGCCTGGTGCCAGGCCGGCATGGGGAGGTGACTGGTGGCCGACGAGCACGACGACGCTGCGGACGACCCGGAGGACGCGGACGGGCCGACGACGTACGAGACAGCGGTGGGCGAGGTGGCGCCGGTCCCGGCCGAGGAACCTGCGCCGAGGCGGCGCCGAGGGTCGAAGCTGCTGGTCGCCGGCCGGGTGGTCATGGGGCTGGTGTCCGCGGTCGCGCTCGCGGCCATGGCGCTCGTCTATGTGCGGGTCGACGAGCTCGAACAGAGCAAGAACACCACCACGGCGGTCCAGGACGCGCAGGAGAGCGTGCCCAACGTGCCGGCCCAGGCCCAGCAGAAGGACGAGGACGACGGCGCCAACGACATCCTGATCGTCGGCAACGACACGCGCACGGACATGCAGGGCAGGCCGCTGTCGGCGAAGGTGCTGCGTGAGCTGCGGACCGAGTCGACCGAGACGCTGAACACCGACACGCTGATCCTGTTACGCATCCCGCGCGACGGCGGCAAGAGCTCGGCGATCTCGATCCCCCGGGACACGTCGGTGTTCGTGCCGAACCTCGGGCGGGAGGAGAAGATCAACGGCGCGTACGGCATCACCAAGGCCAACGTGACACAGCAGCTGGTCAGCGCCGGCGAGAAGGACCGCGCGAAGATCAACCGCGAGTCCGACGACGCGGGCCGGACGTCGTTGATCCAGGCCATCCAGGGGCTGACCGGCGTGCGGGTGGACCACTACACCGAGGTGAGCCTGTACGGGTTCTACCTGCTGACACAGGTCATCGACGGCGTCGACGTGTGCCTGAACCACTCGACGAGCGACCCGGACTCCGGCGCGTCGTTCCGGCGAGGCCCGCAAACCGTGCGCGGCGGCGACGCGGTGGCCTTCGTGCGACAGCGAAAGAACCTGCCACGCGGCGACCTCGATCGAATCGTGCGCCAGCAGGTGTTCCTGTCCTCGGCGATGCAGAAGGTGCTGTCGGGCGACCTGCTGACCAACAGCGCGAAGCTGAACGCGTTGCAGGACGCGGTGTCCAAGTCGGTCATCATGGACGCCGGGCTGCACTTCCTCGACCTGGTGGGCCTGGCCCAGACCATGACGTCGGGCAACGTCCAGTTCGTGACGATCCCGGTCAAGGCCGTCGGCGCCCGCAACGACCGTCAGCAGAGCATCATCGTGGTGGACGTGCCGGAGGTGCACGCGTTCGTCGAAAGCCTGCTGACGACGACACCGCAACCGGTCGGCATGGGCCCGGTCGACCAGGGCCTGACCGCCCCGGCGGCGGCCGTCGCCCAGCCCGCGGTGCCGTGCGTGGACTAGCGTGCGTGGAGTGAGCCTGACGGAGAAACTGCTACGCGGCGCCCCGGCGCAACCACTGATCACCCACTACGACGACGCGGCCGGCACCCGCGTGGAGCTGTCGGTGGCGACCATGCGCAACTGGGCGGCGAAGACGGCGAACTGGCTGGTCGACGAGCTGGACGTGACACCGGGCGATCGCGTCGCGGTGCTGCTGCCCGCGCACTGGCAGACCGCGGCCGTGTTGTTGGGCGCGTGGTGGTGCGGTGCCGAGGTGGTGACGTCCGGCCCGTCGGTGGTCGCGTTCGTCCCGCCGGGCGGCACTGCCGACGAGGCCACGGTCACCGCGGTGGCGTCCCTGGACCCCATGGGCCGCGACCTCCGCGGCGATGTGCCCGCAGGTTCCGTCGACTACATCGGCGACGCCCGCCTCTTCGGCGACGACTACCTGGAGCTGACCCCGGTTCCCGGTGACACAATGTGCTTCCAGGGCTCCACAGTGGACGAAGTGCTGGCGGCCGCTGACAAACGCGCGGAGGAACTGGGTCTGACGTCGAAATCCCGCGTACTGTCCACACTGGACTGGCCGGCGGGCGTTCTCGACGGTTTCGTGACGGTGCTCGCCGCTGGCGCGAGCCTGGTACAGGTAACGAACCCGGCAAAGCTGGACCGCCACAAGGAAACCGAACGCACCACGGACGTGCTCAGCTGACGGCGGCCAGCACGAGATCGATCGCGTTCTGGAGCGTCTCGTCCCGGATGGCCGCGGGTTCCGCACGCACGGCCATCGCCGTGGCAAGCGCCTCGACGCACGGATCCCATGCGGCCGGCGGCTGCTCCCACCGCCGATCGTCAGCCGGTGCACCGAAAACGAAGCCGAGCAGAGCAAGACCTGCACGGGTAACGTAGTCGATCTGGCTCGGCTGACCGGTTTCGACGATGACGCGTAGGCGCAGTTCCTCGATCGGGTCCGCCGAGCCCGCGACGCCGCGAACCGCGTGCCGCAGCCCGACCAGATGCTCGACGCTCTCGTTTTCCGCTGCCCGCAACGCGTTCTCGATGTGCGCGAGCATGTCCTCGGTCACCATCGTCATCATGAGTTCCGAGACATGCAGGACCTCGGAGCTGCGCCGCTGGATCTCCACACACCGCCGCGCGGCGCGCAGCAGATCGCGCGCCAGCCCGCCGGACCACGCGTGACAGCACAGAACGAGCACAGCGGGAAAGTTCGCCGCCCGACTGCTCAGGATTCGGCGCGACTCGTCAAGAGTCAACGGACGCATGCGAATCACCGTGTCGAACGCCGAGTCGAAGGCGTCCCGCGCCGCCATCCCCCGTTCCTCGAACCGAACGAGCGCGTCGACGGACACCGACACGACGAAGTGGACACCGGGCAGGTGCAGCAGGTCCTTGATCCCGTTGATGGCATTGACAAGGTCGTCGATGTCGTCGAGCTTGTCCAACTCGTCGATGAAGATGACGAACCGGTTCCCGGTGTGATCCTGCGAGAACTGGGTGAGCATCTCCTGAAAACTGGCGACCAGCTCGGGTTGCGAGAGTTCCCGCCGCTTGCGGGTCACACTGTCCTCGCCGCCAACGGTGAACAACCCGCCGAGCAGGTTGGACGAGCCCGTCTCCTCTGCCCTTCTTCCCTGCTCCACACGAGATCGTCAAGCGCCTCGGCAGCCAGCCGCACCGACCGGGGCGCGTCGAACAGTGCTGAGCGGACATCCGACGAACGCGACAGGGAACGGCCCAAGGAGACCACCGTCGCGCTGATGACCGCCACGAGCACAGCCGCCCCGGCGAACCCGACGGTCGTCCGCCAGTCCCATGTCCAGTCGTAGTTGTCCAGGCCCCACAGGAAGGTCACGCCGGCGAGCACGCAGAGGACCGCCAGCGTGAACACGTCACGCACCATCCGTTGGCGCATGAACCGCCTGCGGTGCGCGGCATGCGCACTCTCGACCGGATGCCCCGACTTCGTGACGATCGTCCTCGCCACCTCGGCGAACAGCCTGCGGGTGAAGTCGAGCGGTTCGTACTTCACCGGCGCGGTGATGTGCACGTGATGGCTGGCGAGCCCGTCGGCGTTGCGGACCGCCTCCATCAAGGTCGTCTTGCCCGACCCGCGTGAGCCCGCGATCCCGATCGCCGAAGTCTCGTGGCTCTGAATGAAGTCGATGACCTCCTGGTGCGTGCGTGAGGAGGTGATCTTCGCGTTCGACAGCTCCACCAGCGTGGGCGCGAGCATCGGGAACGTGATCACACCGGACTCCCGGAAGAGGTCAGTCACCTGCCGGCGAACCGCCTCGCGAACCAGCCGTGCCCGCTCCTGGTTATAGGTGCTCTCGGCCACCTCCAGAAGCTCTTCGACCAGCCGCACATCTCCGCGATGAGCCGAGATCGACGAGGTCAGGAAAAAAGCGAAGAAAAGACCACCTGTGCCGACCACCACAACGAACCACATGCCGAGGGTTCTGTCGTCAAAAGGGGATACGCCCCCACCGCTCACGATGACCAGAACCGCGCCGACGATGGTGACCAACAAAAGGCCCAGCGGACGAGTGACTCGCCGCAAGTTCCAGTAGGTCCACCCAGCCGGCCGCAGCCTGCTTCGGTCCATCTTTTCCGCCGGCCCGCTCAGTTCGTCCCGCAGCCGACCGATCTCGCCCTCGAAGCGTTCCCTGAGGTCGGCTTCCTGATGGCGGTAGCTCTCGAACTCCTCGTCGGCTATCGCCGCGTCGAACTCCTCGTACAGCTCCTCGCGTGTGGGCCTCGAAGAAGCAGGATCCTCGGGCATGCGGGTACGCCTCCGGTAAGGTCGCCGTCTGCCGAAGGGTCGCGTGGTGACCGTTCTGCGTTACTAGCCCTTCAGCAGCGCCCTTGCCATGACCATCCGCTGGATCTGGTTGGTGCCCTCATAGATCTGGGTGATCTTGGCGTCGCGCATCATGCGTTCGA
>Ga0307512_10004833_pt1 | contig 14457 bp, 12 predicted proteins | sample 14_EM_MG_FD_200267 | JGI IMG/M metagenome (GOLD analysis project Ga0307512, IMG submission 200267) | Populus trichocarpa ectomycorrhiza microbial communities from riparian zone in the Pacific Northwest, United States - 14_EM | ecosystem: Host-associated > Plants > Roots > Unclassified | place... | reverse complement strand
GTCCGTACCGACGAGGGTGTCGGGGTAGGCCTGGCCGTTGCGCACCATGACGGTACGGGCCAGGTGCTCGATGTTCACCTGGTGGACGATGCCGGTGCCCGGCGGGACGACCTTGAACTCGTCGAAGGCGGTCTGGCCCCAGCGCAGGAACTGGTAGCGCTCGCGGTTGCGGCCGTACTCCAGCTCGACGTTCTGCGCGAACGCCTCGTTGGTGCCGAACTTGTCGGCGATGACGGAGTGGTCGATGACCAGCTCGGCGGGGGCCAGCGGGTTGATCTTCGCCGCGTCGCCGCCCAGCTCCTTCACGGCCTCACGCATGGTCGCGAGGTCCACGACACAGGGCACACCGGTGAAGTCCTGCATGATCACGCGGGCCGGCGTGAACTGGATCTCCTGGCTGGGCTGGGCCTGCGAGTCCCAGGTGCCAAGAGCACGGATGTGGTCGGCGGTGATGTTCGCGCCGTCCTCGGTACGGAGCAGGTTCTCCAGCAGGACCTTGAGGCTGTACGGAAGGCGGGCCGAGCCTTCCACCTTGTCCAGCCGGAAGATCTCGTACGACTCGTCGCCCACGCTGAGCGTGCTACGGGCGTCGAAGCTGTTCGCCGACACGACAGTCTCCTTCATTCATGTGCGCGTACCACCGCATCCTGCCGCCACGCCCTCTTGGCCGATCCGCTAAGGTAAGGCTAAGTTAGGTAACCCTTACCGGTCCGGGCGACTGCGGCACGCCTCGGCAGATATCTCGATGTCGAGATAACTCTAGTACATGACCGCTGGACGGTCATGCCCGGAGGGTGCTGTCCTGTCTTCGTCGAGGGGGCGTGTACGGCGCCAAGCAAGATCGAAATGTAGGCGGCGATCCGGCCCGGGCGATGCCGAGATCCGGCCGGAAGAAGCCCTGGCTCACCGCCGTACGTACCCGTGGGCCGGGACGGGATGTACCCGTGGGCCGGGACGGGGTGGGGCAGGACCGCCGTGCATCACCCCCGTAACAAAATGATCCGCTTCCTTGTGCGGGCCGCTTCCACGCCCGTGAAGTGGGCTGATGCACTTTCCGACAGCAGGCGGTCCGTTCTTCCGCCACCTGCGCGTGTGGCACGCCGTGCCGGCCTCCCTCGTAGTGGCGGCGGTGGTGGCGTTCCTGGTCCTTCTCCCGTCCGACGGCGCGCGCTCGGTGCCCAACAGCCCCTGCCGACCGACCGATTCCGCGCGCGAGGACACGCCCGCGACCCCCGACCTCGACGGGGACGGCTCCGTCGATCTGGTGCACGAGATCTCCACCCGTTCGTTGAAGGTGGACGTGATCGTCGTACCCGGCTCCGAGCACGGTCCGGACCACGACCGCACGACCGTCCTCACCCAGGACGACCTCGGCGTGCCGGACGACATCCAGACGGGCGACGACCCGTGGCAGCCCACGGTCGCCGACCTGGATGAGGACGGCCACGCCGACCTCATCGTCAGCGGTGCCGCCCAGGTCCTGTGGGGAGGCCCCAAGGGCCCGCAGGCCGGCGGACCGCACGGACGCGTCCCACTGCCGGGCAGCGGATACGGCACCGCGCCGATCGCCGGCGACTTCGACGGGGACGGCCACACCGACCTCGCGGTCTTCAGGTTCTCGAACGAGGATCAGGAACTGGTCGTCCTCAAGGGACCGTTCAAGCGCTCCGGCGCTCCCGCCCGGACTGTGGAGATCCCCAGCCCGGTCCACGAGGGCGCGTCACCCGTGCTGGTCGCCGGGGACGCGAACGACGACCGCGCCACCGATCTCGCGCTCTACGACTCGCCATGGGATCCGCCCCTGCTGTTCACCGGCGGCGCCCGTACCGCCGGTGGCCTGAGCAAGGAGCCCGAGCGGCTGCCGGAGGGCGAGAACGTCGTCTTCGGCGACTTCGACGGCGACGGGCGGCAGGACGTTGCCATCGGCCGGAGCTTCGTCGACAGCTACGACGAGGTCGACACACCCCACCGGCGCGGCCAGGTCAGCGTCCGCTACGGGAAGGCGCCGGGGAAGTGGGTCACCATGGATGGCGGCGACTTCAAGGAGGGCTTCGGCACCAGGCTCGCCGCCGGAGACTTCAACGGCGATGGCTGCGACGACCTGGCCGTACAGCTCACCAAGAAGAAGGAGACGGGGGACGCGCGGATCGAGGTGCTGCGGGGTGGCTCCGAGCACGGGCTCGGGTCGAAGCCCTGGCGCGCCACCAAGCGCTCCGCGCCGAGTGACGACGGCCCCGCGAACGGCACGCTCTTCGCCGTCCACGACTGGGACGGCGACGGCCGCGCAGAACTGACCCTTCTCGGCGGGGACAGATGGTGGATCACCGACGGCACGAACCGCGACGAGGCATCCTTCCCGGTCGCCCCCGGCAAGGACCAGGATTCGTAGGCACCCCGCACCGGGAGGGAGACCAGACCCAGTACGCGCTGCCGCCGGCCCCTGTCCCACCGCGGGCGGCGGGCCTCGGGCCGGTACTGGACTGGGCGCCGGCCCGGATCCACCGTCCGCTGACGATCGGCGAGCCGGCGTCGCGGGCGGGGATGAGCACGCGGACGTTCGGCCGCCGCTTCGCGGCGGAGGTGGGCGTCACCCCGCTGAAGTGGCTCAACCAGCAGCGGCCGGCGCGGGCGCGGGAGTTGCTGGAGACGACCGATCTGGGGGTGGACACGGTGGCGGAGCGGAGCGGGATGGGCAGCGCGGACAGCTTGCGCCAGCACTTTCACCGGGCGCCGGCGACGACCCCGGCGGCGTACCGACGCACCTTCCGGGCCGGCACCCCTCAGAGGCTGTCGAGTCAGAAACCGTCGAGCGGCTGATCGCTGATTCCACACCACCGGGCGGCCCCGGACCCGAACCGGGCCCGGAAGCAGGCGCGTTCGGCGTATCGACCGGCATCCGGGGTACCCGGCGACGGACGACAAGGAGGCACGCATGCCCCTCACATTCCGCAAGAGCTTCCGGATCCTGCCCGGAGTACGGCTGAACATCAACCGCCGCTCGTGGTCCATCACCAGCGGCGGCAAGAACGGGCCGCGCCGCACCCACAGCAGCACGGGCCGCCGGACCACCTCGATGGACCTGCCGGGCCCCTTCGGCTGGCGACGCACCACGACCAAGCGCCCCAAGCGCGGCTGAGGGACCGTCACCCACTCGGACCCCCCGAGATGCCACATCTCATATGTGAGATAGCCTGTCGCCATGGCAGACGACTACCTCGTACGCATCGGCAAGCTCATCCGTGACGCCCGTCAGCACCGGGGCTGGACACAGACGCAGCTGGCCGAGGCGCTCGGCACCAGTCAGAGTGCGGTGAACCGCATCGAACGCGGCAACCAAAACATCAGCCTTGAGATGATCGCCCGAATCGGTGAAGCGCTGGACAGCGAGATCGTCTCGCTCGGCTACGCGGGTCCGATGCATCTGCGGGTGGTCGGCGGCCGTCGGCTCTCCGGCTCGATCGACGTGAAGACCAGCAAGAACGCGTGCGTGGCGCTGCTCTGCGCGACCCTCCTCAACCGGGGCCGCACAGTGCTGCGCCGCGTCGCGCGCATCGAGGAGGTGTACCGCCTTCTGGAGGTGCTCGGCTCCATCGGCGTACGCACTCGGTGGATCAACGGTGGCGTCGACCTGGAGATCGTGCCGCCGGCCGAGCTGAACATGGGGGCGATGGACGCGGCGGCGGCCCGTCGCACCCGCTCGATCATCATGTTCCTCGGCCCCCTGCTGCACCGGATGGACAGTTTCACGCTGCCGTACGCGGGCGGCTGCGACCTGGGCACGCGGACGATCGAGCCGCACATGATCGCGCTGCGCCGGTTCGGCCTGGACATCGCGGCCACCGAAGGGCTCTACCACGCGCAGGTGGACCGCAAGGTGACCCCGGGCCGCCCCATCGTGCTGACCGAGCGCGGCGACACGGTGACCGAGAACGCGCTGCTCGCGGCCTCGCGCCACGACGGCACGACCGTCATCCGCAACGCCTCGTCCAACTACATGGTCCAGGACCTGTGCTTCTTCCTGGAGGCACTGGGCGTACGCGTCGAGGGCATCGGCACCACCACGCTCACCGTGCACGGCGTGCCGACGATCGACGTGGACGTCGACTACTCCCCCTCCGAGGACCCGGTCGAGGCGATGAGCCTGCTGGCCGCGGCGGTGGTGACGGAGTCGGAACTGACGGTGCGTCGCGTCCCCATCGAGTTCCTGGAGATCGAGCTGGCGGTCCTGGAGGAGATGGGCCTCGACCACGACCGCACGCCGGAGTACTTCGCGGACAACGGCCGTACGCGCCTGGTGGACCTGACCGTCCGGCCCTCCAAGCTGGAGGCGCCGATCGACAAGATCCACCCGATGCCGTTCCCGGGCCTGAACATCGACAACGTCCCGTTCTTCGCGGCCATCGCGGCCTCCGCGCAGGGCAAGACCCTGATCCACGACTGGGTCTACGACAACCGCGCGATCTACCTCACGGACCTGAACCGCCTCGGCGGCCGCCTCCAACTCCTCGACCCGCACCGCGTCCTGGTCGAGGGCCCGACCCGCTGGCGCGCCGCCGAGATGATGTGCCCGCCCGCCCTGCGTCCCGCCGTCGTCGTCCTCCTGGCGATGATGGCGGCCGAGGGCACGTCCGTCCTGCGGAACGTGTACGTCATCAACCGCGGCTACGAGGATCTGGCCGAGCGGCTCAACTCGGTGGGGGCGCAGATCGAGACGTTCCGGGACATCTGATGCGCTAATGCCGCGACTGCGGCCGCAGCGCCTTCATCGACAGCTGACGCCGGCCCCAACGGCCCGCCGGGACCACTCGGTTCCGACGGGCCATCCGCGTACGCAGAGGCCGTCCGCGTACCCAGAGGCCGTCCCGCTCGGATCGGTGAGACTCGCGCATGCTCAGTACGGCCATCGCGAGGACGCCGCACGCCGTCGACCTTGACAGTCCGTTCCCGCCACCTGAAGGCCGACCGACCAGTCGGTATGAAGGAGTGGGTCGTGACCGAGCTGAGCATCTCCACTGCCGCGGGTGTGTTCGACGCCATCACGGCCGGTCCGCCCGAGGGCCGCCCGGTACTGCTGCTGCATGGTTTCCCGCAGACATCGCTGGCGTGGCGTCGGCAGATCGCGGCGCTGGCCGCGCACGGCTACCGCGTGGTGGCACCCGACCAGCGTGGCTACTCTCCCCGAGTCCGCCCGGAGCGGCCCGAGGACTACCGCATGAGCGTCCTGGTCGACGACGTCGTCGCGATCACGGAGGAACTGGGCTGGGCAAGGTTCGACCTGGTCGGTCACGACTGGGGCGGCGCGGTGGCGTGGTGGACCGCCGATGCCCGTCCCGGCCGCGTCCGCACCCTGACGGCCGTCTCGACTCCGCACCCCGGCGCTCTCGCCCACGCCCTGCGCACCGACCAGGACCAGCGCGCACGATCCCACTACATGCGCGACTGGCGCCGCGAGACGCCCGAAACCGAGGACCGCATGCTCGCCAACGACGCCGGCCTGCTCCGCGCCCTCTACGCCGGAAAGGTCCCGCGGGCCGGCGCCGACGCCTACGTTCGGCACCTCTCCCAGCCGGGCGCCCTCACCGCGGCGCTGAACTGGTACCGGTCCGGCCGCCCCGAACACGCGATCGGCGTCATCGACGTACCCACGCTGTACGTCTGGAGCACGCAGGACACCGCGTTCGGCCCGGCGGCCGCACGGGAGACCCGGCAGTGGGTCGACGGGCCCTACCGGTTCGAAACCCTCCAGGGCGTCAGTCACTGGATTCCCGAGGAGGCGCCCGAGACGCTGAACCGTCTCCTGCTCGAACATCTGCGAGCACACCCCGGGCCCGGCACCACACCGAACACCCGCCGCTCGCTGTAGGGCGTCCGAGGCTTGGCGGGCATCGCCCAGGGCCTCAGCGCTTTGCCGACTCCCCCACCAGCGTAACTGTACCTTCCGGATGGTACAGTTACGACTATGCGACCGAGTTCGAGAACCCAGATCCTGGAAGCCGCGATCCGTGTGACCGAGAAGGAGGGGATCACGAGCCTGACCCTGGAGTCCGTGGCCGTGGAGGCCGGACTGACCAAGGGCGGCCTGCTGTATCACTTCCGTACCCGGGAGGAGCTGCTGCTGGCGATCCAGCGGTATCTGACCGAGGGATGGGAGAAGCAGCTGGAGACGAGGCTCGGGAAGGCGTTCGCGGAGGCGACGGCGGCCGAGCGGGCGATCGCCTACACGCTCATGGACATGGAGAGCGAGCCGCGGAAGGCGGACCTGGCGTTCATGGTCGAGTCGGCGTCCGACCCGGAGCTGGCGCAGGTGTGGAACGCCCTGGTGGACCGGTGGGTGCCGGTCCCGGCCGAGCCCGATCCGGCGCAACTGGAGCTGTTCCTGGCCCGGATGGCCGCCGACGGGCTGTGGCTGTTCGAGGCGACCACCGGGACGAAACTCACGCCGGCGGTGAAGGATGCCCTGCGGCAGCGGATCGCCGCGCTCACCGAATCGGCCTCCACACCGTGACCAACAGGCTCGGCGCCCTTCCGGCGCACCGTCGCATCCACGAGATCCGAGGTACGAGATGAGCAAGGCACGACGCTGGTGGGTCCTGTTGACCGTCTCAGCGGGGCTGTTGCTGATATCGGTGGACATGACGGTGCTCTACACCGCCCTGCCCACCCTGACCGGCGACCTGCACGCCGACGCCTCGCAGAAGCTCTGGATCATCAACGCCTATCCGCTGGTGTCGGCCGGCCTGCTGCTGGGCACCGGCACGCTGGGCGACCGGGTGGGGCACAAGCGGCTCTTCCTGACCGGCCTGGTCATCTTCGGGGCGGCGTCGACGATGGCCGCCTTCGCCCCCTCCCCCGGGATGCTGATCGCCGCGCGCGCCTTCCTGGCGGTGGGTGCGGCGACGATGATGCCTTCGACACTGGCGCTGATCCGGATCACCTTCGAGGACGAGCGGGAACGCGGGGTGGCGATCGGAATCTGGGGCACGACGTCGGTGGTCGGCACCGCGCTGGGACCGGTTCTCGGCGGCTTCCTGCTGGAGCACTTCTGGTGGGGTTCGGTGTTCCTGGTCAACGTGCCCGTCGTCCTGCTCGCCCTGGTAGCGGCGGTGTTCCTCGCGCCCGGCGGATCCGGTCGCGCGGACCGGCCCTGGGACCCGGTCGCGTCCGTGTACGTCATGCTCGGCCTCGTCGGCCTGGTCTACGCGATCAAGGAGACCACCAGGCCCGATCCCGCACCCCTGCACATAGTCGGGGCACTTCTGGTGTCCTTCCTCGGCTTCCGGGCCTTCCTGCGCCGCCAGCGCACTCAGCCCTACCCCCTGATCGACTTCGCTCTCTTCCGCAATCGGCCCCTGCTCGTCGGCGTGCTCGGCGCCGGCCTCGCGATGTTCGCCACCGCGGGCATCCAGCTCGTGCTGGCCCAGCGCCTCCAGCTGGTCATCGGCCACACCCCGCTCAGCGCGGGCCTGCTCGTGGCCGCGTGTGCGCTGGGCGCCCTGGTGGCCGGGGTCGTCGTCGGCGGTCTGGTCCACCGAGTCAGCGTGCGCACGCTGATCGGCGGCGGCCTCGCCACAGGCGCGCTGGGCATCCTGCTCACGCTCCTGCTCACCCCCGGCGCGGTCCCCCTCCTCAACTCCGCGCAGAGTTCCGGCTGGGTCGTGCCCGGCCTGATCCTGGCCGGCGCAGGTCTGGGCACCACGATGACCGCCGCCTCCGCCGCGATCATCGGCGGCGCCCCGCCCCACCGCGCCGGTATGGCTTCCTCGGTGGAGGAGGTCTCGTACGAACTGGGCAGCCTCACCGGTGTCGCCGTCCTCGGCAGCGTGCTCACGGCGGTCTACACCGGCACGGTCACCCTGCCCGCGGGCTCCCCCGACGCCGCGGCCGACAGCCTGGACGAGGCCCGCGCCACCGCCGACCACCTGCCCGCGGAACAGGGCCGCCCCTTGCTGGACGCCGCCACCTCCGCCTTCGACAACGGCTACAACACGACCCTGGTCATAGCCACCGCCCTGCTGGCCGCCGGCTCCCTCTTCACCTACCGCTACCTGGGCCGTGCTGCCAGCTCGGCGAACACCTCGACGGCGCGGTCGAGTTCGGCCCCGGTGTTGTAGTAGTGCGGCGACAGCCGCACCAGCGGATGGACGTCCCGGTCCTCGGTGTCGAACTGGGTGTGCGCCGGCACGGTGGTGGTGACGTCGACTCCGCGCCCAGCGAGAGCGGCGGCCGTCCCAGGTGGCGGAGGCGATCTCGCTGACGTACGGCTCCAGGTGGTCCAGTGCTTCCCTGCGCACCCACAGGAACCCCGTTCCGCGAGGGCCGCGCAGGAACTCCCTGCCTATGGCACCACGTGAGGGTCCGCCCTGGTTGCCCGCGCAGTTCCGCGCGCCCCTCAAAGCCCGGTGCCGCGGGTGTCCCGGCGCGGCCCCGCACCCACGCGGCGAGCCGAGAGCCCCGCCGCGACACCCCGTTCATGCCGACTCCTCGGTGACCGACGGAACTTCGCCACCGAGATCCACGACCGTACGCACCCCATCAGCCCAACGAACAGCGACAACAAGCCCACTCACCTCGACGCCGGCCTCCCCGGCCAGCGGCGTCGCGCCGACTTCCCCGGTGAGGGACGCCAGCGCGACGAACACCGTCCCCGCCGCCGTCGCCACCTCACCAACCGTTCCGGTGAGTTCGGGAACAAGGGCCCAAGGCCCGTACGCCGTCCCCTGTGGCGCCCGCACCACGCGGGGCGTCTCCCACCCATGGAGCCCGACCAGTTGACTCGTCACCTCCGGCCCGTCGAGCCGTACCTCCGCGCCCTGTTCGGCCTCGGGGACAGTCCCCGGAGGCACCGCGACAGCCCAACCGCTGTGATGGACCGGCGTCCCCACCGGCACACCCACCGTGCGGTGCACACGCAGTTCGAGCCGGCCGCGGGCCAGCGTCAGGCTCTCGATCCGCGCCGAGGGAAACACGGGCCCGCCCGCCGGGAAGACCGGCCGATGCCATGAGGCGAGCCAGTTACGCCCAGCACCCAGCGGATGAATCCGTACACGGGCACTCCGCATGCCACGGGCCGACAGCGCGACATGATTGTCGGCAGCGTTGGCCGCGCTGGTCGGACCGGTACGGGTCGAGTACGCGAACCGGGCGTACAACGCATCGCCCGGCGCCCGCTCCGGGGCCCGCTCCCGCTCCCGCGGGTCGAGCTTGTAACTGCCGTGGTTGTGCAGGCGCGAGAGACCGTCCCGCCCCGTCGTCTGGACGAGCAGCCCGGGCGCGGGAAGGGCGAGCACGCGGTCGGGCCCCTCCACCGGCGCCCTCTCCTCCGTGGCCGTCCACACCGGATCCTCGGCCGGGATCAGCAGCGAGAGGAACCCCTTGGAGGCCCAGTACGGGGACCCGGGCCCGGAGTACCGCTGGAGAGTGGCCTCGTGCGGCCCGTACCAGCCAAGCCCGAGGAGCCCGTCCGCGGTCAGCGCGTCCCGGTCGAGGAAGTGGCGCAGCCCCCCACTGAGGATGCGGCGGGTGACGCCCGGGTCGAGCGGAGTCTCACCGGTGAGGGCGCCGAGCGCCACGGCGGTGACGGCCGCGAAACGGTACGTCAGTGAGCGCCCGTGGTGGATCGGCGCACCGTTCGCGTCGAAGAGCAGCGCGAACCCGTCCAGGAACTCCCGGAGCCGTGGGCCGAGTCGGTCGAGCAGCGCGCGGTCCCCGGTGAGGTGGGCGTGCAGCAGCGGGTAGAAGTGGAGGGCCCAGCCGTTGTAGTGGTCGAAGGACCGGCCGTCGCCGTCGGAGTACCAGCCCTGGCCCTGGTACCAGCCGTCCAGCAGGCCGAGCGCCCGGTCGATCGCCCCGCGTGTCTCGGCGTCGCCCCGCCCCACGGACTCCAGGAATCCGGCCACGGTCAGCGGGAAGAGGTACCAGTTGTTGGGCGCGGGCGTGTGCCGCAGCGCGCCGCGCAGCCACTGCTCGACGCGTTCCTGGTCGGCGGCCGGGAGGGTGTCCCAGGTCCAGGGAGTGGTGAGCCGCAGGGCCAGCGCAACGGACGCCGACTCCACCATGGGCTGGCCCTGGATGCCGTGGTGGCCGATCTCCGGCCAGGACTCGGCGTCGTCGCGGCCGGGCGTGCGGGTGCCGCGTGCGAGGCCGGCGGTGTAGCGCTCCAGGAATCCGTGCGGGTCCTTGCCGGACGCCCCGGCGACGCGGAACGCGGCGAGCAGGAACGTACGGGCGAACCCTTCGAGACCGTCGGAGCGCACCCCGGACTGCGAGGGCGGGCCGGGCAGGTCGATCAGGGCGTGGCCGGGGGTGGCGTAGCGGAGGGCGGCGGCCAGCAGCCGGTCGCCGGTGGCTTCCCAGTGGGCACGGGTGTAGCCGGTGTACGGGCTGAGGGTGCGGTCTTCCTCGGGGGGCGGGGGCAGCGGGTGTTCAGGCATGGGAGGGGCCACGTCTCCTGTTCGTTCCGTCGGTTTCCGAAGGTCCGTTCCGTTCCGGTGGTTTCCGAAAGCGGCTGCGATGGGCAGGTCGGGTCAGGCGAGGCGGGCCAGGTGTTCGGGCCGGACGGGGTGGGCGAAGGGGCGGCCGAGGGCGTACGACTCGATCTCGGCCAGTGCCAGGTCGGCGAGGCGGCGCAGTTCTCCGCCCTTCGAGCCGGCGATGTGCGGCGTGATGAGGACGTTCGGGCAGTCCCACAGCGGTGAGTCGGCGGGCAGTACCTCCGGCTCGGTGACGTCGAGGACCGCGTTGATCCGCCCGGACACCACCTCGGCGGTCAGAGCGGTCTGGTCGATGACCGCGCCGCGCGCGGTGTTGATCAGCGTGGTGCCCGTGCGCAGCCGCCTCAGCAGGTCGCGGCCGACCAGACCGCGGGTCTCGGGCAGCAGCGGTGTGTGCACGCTGAGGACGTCGCTGACCGCGAACAGACCGGGCAGGGAGACCGGCTCCGCCCCGAGATCGCGTGCCTCGGTGTCCGTGACGAAGGGGTCGTGGAGCAGCACGTTCAGGTCGTGCGGGCGGAGCAGGTCGATGACGCGGCGTCCGATGACCGAGGCGCTCAGGATGCCCACGGTCCTGCGGTAGTTGCCCGCGTCGGGGTGACGTGCGTTCCAGTCGATACGCCGGCGCTCGGTGCGGTAGGCGCGGGCGGTGTCGAGGACGCGTTTGTTGGCGAGCAGGATCATGGCGAGGGTGTACTCGGCGACCGGTACGGCGTTGGCCGCGGCGGCGGAGGACACGGTGAGGCCGCGCTCCCAGCAGGCGGCGGTGATGTGGTGGCGTACGGTCCCCGCGGTGTGCACGACGGCGCGCAGCCGGGGCGCGGCGTCGAGTACCGCCGCGTCGATGGGCGGGCAGCCCCAGCCGGTGACGAGCAACTCGGCGTCGGCGAGCGCGTGGTGGGCGGCGGGGGTGGTGAGGTCGTCCAGGACGAGCCGCGGGTCGATGTCGGTGAGGGCGGCCAGCCGGGCCCGTACATCCGGGTCGAGGACCTCATCCGCGGTCCTCCGCGCCATGGCGAGCACGGCACGCGGGCGGGGACGGGGCCGGAGGCCGGGGTGGGTCACTTGACGCTCCTACGGGTCAACTGGGGCTCCTTGCACAACATCTGACGACACATCACATGACGATGCATCACATGACGGCACATCACTTGACGCTTCCGGCGGTCAGGCCGGACTTCCAGTAACGCTGCAGCGTGACGAACGCGACGATCAGCGGCACGACGGCGAGCAGCGAGCCGATGACGACGAGCGGGTAGTACTCGGGCGAGACGGTGGCGGAGCTGTTCCAGGTGTAGAGCCCGAGACTCAGCGGATAGAGGTGCTGGTCGGAGAGCATCACCATGGGCAGGAAGAAGTTGTTCCAGATGGCGGTGAGCTGGAACAGGAAGACGGTGACGAATCCGGGGCCGAGCATGCGCAGACTGACGCGTATGTACGTCTGCAGTTCGCCGGCGCCGTCCACGCGGGAGGCCTCCAGCACCTCGTTGGGTACGTAGCCGCTGCTGAGCAGGCGGGCGAGGTAGACGCCGAAGGGGTTGAACAGGACGGGGACGAAGACCGCCCAGAAGGTGTTGACCAGGCCGATCTCGGAGGCCACCAGATAGAGCGGGAGGGCGAGGACGGTCTGCGGGACCATGACGCCGGTGAGGACGAGGCCGAACAGCTTCTCCTTGTGCCGGAACTCGTACTTGTCGAAGGCGTATCCGGCGGAGACGCTGATGAGGGAGCCGACGAGGGCGCCGCCGACCGCGTACAGCAGGCTGTTGAGGTACCACTCGCCGTAGAGGCCGCCGTCCATGGCGAAGAGGTCGGAGAGGTTGCGGGAGAGGGAGAAGTCGCCGAGAGAGAAGATGTCGCTGCCGAAGAGGGCGTCGGCGTTCTTGGTGGACGCGAACAGCAGCCACAGGGCGGGCATCATCGTGTAGAGGGCGGCTATCAGGACGACGGCGTTGGCGACGCCGCGACTGGTCAGTCCGGACTTGCCGAAGGGGCGGCCGAGCGGCTTGGTGGGCGGCTTGGCGGGTGGCCCGCCGGACGGGGTCGTGGGGGTCATGGGAGTCGTCGTGGTCATTTCGCGCTCCGTTCCCGGCGGCCGGCCCAGCGTGTGACCGCGAACGACAGGGCGCAGGTGACGACGAGGAGGATGACGGAGGCCGCGGAGGCGAGTCCGTAGTTGTTGCGGCGGAAGGCCGCGTCGTAGATGTACATGTTCGGTGTGAAGCGGGAGTTGACCATCGGCGTCGCCTGGTTCATCAGCATCGGCTCGGTGAACAGCTGCAGCGCGGCGATGAGGGAGAACATGCAGACCATCAGGACGGACCCCCTGATGATGGGGACCTTGACCTGGAGCGCGGTGCGTATACCTCCCGCCCCGTCGATCCTGGCCGCTTCCAGCACCTCGCGCGGCAACGCCTGGAGGGCGGCGTAGAAGATCACCATGTTGTAGCCGAGGCCGCTCCACAGGGCGATGTTGACGATCGACGGGAGCACGGTGTGCAGGCCCAGGAAGTCGATGGTGATGTCGGCCTCGGCGAAGAGCTTGATGACCGGGCTGAGCCCCGGTGTGTAGAGGTACAGCCAGATGACCGCCGCGATGATGCCGGGCACGGCGTGCGGCAGGTAGAGCAGCATCTGCGCGGTGCGCCGCAGCCGGATCAGTCCGGAGTCGAGCAGCAGGGCGAGGCCGAGGGAACCGGCGACGACGAGCGGGACGAAGATCACGCAGTACAGGGCGATGGAGCCGAAGCCGGAGACGAAGCTCGGGTCCTGCAGCACGGCGAGGTAGCTGCGCAGTCCGGTGAAGATGGTGCGGCCGCCGCCGAAGCCGAGGCCGTCGTGGTCCTCGGAGAAGAAGCTGAGGTAGATGGCGTAGCCGACGGGGACGAGGAACACGGCGACGAGCAGTGCCGTGAACGGGGCGAGGAGCGTGACATAGGCGAACCTCTGCTGTCGGCGTCCGGCTCTGCGGGTGCGGGCGGGGTCCGCCGGTGGCGGTGTCGTCCCCGGCCGTTTTCTGAAAGTCGTCACTGTGCTCACGGATGCACCTCGGATCCAACCTGATGTGCGGCTCTGGATGTGCGGCTCTGAGGGGGTGGCATGCGGCGTGGTGTGCGAATTGGTGTGCGCGGCCGCCGGTCAGCGGGTGGTGACGGACAGGCCGAGGCTCTTCAGGTCGGGCAGGGTCTTGCGCTGTGCTTCCCGGAGCGCCTCCAGGATGGTTCCGCTGCCGACACCGGCCCGCGCGAGGCCGTCGTCGCCGGAGCTGATCGTCGAGACCATGCGCGGTCCCCACTTCCATCGGGTGGAGATCAGCTCGGCCTCTCGCTGGAAGAGGGAGAAGATGTCCTGTCCGCCGTAGTAGCTGGTGTCCATCTCCTTGCGGGCGACCGGGACCAGTTCGGGCACGGTCGGATACGCGCTGCTGACGCCGCTGGCGAGCTTGGCCTTCAGCGCGTCCGGGCTGGTGACCATCCAGGTGATGAACTCCAGGGCTTCCTCGGGGTGCGTGCTGTCCTTGGTGACCATGAAGGTCGAGCCGCCCTGGGTGCCCAGGGACGGCTTCGCCGGGTCCCACTGCGGGGAGGGGGCGATGGCCCATTTGCCCTTGCCGCCCGGGGTGGAGGCCATCATCGAGCCCGCCGCCCAGGCACCCGCCAGCCAGCCGGCCGTCTCACCGCTCTGCAGATGCGCCCGCCACTGCTGGCTGGACGAGGGCTCGACCCGCACCAGGTCGTCGTCCACCAGGCGCTGCCAGTACGCGGCGACCTTGCGGGTGGGGGCGTCGTCCATGGAGACGGTCCAGGACTTGTCGGAGGTGTCGTACCACTGGGCGCCGGCCTGCCAGGCGAGGCCGGCCATGGCGAGCGTGCCGCCGGTGGTGAAGAGACTGGCGATACGGGAGTCGGGCCGGGCCTTCTTCAGCTTGCGGGCCGAACTCTCGAACTCCGCCCAGGTCTTGGGGACG
>Ga0307512_10004832_pt1 | contig 14458 bp, 14 predicted proteins | sample 14_EM_MG_FD_200267 | JGI IMG/M metagenome (GOLD analysis project Ga0307512, IMG submission 200267) | Populus trichocarpa ectomycorrhiza microbial communities from riparian zone in the Pacific Northwest, United States - 14_EM | ecosystem: Host-associated > Plants > Roots > Unclassified | place... | reverse complement strand
GCGTGCCTGCCGCGGGTCAGCTGGATGCCGTGCACGGGCCCTGTGGCGTACCAGGAGTTCCAGTCGGCGGGGAGGATCTCGGAGCTCAGATCGCGCGGCGTCGACCAGGTGAGTCCGTCGTCGTCGCTGTACTGCAGGTGCGGCGTGCGGTCGCAGGGCACCGGGCAACTGGCGCCGTCCGCACGGCCCGTGTTGTACGTCTCGGCCAGCAGGATGCGGCCGGTCCTGCGGTCCACGACCGGTGCGGGGTTGCCGTGGGTGTCGCCGCCGCCTTCGTCGACGACCTGGAGCGGGCTCCAGGTGCGGCCGCCGTCCGTGGAGCGCTTGAGGACGATGTCTATGTCGCCGGCGTCCCCGCAGTTGAGGACCCGGCCCTCGGCGAACGCCAGCAGAGTGCCGTCGGCGGTCCGTACGACGGCCGGGATGCGGAAGCAGGCGTAGCCGGGATCCTGGGAGGCCTTGAAGATGATCTGCTGCTCGAAGTCGGGGGCGGGGGTGGCGGATTGGGCGTGCGCGGTACTCGGCAGTGTGAGCAGTGCGGCCGTGGTGAACACGGCGGCGAGGGTTGCTCTCAGACGGGTGCGAAGACGTGACGGCATGGTGCGAACCTGCCCTTCAGAGGTCTGGACATCTGGACATCCCACGTCCAACGTCCGTGCCACAGAGGCTAGTTGCGGTCTCCGGAGCCTCACAAGAAGCGTGCAGCCAACTCGCCCGGTCCCCGGCGGCGCAGGGCCGGCAGGACGGGAAGTACGGCCGCGGGCCCGGGACTCGGCGCCGGTGCGGGCGCGGCTGCGGCCTTCCGGCAGACCAGAGCGTCCGGGTCGTCCGCCGGGACCTGAAGGGTGTAGCCGTCGGGGCATGCGGGTCCCGGGGCGCCCTTGGGGCCGGGATCCCCCTTGTCGCCCTTCGGGCCCTGGGCACCCTGGGAGCCCTGGGTGCCGTTCACGCCCGAGGGGCCGTCGGACCCGTTGGACCCGTCGGATCCGTCCGCTCCGTCGGCTCCCGCGGGGCCGGGGTCGCCGGGCGGACCGGACGGACCCGGCGAGCCTCCCGCTCCCTCGGGCCCCTCTGGCCCCGTAGGGCCGGTCGGGCCGGGCACGCCGCGCGGGCCCTGCGTGCCGCCGGCGCCGGTCGCTCCGCCCGCTCCGGGGTCGCCCTTGGCGCCCTTCGCGCCGCGCGCGCCGGGCAGCGCCGCCGGCACCCGGATCCGGTCGAGCAGGTCGTCGACCGCCTCGGACGGGTCGGGTGCCGCCGGAGTGCCGCCGCCGGCCCGGACCTGGGCGCGCAGGGCGCGGACGTCCCCGGCGAGCGTGGACACGGCCTCGCCGCGGCGGTCGGCCTCGGCCTGCATCTGGTCGGCGCGGCGGTCTCCGGCGTCGATGCGCGCCCACAGGATCACCGCGACGCCGCAGAGCGCGATCAGCACGCAGACGAGGAAGATGCTGCGCCAGCGCCGGGCTAGCAGCCGCTCGAAACGGGACCTCACGGCGCACCTCCGAGTCGGTGGATGTCGAGCCTGAGCCGCGCGATCTCCGACTGGTCGGCCGCGTGCAGCGTGGACAACTCGCCGATGCGCGTGTCCCGTTCGGCGACCTGGCGTTCCAGGCGGTCGCGCTCGGTCTGCAGCTTGTCGGTCAGGCTGGAGTAGCCGCTCAGCGCGGTCTCCCCGCGTTTGCCCAGGTACGCCACCGCGGCCGCCCCCAGAACGCCCGCGGCCGCCAGTAACGAGCCGAGCAGGGTGGTGCCGGCATCCAAGTGACCGCCTCCTACTTGGACGACGGGCCGCACCGGCCGCGACCCGTTGAACTCACCCGCACAACGAGCCGATTGCCACCGGGGTGTGCCATGGCCGCGGACTACGCCAGATGGGTGGTGACGGAGCGTCAGAGCTGACGCATAAATGCAGATTTCAGAGGCACAGGACCACTTTTCCCCGATTGCTCCGTGGGCTCCGCGAACAGCCGGGCTGCTCAGCCCGCTCTCGGCGGCCGAACGCGACCAGTTCATGGGCCTGTTGACCCGGATTTCCGGTACGGAGGGCTGACGACGGATAACGTTCCGTTATGACCCCACCCCTCGCCCTCGATCCCGCGCGCAGCGCCCTCGTCCTCGTCGATCTGATGGACCGGATCGTGGCGCTGCCCCTGGAGCCCCACAAGGGCACCGAAGTCCTGTCCGCGGCGGAGGGGTTGGCGACGGCCTTCCGCTCGGCGCGGGCGACCGTCGTCCTCGTCCGCGTCGAACGCCCCGGCGTCGCCGAGCAGCCGCCCGGCAGCGGTCTGGTGGCCGGACTGGCCCGGGACGGCGACTTCGAGATCGTGAAGCGGACGATCGGCGGCTTCCAGGGCACCGGCCTCGACGATCTCCTGCGTGAACGCGGCGTCACCACGCTCGTGTTCGGCGGTATCGCCACCAACCTCGGCGTGGAGTCCACCGCCCGCGCCGCCGGGGACCTCGGCTACGACCTGGTCTTCGTCGAGGACGCCATGGCCGCGTTCACGGCCCCCGAGCATGACGCTTCGGTAAGGCTGGACTTCCCGCGCCTGGGGACGGTGGTGACGGCGGCCGAGGTGCGGTTCGTGGCGGGCTGATCCCTCAGACCAGCGTCCCGCCGCCGTCCACCACGACGACCGAGCCGGTGCTGTAGCCGCCGCGCATCAGGTACAGGTACGCCTCGGCGATGTCCTCCGGCTCGCCCACCCGGCCGACGGGAAGCGACCCGGCGGTGGACGCGTACAGGCCGGCGCGCTCCGCCTCCGGCAGGTCGCGCCACAGCTCGGTGCGGACCACGCCGGGCGAGACCGCGTTGACGCGGACCGGCGCGAGCTCCATGGCCAGTGCGCGGGTGAGTGACTCCATCGCCCCGCACAGACTCGCGGCGACGGTCGTGCCCGGCATCGGGCGCCGCCCCGCGGTGCCCGTCGTCAGCACCACCGAGCCGCCCTGCCGGATCGACGGGGCTCCGTGCTTGACGGCCGTGTACGCGCCCCACAGCCGCGTGTCCAGGAAGCGCCGGGCCCGTCCCAGGTCGGACTCGGCGAGGCTCTCCAGCAGCAGCGACTCACCGGCCGTGTAGACGAGGTGGTCGAAGCCGCCGAACCGCCCGAAGAAGCCACGTACGGCCTCCTCGTCGGTCGCGTCCAGGACGTGCCCCTCGGCGCCCTCCGGCAGCCGCTTCAGCGCGGCGTCCACGCTCTCCTGCCGACGCGAGGCGACCACCAGCTCCGCGCCCTCCTGCGCCGCGGCCTCCGCGACCGCCAGTCCGATGCCCGCCGTACCGCCGATGACCACGATGCGCTGTCCTTGCAGGTTCATGTGCTTTCCCTTCCGATACTGCTCCTGCTTGCGCCATCCAGCCTGCGGTCGCCCGGGTTCCGCCGTCCAAGACCTCTTTCAGCGGTGGCGATACCCTGGAGGCATCGCCGACGGAAGGGGCGGCCATGGACCTCGACCTGCGGAAGGTGCGCTACTTCGTAGCGGTGGCCGAGCTGTTGCACTTCGGGCGGGCGGCCGAACGGTTGCACATCGCCCAGCCAGTGCTGAGCCGTCAGATCCGGGCCCTGGAAAAGGACTTGGGTTCCGAGCTGTTCCAACGCGACAGCCACGGCGTGACACTGACCGCAGCCGGACGCCAACTTGCCGACGACGCGGGCAATCTGCTCGCCGCCGCCGACGCGACCCGCCGCCGGGTGCACCGGGCCGCACGCGGCCCGCGCCGACTCGTCGTCGGCTTCCGGGCCGGCGTCGTCGTCACGCCCGCCCTGCGCGCCTTCGGCGCCGCCCACCCCGATGTCGACGTGCAGGCCAGCCGCGTCGAGTGGGACGACCAGGAACGGCTGATCCTCGACGGCACCGTCGACCTCGCCTACGTGCGCCGGCCGATCGACGAACGCGGCCTCAGGCTGCTTGCGCTGTTCACCGAGACCCGGGTGGCGATGCTCCCGACGGACCACCGGCTCGCCGGCAAGCAGGAGCTGACCCTGGCCGACCTGGACGGCGAGACCTGGCTGCGCTACTCCGACCCGGGCCCCGACGACATGCCGATTCGCACCGTCGAGGAGAAGTTCGAGCGGGTGGCGGCGGGCACGGGCATCACGCTTGTGCCGACGTCGATCGCCGAGCAGTACTCCCGCCCGGACATCACGTACGTGCCCGTGCCGGACGCCGAACCCGACCAGGTGTTCCTCGCCTGGGAGGCGGACCGGTGCTCACCGCTGATCGCGGCCTTCGTCGAGGCGGCACAGGGGCTGGTCTGAGGCGGGGCCCCTGCGGCGCAGGGGGCGCTCCCCGCCGTTCAGGGCCCCGCCGCCGTGTCGCGGAGAGCCGGTCACCCCTGGGCGGCCGCGGTCCGCAGGGCGATGCGGTTCTCGCCCGCGTACACGTTCATGGAGCTGCCCCGCAGGAAACCCACCAGGGTCAGCCCTGCCTCCGCGGCCAGGTCCACGGCCAGCGACGAGGGCGCCGAGACCGCGGCCAGCACCGGAATGCCCGCCATCACGGCCTTCTGCGCCAGCTCGAAGGAGGCCCGGCCCGAAACCAGGAGGATGCTGCGGGACAGCGGCAGATCGCCGTTCTGCAGGGCCCGGCCCACCAGCTTGTCGACCGCGTTGTGCCGGCCCACGTCCTCCCGTATGTCGAGCAGCTCGCCGTCCTCCGTGAACAGGGCTGCCGCGTGCAGACCCCCGGTCCGCTCGAAGACCCGCTGTGCCGCGCGCAACCGGTCGGGGAGGCTCGCGAGCAGCTCGGGTTCGACACGGACCGGGGGAGTGTCGGCCATCGGCCAGCGGGCCGTCGTACGCACCGCGTCGAGGCTCGCTTTGCCGCACAGTCCGCAGGACGAGGTGGTGTAGACGTTCCGCTCGAGCGTGATGTCGGGGATCACGAGTCCCGGCGCGGTCCTCACGTCCACCACGTTGTACGTGTTCGAGCCGTCTTCGGTCGCCCCGGCACAGTAGACAATGTTCAGCAGATCGGATGCGGCGGCCAGCACACCCTCGCTCACCAGGAAACCGGCGGCCAGCGCGAAGTCGTCGCCCGGGGTGCGCATGGTGATCGCGAGCGGCTTGCCGTTCAGCCTGATCTCCAGCGGTTCCTCGGCGACGAGCGTGTCCGGACGGGTGGAGATGGCCCCGTCCCGGATGCGGATCACCTTGCGTCGTTCCGTGACTCGTCCCATGTCGTGTCTCAGTCCCGGTTCTGTACGTGCTGGTAGCCGAAGCGGCCCTTGATGCAGAGGTTGCCGTGGGTCACCGGGTTGTCGTGCGGTGAGGTGACCTTCACGATCTCATTGTCCTGCACGTGGAGAGTGAGGTTGCAGCCCACTCCGCAGTACGCGCACACGGTCGTCGTCTCCGTCTGTGCCGACCGGTCCCAGGTACCCGCCGCGCGCATGTCGAACTCCGACTTGAACGACAGCGCTCCGGTGGGGCACACCTCGATGCAGTTGCCGCAGTACACGCACGCCGAGTCGGTGAGCGGAGCGTCGTGCTCGACGGCGATCCGGGCGTCGAAGCCGCGGCCGGAGACGGAGATGGCGAAAGTATTCTGCCACTGGTCGCCGCAGGCGTCCACGCACTTGTAGCAGAGGATGCACTTGTCGTAGTCGCGCACATACAGATCGTTGTCGACCTTGGGTTCTTCGTTGAGGCGGGCGGCGTCCGGGCCGAAGCGGTCCGGCTTCGCCTCGTACTCCTTGATCCATTCAGCGACTTGTGGAGTCGTCGACAGGTCGACCGACGACGCGAGGAGTTCGAGGACGATCTTGCGGCTGTGGCGGGCCCGCTCCGTGTCGGTGCGGACCTCCATGCCGGGTTCGGCCCTGCGGGAGCAGGCCGGGACCAGGGTGCGGGAGCCCTCGACCTCGACGACGCACACCCGGCAGGCGTTCTTGGGGGTGAGCGTGTCGCCCTGGCAGAGGGTCGGCACGTCCTTTCCGGCCGCCCGGCAGGCGTCGAGAATCGTCGAACCCTCGGGAGCGCGCACCGGCTCCCCGTCGATCGTGAACTCCAGCAGCCGGCGCGGGATCCCCAGCGGTGTCACGGTCATTCGTACGCCCCCAGACGGTCGATGGCGGATTCCACGGCGTTCCACGCGGTTTGCCCCAGACCACAGATCGAGGCGTCCCGCATCGCGCGGCCGACCTCCCTGAGCAGGGCGATGTCGTCGGCGGCGGCCGCGCCCGTGCGCTCCGCGATCCGGTGCAGCGCCTCCTCCTGGCGCACGGTCCCGACCCGGCAGGGCACACACTGGCCGCACGACTCGTCGCGGAAGAACTCGGCGATGCGCAGGAGGAGCCGGGGGAGCGGGACGGTGTCGTCGAAGGCCATGACGACTCCGGAGCCGAGCGTCGTGCCCGCCTCGCGAGTGCCCTCGAACGTGAGCGGGATGTCCCGTTCGTCCGGCCGTACGAAGCCGCCCGCCGCGCCGCCGAGGAGCACCGCCCGCAGGCGTTCGCGTACGCCCGCAGCATCGAGCAGCTCGCCGAGCGTGGCGCCGAACGGCAGCTCGTAGATGCCGGGCCGGTCCACGCTGCCCGAGACGCAGAACAGCTTCGGCCCGGTGGACCTGCCGGTGCCGATCGCCGCGTACGCCGGTGCGCCCATGGTCAGGATCGGCAGGACGTTGACCAGCGTCTCGACGTTGTTCTCGACCGTGGGCCTGCCGAACAGACCCTTCTCCACGGGGAAGGGCGGCTTCGAGCGCGGCTCGCCCCGGTAGCCCTCGATGGAGTTGAACAGGGCCGTCTCCTCACCGCAGATATAGGCGCCGGCGCCGCGCCGGATCTCGATGTCGAAGGCGTATCCCTGGCCGAGGACGTCGTCGCCGAGCAGACCGCGGGCACGCGCCTGGTCGACGGCATGCTGCATACGGTGAATCGCACGCGGATACTCGCCGCGCAGATACACGTAACCCCGGTGCGCGCCGGTCGCGTAGGCGGCGATCGTCATCGCCTCGACCAGCGCGTACGGATCGCCTTCCATGATCACGCGGTCCTTGAAGGTGCCCGGCTCGGACTCGTCGGCGTTGCACACCAGGTAGTGGGGCCGGTCGGGCTGGGACGCCGTGGCCTGCCATTTGCGGCCGGTGGGGAAGGCGGCGCCACCGCGCCCGACCAGGCCGGAGTCGGTGACCTCACGGATGACTCCGGCGGGGCCGAGCGCGAAGGCCCGGCGCAGCGCGGTGTAGCCGCCGTGGGCGCGGTAGTCGTCCAGCGACGACGGGTCCACGGCGCCCACCCGGCGCAGCAGCGTCAGTGACGGGTCCCCGGCCTGGGGCACCGCCATCGCCGCCGGCGGTTCCTCCGGCGCCGAGTCCGGCGCGCTCGCGGCGAGTACGGCCGCCTCGACCGTCGCCGGCGCCGACACGGCCGTGCGCACCGGGTCCCCGGCCTTGATCGCGAGGGCCGCCGGGGCCCGCTCGCACAGCCCGAGGCAGGGGCTGCGCTCGACACTCACCCCGCTGCCGGGCCCCAGCCGTGCCTCGATCCCGGCGCACAGACCGGGCGCCCCGGCGGCCGCGCAGGCCAGGTCCGTGCACACGTGGAGCACGGTCGCGGGGCGGGGCTTGACCGAGAACATGGCGTAGAAGGTGGCGACGCCGTACGCGTCCGCCGGCGGCACGGTCAGCCGTCGGCACAGATAGTCGAGGGCGCCCTCGCTGATCCAGCCGATCCGGTCGTTGATCGCGTGCAGCCCCGGCAACAGCAGGTCGCGCCGGTCCCGGGCCTCGCGGCCGCCGCGAGCCCACCGCAGGTCGGCGTCGGAACGGTCCGCACCCTCCCATGAGGACTCCGGGGCGCCCAACAGGGCGTCCACGGCGGCCCGTTCGTCGTCCGTCGGCTTGCTGTCGCCGAAGTGCAGGTCCACCACATCACCTCACGATGGTCGCAACCGGAAGCTTCTCGATCCGGATCGCCGACGCCTTGAACTCCGCCGTCCCCGCGATCGGGCAGTTCGCCTCGATCGTCAGCTGGTTGGTGTCCACCTCGTCGGGAAAGTGCATGGTCATGAAGGCGAGCCCGGACCTGAGGGCCGGGTCGATCCAGACCGGGGCCACGACCGCGCCCCGCCGCGAGGACACCTGGACCTCCTCGCCGACGACGACCCCGTGGCGCTCGGCGTCCTCCGGGGACAGCTCGATGTACTCGCCGCGCCTGAGCGGGGAGGCGAAACTGCCGCTCTGCACACCGGTGTTGTAGGAATCGAGGCGCCGTCCGGTCGTCAGCCGGATCGGGTACTCCTCGTCCGTGAGGTCCACGGGCGGGTCGTGCTGCACGATCCCGAACGGCGCCGGCATTCCGCGCTCGGCCGGGTCCTTCTCCCACAACCGGCCGTGCAGATACGTCGGTTCGAGCTCCTCGGCGCTCGGGCACGGCCACTGGATGCCCTGGTGTTCCTCGAGACGTTCGTACGTCATTCCGTAGTGGTCCGGCGAGACGGACCTGAGCTCGTTCCAGACGGCCTCGGCGTCGGTGTACTTCCAGTCGTGACCGAGGCGTGCGGCGAGTTCGCAGATGATGTCGATGTCCTCGCGGGCCTCGCCGGGCGGGGTGACCGCCCGGCGCACACGCTGAACCCGCCGCTCACTGTTGGTGGTTGTGCCGTCGGTCTCCGCCCAGCCGGCGGTCGCGGGCAGGACGACGTCGGCGAGTTCTGCCGTCCTGGTGAGGAAGATGTCCTGGACGACGAGGAAGTCGAGCTGCCGCATCCGGCGGACGGCCTGCTCGCTGTCGGCCTCCGACTGCGCCGGGTTCTCGCCGATGCAGTAGACCGCCCTGAGCGTGCCCTCCTCCATCGCCTCGAACATCTCCGTCAGGTTCAGTCCGTAGTGGGGCTGGATGACGGTGTCCCAGGCCGACTCGAACTTCAGTCGGGAGCCGGGGTCGAGGATGTCCTGGAAGCCGGGGAGGCGGTTGGGGATCGCGCCCATGTCGCCGCCGCCCTGCACGTTGTTCTGGCCGCGCAGGGGCTGCAACCCGGCGCCGTAGCGCCCCACTTGGCCGGTCAGGAGGGACAGGTTGATCAGCGCGCGGACGTTGTCCGTGCCGTTGTGGTGCTCGGTGATGCCGAGGGTCCAGCACAGCTGGGCGCGCTCGGCTCGGGCGTAGGCGTGCGCCAACTCCCTTATGGCGCGCGCCGGTACACCCGTCACCTTCTCGGCGAGGGACAGCGTCCACGGCTCGACCAGCGCCCTGTACTCCTCGAAGCCGGAGGTGGCACGCTCGATGAACGCCCGGTTGGCCAGGCCCGCTTGGATGATCTCGCGGCCGATCGCGTGCGCCATCGGGATGTCGGTGCCGACGTTGAGACCGAGCCAGCTCTCCGCCCACTCGGCGGTCGACGTGCGGCGCGGGTCGACGGCGTACATCCGCGCTCCGTTGTGTATCCCCTTCAGCACGTGCTGGAAGAAGATCGGGTGCGCGAAGCGGGCGTTGGAGCCCCACATCACGATGACGTCGGTGTGCTCGATCTCTTCGTACGAAGAGGTCCCGCCGCCCGAACCGAAGGCCGCGGAGAGGCCCGCGACGCTCGGGGCGTGGCACGTCCGGTTGCAGGAGTCGACGTTGTTGGTGCCCATGACGACTCGCGCGAACTTCTGTGCCACGTAGTTCATTTCGTTGGTGGCGCGGGCGCAGGAGAACATGCCGAACGTGCCGCGGCCGCGTTCCAGGCCGCGGGCCGCGCGGTCCAGGGCCTCCTGCCAGCTCGCCTGCCGGAGCGGCTCGTCGCGGGAGTCCCGGACGAGGGGGTGCGTCAGCCGGGTGTAGGTCTTCGGTTGCCGTTTCCTCATGCGAGGTCCCCAGTTTTCATGCGGCACTCCTCAGTGCGAGCAGATCCGAGATGGCGTGCACGGTGCGCAGGGTGGGCACGTCCACGCCGGTGATCTCCGCCAACTCGACGACGGCCGCAAGGAGTACGTCGAGTTCGAGCGGTTTGCCGCGCTCCAGGTCCTGGAGCGTGGAGGTGCGGTGGTCGCCGACGCGTTCGGCCCCGGCGAGGCGGCGTTCGATGGAGATGCCGACCTCGCAGCCGAGCGCCTCGGCGACGGCGAGCGTCTCGGCCATCATGGTCTCGATGACCTTGCGGGTGCCGCCGTGCAGGCACATCTGCCGCATGGTGGCGCGGGCCAGCGCGCTGATCGGGTTGAAGGAGATGTTGCCGAGCAGCTTGAGCCAGATGTCGTTGCGCAGGTCCGGCTCCACCGGACACTTGAGGCCACCGGCGACCATGGCCTCGCTGAAGTCCTGGCAGCGGTTGGACATGCTGCGGTCGGGCTCGCCGATGGAGAACCGGGTGCCCTCCAAGTGCCGTACGACTCCTGGTCCTTCGAGCTCGGTGGCCGCGTAGACGACACATCCGACGGCCCGTTCGGGCGCGAGCACCGCACTGACCGCGCCGTCCGGGTCCACACTCTCGACGCGGTGGCCGTCGTGCGGGCCGCCGTGCCGGTGGAAGTACCACCAGGGGATGCCGTTCTGGGCGGCCACGACCGCCGTGGTGTCGTGCAGCAGCGGCTCGATCAGCGGCCCGCACGCCGCGTACGAGTTGGCCTTCAGGCCCAGGAAGACGAAGTCGACCGGGCCGATCTCGGCCGGATCGTCGGTGGCGTGGGCGTGCGCGGTGAAGTCGCCGCGCGGGCTGATCACCCGTACTCCGTGCTGCCTCATGGCCGCCAGATGCGGTCCACGGGCGACGAGGTGCACATCGGCGCCGGCGCGATGGAGCGCGGCACCGACGTAGGCGCCGATCGCACCGGCGCCGAGAACTGCGGCTTTCATGACGAGGGAGCTCCGTTCGGTCGAGGGATACCGCGGAGATGGCGCACTGCCGAACTCTGTCGACTGGATATTGTCTACAGTATGGGAGTGGAGGCGACAAGACTTCGCGCAGCACCTGGGACACCGTTTACCGGGGTCGATTCGGCGGGGTCGATAGTTGACCGTTCATCGTCTTCGACCGACCGTTCGTCGCATGCTGCATACCGCTCACCGCATACCGCCGACGCATTGCCGCCCCGCGACTTCCCAACCCCTTTACCTATTCCTAGGGTTCGAGATCATGAGCCCTCCCGTAGCGCCGCGCGGCTGGAGCCGCTGGCTCGTTCCCCCCGCCGCCCTCTCCGTCCATCTCTCCATCGGCCAGGCCTACGCCTGGAGCGTTTTCAAGCCGCCGCTCGAATCCGCGCTGAACCTCGACGGCACCGAGAGCGCGCTGCCCTTCCAGCTCGCCATCGTGATGCTCGGCCTGTCGGCGGCGTTCGGCGGCACGCTCGTCGAGCGCAACGGGCCGCGCTGGGCGATGACCGTGGCGCTGGTCTGCTTCTCCTCCGGCCTGCTCCTGTCCGCACTGGGCGCCGAGACCAAGCAGTTCTGGCTGATCGTGTTCGGCTACGGCGTCGTCGGCGGCATCGGTCTCGGTATCGGCTACATCTCGCCCGTCTCGACCCTGATCAAGTGGTTCCCGGACCGGCCCGGCATGGCCACCGGCATCGCCATCATGGGCTTCGGCGGCGGCGCGCTGATCGCCTCGCCCTGGTCGTCGCAGATGCTCGAGTCCTTCGGCACGGACCACTCCGGGATCGCCCAGACGTTCCTCGTGCTCGGACTGTCGTACGCCGTCTTCATGTCGCTCGGCGTGCTTCTGGTGCGGGTGCCGCGCACCGAGAAGCCGGTCAAGGACGCGCCCAGTGCCTTCGAGGGCGTGCAGGTCTCGGCCAACAGCGCGGTGCGCACCCCGCAGTTCTGGTGCCTGTGGCTCGTGCTCTGCATGAACGTGACCGCGGGCATCGGCATCCTGGAGAAGGCCGCCCCGATGATCCAGGACTTCTTCGCGGACTCCTCGGCAGCGGTGTCCGCGTCGGCCGCGGCCGGTTTCGTCGCCCTGCTGTCGGCCGCCAACATGGCGGGCCGCATCGGCTGGTCGTCCACCTCCGACCTGATCGGGCGCAAGAACATCTACCGCGTCTATCTGGGCGTCGGCGCCGTGATGTACGCGCTGATCGCCCTGTTCGGCGACTCCTCGAAGCCGCTGTTCATCCTGTGCGCGCTGGTGATCCTCTCCTTCTACGGCGGCGGCTTCGCGACCGTCCCCGCCTACCTCAAGGACCTCTTCGGCACCTACCAGGTCGGCGCGATCCACGGACGGCTGCTCACCGCCTGGTCCACGGCCGGCGTCCTCGGGCCGCTGATCGTGAACTGGATCGCCGACCACCAGAAGGACGCCGGCAAGCACGGCTCGTCCCTGTACACCCTGTCCTTCATCATCATGATCGGCCTGCTCGTCGTCGGCTTCGTCGCCAACGAACTCGTCCGGCCCGTCAACGCCCGTCACCACATCCCCGCGCAGAGGGAGGCCGTCGATGTCGAACGACAGCAGTCAGAGTCCGCCTGACCGGCGCCCGCTGATCGCCTTCGCCTGGCTGTGGGTGGGGGCACCGCTCGTGTACGGGGTGTACGAACTCGTACAGAAGGCACGGCAACTGTTCTCCGGGTGACCGTTCGGCAGGTGTCCGGGCGCTCCCTCCTGCCCCGGCGGATGACAGAAGCCGACAAGACGGGCGCCGGTTTCCTGTTGCCTTGGCTGCCGTCGTACCCGTGAGTCACTGATCAGACTGGTGGGTCCCGCTACCCAAGGCAACGAGGGGGACCACCCAATGAACGGCTCGCGCATCGCCGCCGTCGGCCACTACCAGCCCGCCAAGGTGCTCACCAACGAGGACCTGGCGGGCATGGTCGACACCAGTGACGAGTGGATCACGTCCCGGGTGGGCATCCGTACGCGCCACATCGCCGGGCCCGACGAGCCGGTCGACGAGCTCGCCGCGCACGCCGCCGCCAAGGCGCTCGCGGCGGCCGGCCTCGCGCCCGGCGACATCGACCTGGTACTGGTCGCCACCTCGACCGCCGTCGACCGTTCGCCCAACATGGCCGCCCGGGTCGCCGCCCGGCTCGGCATCCCATCGCCCGCCGCGATGGACGTCAACGTCGTGTGTGCCGGGTTCACCCACGCCCTGGCCACCGCCGACCACGCGGTGCGGGCCGGCGGCTCGACCCGCGCGCTGGTCATCGGCGCGGACAAGATGTCCGACGTGACCGACTGGAGCGACCGCAGCACGTGCGTGCTCGTCGGCGACGGGGCGGGGGCCGCTGTCGTGGAAGCGTCGGACGAGTCCGCCATCGGTCCCGTGCTGTGGGGCTCGGTGCCGGAGATGGGGCACGCGGTGCGGATCGAGGGCACCCCCGCGCGGTTCGCCCAGGAGGGGCAGAGCGTCTACCGCTGGGCCACCACTCAACTGCCGCCCATCGCGCGCAAGGCCTGCGAGCGTGCCGGGCTCGCGCCCGAGGATCTCGCCGGGGTCGTGCTGCACCAGGCGAATCTGCGCATCATCGAGCCCCTCGCCGAGAAACTGGGCGCCGTCAACGCCGTCGTCGCGCGCGACGTCGCCGAATCGGGCAACACCTCGGCCGCCAGCATTCCGCTCGCGTTCTCCAAGCTGGTCGAGCAGGGCGCCGTGGTCACGGGAGATCCGGTGCTGCTGTTCGGCTTCGGCGGGAACCTCTCGTACGCCGGACAGGTCGTCCGCTGCCCGTGACCTGCGCCTTCGGGCCGATGTGACGCAGTCGACGCTTCGTACCACTGGCCGCTGTGCGCCGTAGACTGTAGACGAAAGACAATTCATACTTGCTTTCCGGCTGCAGTTGCTCCGCGCTGCCCAGGAGGGGGACCGACCGATGTTGTCGACAGGACTGCCGCAGGGCGCGGTACCCAAGCTCGAACGGCCCGGCCCACTGCGCGACCGCGTCTACGAGGCGCTGCTCGAACTCATCACCACGCGCGCCCTGCAGCCCGGCCAGCACCTCGTCGAGAGCGAACTCGCGGGCCACCTCGGTGTGTCCCGTCAGCCGGTGCGGGAGGCGCTGCAACGGCTGAACACCGAGGGATGGGTCGATCTGCGGCCCGCCCAGGGCGCGTTCGTGCACGAGCCGACGGAGGAGGAGGCCGACCAACTCCTCACGGTCCGTACGCTCCTGGAGGCCGAGGCCGCCCGGCTCGCCGCCGCCAACGCGGACAAGGCCGGTATCGCCGTCCTGAACGAGCTGCTGGCCGAGGGCATGAAGGCCGTCGCCGCCGACGACGTCGACGCCGCGGTCACCCTCAACGCCCGCTTCCACTCGAAGATCATGGAACTGGCGGGCAACGCGGTCCTGTCCGAGCTCGCCGCGCAGGTGGACCGCCGGGTGCGCTGGTACTACACGCCGATCGCCCGCCAGCGCGGGAACCAGTCCTGGATCGAACACCGCGATCTGATCGCCGCGATCGTGGACCGGAACGAGCAGCGCGCCACCGAGCTCATGCGCGAGCACACGGAGCACACGCGGCGGTCGTATCACGCGCGGGCGAGGTCCTGAGGCTCTCTGCTTCCGCCGATACCGATACCGATACGAATGCCGGTCGCC
>Ga0307512_10004831_pt1 | contig 14458 bp, 15 predicted proteins | sample 14_EM_MG_FD_200267 | JGI IMG/M metagenome (GOLD analysis project Ga0307512, IMG submission 200267) | Populus trichocarpa ectomycorrhiza microbial communities from riparian zone in the Pacific Northwest, United States - 14_EM | ecosystem: Host-associated > Plants > Roots > Unclassified | place... | reverse complement strand
CGCGAGGCAGTGTTCTAAAACAAGAGACGAATAAGGAACGTACAAGGGTGTCCTAAATGCTTCTATACACAGTCAGATATCTCCGGCACGATGCTGCACAAAGGGTGCTTGGACCCAGTTCGCCGTCCTCGAGGTGGCACATGGCTTATTGTGTTGGTGATCCAAGCGTTGGCGGTAGCAAGATTCGATGTGCGATGTGTCAACATATGGAAAGGACAAAGAGATAAGGAATACAAGGCGATGGAGACAAAGGGAGAGGTGAGGTGATGAGGCGTGCATGCAACGGGAATACCAATGTGTCGAGTTGCAGGTGTCGAGGCCGTCACGTGGTCGAAATGAGCCAAATCCGAGGCTAGCACGATCCCCTACCTTATACTACTGAGATGCTGGAGTTGGCCGCTGTTGGCGGATGTGATTGGAATTGAAAGGATCCCCGCAAGCCTTTTTTTTTTTTTGAATATATCGCCTTTATTGTCGGGAGCTACGGACTAAAAATACAAAGACCTTGACAAAGACACCACCAAGGACTACTGTCCGGAATAACTTAACACGCTATCCTAAGCGCCCCGAACCCGTCTCGTGTGCCGACCACGTGACGTGCCTCCCGGCCCGATCGCGACGCGTCCAAACTCTTCACTGGCACCTGCATGCATGCCTAGCCTCTCGTCCGTTCGCATGCTCGTCTCATTCGCCTTGCCTCCAATCCTCCGCCTTCCACCATAGTTGCTACATGATCAACACCTTTCCTCTAACGGTCAAGCTACCCCTCTCTTCGCACCCCGATCCTCACATCTGAAGACTTGCGGATTTCCCACATTACGAGGTTTCAGCGCTCAGCCCCTCACAGGCAACGCGGGTTTGAAAATTGGCAGTGGGTCGCTACGCTTGTAACACTTCAGTCCCTCTTGGGAAACACGGGTGACACAGGACGGAGATTTTTGAGGCTTCATACTCTCGAGGGCAACGCCGATGACATGTTAGGCAGGGGGTGTGATGCTTCTGCCCTTGAGGTGACATAATGGGCAGGGAGTGATGGAAGAGAGCTAAAAATTATCAAAAGGGTGAAGAGGTGAAACTCGGTGAAGTTACCCATGTACCAGAGGCTAGAAGAGCCAAAGTTTGCCATAAAATCTGCAGGGTGCAACATGGACTAATAAAATGTGTTCTCGACAATGGAAAGAAAGCAGCTACATACAAGGAGCTACAGTATATACCCATCGCACCATTTCCGGTGGCGACTCAATCGACCTATCATGCATCATGCATCATAACTTAATCTACCCCGGCGCTGGAATCCAGGAACCGGGTTACGGGAAGGGGTACCTTTGCCTTGATTAAGCGAACGCTGTCTTTGGTAATTGTTGAACCGTTACAATGTGGCGCTCGCCACTGTGTCGCCACCCGTAATAATTTTACTCTATGGCTCTGTACCCCAGGCTGCCGGTGAATGGACGCAGCTTCCTTCATTTGTCGTAGTTCATCCGCTAGCGTTCCTCAATCCTCGGGTCGACCCAGCTTGCACTTATAACACGGGGGGGTGCCGATGCTGAGTCTGTACTCAAGGAGCATCAACCGAATTGCATTGCACCACACCACACCTCCTCTCAACTGAACCAATGGACTTATTCGCTACCCTATTTTCCATCGCCTTCAGCACTGCCGATGCAAAACCCGCACCCTCCACTCCCGTCGACGCCGATGGTGGGGGAAGTGGGACTAATGGCGTCGGCTGCATTGTCGCTTAGACGGTTCTTCGGCCGTTGCGAGATATACATATTGCACTGACTTCATAACCACTACCAGTAGGTTAACCTTCAGCGGGTTTTGGACTCTTGGGCTTTCCTTTCTAATTCATGTCTACAGAACCTTTCTCCCCTAGTAATCACATACTGCTTCTCATTTGGTTACATTCAATGTCCCTGCTTTGTTCTAGTGCGGAAATAACATAAGTTGTTGCTTCGGTTCATTCGTCCACTGCATGTATTACCAATCGGTACCATTTTCTTCCACACTTGGAGAAGTTGTCGTCTACGGTGATCATGGTTGATGGGAAATTCTGGAACAATATACTAGTAGCTTAGAATGGTAGAAGCAAAAGGACAAGATGCATACATTTACACCGGGGCACGCATTCCGAGGGGCAGAAGCTGAGAGGCACGTGAGGTGGGTGCCAGCAATGCGGCGGGCGGGGGAATCCGGGACCGAGAGTTGGTACGGACTGACGACGGGCCGGTGACTTTTGAATCTGTGCTGTAGTAGTCATCTGAGATCGTTGACGGCGAGGAATTCAGATGAACCGATGTCAACACATGAACAGGCCCTCTCCTCCGAGTTCTTCGGCTATGTTGTGTGGGCAGGGATACCCGACCTGAGGACTTATCTGTAGATAATGTACGCATATGCTATACTGTCAATGACGCCCCCTTATCCGAGATGTCTTCCTTTCAGTTACCTGCCAGAGGCTGAGATCAATGGTAACTCGGACTCAATAGAATAATGCCACTAGAATAATCAAGAACACACAGTACCCAGCCCTCAGTCATGGAAATCTGACAATCCGTGATCTTCCAAGCTGAAAGCTTTTCTAATACGAGCCTCGCATCACTGGACCTCTCCAATTTTGAAGCCGTCTAGGAGTGCTGAAACAAGAAAGACGGATGATGCTATCAAATGTTCTGTATGAAAATCACAACGTCGGGAGCTAGTACCGGGTTATCTACCAGGTAGATAACCCGCAGAGCCTCTCAAGGATCAGCCCGCCGTGTATGGGTCAAACATTGCGTTGTCAGCGTTGATCACATGCTGCTGGGAATCATCTAGAAGGATTACAAGTTTCCAAACAATAATATGACCGCCGCAGACTACCCCTCCTCTCTCGAGGACAGGGCCATACATAATTCCATGTATTGGTACAGAATACAACAAAATGTGTGTTTGCCGTTATCCTCCGCATCATTGCAAAGGCGGTAACATGAGACGAATGACATTTGAGATGGGGACGATATTAGAAATTTGAGGGGCCTGTACACAAGAGTTAGAAAAGATGGCCCTGCACAGGTAGAAAAAGTCGAGGGTGAGCGTACCGGAGAATCCGCATGTGGGGTCAGTGCCATATGTGGATGTTGCGACCGACAAAAAAAAAAGTCTACATGACAATGCAGCCAGGACTACCGCCCTTGTTGGCTTCAATGGGAGTGGATGGTGCGGGCTCAGCCTCGGGAGTATTGGAGGCAATAGAGAAGAGGGAAGTGAAGAAATCCATTGATTTGTGTTTGATGGAGAGGAGACAATGCAGTTTGGTGCGATTGAAGCTGCTGGTCTGAAGTGCTCACCTTCTTTTATACGTGCGAGCTGTACTGATAGACCCTGGCTAAACAAGCGCGAAGGAAGAAATGATAGCATTCATCCCACATGTTCAAGAGAAAGAGACAATTAGCACAATGGAGAATACGGCGCAGCTAATGGCTTTATAATAGCGGAAGGTAGCAAGTGTTCGGCAGGGACAATTGTATGATGTTGATCCCAAGTCGTGTGTACGTGAATGAGGAACGAGCGCCCAGTCCCTGCGACGATACTATCAAAGCGTGCAGCCTGCATCAAAGGTTCAACTCCGGGTATTTCACCTACATAGAGAGGACTTCCAACAATACCAGAGGTGGCGCCGCCACGCATGGAAGTCAACGTTTGAATGCTATTCTTCTGCCAAAACAACTAACGAGCGTGACTTCAACAAGGATTGAACGGTGAATGGTTATTGGTGAGCGCCAGTCTCCTTGGCTCATTTTTTTTCGATGTGGTTCAACGACGCTAATAGACTGATGTCAAACCTCAGGGATGGTCAGTGTAACGCCAGGGTACGACACCGCAAGGCTGACCAAGACTTTCATGCATGAGTTCTGCATGTACTGTTTATCCATGTGCCGGACAAGTCAAATTTTCCCATAACCAGCGCTTGCATTGACAATAGCGCAAGAGTATGGCGGCCGGTGCAAGTACGTTCATTACGTCGCTGGGACAAGCTGAATTCCAAAAAAAACTTCGGCAGAGAGAACTCAGAGACATCCTTTTCTCACAAGCTTCCTTGCTTCAAGGGGACCAAGTAACGACCGATTCCGGGAGGATTGATTAGCCTGTCTCCCCGTTGTCCGGGATGCATATATTAGTCCACATGCTGAAGTTCGGCCAAATACTGAAGCGGTGGAGATAACCGACAGAGTGTCCCCCATCCTATCAGTATTCAAGTATGGCGGAACGAAGCAACCCTGATACATACAGAACTTGGTAGAAACCTGCAACGCGAAGACGTTTGGCTGGCCCTGAATGCGAACCTCTGCGGAGGAATCGATGTCCGGGCCTCCCAACCGTCTACTACCTGCGGCATGCATACACGGGCAATTTGTTGGGGCACCGACACCTGCGTCTGGGAGCAGCATAATGCACGATACATTCTCGAGTGATGTCATGTGAGCCCATGACACCCAGCGTTGCCGCATTGGAAGAAGAGCGCTGCGGCGGCGACAAGGAGGCCCTCACCTCTCCCTGTAATAAACGGTATCATTGTCTGTCGGAGATCACAGAGTTATCAAGAACGGTGAGATCGGTGAGGATCAAGGGGTCTGGTGTCTTGTCTCCCGAAAATCGTGGTGTGACTTTCATTCAGGTTTAGGTTTCGGATTCGAAAATCTCGGGAGGTGCCGAATCGCTTTGCATTTCCTGAAACAGTACATACCCATTCCCGGGCCGTGCGATTCGAAAGCCAGGTTTTGAACCGATACACATACCCACTGGCGATTCGAATAACTCCACTTTCCCCTATTCCGTGTACAGAATAGAATTCAGGTGGCCTGTGGCGTTTGTCCCTGTCTAGTCCCAGCTTGGACTGGGAGCTTCCTCGAATTAGCGCTTACCCGCAGATTTACCCCAGAAAACCTTCGAATGCTACCCTCTCCCCTCTGCGTTGCGCCACACGATTGTTATCACGGCTTCTTAGCATCGCCGATGCGCTCTGCGTGGCACTACCGCGCTTCCTCGGCGCTCCGGCACTCACGACCCGGGTCATGCGGTCCATGCAACTGCGCAACATCGTTCGCTCGGTTCGGGTTTGATATTCGCATGCTCCTTTCGCCGTTGTTCGAAGACACTGCACGCACGCGCTTATCTGTTGCATTCTCCAGGGCCCATACTGGGCATCGCGCAAAGCGGAATCGAGGCAGTGCGCATATGGCTTCCTTTTCACTGTTATATTTGGATCTGAAAATCTGGCTTGCGCTCTCGCATACTGACTTTCTCTTCATCGAACGACACTGAGCCCAGCCGCGATTGCCTATACTCGTCAGCGCATCGCGCGCATTCCTGTCTGCACGGGTGCGACTCGAAGACACCCAAGATGTGGCGGCACGCTCTATGACGACCGTATGGATTCCAGTTGCGTTGGGCACTCTACAATGACAAGCCGATGTCATGGGATATCAGAAATAGAAGACCTGCTGTGTGCCCTCGAGGTCGATGTCTATGTCACAGAGCATTGCTACCTACATCTCTGCTAAACACTACCATCTTAGCGGCACGACCAAGCTCCGGGTGCCATACACCCCATCCCTCTACACTATAACGAGCCACTAGACTCCACGGAGCATATTTTCTTCTTCCCCGTGCCGGACACACTTCCGCTACTGCTCAGACCTTATCATGACCAACGTTGCAACAGGGCCACTGTCGACGTCACCATGTGCCGTTCTGCTGCACCATAGCTCCACCCTCGCTGTTGTGGTTTTTCTGGCGGCACTTTGCTTGCTTATCCGATCCACTTTCTTCACACGATTCGCCGACCACCCGCCCTGAGTGGATGCCCTAATTTCGTACATTTTTTTTTTCACTTTTCCAAGTTCGACGGATAAAATACCTTCCTAGTGTGCCGCAAGATTTCTGCGCCCTATGAAATGTTCGTGCTGGGTAGAGGATTAACCGCTGTCCGCGGTGGGTAACCTTTCCACGAACCAAACGGTCTTAAGTTGAACTAACAAACGAAAAGAGTATACAGTCATAAGTCCATACCACTATGTATGGCAGTATGACGACACTTGCATAAATATAGTACACCACCTGTTCCGCAACAACAATGGGCAAGAAACGAATTGCAGGCAAAGGGGAAATGGGTCAGGAACCGAAGCGAAAGATGTGTCTACCATCATCGATTAGTCTCCCCATTCCGTGCGAAAGCGAAAACACAAGTTAAAAGGACATTCGAGGCGGACAAGACAAACAATTGATGCATCTGTACACAAAATTTAGACAACGAGATTCAAAAAGAGGTAATGGTATTGAAGGCGGAACATACTCAGGCTAATAGTTCCTAGGATTGTCATGGAATAGCCATCATGTGACTGAGTAAAAGGCTGTCTACGCGACAATGCAACCACCAGTGCCACCACTCCCGCCGCCATCGGCGTCGATGGGAGTGGCACTCGCCGCCTCGAACTCAGGATCGTCGAAGGCGGTGGAGAAGAGTGTCGCGAAGAGATCCATCAACGTGTGTCAAATTGAGATGGTACGCTGGGGTGCGATCGTGGGTGAGTTGGGGTAGTTAGGAGATTGTATGTTGTTTGATATGCCATTGCCAGGCTCTTGCCCTCCTTTTATACACAAAAGTGGGCCCGACCAAGGCGACATCACCCTAAGTGCCTGAGAGCGGAAGCTGAACTGTATCACGCCAAGGTTTTGGATGAGACAACTGGGAGGTAGTAGGGACGTTAAAGTACCTCACAACATCCTACCCCCATCTAAGGATAGAGCAGCCATGCTAAGACTTCACGTACATGGCATGACGATTTGATTGATCGGGTGGCGAGTGGCGTCAGTGGCAGTAACGGTGGCGAGGTGATCCGTCGTGAGCTCAATTATAAGTCTCGAAACGACGACCGCGAATGGGACCACAGGAAACAAGTGCAATCAGATGATGCAGGCCATGGGCATTATCATTCTGTGATTTGGAATTCCAGGTGTTTTATCAGGCTCAGACAACTCGGTATGGACGTCAGTGGGATTATGGCGAACGTACCTATGGCCAACAAAAATTTCGAGCATGAGAGATCTGGACCTCGGCCAGTAATTTGACAGTTAGAGCTGAGATCCATACCAACTATGATTCGCAGTCCGTGGACATGGCGAAAGTGAAGTGGCCAATGCAATTAGATTTCGAACAACACAAGACGCAGAAATCAATGGTGTACCTAAATTTGGAAAAGTGAACCAGGAAAGGAAGTCGGATATCAATATATGATAACGTTTCAGGTATACGCCACCGCCCAAGTTGGTAGAGTACCAGTACTGGTGGCGATGTGACACGACTAGTGTAGTTTTGACAGCTGCGATAAGAACGAAGAGATAAGAGGTGAAACAAGGGGAGAGAGAGATCAGTCACGAGACCTGACAGGCTAACAATACCACGGTAGCCCGGGATGTTCGTCAGACGGTCGGCAAGAACGAGAACACATGAAACAGAGAGGAATCAGAGGATGGGGGAAATGGGCTTCTATTGCCTCCTTTTGACAAGGCCAGGAAAGGGAGTTTATATAGACAAAATATGTTACATGCAAGTCAAGAGAGGGCAAAAGGAAAGATCAAACGAAGGTGAATGAAGGCGTGTGGTGACGATGGCGAAGGAGGGTAATATGAGTTTGGGTTAAGTGGAGAGGAAGGGATTGAGAGGAGATGGGGAGGATGGTGAAGAGAATTAGAGGGTTGAAAGAAGAGTGGTGGACGGCAGACATAGGGTCCATGCATGAGTTTAAGAAAAAGAGGGTGAAATAGAAGATGAATTAAGAACCAAGCTGCGCTGCCGAGGATCCGAGAACATGCCGTAAAGTAAAACGGGAGACAGATGGCAAGTCAGTGATCGCACGTCCGCTAGCGGTTATGTTCAAGCGAACGAAGTGATGAGGAAAGGAAAGAGGGGATTGGGCCATGGTCGCCCGGCACGCACACAAGAAGGAGGGGGGATCTTGGGCCACAGTTGCCTGCTTTTTCAGCAAGGTGGGTGCACGGATATTTATATGTTGAAGGTGATGCAATAGCCACAAGTACGCTACCAATAGTTGTGAGTAGAATTACTAGAACAATGAAAAGGGGTGGGAAATGTCAGGCCGGCGACAACCCCGCTCGGCGATGCAAGCAAGAAACAATCGGTGTTCTTATTTGGAAGAAAGCGAGTGTGTCATGTCCAGGGCGCGACAGCGGGCGCGAGGTCGAATAAAGGAGCGAGCTAAGGTAGAAGGAAAGCGAGTGGATGTTCTGATAAGAAAACACAGCAATGAAACATACAAAGGAACATGGAAATCAGATAGACAATGATCCTATCTGACAAGGCCGTGGTGCCGAACCAGGGTTCGGCTGGCAAGGTGCTGCACCCATGGTGCTTGGGCCTAATTTACCGCCCTCCAGGGCACGCGACCGTTGTGCCTGTAGCTCTGGGCGATCCGAGTGTTGTTGGCAGCGATATTTGAGACGAGGTGTGTCTGAATATGGAAAGGACAAAGGAATGAGCGTCGATTGCAAGGCGATGGAGGCGGAGGGAGAGGCGAGAGGACGAGGCGTATGTGCAGAGGTGACGCTGACGTGTTCCTTGGCAGGCGCCGAGGCAGTCACGTGGTCAAAAGGGGCCCATTCCGAGCGTAGCGCAAGTCCACCTTACAGTGGATAAAGCAGAGAATGGAGGAGGAATATGGTCCAATGTGAGTGCAAATACCTTTAATATATACTTGATACCACTAAAGATTCAAAGAAAGATATGTGAAAGTGGCTGTGTTTCGGGAAAGAAGACAGAGTTAAAAACTACGGGACGCAGTCCTTAGACTCCTTAAGGGCAATTGCGAGTATATGCGCCGATATCATCATGTGCTACAGTGAAAAAAGATGAAATTAGAAGAGGTCCGTACAAAGAGGGAACGACCATATCAGAAAAGCCAAGTGTCAATACCACTATCAATCCTTTTTGATTCTTATCTCGAGTCCTGGCCCGAGGTCTGAAGCGGCCAGAGAGGCATGCTCGTTGATTATCCTGCGTAGGACTATGTCTCCAACACTGGGAAGGATTACTCAGAGGTCTGAGCCTTTGGAAGCCAGAAATTAGGTAGGGCCTGGGCGCCGGGCTGGAGCAGGCAGAATGGTAATGTCATTGATATGAGGCCCTCTAGGCATGATGACCGCCACAGTGGCCCATTCTGGTCGATAGTCGTCTCTCCGTTTGCGCCATAAAATTCTTATCACGGCTTCTCATCATCCTTGATGCGCTCTGCGTGGCGCTACCACGCTTTCTCGACGCGCCGGCACTCACGACCCTGATCATGCAGTTCATGCAACTTCGCAACATCGTTCGCTCGGCTCGGGTTTGATATTCGCGTGGTTTTCTTGCGGTTGTTCGAAGACACTGTGCGCACGCGCTTATCTGGTGAATTCTCCAGGGTCCTTACTTGGCGTCGGGCAAAGCGGAATTAAGGTAGTGCGCATATGACTTCCTTTTCACTGTTATTTTTGAATCTGACAACCTGGCTTGCGCTCTCGCAGCCAGGTCGCATACCGACTTTCTCTTCCTCAAACGACATTGAGCCCAGCCGCAATTGCCTATACACGTCAGCGCATTGCGCGCATTCCTGTCTGCACTTGTGCGACTCGAAGACACGGACAATGTGGTGCCACGCTCTACGACGACCATAGATGCCAGCCGCCTTGGGCACTCTACAATGACAAGGCGACGTCATGGGATATCAGAAATAGAAGACCTGCTGTGGGCCCTCGAGATCGACATCTATTTCACAGAGCATTTCGCCACCCACATCTCTGTTAAACACTACTATCTCAGCTTACCGGGACATCCAAGCTCCCGGTGCCACCCCTCCACACTGTAACGAGCCACTGGACTCCACGGAGCATATTTTCTTCTCCCCCGTGCTGGACACACTTCGGCTACTGCTCAGACCTTATCATGGCCAACATTGCGACAAGTTCACCGTCGACGTCACCATGTGCCACTCTGCTGCACTATAGCCCCACCCTCGCCGTCGTGGTTTTTCTGGTGGCACTTTTGTTTGCGGCCTATGCCGCATGCATCACGACAATGCCAAGGGATAGGCCGCCACACACTGTCGAAATTGGGTTTGTTGGGACATATACAACGACGACATGTTATTTTCGGAACACGAAGGATAACTGCCGGGATTGTCTGGAGCATAGGTACAGAACCACGATGACCGGCGCCATTAGAAAGTACTTACTCACTACCACTTTAGCATATCAGAACGTGTACTTAATTATTTCTGGTATCTCTCATATGGCGATAGCGTGTTGCTCGCTTGTCCGATCCACTTCACACGATTCGCCGACCCACCCGCGCTGGTTGGACGCCCTAACTTCGTATATTTTCTTTCAAATTTTCAAGTTCGACGCATAAAATGCCTTCCTACTGTGCTGCAAGATTTCTGCGCCCTGTGAAATGTTCGTGCAGGGTAAATGATTAACCGCTGTGCGCGGTGGGTAGCCTTTCCACTAACCAAACAGTCTTCAGTTGAACTAATAAACGAAAAAGAGTACACAGTCATAAGTCCCTACCATTATGTATGGCAGTATGACGACACGGTCATAAAAATAGTACGCCACCTGTTCCCCAAAAACAATGGGCAAGAAACAAATTGAAGGAAGTGGGGAAATGGGTCAGGAACGGAAGCAAAAGACGTGTCCACCATCATCGGTTATTCTCCCCATTCCGTGCGAAAGCGAAAACACAAGTTAAAAGGACATTCGAGGCGAACAAGACAAACAATTGATGCATCTGTACACAAGAATTAGACAACGAGATTCAAAAAGCGAAAATGGTGTTAAACGCGGAACATACTCAGGTTAATATTTCATAGGATTGTCATGGAATAGCCTTCAAGTGACCGACTAAAAAGGCTGTCTACGCGACAACGCAACCAGAGCCGTTGCCGCCATCGGCGTCGATGGGAGTGGCACTCGCCGGCTCGGACTCAGGATTGTCAAAGGCGAGGGAGAAGAGTGTCGCGAAGAGATCCATTAACGTGTGTCGAATTGAGATGGTACGCTGAGGTGCGATTGTGGGCGAGTTGGGGTAAGTTGGGAGATTGTTTGATACCCCAGTGCCAGGCTCTTGCCCTACCTTTATCCACGAAAGTGGTCCGACCAAGGCGACATCAGCTTAACTGCATGAGAGCGGAAGCTGAACTGTATAACGCCAAGGTCTTGGATGAGACAACTGGGAGGTAGTAGGGACATTACAGTACCTCACAACATGCTACCGCCATCTGAGGATAGAGCAGCCATGCCAAGACTTCACGTACACGGTGTAACGATTTGATGGAGTGGGTGGCGAGTGGCGTCGGTGGCGGTAATGGTGGCAAGAATGGTGGCGAGGTGATCCGTCGTGAGCTCAATTGTAAGTCTCAAAGTGACAACCCTGAATGGGACCACAGGCAAAAAGTGCAATCAGATGATGATGCAGGCAATGGATTTTACTCTAACCAAACGGGGCAAGGGTTCGATATCGTTCTAAGTCAGGTGCACGTGAACGAGGCACAAGCGCCCGCCCGTCATGTCACGCGGACGCGTCACGACCAGAGCGTGCCGATAGCAAGCCCGTGGAATGTTTCCTTCACGTTTTCCTCCAACAATTCCATGGGCGCGCATGTGGGAGCCAACATCTATGTCATTCTTCTGCAAAGGCAATTGAGGGTCCCACACCGACAAAGACCGATACTTGCCAGTGCCAAGCTGCCCACCCTTTGGGCCTTTGGTCGACATTTTAGTCGACGCGTTCTGAAAATGCCTCAGGATACTCTACCTCGAACCTCGAGGATGTCATTTACTATTGAAATCTGATGAGACGGTAACTGCAAGCGAGAGTGTTTCAATTCAAAGTTGACCGAGACTTTCATTCGTGAGTGGTACTGCCGCATGTATGTACCGTTTATCCATCTACTGTATCTGTATCTGACATTTCTCCTAACCAGCGCTCCTGACAATCGTGCGAGCGTAGGGCGGTGAAGAATTTCCGCTGTATAACTGTGAGAACACCAGCAGCCGAATTCCAGCCATAGAATCAAAAATACCGGCAAGGAAATACTGACGTGTTAGGGTCCTTGGTTTCACGTGGGCGAGGACATGCCGGTGCTAATTCGATGGACGCATTTAGGACCCACTTTCATCGTGTGCTACTGTCTCTGCAGCCGGCCTCTTGAGCATCAGCGGTGGATGGCCAAACCAAAACTTCGTCGTGCTGGCGCTCATGGATTGGGAACCACAGATGCTGGGAGAGGGCTGGCGCGGTACTTGGCGGGCTGGTGGTGCTCTCACGGTCATGGGCCTCACCGGAATCGAGAATTTTCAGCTCTGGTATGAAACCCAAGCTCCTTATTCTACGGTTTTGAGTTGAATTCTCGGTAGTCTGTGTTATGGATGCTGCGTCCGTCTCCACGCTCACGGATCCTTTCCTATTATGTTTGTCCTCTGTGCTCTTGACTCCATGGGAAACTTCGTCATGGTACCATTTCTTGAGTAGGATTGACTAGATTAGAGAGCCAACGCCCTTATTTTGGCATGCGTTGCGACTTCTCAACACACTCAGTCGTTTCGTACTGCGACACGGTCAGGTTACCATGGGGTCAACAGCCCGCCAGAGCTTCATTACAGTGAATTCCCGACAGTCTGATGGGTGGCGAGCATCGTCGGAGGTATGAAACGTTGAAAATGGATCTCCTGCCAACACAATTGTAAAATGGAGGAACCTGAGGAGAGGTGGTACCGCAACCGCGCGTTTCTCCTGCTATCCAGTGCATGCACACATGCTCACGTCATTAGGAGCGTATTTTGCGACTTTGCGACTTTACGTGCGTCATCGCGTATAACACCCCCGAAGAGACTGTGATCCGCATCACAACCTCCGAATCGCCAGACCTGCATCTGCTCCTAGCGATCCCGTGCGGAACTGGGAGCTCCCTCATCATCACCGTCATACTCTTCCTTGCCAGTATAACGTAGGTGCTTGGTCTTGTTGTTCTGATTCTGAGGCGAGGCGCGCGTGCTGACCTTACACCTCGGTGAGCCAGAATGCCGTCCAATGAGAGGTGGCTCTCCGCTCCGGAGGTACCCGGTGGCTAACTCACGTTCTTCTACACTGTCTCCACATGTGAGTCGGACATTTCTTCAAACGCAAAGGTTAGCGGTTTAATAAAAGCACGTATAACTTCTAACTTACGTCGTAGCATATGCCCATACGGTAAGAGCCTCAGCCAGCCCAACGCACCAACCAAACAAAGACGCTCATCTCCCACAAATCTCGGCTCTCCGAGTCCATCGCGTGAAAACGGTCAAAACCTCATCGATATTCTGAGCATTGAAGTTGCCAGAAATACATATATTAACCATCTACAGATGCCACTACAGTTTCAGGCTTTTAACTCAGGTACTTTTTTTGTTCTCACAGTTCCCTCGCCTGCGCTAGTCGCTCACGGTTCACGAAGTAACCCTGAACCGGACGCGCTAGTGGTCCTACATGTGCCACCACGTCTATTTAGCAATGCAAGCTATGATAAACTATCATACTGTCCTATCGTGACTTGCGTGAAAAAAATAAACGGTATCACCTGTGGCCATACCGATACAGATAACAGTATAAATGATTAACTGGTGATTACTCCCGCAGCAGGCGACGGACGAATAGAACACTAGCTCGAATGAAAGTTTGTGAGTCTGAGTAAAGAACTGCCAGTAGTTTACATTACATTAACGTAGTCCGAAGCTGCTGATGACTTGCGGACCCTCCATGGGTGATAAGGAGTACCAACCGCGGGTCTTATCACGAGCCCGTTCCAAATCCCAGGGTAAGTGAGGTGAGTCAAGGGGATCACTAATCACGGAAGGGGAGACGGGGATGACAGCGCGGCGTTACATATGAAACCGTCTGAGTCCATTTTACGTATGAAAAGTTCTGGTGTCGCATGGATGTACACTTTACAGCACTTGGGATGAGTTGGGTCAGGTAAAACCGTAAAAGCCACTGGGAGCCTCTTCAAGTCTTGATATATAGCTTGATACCCACTGCGGTGGATGCACATTATGGGCCGCATGAACCAATGTGTGAATCATAAAACGTGAGGACCATCTACCACAACAGGTCAAAGAATATTCACGAGCTCTAATAGACCGCCTCTACTAATAATAAGATGGAGAAGAAAAAAATCGCAAGTGGTACAGTCGAATCTGAAATCCAAAAGAAAACAACAAGGCCACTTGGCTATTAATCTCCGTATCCAAGAGGAATCTCGGAGCGCGAGGCGAAGAAAAAGGTTAAGGGAGGGGACAGAAGTGAGGGACCGTGACATGTGTGCTAGGTGAAAGGATTAGAAAGTATTTAAACATAGAAAGTCGCTCTAGAGTCTGGACACTTACCATA
>Ga0307512_10004830_pt1 | contig 14460 bp, 10 predicted proteins | sample 14_EM_MG_FD_200267 | JGI IMG/M metagenome (GOLD analysis project Ga0307512, IMG submission 200267) | Populus trichocarpa ectomycorrhiza microbial communities from riparian zone in the Pacific Northwest, United States - 14_EM | ecosystem: Host-associated > Plants > Roots > Unclassified | place... | reverse complement strand
GAGGCCGATCCGGAGCTCGCCATGTTCCGCGTGGTCGTCGACGGCGTGGCCGGCCTGCCGACCGACATCGCATCAACGGTCGTGTCACCTGGCGCGGAGTCCGCCTCGATCACCGCCCTGCTCACCCACTTCGAACTGATCGAGCTGCCGAGCACCGCGGACGAACCGGTCACCCGCCCGCCGAACAGCCGGCCGACGGTCTTCGAGGCACCGCCGAGGCATCCACACTTCGTCGGCCGCGACCAGGAGCTCGAGCGGCTCCGCGACCAGCTCGTCGAACACCCCGATCGGGGGATGGACGTCACCATCGGTGGTGTTCCCGGGGTCGGCAAGAGCGAGATCGCCCTCGAGTACGTTCACCGCTTCGCCGGCGACTACGACCTCGTGTACTGGATCCCGGCGGCGGACAAGCCGTCGATCATGATCGGCCTCGCCAACCTCGCCCGCCGGCTCAAGCTGCCAGGGTCGCACACCTTCGGTACCACGGCCGTGCTCCGGCACCTCGGCAACGTGTCGCCACACCGGCGGTTCCTCCTGGTCTACGACAACCTGGCCAACGAGGAGGAAATGGCCGCGCTGCGCCCCGTGGGCCACAACGGCCACGTGATCGTCACCGCGAGCGAGGCCCAGTCCCCTGATCTGCGTGTCGAGCACATGACACGGGTCGACGCGGTCGACATGTTGGTCGCTCGCGTGGCCGGACTCACCGTCGAGGACGCCGCCGACACCGCGGCGGCCGCGGACAACCTGCCGATGGCGGTCGAGGTCGCCGCGTCCTGGCTGACGGCCACGGTGGAGAACGAACGCGCACAGGGCGCGTCGGTGACCGGTGCGGCGAGATGGGCGGTGCGTGAGCTCCTCGACCGGTTGGACGACGGCACACCACCCGACGCGACCTGGCAGACGACGGTCTCGCGGGCGGTGAAGGTGGTCGTCGACACGCTGCGGGCCACCGCGGAAGGACGCGTCGCCGTCGCGTACGCCGAGTTGTGCTCGTTCTTCTCCCAGAACGGGATCAGTCTGGACATCGTCCGCTCGACAGCCATGTCCCAACGCCTGGCTGACGTGTGCGGCCACGACGCCGAGACCGTGCTGCTGGACGCGTGGGAGATCGACCGGGCCCTCTGGCTCGGCTCCCGGTACGGGTTGTTCCGGATCAACTGGGGCAGGCAGAACACGCTGCGGGTGCATCGCACCGTGCAGACCGCCCTGCGTTCCCTCATGGCAGAGGACGAACAGGAGGCACGCAGAGCCGCGATCCTGCATGCACTCGCCACGTACGCGCCGAACGAGACGGAGCTGGAGCAGCCCTACGCGGTCGACCGGTTCAACGAGCTGCAGAAGCACGTCTTCCCGTCAGGTTCCGTCGGCAGTGAGGATCCGTTCGTGCGCCGCTGGTTGGTGAACCAGACGCGCTTCCTCTACGCCCGAGGCGGTTCCGGTGTGCACCGCGAAGCACTCGAACCGGTCAAGCGGTTGCTCAAGGACTGGACCGAGCGGCACGGTGCCGACGACCCACTCTGTCTGCGACTCGCGGTCCAGCTGGCCAACCTGCACCGCGCGCTCGGCGACCACCAGCAAGCACTCGAACTGGACGACGCGACACTGGCCAGGAACCGGCGGACACACGCCACCAACCACCCGCAGTCGCTGATCAACGCCCGAGGACGCAGCGCCGACCTGCGCGGACTCGGTTTCTTCGGTGACTCACTCGCCGAGGAGCGGACCGTCTGGGACGGCTCCCGCGCGATCTTCGGCGACGACCACCGGCAGACCCAGATGGCGGCCGGCAACCTGACGTCGTCCCTGCTGCTGTCGGGCGACGTGCCTGGCGCGCTGGATCTCGCGGAACGCAACCATGCCCTGCGCTTTCGTCTGTTCGGTGAGCACGACCCGACCACGTGGAAGGCATACGCCCAGGTCGGGATCTACCGCCGCGAGCTCGGCGAGTACGACCGGGCCTTCCAGATTCTGACCGACGCCTGGCAGCACCTCTCGCAGTCCGGCCCGAACGAGTCCGAGCTGGCGGTCCGGTGGCACCAGGCCATCGCTCAGCGCTGTGTCGGCGGCATGGCGCTCCGCGCGAAGGAGCGCATGGACAAGGCCCTTCTCGACTACCGCGAGTTCCACGGCCTCGACCATCCCAACACCCTGGCGTGCATGGTGAGCTACGCGGCGGCGGTCCGCGCCGTGGGTGGCGACGAGTTCCTGGCCCTCAACCTGGCCGAGGAGGCGTTGGAGCGGTTCCGAGCGAACCGACGATTCCCGTCGGACCACCCGTTCACGGCTCTGTACGAACTGTCGGTCGGCCTGGCGAAGCGCGCGGCGGGACAGGGCGGTGTCAAGGAGACCGCATCAGCCCTGGAGCTGCTCACGGATCGGTTGGGCGACGTCCACCCGTGGACCCTCGCCACCGCCGTCGACCACGCCACGGTGCTGGCGACGGCGGGGCAGATCGGGCCCGCGGCCACGCTTCTCGCCGAGACCCGCGACTCCTGCGTCCAGTTCCTCGGCACCTCGCACCCGCACATCAAGATCGCGGCGCACAATCTCGCCCTGGTCCGCGAGTCGGCGGCGGACTCTCCCGACCAGAAGTGGAAGGAGATCGATGTCGACGTCCCCGAGATCTGACGACAGCGCGCGGGTTCTCACCGAACCGCACACCGAGCGGGCGCCACACCTCGACGCGAAGTTCGACAGCACGCTCTTCCAGTGCCGCGACATGATTCGCGGGCACCGGGAGATTAGGCACCTCGCGCACTACGGCGATGGCGTCTTCGACTTCAGCGTCGACTGGCTCGACCAGTCGACCCGCTATCCCCCAGCCGGCCCCGGCCGTCCGCACCGTCACGACCTGCAGCGGCTGGGGCGGGCGTTGAGCTTCACCCTCGACCGCATGGACCGGACTCTGCAGGAGGTCCGCACCGGCGCGATGATCCGCATGGTGTTGCACACCAGGAGCGGCGCCGCGATCACCAACGCCGTGGTGCCGAGGAGGAATCTCGTCGGCCTGGTGCTGGACCACCCCGCGCCGTCCGGCACGAGTGATCTCCTGCCCCGTGTCACGCATGTCGCCGCCGCCGACCGGGCGATGTCGGCGCTCTCGACCGAGCTTCGCAGGCTGATCAGGCTGCGGTCGACCAACCCGGGCGGCTGGGAGGACGTCGCGGACGAACCGGCCGAATCCGAAGAGCCGGTCGGTGAGCCGTTCACCTGCACCCTCACCACACCCGACCAGGACGACGCCGCCGTCATCGAGGCGTGCCGCCGCGCGGTGCGCCCCAGCGATCTGCACTTCGTCGCCTACTGCGCGAACAACGAGGTCGTGTTCGCCGCCGACCACCTGGACAATCCCACGCTCGGAGCGTTCTTCACGGTGCTCGCTGTCGCTACCCGGCGCAAGTTCTACCAGGAGTTCAGCCGGGAGCTCAGTGCAGTGGTGGTCGAGCTCGGCCGCACGGTCCGCGGTGTCCTCGGCAGCGCGTTGGAACGCCTGGTGCTGGATGTGGAACAGGGTGCCGTGTACTACTACCGCCTGCGACCGGGCGCCTACCTGGTCGGCGTAACGCTCCACCAAACCCGGGTGAGCCAGGCCGACGAGCGGCTCGCGGCAGTAGCCCGGGAATTCAGAAATGACTGATGTCAAACCTTGTCCGGTCACACCTCGAACACCGATAATCGGGTGACGACGCCGCACCCGACCCGGGGGGCGAGATGAGCGCCGGCACGAGATCCGTGGCGATGGTGACCATCGCCGTGGTTGGTGCTTTCATTTCCGCATATGTCGGTCTGGAGTCGGTCTACACGTCGACGGCCTACTCCTTGTTCGTGACAGCGCTGCTCGGGTTCGGCCTGTACGCCGCGACCACCGGAATTTCCGTCGACCTGCTCCGGACACAGCTCCGCACGGTCGTGCTGGCAGTGACCCTCGGCGTGGTCGCGAAGGCGGCACTGATCTTTCTGGCGATGTTGCTGGTTTTCCGGGAACCCCAGTTCATCATTCTCGCCGTCGCGGTGGCACAGATCGATCCGCTCTCGGTAACCGCGATGCGGGCCAAGAGCCGCATGTCCGAATCAGGAAAGGCGCTCCTCACCGCGTGGGCCGCGTTCGACGACCCGATCACGGTCCTGCTGACGGTGTACGTCACCGCCTTCGTGTTGAGCGTCAACAGAGACCCGGCCGCGGGACTCATGTTCGGCGCGGACCTCGGTTACTTCGCGCTTGGCCTCGTCATGAACGCCGTGCTCGTATGCGTCGTTTTCTTGGTTTACCGGATTGTCGGTACGCGCCGAAAACGACGTTTGAACAACCGTCCGCTGTCCGCCCGCGAGGTCACACTCCTCGTGGTGGCGCTCGCCGCGGTCGCGTTCGTGGCGATCTGGCTCTCGCTGCTGCTCGCGCTCGCGTTCATCGGTCTTTTCCTGCGTCCCCCCGCGCACTGGCGACTCGACCGGATGGTGCTGTTCGCGCTGTTGCTGGCCTCGTTGGCGGTCGGGCTCCTGCTGGCGGGCGGGGTCTCGATCGTCAAGGGCGTGGTGCTGGGTGTCGCGGCCTACCTCGCGCAGATCGTCGTCGCCGCGGTGTTGGTCCGGACAAGATCGTGCCGCGGCGACCTTGCGCGGCTCGCACTGGCCCAGCAGAACGGGTTGACGGCGATTGTTCTCGGGCTGACGCTGGAACGGACGTTCCCCGGCTCGGTCGCCATCATCGCGCCGGCCATCGTCATGGTGAACGTGCTGCACGCGGTCTGCAACGGAATCCTGGATCGGCTCACACCTGAGCCGAAACCACAGCCGGAGTTGCGACCCGCGTCAGAGTCCGTGTCGCCGGCGGCACCAGCACTGACAAGCGGCCAGGCCACCGTGCCGTCGCCAGCCGCTGTCACCCATTTGCCAGCTCGGCCCGCTCAAGCGCACGCTGAACCTTCGGGCTGAGGTTACGTACGGCGGTCTCCACACGTTCCTGCAGTGTCACGCGGCTCGCCTCGCTGTCGACGCCCACGGTCCACCCAACCCGCAGGAGCGGCCACAGTTTGAACAGCGGCAGCCGCTCCATGATCGCGTCGTAGCGCTGGCACAACCGTTCGAGCCGATGCCGTGCCTCCTGCGTAAGGTCCCTCGCCGCGCCGACCGCCTCGGTGGAATGCCAGCCCGCGACGGCCACCCGGAACGCCAGCACGGTGGAACGGATCAGCGACGCGACGCCGAACGCCTCGAACAGGTGCTTCTCGAGTCTGCTTGTCACCGCTTCCGCCGTCTCGGTGTCGGCGAAGGCCTCGCTCATCATCGGGGTGAGACTCGTCAGGTCGTCGAGCGCCTCGATCGCGGCGAGAAGCATATGGTCGACCTCGCCGGGCAGGTTCACATCCGGCCGGTCGGCGGCTGGTGTGGCACGCGCGTTCCTGGTCAGCGCGGACACGTCGCGCTGGATGCTCGCCAGACGCCGCGTGGTGCTGCCGTGGGTGTCGTCAACCCGGTCGGCGATGTGGTCGAGTCGGTCGTAGAAGCTCGACTGCTGCCGGCTGAGCTGGTCGAGGCGTTGGCGGAGCACGGTGACCTGGTCCGGTTCCGCCAGCTTCTCCAGGCTCTTGCCGACGGTGAGAACGAACGAGGCGAGGGTGTCCGCGTAGCCGTACTCGACGGAGTACACCGGTTCAGCGTCGAGCTCGGGTTTGATCGCGTTCTCCTGCGCGGCGGTGAGTGTGCCGGTGACCACGAGGAGCAGTTTGGCTTCCGGCACCGCGCTGCGTACCGAGGAGATCCTGGCCAGGAGCGCCTCCTCGGCCGACGAGTCGCGCACAGACTCGGTGACGAGCACCGCACAGCCACCGCGCCGGTCGTCGAACGTGATCCAGAAGTCGACGACGACGTCCGTCCTGTCCTGCCGCAGGGGCCGGTCCTCCTCGAACTGCCAGCTGTGCGCCACGAAGATCCTGCGCAGCGACAGGCTGACGTCCGCCGTCGTGAGGGTGGCGGCGACCTGGTTGTTCTCGGCCTCCCGCACGACCCGGTCATCGACCATGAGAGTCGCTTCGCCGGTTTCCCGGCGCCGGTCGTCAACGATGCGGTAGGCGTCGTGACACAGGCGAATGACCTTTCGTGCGTTGCCGCCTGCGACATCACGGAGGTACCGCACCGACTCGGGGGTGAACGGGTCGAGCTCGTGCCGGCCCGTCATGGCTTCCTGTGCTCGGGTGATGAACCAGCTGACCTCCTCGGTGCTGAGTCGGACCATCTCGACGACGCGGGACAACCGCTGCTGGGTGCTCGGCCGCAGCAGCGCCCGCGTCTCCGGCAGCGCGCAGACGACGAGACACGCGCCCGCGTTGGCGAACACCTCGAGAAGCTTGTCGAAGGCAGGACCGGTGTCATGGTTCGACCGGCCCGGTCCGGGCAACAGCTTGTCGAGCTCGTCGAGAACCAGCACGAAGCTGGTCCGCCGGCCGCCGTACAGGTACGCGAACACGCCCATTGCCTCGAGCGCGGCCGCCTCGGTGTCGATGGGCTTCGTGATACCGCGTTCCACCAGCACGGGTGCCGGATCGCCGCCGGTCAGCCAGTCCCACACCACGTCGTCGAACCCGGTGCGGAGCAACAGTGTCAGCGTGGTGCCGAAGTCGGCATTCTTGGTGACCCGCCGCAGCGTGCTCTGCACCTCGCGCAGGAGCTGGCTCTCCATGAGCCCCAACTGGTCCACCACGTCACTGGGGACCAACTCGCGGTTTCGCAACCACGACACGAGCTCGTCGCCGAGGCCGAGTTTGAGGAGTGACTGGGCGACGATGTCGGCGTAGTAGTCGTTTACCTGTTGGCGGACGCCGTCGGGACCCAGCATGTGCATGAACCGGATGTACAGCTCGACGAAGCTACCGGCGGTCACGTCGAGGTACATCACCCTGGCCGAGTCGTGCAACACCCGGCTCGCACGATGAACGAGGTGGTACGCCAGGTGTGTTTTTCCCGTGCCGTAGTCGCCGACGAGAGCGATGACCTCGCCGTCGCGTTCGTCGTCCGGTCCAGGAGTCGCCTCGAGATACCCGGTCAGCCAGGCCGTCGCCTGCCGGACCGCGGTCGTGTCGATAGTGAGGTCCGCCCAGTCCGACTCACCGAACCTGGTGACCTTCGCGACCGCCATCGGCGAGAACGGATTCGGGCTGGGCGGCGGAATCTCCGCGTTGGCCGTCATGCCTTCCCCCTTCGGCTACTCGCCAGGTCCTTCATGACCTTCGCGATCTCCGGCAAATCCACAAAGGACGACTCGTCGTACTCTAGGCCGTGCACAAGTCGCTGTTCGTAGACCTCGTGGCACGCGGATTGCATCTGCGCTACCGACTGCAACATTAGGTCGAGCGTTTCCATCGTCTCGTTGGTCATTCGAGGGAATTTTCCCTCACTCTCATGACGTTTGAGTCGATCCTTGATGTACATCGGCACATCTCCCGACTTGAGACCGCCAAGGCGCAACGTCACTGGTGGTGCGTCTCTTTCCAGCTCGGCGACGATTTCGTCAACAACGTCCTTGGGGTGGCTGCCGTACACGAACTCGGTCAGGAACAGCACCTTGCGGCAGGACAGCGCGCCGTACCGCACCACGTCGTCGGGCAGGTCCGACGGCGGGAGCAGCACTATCGCGACATGCTTCGGCTGCAGCATGTTGTGCAACTGCCTGTAGATCGCCTCAGGCTGCCCCTCGTACTTCTTGGCGATGGCATCGGCGTCCGGGCGCAACGCGCCCTCGCTGTCCAGCTCCGCGCACAGCTGGTGCAGCACGAAGGCGAACCGTTCGTTTCCCGGCGCCACGTGCATCCCGGTCAGGGCACGCTGCAGGTTGACCACGACACCGGTCGTCCCCGCTGCGGCAAGCTTCTCCCGGACATGCCAGGCACACCTGTTGATCAGAGCTGTCTTGCCGCAGCCCGATTCGCCGGCCACGAGCACCAGTTGCCCTTCACGCTGAAGGGTGGTCAAGGTGTCCATCCTACGAGTGAATTCGTCGAAAGCGACTTGAGTGTTGCCCACCGGGACGTAATAGGGCTCGTGGCTGCTGATCTGCCAGGGCCGCAGCGGCACTCTGGCGCCAAAGAGCTCTGGCAGACTGAACGGATTCAGCGCGGGACGTCCGTCGGTCATGACGCGCCGCCGGTCTGCAGGTCCGATCTGGCACGGAAGGGCCGCTGCAACCGGTCTGCCATGGCAAAGAGTTGGTCGCGGGTGGTGGCGAGCAACGCGCGCAACTCGTCGCGGCGGGTTTCGTTGGCCACCTCACCGTCGTATCCGGTACGCCAACCGGTGCTCATCGACGGGCCAAGCTGCCCGGTCAGCATGGTCTCGACCTGTCTGACCTCATCCCAGTCGTCGTGCGCCGCCTTCGCCCGTGACACCTGGGTCGTCAACGCGACTCGCTGTGCAACAACCTCGCCATCCGGCCACCCCGGCCGCCAGTTGGCCAGATAGTCGTCCGCCGCCCGAAAGAAGGCCCCCGCCGCCGCGCGGAGGTCATCGGCAAGGCTTTGAGCACGCAACACCCGATCGCGCCAAGCGGTGGCGGCAAAAGCGCCACCCGCACCGACCAGCGCCGTGAGAAAAGGCAGAACCGTGACGAAGACCCCGGCCGAACGGGGACGCGCCGCCGCTGACAATGCCGCACACGCCTGTTCGAAATCTTCGGTGTGGTTGTTTCGCCAATCCGTGAGATCGAGGTCAGCGCCGTCTACCTTGATCTTTCCGGGTGAATCCGCTGGTTTGGCCAGGTCCAGGGCATCGGCCGCATCCACCAGGCTATCTTGCCGCTCCGGCGCCAGGCAGTACACCCGCAATCCGTCAGCATCGATGCTGGCCTGGTCAAGTACGGCAAGAACACTGCACCCAACAATCAGCCCGGCGACGATGACCAGCACGGCGACAAGAACTCGTCGTCTGGTCCGCTTGCCGAGCTTCATCAGTGCCCCTGTGTCGTCGTTCCCCCGCGATGCAGGATAACGACGAACCGTAGCCGTAGTCACTCGAGAGGAGGAACATTTTACCGGTACGTTCGTTGGAACATTGATCGAAGCTGCCCTACCACCTGTGCTGCCGACGAAGACCGGATGTACGTCGCCGCTGGTCATTGGGCACCTGAGAAGAAAGTTTCAGACATGAGCGCGGCTAATGTCGTCATGATCTTGGCTTCTGGACGATCGAGCAGTTGACGCCTGAATGAGTTGTGAAGGCCACTCTAGTCGCTGGTTCTGGAGTTCAAGGTTTGGTCATAGGACGACGTGACGGCCCGCCTCCGACTCGTGCGGTGTTCACCGCGATGTATCCCCGTGCGCGGGCATGCCTTGCAGCGCACGCGGACACTATGGCGGACATGGCACTTAGCCTGCACTGGATGCGCGCGTTACCAACCTTGCCAGGCCAGATGAATTGGTCGATACATCTCTGCGGGCACCAGCGACGACCAGATCTCGGCAGTGGTCCGCGATCAATACCGATCCTATGAGCGCTGGGATCTGAGAGGCAGCGACCCGTGACACGAAACTCTCGAATTCTCACGCCAGCTACAGAGCTTGAAAGACCAGGGTTAGATCACGGCGTGTCGGACTGACAGTGATCCTTTCATCCCGCGGCGGCTTCGTAGTAGTTTCGGACACATGGATTGCTTTGGCCAAGCGGCCAGCACGGTGTGGTTGATGCGGAGTTTGTGCTGGATACGCTAAGTATTGAGTTTGCGATGACACTCCATACCTCGCTCTGTACCTATTCAGCTGTCTGGTGCCCTGATGGACGTGGTGTGAGTTGGGGTTGAGATGATCTTGGGGTGTCGGTTCCGGGGTCGGCTGAGGCGTTGCTTGAGCGGGTGCTCGCGCGTGTGGCCGAGTTGGAAGCGGCGTTGGTTGAGCGGGATCGTGTGATCGCCGAGCAGGGTGAGCGGATCGCGGAGCTGGAACGGCGGCTGGACAAGGATTCGTCGAACTCGTCGCGGCCGCCGTCGTCGGATGCGCCATGGGCGAAGCAGCCGGCGAAGAAACGGTCGTCGCGTGTCAGGTCGGGCCGCAAGCCGGGTAAGCAGCCGGGGTCGGCGTCGTTCTCGCGCAGCCTCATCGACGACCCCGACGAGAGATTGCAGATTCTGCCGGATCGCTGCGGAGCGTGTGCTGCTTCGCTGCACAGGGTTGACGAGCACAGCCGTCAGCGGCGTCAGATCGTTGATATCCAGCCGGCGCCGTCGCCAACGGTAACCGAGTATCAACGGGTCTCAAAGGTGTGTCCGTGTTGTGGGATGGTGACCACACCGGGCTGGGACGATGCGGCGGTGCCGGTCGAGCACCGAGGAATCGTGGCCGCAGCGGGGTCGCCGGTGCGGATTGGTCCGGAAACCTTGGCCCGCGCCGCGTTGTTGGCCTGCGCGCACTACCTACCGATCGGCCGGGCCCGGGAGTTGTTGGAGAAGCTGTGCGCGATCGACGTCTCCACCGGGTTTCTCGCTGGGATCCGCGGACGTGCGGCACGCAGGCTGGAGAAGAAGTTCCTCGCCCACATGCAGACGCTGCTCGCGGGCGCGTCGGTGCTGCACGCCGATGAGACCACCGCTCGTGCCGCTGGATCGTTGTCGTATGTGCATGTCGCGTGCACCGAGTACCTGACTCTGCTGCACGTCGGTGGGCGCACCAAAGACGATATCGACGCCGGTGGTGTCCTGCCCGCGTTCAACGGGGTGCTGGTGCGGGATGGCTATGCCGGCTATGAGCACCTGACCCAGGCGCTGCACGCCTGGTGCGCAGCCCATCTCCTGCGTGATCTGCGGTCGATCTCCGACGCCGATCCCGACGGGCAACTGTGGGCGACGGCGATGGCCAACGCCCTGATCGAGGCCCATCACGCGGCACGAGCGGCCCGCGACCGCGGCGTGACCACGCTGGACACGGCCACCCTGGCCGCAATCCGCAACCACTACCGCGGCGCACTGGCCCGAGGACGAGACGACAACCGCAGACAGCATGGGGCACTCACGACTGAGGCGAGAACGTTGATCCGCCGGTTCCACCGATACGAGGACATGATCCTGCGCTTCGCGACCGATCTCACCGTGCCGTTCACCAACAACGTCGCCGAGAGAGCGGTCCGACCAGTCAAGATCCAACAACGCACCTCCGGCGGCGCCTGGCGCACACTCGCCGGACTCGCCGACTTCGCCATCGTGCAGTCCTACCTGGACACCGCAACGAAGTGGGGCCTGGACAAACTCGACGCACTCCACCAACTGTTCACGACCGGCGCGTGGCTACCTCCAGCACTCACGCCAGCTGAATAGGTACTAACGTACTGGACAGCTATTCCACGCTCTCGAAAGGGAGTGTTATCAAGATATCGGGCTCCGCCACTGCCACACAGGTACCGACGTGACCCAATCTGCGAAGTCAATTCGGCTAGGCGGTTGGATCTTTCGCTGCTGACTTTGAACGAGCTGCTGCGGACTGTTGTCCCACGCCACCCTAGATCGTCGAGAAGTAGACGGGTTGATAGTTCGCCGATATGCGCCAAGCTTTTATGGTCTCGTATGGCTTCGGCGGTACGTTCAACGATCGGTTGTAGCTGAGGCCAACGGCGACATTGGCCGTAATACTGCTTGACGAGTGATAGCAGGCGCTTCTCGTTCTTCGGTGGATCAACGAGCGTAATGTCTTTGATTCTAGTCGCGCGTCCGTCGGGTTTATGTGCGGCTAGTGTTAGCCATTGCCCACTTCCGTCGTGTGGGCTTTGCAGCCAGGCACGGTTCTGGTAGTCGCGGGCGTTGAACTGAACGTCGTCGAGCACGACCCAGATGTCAGCGGCGTACAGTTTGAAGAGCGTTGAGATGCGCGGGAACAGGTTGGGTTGATGCACCGCGCATGTGACTTGCCGCGCGTTGGTGGTTTTCATTTCAGTAGTCTGCTGGTGAATCCTGCGGCCAGCAGTCTCTGGTAGGCGGCCGTCACGTCGAAGGGAACGTCCTGTGGGATGGCGAACCCCATCTTGGGATACTCGATGATCCGTTGCAGGTCGCCGACAAGCATGTCTATCACCAGTTTGGTGTCGCCGATGGACTGGATGTAGTCGGCGAACTTCATGGGCTCGGACGCACAGATGACGCCTGCCTCTGGCCACAGCTTGCGGCAGGTCGCGAAAGCGCGCCGCTCCATGTACGGCTTCGAGATGAGCAGCAGTGAGTCCGGGTGGATGTCGTGGTTGACAAGGATTGTGCGGGAGAGGGTGATGTTCTCTCCAGTGTTGCCCGCATGGGGTTCGACCAGGATGGCGCCGTCGGGCACGCCTAGCTGAAGAGCGTGTTCGCGGTAGTGCACGGCCTCGCCGCGGGGGAATCGTGCAGCGGTGGTGGGGCTGTTGCCGCCGCTGAACACGATGGTCGAGAAGATACCGGCGTGGTACAACTCGGCCGCGAACATGGCGACACCCAGATCGTGGCTGCCCAGGCCGATAGCCGCGTCGCAGGCGCGGATGTCGTGACCCATCTGGTGGTAGTTCCAGATGGACTCGGCATCGCGCCAGTGGTCTTCGGCGATGTCCTCGTCGTGCGACACGGTATTTACGGGCTCCTCGTTCTAGTTCATGCTCTCGAACGCATGCCGGATCTTCTCGATGCTCACAAATTGGTGCGACATACCGAACTGTTGGGCCGTCGCGGCAGCTTGAGTCAGGAGAGCGTGCCCGCTGGTCGCGGTCGCCTTGTCGGACAGCAGGATGTGCGCGTGCGCGGTGTCGAGGCGTACCCGTTGCATCGGTGAGTCGGACGAGCGGTGCGTTAAAGCGACGTCGATGTAGCGGAGCGCGCTGTTGAGGTCACCCGCAGCGCGGTGGGCAAGGGCCAGCTTCTGGTGTGCGACTGACCAGTCGTCGGGTTCCTCGAGTTCTTCGAAGCGCCTGGTGGCGTCGTCCATGATCTGGACGGCGTAGGAGGTGTTGCCGTCCTTGCTGAGCGTGGTCCCGATCCACAGTTGTGCGCGTGTCCGGTCCCGCGGGCTGAGTCGTTCGTCGCGAGCCAGTTGCTCGTAGGACTTCGCCGCAGTGGGCAGTCGGCCGCTCATCTCCTCGAGCACGGCCAGCGACAACTGGACCTGGGCGGCACGGCGCGGCACGGCCAGGCTCTGGAAGAGGTCGAGCGCCTTCTGGTAGGTCCGGGCCGCTGACCAGGGTCCTTGGATGTCGCCTTGGTCGCGTTGCAGGTCGCCGAGCAGGACGAGTGACCGGGCGTGCAGGTAGAGGCCGTGATTGTCCAGGTCGTGCGGGTCAAAGCGGCGTAGCCACCGGTCCAGCAGGCTCGCGGCGAACTTGAAGTCCTGCCGGGCGAGGCAGGCTGCGGCACGCCCGACGTCGTCGGTCCAGGTCTCGTAGTCCCAATCCCGACCGCCAGAGTGGTAGTAGCCCTCGACGGTCGCACCTTCGTTCGCGAGCACGGTCTGCTCGAAGCGAGCCTGTGCGTCCCGATCCGCGCGGGCCAAGGCGGTATCGAGAATGGCCTGGTAGTCCGGTCGGGGCTTGATGGCTTCCCGGAGTGTCTCCCATTTGGTGACCGTGCGGACCGCCACGCCGAGGTGGTCGGCGAAGCCGCGGACCGTCAGCCGCAGAGCAGCACGGAGAGCGGCCGCTTCACGGCCGGTCCACTGTCGCACTGGCGCCACGGGCTCGGGGTCCTCCCTTCCCGCCTATGCAACCACGCTGGCCTGCATCAGTGCACCAGCAGTGCCACAGCAGTGCCACATCCGTTCCTTCCCTCCGCCACCGCCGACCCAGCACCCTCGGTACCAGAGGTTGCGGATCAAGACAGTGGAGGTGGCAGAGATGCAGTCCGCTTGGCTTGGACCGCCGTGTTTCCGCGAGGAGTCGGGACTCTGTCCGCTCGTCTACGGCTACATCCGCTCACGCGAGCGACGACCGAGCTATGTGCTGGCGTGCCGTCGAGTCCTGACCCGCTACTGCGCTCAGGAGAACCTGCTGCTGTGTGCGGTGTTCGTCGATCAAGAGCAATGCGGGAATGAGGGCCGCCCGGGGCTGACGGGTCTATGTGACGTGCTGGAGCTGCCGGACTCCTTTGCCGCCGTCATGGTGGACTTTCGTCACCTGTCCCCGGAACCCGACGTCGCGCACCGACTCAGTCAGCGACTGCGTGAGACCGGCGCACGCATGCTATCCGTCCGCGACGCGCACCCCCTGTGCGCGACCGCCAGCAACGGATCGGCCTACTCGGTCCCCCGGTGGTGGCAATGACACCGAACGCGAACCCAGGCCGCAGCCCGACCTGCGAACTCCAGCCGCCGACCACAGCACCCGCACTCGCTGACGTCACGTTCGACATGGGAAATGACCCGACCGACGTGGGACACGACGAGCTGGTACTGCTGGCCCAGTTGGCAAGCACGAACACCCGGATCGCCAACTACATCGCCCGGGTGCTTGACCTCGACCGGGGACGCACCCAGCACA
>Ga0307512_10004829_pt1 | contig 14461 bp, 14 predicted proteins | sample 14_EM_MG_FD_200267 | JGI IMG/M metagenome (GOLD analysis project Ga0307512, IMG submission 200267) | Populus trichocarpa ectomycorrhiza microbial communities from riparian zone in the Pacific Northwest, United States - 14_EM | ecosystem: Host-associated > Plants > Roots > Unclassified | place... | reverse complement strand
TATGATCTTTCATTTATTGCATAGTAATTACATTACCCTAGCAATCTGGTAGCTATCATACAAAGTCCCACCTTATAGTTGGTCCTTGTATACTTTGACCAATGAGATATAAGACTGTTCACAGATCTGGGATACCTTGCAGGTGATGTAGTCATTGCAAGGCCATACAAGGTCCTTACATGGATTTCACACTTTTGCTGATGCTGCAGTGCTCAATTTCCAGGCAATGTCGCATACAACCTGGCCTGCAGGTTTGGGTCCAGTTCAGGTCTGAACAGGTTCACAAGGGTTCGGGGCCCCCCCAAACCTGGAACCAGACTTCAGGTTCAGTTCAGGCCCAATGCTGAACTTTAGACCAGTCCTTGGTCCAGTTCACAAAGGTTCAGGTCCGAACCGAGGTTCAGAACCAGACTGCAGCATCACTACTCACAAGTCATGATAAGAGCTACAACAACAGTTTTTAGCGCTAGATTGGAGACAATATATTTCGCTTTGACGTACCTGTAAGAACTTTTCGATGAGGATTTGGCGTCTGGGAGAGGAAGTTGACTGACGACCCGTAACAGGCACTTGAAGTTTGAACATTAACACGGCGAACTTACTTATTCCGGTAATATATTATGACGTAAATAATTGCATTTAAGTTACCCCGACAAGGCTATGTTATGTTCAACTCCGCTCACATCTCAGCCCGTGCTCATTTTCCTGTCCTCCTCCCTGCGCTTCGTTGCGCGCCCCTCGACTTTTCCCTCCTTTGTGTCCCATCCCCTGTGGCACTTCCTCATTACTGTCTTGTTCCTGCCCTTCCTTCCTTCCCTTTTCTTTCTTTCCTCAGGTCTTAGACCACGTATACGACCATCACAAAGGCAAACCATCCTACTGTAACATTCGGCAAGCATCGGATGACGGCCCCAGTAAGCTACACATCGTATGGTCTCCCCCCTCCCATCCCCTTGGGGCTCACCATGGTCCTGGCCTGTCCCCAGTTCAGGTTCATGGGAAGATTTGACGGTCTTGGCGAAGAAGGCCGGAGCTATCTCGGTGAGGGGCGAAAGAAAGAAAAAAAGTCTTGTACAAAGTGAGCACCCTCACGCCCCCTTTAGCAATGGATGGTATGACAAATCAGCACCGTCGCCATATGGCAGGCGTGTTCTGATGTCCTGTCAATCTGAACCTGTGTAGGTTAGCATATTTGCACGGCACCCTGAACCATATACAGGCGTCGAAGCGAGCTCGTGCTGAAGTCGAGGTAGTCGCCGCATTACGTCGCTATCGACACTTCCCTACCCTTTCCCTTTGGCTCATGATATGAGTCATCTTCGCCTCGGCCATTCTTGTCCAGCTTCGCCTCCGGGTCAGGAAACTAGTGTTACAGTATGTCCCACGCTGGTTTCCCTGAGTTCAGTCTGCTCATTCACCCTCCGTCCCCTCCGCGGTAAACCGACTTGCATCAGACTTTCAAACCTTGACTGTCGTGCTTCCATGTCGGATCGCTCTTTCTTCCTGCGGCATCGCATCATTTCTACTCTAAATTGTTTGGTTCCAAGGGACCGCACCAGGAAGACGATAGCATCACGCCTCATGGTAACCAGAGCGGGACAAATAATGTGTTCAAGAAACATGGACAGGACACGAATAGTACAATAGGCAATTAGGAACAGATCAAGTCAAACTGCCACACCCAGTTCTCAAACCGTTACAACTACCTTGCCGTTCATGTGTCCCCCATACCTACTCTTTCTCTCTTCCGTCGCGATGTTCAGAAGTGCGTGCTGTTTCAGGTGTTTATACTGTTTGTTGATACCCAATCCAGACAAAGGTCCAGTTGTGGAGGACGTGCTGTCGAATCTGGAGGTCCTGTCGGCAAGGGCTACGCGGGATCAAAGTGGATAGCATGGCGTATCCCCGATGCAGCTGCGGAGCGTACCCCATTTTGGCCTGTACTCGTGCGTCTTGACCAGGTATTCGGAGAAGGGACGGTACGGATTGAGAAAGAGTGGTCCACGTCTCTCGAAAGGTCAGGCCTGACATTACTGTCTGCCAAGCCTCGATGGGGTAAGGGGAATACTGATTACACTGACGGCATTGTCGCTAGTCGGACGTTTAGACTGACTCTTGGATTACGGCGCCAGATGCAGTGCTCGAGATATCGCACATCGATCCCACACCCGACGCACACACCTCCCACGTCCTCAAATACTTCCTTGCAATCGATGAATCGGGAGATTCTTGATGTTTCCGTAGAAAAGTCATATCTACGTATTTGAGTAGAGGGGCATCAAAGTGGGAGAAAAGGTGGCCCAGGTACTCGCAGATGCCTTCGAAGGCGAAAGTGGCGAGCACAGGGATGTGCATGTGGGAGGCGGACGTCGACTTAGTAAGGCCAATGACTTGTCGATGGTTCGACGGAATTGAAATTTCATTTAAACCTTCTAAGTCCCGTCAGTGAGGCAGGCAATCGGCCATCATCTCGGAAGCGATATCCTTGGAATGAGGGATATCTGTCAGGATCCGAAAGGGAACGACAGAGAAGGCAATGCCGGGTTACAATGCTCTTCAAGTAGAGTGACCGTAGACGTTGGGCGTATCTACCTAGAAGTGAATATAGAACGACCTGGGCTGATCTACGAACAACTCAATGCGAAGATGTGTCAGTGCAGTGCTCGGTCATCAATGAGCTTTCGGAAGAGCGATCCATTGGGGGCAAAAATCCGGTGGTGCATCGGTGAGGTTGTGGCGTCCAGGGGAGAGGATAGCCGACCGCAGGAACGCGGTAAGTTAGGTATTAGCAAATTATGACGTTATGATCGTAAATATGCTGATACACAAAACACCCTCATCCAGTTCACCTCAACGATCGACACGATGGGCGGAAGGGCATGAGTTCATATATAAGATGCCATATATGCGGGACTATACAAGGAGCCAGGACCATGTTGTGGCGGCAAAAATACAGCGACATGTGTAAAAGGTATTCTTAAGCAGTAAATAGTAAGTAGATCAAGAGGTAGGTTACGCCAAATGAAACAATGATTCAGGTTCCACGGAAGTGAAGATCAGCCATCATGCATTATGCACCGTCCATCGATCTCCCGATAGACTTGCTACCTGAATTGCTCTGCCCAATATTGACAACTACCGGGTGACCGGAGAGTTCCCTCGCGGCAACAAACTTCTCCATGACTTCCTGGATAATCCCCACCGCGGAAGTCGGGAGTCCCATTATGAAAATGCTTTGTAGCGCAGGCAACACTTCTGTTACTCCTTCCTCAGCGAGCTCCCGCAAGGCGGGGGCAATACATAGCGCCAGTCCCTCAGTTAGGTAGAGGTTCTCCACAGTGCTGAAAATGCGTAAGAATTCCAGCCACGGGGAAATTCCCATGTCTTCTGTCCAAGGCGAGGAATATCGATAATCGAAGTCGTAGGTGAGGGGAGGTGAGAACGGACGACCGTCCCGGGTCAGAGCCCAAAGCTCCCAAACCGGGTCTGTCCATGTGGTTGACAACGTGAGCGTCATGCCACAGGTAGTCCCAAAGAGTATGACTTCGAGCCAGTGATCGTCAAAATTCATCTGTGCCTGATTGAACCCTTCAAAATCTTCGTGCGATTGATGAATGGGAAATGTTGTAGATCATCGAAGTCGACTGGATTGAAGAAGAATGTATCCAAAGTCTCGAGCAGAGGGGCGTCTATGTGGGTGAAAAGATGGTCCAGGTACTCCATTACGCCCTGGAAGGTAAGTGAAGTGAGCTTGGAAAGGACGGTGCGAGCCGGACGCCGGCTTTCTCGGTGAGGGTGATCGTGCCAGGACCGAATTTCAACTAGAAGTGTTTCGAGCAAAGTTAACGAGAACAGGCAATCGACCATTGCCTCGTACATGGAACCAGTGATACTCGAGAGGGAAAGGTCAACAAGGTGCTTGGCAGACAATAATAGGTCCGGCAATGTAGGGAATTCAACGTTTTTCAAGCAGAGTGATTGTAGATTCGGGGCGGATGCACCCAGAAACGATTCGGGAAAGAATGACCCTATGTTCCCGATTGAATCAAGATAGAGACTTGTTAGCGCAGGGAATGGGACCTTCATCGACTCCATCAGTGATTCCCAATCATCACTTGAGACACAGTCGAAATAAATTTCGTAGATGCGATCATGATGCTCGAGAGCCGCAATGACGTTATCGTTATTCTCATCGAAATCGCCGTCAACCACGCGTAGAACGATGGGCAATTTTGGCCAGATATACAGCCTTTCCCTCACAGGTGTCCTATTTGTGCAGACGAGTTGTAGGCACAAGCGACGTGGTGCTGAAAACACGATGGATCGCCACCGTCGGCACACTTGGACCAGTATCTCCCAGTCTTCTGAAATCCACATGGAGAAATCAAATATTTCGAGGAGAATCTCATCTGGAAGCGTGTCAATTGCAGCGTAGCCTACAATACGACGATCAGTCGTTCTTGGATAACATTGCGCAAAGGACGTACCTCGAACCCTTCTGATTAATTCCCCCACAGCACGGTGATGTGCACGATTCTCAGTCATCGGTGAGCCTCCGAAAGGGTTATCTATGTGAAGTGACAATCCGGTGGTACTGGGAAGTATTGATTGGCTAGTTCCGGGATTCAGTCGGGAGACTTGGTCAGAGTCACTACATGCATATCGCGTGAAATTTTGTTACTTCAGGAATGGGAACAGTAAATTTCGACGTACAGGTGGTGTGAATTTGGCATCTGGGGGAGAAGTGTCGCTTTAAATGTCTTTGCCAGTGGTGGCCATCTAGGCCACCAACCACATCCAATTTCAAGTTGGGAAGAACAAAAGCGGCACGCGTGACGCGTCTCGTCTGTGGCATGCTTTACGTATTAGCAAAATTACGACCACACGCGACCACGTGCCGGCCACTCTTGCACTGCCAATGTTTCCACGACCGTGACCCATAGTACCCACCTGGTTCGTCTTGTGGTTCGACAGAGTTCGCGAGTTTGTGGGGGACTGACTAATAGGACAACTCACTGTGTTGTGTCCACTCATCACTTGTGGCCTCGGCAACCTGCACGAAGCCGTACAACTTGAACTGCCGTACACCGTCTATCTGTCGTCCATGAAGGCGGTGAAGCACATCGAGCGGAGATGGCATGATAATCCCTGGGGCAGCACAAGTTTGTGGTGGGGTTCTGTGATCATTGAATGTGCGGTCGGGGAAGATGGTCAGAATCATATCGGTGAAGGGCGAAACGATGTCTTCTACACGGTGTGCATCCTCTTTCTTGCCCTTATGCGATAAACAGTTTGACGAATGCAAGCCGCATCTTCACGGGAATCCGAAGACGTCCGAGTCAAAACTAGCTCACTCTCAATGCTAAATATTCACCACCATGCTGCATTACTTCCTTCCCCAACCCTTGAAGTCCCATACCTGTGTTCGCACCATCCCCGCATAGCCTCGCCTCCAATTGGAGAAACTAGAGGGATGGAATAGCCTAGAGCCGCTTACTGCGGGCTCTGTCTACTCATATTGCTTCTGTCTCGTACGCGACAAACCGATTCCCACCGAACCTTCAAACCACAATCGCTTCTCTTCCACACCGATGATGGTGTATTTCTCGTTCCCTCTGTGACATCCCTGTGCTTCTGAGCGGGTCATCAACAATCACGGGGAACGCGTTAAAGATTTAGATATGGGAAATGCATGCGGTGGTGTGGAAAGACTAGTTGGATGACGGCGATTGGATCTGCGCGCTGCTGCTACGTGGCAGATTCGCTTTTCACTTCCCCTCTATTCGACTGCGCGCTTATCACACCCCGCCCCTCGACGGCCGCGCTCCAGCTTATCTCCTCGAAACCCACCTGGACCATTCCCTTCTTTTTCTTGGCCACCTCGGCCCCTCGTCTCACCACAAAGTCACTGTGCCCCCTTTTATCCACCACCATGCGCTGCCCTCCCTCCCCATTTTATTTCGTTCATTATCATTATCTTCGTTCCTTTTCTACTCTCCGGTGCATGTACTGATACACAATACTGTCCATCTCTTCACCCGGCCTCCTCACACTCCCCATCTTGTACACCCCTGCTACCGTTCGTTTCTTGGCCTCACCCTCGTTATTGGCCGCCTTATCGTCGGATCCTAACTTCCCATCCCACCCACTTTTCATCTCTTCACCCTCGTTGTAAGCCAGATCGAGCATCGGACTCTGCGTTGTAGATATTAGTGACATGCACCAAATTAAACCTCCTCACGACCTCGTAGGTCGGCCGTGGACTCCCCTGATTGTTGTGAGATTTCTCTTAGTCGTATTGACTGACTCATATGCGATTCCGGAGCAATCACATACTTTCTTTCATTTGACACGACCCGTCGTATTTCGCAGCATCATGGTTGAGATGACCATCCCGCACACAAACTCCTGAGGGAGGCTCTCCGAGACTCGCTAGCGGAAGTCCCACCATACCCCACATCTATCCCCCCGAAGGCAGCGAGCTTACTAGCGGCTTGGCGACGAGAGTACCCATTCATACAAACGCGACTCCGAGGCTTGGAAATCATGCCAACCTCCAGACGAAACCAAACCACCCCCGTTTATCAGAGGTGTTCTGTCCAAAGCATCCCGCCGCTATTTTTCCGCATCCAACCAAATCACAACCGGACACGCTTTTCACGGACCGTACTCAGACAAGTTCCGGCCCACGGCCGGAGACAACACAACGTGCACATGCTCGCGGTACCACTCCATCCGCCACATCCTATGGCGATGCCCTCTTCTTAACTCACCCAGACACAACCATCTGGCAGGTCTTTCCGACACACAACTCTTCACCAGCTCCCCAGGGGGTGCGCGCCTCGTCACTTTCCTCCATGCCACCCAAGCCTTGCTCCGGCCCCTCCCAGGCAGACCGGACCCACCTTGAACTGCCCACCTCCGACAGCTAGGCGCTGTCCCTCTTGTTCTTCTGTTCGTACACGGACACGACCCCTTCTTTCTTTCACCACTTTTTGGTCTTTCTTTGGAATCTCACACTTACACATCCCCCCTCCCTCCTTTCGACTGAAGAATGTACATACATAGTGACTCGGTCTCATGTCTTATAGCGACTAGCTCGGACAATGAACTCCCTATTCAAAAAAAAAAAAAAGACCATCCCGCACACATTGTATGATCCAGGTTCATGTTATATCTAGGAGATCAGGGGAGCAGACTAGGATGTAGTCATGGTACCAAGAGGCTAGTAACGAATATTTCAGGAGTCCGCGGTGAGAAAAAAGGAGAATGGGATATGACAAATTGACACCAGTTGTACCCACAAAACAGAAAGCGATCAAAATCTGTTACCGATGTCCTGATCAGTCGACTCTCTCTCTACCCTTATCCAACATTGGACGTCCACGGGGTGGCCAGAGAGCAGCTGTCGTGCAGCGACAAACTGCCCAAGGGCTTCCTGGACAGGTCCTAATGAGTCGAGACGTTCTACGAAGATGTTTCGTAGCATGGGTAATACTTCTGTCACCCTTGGCCCGGTGAGCTCTTGCAGAGCGGGTGCAACACAGACCGCAAGTCCCTGGGTCATGTACATGCACTCCACGGCGGTAAAAAAGCGAACAAGGCGTAACCACGGGGCATTACCCATGTTTTTTGCCCAACTTGGCAGCACGCTTCCCTCGGGGTCGCAGAGATCGAAAGGTTTGAAAAAGCGGTCACAAGTATCCCAGGTGAGTACCCGAAGGACCCAACCCGAGTCATTCCATAGGAGTGATAGCGTGAGCATCTTGCCACCGGTTCCTTTTCGTGAAGAAAGCACAACGTTGAAGTAGTTCTGACGGCGAAAGTGCATGTATGCTTGATCGAATGCTTCAAATGTTCCCGTGCGACCAATGCATGAAGCAATTTGTGAAATGTCAAAGATGGGCGGATCGAGGAATCTGATATAAACATAACCGAGGAGCGGCGCTTCTATGTGGGCCAAAATTTGTTCCAAGTACTCTGTTACTCCTCCGAGGTGAAGTGTGGTGAGAACGGGAAGAACAGAGCGTGTCAGAGGGGGTGGACGTTGGCTTGCTCGGTGGCGTCGAAGTTGAGAATATTCAAAATCGATTTCAAGGGTTTCGAGCCGAGTCAATGAGGACAGGCAATCGGCCATTGCATCGGAGGAGATATACCCGGAATGAGGAATACCAAGAAGGGAAAGACTGACAAGGCCAGGGGAAGACAAAAGTAGTTTTGGCAACGCCGGGAACGCAGTGTTCACCAGGAAGAGTGATCGTAGATTTGGGGCGGATCCACCCAGAAGTGATTCGGGAAGGGGCGCTGTGTCATCGGGAGAGTGGAGGTCGAGATCCATCAGTACGGGAAATGTGACCTGCATCGCTCCCACCAGTTCTTTAAGTACGTCATCTGAAACATTGTAGATGTCGACCGTGCATATGCGATCATGCTTCTCGAGAGCGGCAAATACATTGTCGTTGAGTACGTCGACACCGCCATTCACCCGTACGTAGATAGGCAATGCTGGCCAAATACCCAACATCTTTCTCACAGGCGTTCCACCTGTGCAGACAAGTTGCAGGTTCAGGCCTTCAGGTGTCGTGGGGCTGCAAACACAATGGATCTCCACCTCCGGCACACATGTACCAGAGTCTCCCATCCTTCATGGTCGTCATCTTCGTCCATGTAGAAGGCAAACATTTCAAGGAGGATCTCTTCGGGAAGTATCTCGATTGTAACCTTGCCTACATTGCAATGATCAGCAATCCTTGCGAGGGGCACAAAAGATATAGAGTACCTCGATCTTGTCTGGTCGATATCTCTGCCGCCCGGTGATATTCATGATTATATACCATCGATGAGTATTCGGAAGGGTCATCTATGTGAGGCGACATCATGGTAGTACGGAGAAGCAGCGCAGCGAGTCGAGCGACTTGGTTGTTGTGGGATCTGATTAGGAGACTTGAAGACCGAGACCTTGTTGATCAGATCAGACTCGGAATTGCCAATAGAACACTGAAATCTATACTTCAAAAATAGGCAGAGTATTTCTTTCCACGTACGGGTGATAACTCTGAGGTGGGGGGTACCATAAGGCGTGTCTAGCACTGTCAACATGCATGAGTCGGCTCGGCTATTTGTAACTGTTGTATCTGATAACGATGAATAAACCGTAATTGATGTGTAAAAATTTGTCATATAAGGGATAAGTATCGTGAATTGAATGAATCGACAATTTATCGCAAAACAATGGAAAAACTATTTTCAAAGTTTATCTCGGGTTGTGCCGCACAAAAACCGAATTCTGTTGACCGTGTAGGGAGAAGTGGACCAGGATAATGGCAGACGGCAGGTGAAGGACACTCAGGCTGTAGGTTAGTGACTCGCGGCCAGGTGGGTGCAATAAGTATAATGTCGACCCAAGGGGAAGGTAGACGGAGGAAAAGGGAAAGAGAGAGGAGAGAGCAAAAAGGAATGAACACGCACACAAAAGCCTCTATGAATGCGACTAATGTAGCACGCCGGATGGTAAGTCCGCGCTGGTGAGTTCGGAGGGTAGTCCAGAGATCGGAGGTGGGTTCGCGGTCCCGAGGGAAAGCGATGGCGCGAGGAAAAGGAGAGAGGAGGAGGAGAGCCTGCGTTCCCGAGAGGCCGAGAACGCGCAAAAGGAAACGTAACGGGGCGTAAACAGTGTCTTGAGGCGATGGTACGCGAGAACGGTGGGAAAGAGTGGTCTAAGATTGCCTTGCACAGGGGTTTTCTGATGTACCTCTCACGCTCTGGCCGAGACCAGCAAGGGTGGTTATATACAAGTACGTTTTGCGAGCAAAAGGGGAACGGTGTCCTGTGTCCGATGGCGATGTAGAAAATGGAAGTCAAGAGGGAGAGCGGGAGTTCTAAATGAAAGAATAGCAAGGAAACGTACGGAATAGAGAAGGGGGAGACCCTAAATCAGCAAACTATGAGTCCGGCGAAATGTGGTCCCGAACGAGGGCTCGACTGGCGAGGCGTCGCGTACGCTGTTGCCTTGACAGCGCGAGATGGCGAGAGGGGGCGATCCGAGTATTGTCAATAGCCGGTTTTGAGGTGAGGCGAGAGGGCACTTGGGAAGGATAGGACAAGAGGTCGAGGTCGAGGGGCGATGAAGGCGGGAGCGAACAATCGAAATCTCAGTTGAAGCTCTTCAAGTCCCGTCAAAGCGTCAAAGGAGACAGGCAATCGACCATCATCTCGGAAGGAGGGAACGTCACTGAAATAGAAAATAACTGAAGGAAATGCCAGTGGGAGACAAGAGTAGATTTGACAGTGCTTGGATTGCAATGGCGTAAGGATGGCATACCGTACGATGCAGCCTTTGCATGCCGTTACATAATCTGAGGTTTGACCACGTGACTCCTCAACGCATCTCACCCTCGGACTCGTCCCTCACAGGTCTCGCCCTCGTTACCATACGATTGACTTCTTCCCCTTCACGACAAAGTTACCCTCCTCATTTCACCACACGGGTCGCCCAAGCCTGTCGTTTCACGCGGCACTCGTTCCGCACGGCCCCTCGCAAGTCGGGCATCATCTATTTTGGGAAAGACGTTTACTGCATATAGGAATTATCGATCTCTCATTCTGTACGTTTCCTCTATCTCCTTTTGTTTTGGACCACCTGAATTCCCTCTTTTAATATGGCCCTTTCACCATTTTGGACACCGCACCTCCTACACCCTCGTCTACGTACCCATCGTCGCGCACTTGAATACGATTTAGCAAATCTTACCTCATTTTAGACACTACACCTCATTCGCCCTCGTCGTCTACGCACCCACGTCGCGCTCTTGACTATGATTTAGTAAATGTTCCTTATTTCAGGCGCCGCATCCCCTTGCCATCGTCATCAGCAAGTCTGCCTTCGTATTTGGTTCTCCCACCCTTATCCCTCTAATCGCCTTGCTCTTAGAATCACTTGTCCTTATTTGCCTCGCACTCCAGTATAAAAGCCTTCCGGCCTGGCCTCGTCAAGAGGCATCTGCGCCTCCGCTTCTCCCCTTTCATTTCGCCTGAGTGCTCTTTCGTCCGACTGTTCGACGACAATCCGAGCGGCCGTGCCCTCGCTCGTCCCTCCAGTCTAAGGCTATTGCTGCCCACTTTTCCTCTCTTCTCTGTGTTCGCCTTACTCTCGCCCGACAGACACGACAACAAACCGAGCCGCCTCGTCGTCGCTTGCCTTCCTGATCACGCGTGTGCACGTGTTCCCTTTCTCTCCGTCCCTTTTACCCTCGCAGGTCGCCATCGTCTCGCTTCCATGTCAAAACCAATCGCTGTCGCCTTGCAATTCACCCGCATCCTCGAACCTCAAGTTTGACTTTGAGTCCGCTCAAGTTCTTGACACGAGTTCTCGATCTTCGGATCGCGAGCTCATTTCTCTCTCTATCCCTTTCGAACTTACAACCGGGCCTCCTCGGTCTAGTTCTCTACAGTGGCCCTTGAGTAGAGTGACCATGGATATGAGGCCTACCGTTCATCTCACCCTCATTATTGGCGCCGCCGCCGCCCGCTACTGCGCAGCTTTTGTCGCTGGGTCCTAGCTCCCGTTCTACCTGCTTTACATCTCTACACCCTCATAGTAACTCAGATAGAGCACCGGACTCTGTGCCATATTAGCGACATGCATCAATATAAACCTCCTCATCACCTCCTCATAGGTTGGCCCCTTCTCCTGTCTTTCGATTTCCCTTAGTCTCCTCTCGCTTTCCTCTGTCGATAACTTGACTCCCTCCATGGTGACAAATCAAGTCACCGAATCATTGCTCATCCGAGGTTCCATTTTTGATTTCTCGCCCTCTCATCTTTGTTTTCGCCTTCATTCAGTACTCGTTGGAAATGAGGATTGCGGCGACTAGAGAGCAGCATGAGATTAGTGGATGGTTGTGTGGCACATGTCATGGCCGACTCGTATCCGATTCTGGAGCTATCACATATTTTCCTTTAATTCAACACGACCCATCGTGTTTCGCAGCGCCCGGCATACATTGTATGGTACAGGTTCGTATCGTATCTAGGGGATCATGTGAGGAGACCAGAGCGTAGTTATGGTACCAAGTGTACAGTAACGAGTATCTCAGAGTCCACAGTGAGTAAAAAGCAGAATGGGATATGGCGAAATATACACCAGTTGTACCCAACGAAACAGTAAGCGATCAAAACTCATTACCAACGTCCCGGTCTCTAGGTTCTTTCTCCCTTTACCCAACATTGGACATCCACGGTGTGCCCAGAGATCAGCTGTCGCTGCGCGACAAACTGCCCAAGGGCTTCCTGGACAGGTCCTAATGAGTCGAGACATTCTACGAAAATGTTTTGTAGGACGGGTAATACCTCTTTTACCCCTGCCCCGGTGAGCTCTTGCAGAGCGGGTGCGACGCGGACCGCAAGACGCTTGGTTAGGTACATGCACTCCGTGGCGGCAAACAAGCGTAAAAGGTGCAGCCAGGGGCCATTCCCCATGCCTTCTGCCCAACTTGGTAGATGACTTCTTCGATCGACGTCGCAGAGACAAAACGGTTCGAAACGGGGGCCAAAACCACCCCGGATCAGTTTGAGAAGCTTCCAACCCGAGTCTTCCCATTGGAGTGACAAGTTGAGCAGCTTGCCACCGGTGGTTCCGTTTCGTGAAGAAAGCACAACATCGATGTAGTGATGGCGGTCAAAGTGCATGTATGCTTGATCAAATGTTTCAAATGTTCCCGTGCGACCGATGCATGGGGCAATTCGTGAAACGTCAAAGACGAGTGGATCGAAGAATCTGATATCAACAGAATCGAGGATCGGCGCTTCTATGTGGGCCAAAATTTGTTCTAAGTACTCGGTTACTCCTTCGAGTTGAAGTTTGCTGAGAACAGGAAAAACAGTGCGTGTCGGAGGGGGTGGACGTCGGCTTGCTTGGTTGGGACGGGGTTGAGAATATAGAAAATCGATTTCAAGGGTTTCGAGCCGAGTCAGGGAGGACAGGCAATCGACCATTGCATCGGAGGAGATGTAGCCGGAATCCGAAATACCTAAAAGGGAAAGACTGACAAGGCCAGGGCAAGACAAAAGTAGTTTTGGCAACGCCGGGAACGCAACATGCACCAGGCGGAGTGATCGTAGATTTGGGGCGGATCCATCCAGAAACGATCCCGGAAGGAACGCGTCCTCGTACGAGTGGAGGTCGAGATCCGTCAGTGCGGGAAATGCGACTTGCATCACTCGCACCAGTTCTTCGAGGTCATCATCTGAAACATTGTTGACGTTGACCTTACAGACGCGATCGTTTTTCCAGAGAGCATTAAGGACATTGTCGTTGATTTCGTCATTCTTGCCAGGCAGATATACAGCGATCGGCAATGCTGGCCAAATATCCAACATCTTGCTCGTAGGCGTTCTAGCTGTGCAGAGTCGCAGGTTCAGGCGACGTGGTGCTGCAAACACGATGGATCTCCACCTCCGGCACACATGTGCCAGAGTCTCCCATTCGTAGTAATTGTCGTCCACTCCACCCATGCGGAAGGCAAATACCTCAAGGAGGATCTCTCCGGGAAGCATGTCGATTGTGACCTTGCCTACGTCGCAATGATCAGCGATCCTTGATGAGTGGCGCAAAAGATGTAGAGTACCTCGATCTTGTCTGGTCGACATCTCTGCCGTCCGGTAATATGTGCGATTATATACTATCGATGAGTATTCGGAAGGGTCATCTTTGTGAGGCAACGTCATGGCGGTGCGGAGAAGCAGCGACTTGGACTTGGTTGTTGCGGGATCTGATTGGGAGACTTGAAGACTCGGAATTGCCAATAGCACACTGGAATCTCGTTCTTGAAAAAATAGGCGCAGTGAATTTTCTTTCCACGTACAAGTGAGAGCTCAGAGGTGGGGTTACAGTATCGCGTCGAGGTCTAGGGAGAAGAGGGCCAAGCGAACCACAGAAATTTGAACCATGGCAAGTTCATGTCACGGGATCGGCAAGTTGTGACGGAAAATGCGATGACGTGAGCACGCGATCGCGATCCATGCAGATGAGCACATCTCACATCAGGCCTGCTACTGACACACGTGGAATGCTCACCCACGGGCCAATGCCACAAGTGCACGCCTCCTCAATGACTGTCAACACACATCATGCACGATGCGCGCGACTCCTCGCATGTTGGGTCCTTGTTGATAACTACACCCTCGCCAGAGACGCGTCTTACTGTATATAGGACCACTTTATCCTCTTTCCTACATTTGCTTGACTCTCTTTTGTCCTACAACTCCCACTCCTTGTCACCCTGCACTCGCTGCCGCACACATAGAAACCATTCGCATACTTGTAATTAACCCACTCACCTGGCTTCGGCCAAGGGGCACCTCAGAACATAGATATCCTCTGGATGCAATAGAGCCCCACTCTTTTTCCCTCTTTCCGTTCGTGTGCCATCGTCGCCTGAAGTCCGTTACACCCGTTACGAAT
>Ga0307512_10004827_pt1 | contig 14466 bp, 17 predicted proteins | sample 14_EM_MG_FD_200267 | JGI IMG/M metagenome (GOLD analysis project Ga0307512, IMG submission 200267) | Populus trichocarpa ectomycorrhiza microbial communities from riparian zone in the Pacific Northwest, United States - 14_EM | ecosystem: Host-associated > Plants > Roots > Unclassified | place... | reverse complement strand
ATACCATGAATCAGCGCTCTTACCGGACCGACACGTACATAGTGAGTGCATTTGCGGGAGCCTCTAATCGAGCACGTCGAAAAACAGAACTTTACGTTAAGATCTTGGATGCAGTTCTTTAGGTTTGTTAAAAAAATTGATGCAAGACAGTCGGTAGACAGTAAAACAGCAAGCTGGTAATATAGCTCGGTGCGAAATATGGTGGGTCGCGGCGCACACTACCCTACAAGCTGCATATTTCTGAACAAAACGGCTGCCCCTTTGTGTAACCTTCTTTCATTTTGGCAGTCTAGACGTGTGCTCGCATTTGAATATTCGATTGACGCATATACACATTCCGGTCTCGCAAATTTTATTCATGTCTTTGATTCATGCATTTGATGCTACCATCGCGAATTACAAGTCAACCCAAAGAGAGACGACACCATAGTTGTCCGGCTGCAGAGGCGTGTAGACATGTCTTTGCGGCGTAGAGTGCACTCAGCCCACTTCCTTGTGTGTCGTGCACATACCCTTTCAATTTCCACACATATTGCGCATATATCCTTTCAGTGTTTGGGCAATTTTCAATGTAGTCATTGATATTCGTATGCGCTTCACTGAGGCAAAAATCTTAGATAGTGGGATTGATAGTCCCTACGTAGCTACAGCTCCCCGTCAACACCATCCTTATTAGCCGTACCGAGTAATATATAGTGATGCTGCACCGAAGCTCTCTCTGAAGCCACATTCGGCCTGTACCACCTCTGTAAATCCCGGCAAAGTGAGAGACAGATATATCAGCTCGTATGAACTTCGACATCTCTTGTTTGCTATTATTTGTTGACTAGGAATTTGCCCCGGTGGCTTCCTTGGCATCTGCAGCTAGAGAGTTGGAGCCGAAGGATCTCGGGAACGAGGTCGGAGGCTAGCGGCCCCCATCGGCCGAAGGCTTGCGGGTATGAAGCCGGTGGCGCATAGCCCAACCTCCATGCCGAGGAAGAGGCCTAACCTCAGTTAGTGATACTCAGCATCGTCGAATATGGTACTTTTTTCTTTATAAGCCTTTCTATTTCTCTCTCGTTGTACGGTAGACAGTTTAACTCTTGTGCTGGATTGATCTCAACAATATTATCACTCGCAAAATTATTTGTTCTGATCTAATCAGGGTTCCGAAAGGGCCGGACTGTACCAAGGGTGGCCGACAAATTTTTGACTACAGATCTGATGAACTTTGGCCTGAAAGGTCTGTAGGTATCTGGCGGATGGTGATGCAGGAGTTGGAGCTTCCTAATAGACCTTGAGTGGTGCTATTAAAAGGATGACTAAGGTTGAGTAAGAGTGGAGTTTGGGCTCCTATACGCAACGTATTGTACTAGTGGCTGTTAGGAATATTCAGATATATGCCGATACACATGGGTGGATGCCGATTAACATATATTTACAGACATAAGCTGCCAAAGGCAAGTCGCTGAAGGCCAAAGTATGACCCTGCAAAATCTTCAGATATCTAAAGCTGACCCCAGCTTGATGGCGGCTTCTGTTAGAGTGGACTATATCTGGCCGGTCTGTTGATCTGTAGTCCGGTTGGCGGCCTGGCCACTTCGGAAAGCTGGGTTTAGTTGTGGAAGCCAGTGTTCCCAAACGGTCAGTCCGGTCAGATATGGCCTTTGACCGGGCCGGTCTACGCCAAGGGCGGCTTTGAAAACCTTCACCTGACTGGTCTACAGATTTGTGAATCATCATCTAGTCAGACTATAGATATTTGCAAATGACACGTGATGCAATAAGAAATTCGTTCAATTGCATCTAAAGCTACAAATGCAGAGAGAAAGTAAAGCCTTTCTCCTACAATTTCTCCTACTCTGCACCCACCTATTTTACCGCTCCCCCGAGTTGCTTCATATCGAATGAAGGGTTATTGAAGATTCATTGCCACTCAGCACCGAAATCTTAGGACTTATATACTACTGTATTTCCGCTCTTTCTTCATAGATACCGGTAGATAGTCATGGATCCACCATATACACTCTACCCGCCAGTATCTGCGGATATCCACCACTTATCACCTAAGCGCCAGGCATCTTTTGATATCTACAGATATCTATGCCTAGATATTTACAGATATCCATAGATACCCAGGTTTTCTCAAACATTGACCGGATCGGTCTATACCAAGGGCGGCTTTCTCAGAGGCAACCGGGCCTGACCAGTCTACGAATCTATAGATGACCGGGCGGCCGATCTGACCGCTTGGGAACACTGGTGGAAGCAGACCATCGGTAGACAGTCTAGATAAGCCACAAATGAACCAATATCCTCACAGCTCTACCTGAATGTAGATCCACGAATGGCTCACTCTCCCTCCAACCACTCTCCAGCCTGCCCTCCAACCACACAATTACCTATGGCCTAGGAAGCTAGGGGATGGTAGCTAGGAAACACCACTGAAGGAGGCCGTTGACATCCAGACTTAAACTATACGATCAGGGCTAGGGTGTCCTGGATTTAGAAACAGAGTATTGACAGTAGGTAGCAAGCGGCGAAAGAAGTTCGGTATTCATGCTATCTATCTACCGATCATCTATAAACACGAATAAGAACAAATAGACGGCTCTGCGGCCCTGGCTATCCGGTGCGGCGTCAAGCAGATTGTCAGTACAGGACAGCGCTCTAAGATGAACCGGTGCAGAATTAGAGAACCTGCCTCAGCACTTCGATACCTTCATTTGATTGGAGATTTTCTCACGTGTGGTAGGAATGGGAGTTCTTACAAACAATGGGCTTTTGCAAACTTTCAAATGAAGCAGTGACAGCTGAATGCAAGATATGAAAAGCTTCGAACTCCAGACGTTCAAAGGTGTGCGATACAGATGAAGTTTATTGACCTATCTTACGGCAAAGTCTATGTCTTATACAGTGAAATCAAAACGATCATCGGAAAGTCCATCGAGTGACGATCGAAATGATATCGTGTAGGGGTGTATCGGCCGCTCTGAGAGTCCCCTAGACAGACCTCATTCTGGATCTCGACAAATAGCTAATAGTAATACCACTTGTTGAATTCGAGTGGCGTGGCATTGGCATACCCGAAGTTATACCGAAGTTCTCTATATATATGCCGAGTCTATCTCCTTCTCTCTTCTCTCTGTACTCTACCATAGTCTAGGTACACGATTCTCCTTTCCCATATTGCAATCCACTTGTTGCATATCCGGTGGTGCCAAGTGGCAAGTGGCTCAGAGTGGCGAAGTATCAAAGTTTTCTCTGATGATTCTCTGTATATAAGTTAAGTCTTTCTACTTCTCCCTTCACCCTGTACCATCTATAATATATACACATGGTTTGTCGGCTCGAAGCATTCTCATTGGTTGATGGTGGTATGTACCATCTTACTGTGGCAAATTACAGAATGCTCATTGGTTGGCAGATGGTCTTTTTCAGTCATGATTAGTGAACTGTGGCGCTTTGGTTGAGTGTGGCTCTCACAACAGCTATTGATCAGCATTCCGAGCTGGCAAGATGCAATCTGGGTGGGCTGGCTCTCGAAACCATCTAGACGCGTTGGCTGGATGTAATCTGAACTGGCTGGCTCCCGGTTGGCTAGATATGATCTGGATGGGCTCGCCCTCTGGTAGTTGGACGCGATCTAGACAGGCTGGCTCTCGAATGTCTGGAGCCGATCGAGACAGGCTTGCTCTTGACTGGCTGGATACAATTTGGACGGGTTCGGCTGGCTGGACGGAATCTGGATGTAATCTGGACTGGCTGGCTCTCGAATTTCTGGAGACGATCGAGATGGGTGGCCGGGCTAGCTCTCAGCTGGCTAGACATGGTCAAGATAGGCTGGCTCTTGGTCAACTTAATATGATATGGACGGGCTGACCTTCGTCAACTGAATATGATTTGGACGGGCTGACTTTTGGCCGGCTGGAGACGGTCTAGACAACGCTGACATACTCACTCTGATATGGTTCTTGGCTAGCTGGATGCAATCTGCACAGGCTGGCTCTCAGCTGGCTGGACGCAATCTGGACGGGCTAGCTCTTGGCTTGCTGTACGGGCTGGCTCTGGGCTGGCTGGACGTAATCTGGATGGGCTAACTCTGTGCTAGCTGGATGCAATCTTGATGGGCTGGCTCTCGGCTGGCAGGACGTAATGTGAACCGGCTGAGAGCTGGTTGGATTTCCTGGGTTTTGGAGCGTAGGATTCTTCCTGACGTATGTTCTTAAGCTTGCTTAAGACTATGCCCGACAGTAGTAGAACTTGGTTACCCTGATTGCATGATAGGTCTCTGTCTTCTGTGGCCAGAGATGAGTCTCGTATGGCTAGAGATGAGTCTGGTATGGCTAGAGATGAGTCTCGTATGGCTAGAGATGAGTCTCGTATGACCGGAGATTACTGTCGACCTGATAAGTCTACACATAGATGCGTACGCACGCATTCACACTTGTACTCATATTTATATGGCCTTGTGGCACTCTTAGATAATATGCAATCAAGCTTCTCTAGCATGACTATTTCAACAGGTTATGAGCCCGGCGCCCGCTGCAATCTTTACTAAAAATACTCTATTTATATCTTATGATTAAGAGCCTCAAAACCCCTAACCCACTCACAACCATCCCTGCTCATCAGCGGCAACACCATCACCATCCATCACTCTACATCGCTAACTTCCTCCACTGTAAAAACATGTCAAACGAAACATTCAAGACCGATCATGGCAATGTGCCCAAGCTGACCAAGGAAAACTACCCTGTCTGGAAGCAAAAGATTCGCCGAGTCCTCATCACCAAGAAAGCCTACAATATTGTCACCGGTGTCGAACTCCTCTCTGTTGGCAACGGCGTCGCCCTATGCCTTTTACAAGAAAGCTGGCATGAGTGAGCCAATAAAGCACTAGCACAAATACACCTCGGATGCTGGGACGAACACCTTCCACCCATCGACGATATCGATGACTCCGTGGAAATGTGGGAAGCACACCGGAACTGACTTGACAATGCCTCACCAAAACTCAGCTGCACTCAAGTCCTGCAGAAGTTCACGGCCTCTCGACCATCGCCAGACGAAACGGTCACCTAGTACTTGACCAAATTCATCGCCTTCCGCAAGAAGCTAATCGGCACCACCGAAAATATCACCGATGACACCATGAAGACACATATCTTCACCACTCTATCTAATCCGTATGAAACAACCATCAAAATCCTTGAACAGCGGATCCCCGCTCCCACGGCCCAGCAGTGTATGGATGCAATCCGCGAGTATGCCGAGCAAATGACCCTAATCAAAGAAATTGGAGATCCGTCGACCGGAGCGGCCCTATACTCCCGTGGTGGAAACCATGGCCGTGGCGGATGAGGTGGTGGACGAGGAGGCGGATGAGGAAACGGATGCCAGAAGCACAAATGTAATTACTGCAAAATTGACAATCATACCACCGAAGCATGTGGAAAGAGAAAGCACACTGAAAATGACACAAACACCGGCGATACAAACACCTCCAGGAATCAAGCACGAACTTGCTACCACTGTGGTCTCTCAGAACACTTCAAGTCATAATGCATACACTTCAAACGTGCCCAAGATCAACGCAACAAAGTCAACAATGGCACCGTATCCGCTTCGCTTGCTACTGCAGGAGATTGCGACCTGATGTGACTAGCAGAAAATGCCACCGCACTCGCCGCAGCCTCCGCTCCAGCTGCATGGGTCCTCGACTCCGGAGCATCTCACCATATGTGCAATGACCACACTCAATTCAACTCAATAAAGAAACTTCGTCAGCCAATAGTCATTGAGCTCGGAGATGATAACCAAGCCACCGTAAGCCACCATGGACTCGTTAACGTTTCACTGGAGTACGAAGTCAATGCTCTCTACACGCCTACGTTCCAGCTCTCACTTCTGTCCATCAATCAATTGGGCACAGCCGGGTACATATCCACATTTGGACACCGCAAGTGCTCCATATCATCTCCATCAATCACCATCACAGGCAATCAGGTCAATGACCTCTGTATCATATCTCCCGCAACTGCACTCACTTCGACAGTACCAATCATCTCTACGAAGTCCACTTTCAGAAGGAGAAAGAAGAAGAGAAAAAGAGCACCATCGAGTGCACATACCACCGTACCATCATCAAGCGCACATATCACCGGACCATCATCGAGCGCACATATCACCGTACCATCAATCGCACACTCCACCGAGTCTACTACTCCAAGCTTACTTCACACCGCCTCTCCAAGTGCAGCCAGCACCGTCCCACAAAGTCCACCTACCACCGTACCTCTCACAAAGACCACTCAGAAGCCTCTCACAATCTCAGAATCACAACTGTGGCATCGCTGCGTAGCCCACATTAATCCTACTGCCCTAATATCTCCTATTGATGGATATACCACAGACGACTCAATGTGCACCGCATGCATCCAGGCCAAGCACAAGCAGAAGATCATCAAAGTCAAGACCAAGCGCACTACAAAGCCATTTGAACTCGTACATTTAGATGTGTGTGGACCATTCTCCATGCCCAGCTCCGCCGGCCATCGCTACTATATCCTATTCATCGACAATTACACACGCTACACCTCTGTTTGGGTCCTTCCAAATAAGCAGTCTCAAGCATGCACCTCAGCCTATCATTCATTTCAGGCCCAACTTGACTCCATGGGATACGAAGTGAAGCGCTTTCTGTGCGATAATGGCCATGGAGAATATGATAACAAAACCTTCCGACTGGTGCTCGCCGCTCGTGGCACAACATATGAACCATGTCCACCCTACGCTCACCATACGAATGGGGTTGCCAAACGCATGATCCAGACCATCACCGAGAAAGCACGATCCATGATGATTGACTCCCAGGCGCCACTAGTTCTTTGGGCAGAAGCAGTCAATAACGCTGTCTACCTCCACCAGCGAACCCCAAACGAAGGCCTAACAAAAACAGACGACCGCGTCGGCTATCAGGCACCATATCCAACTCCATACGAGATGCTACAAGCATTTGGCAAGCCCTCTCACGAAAATGATGGCAATGAAATCTTGTACCAAGCTCCTCTCCACCACCTTCGGCGATTCGGCTGCTACGCCAGTTGACTTATCCCCGAGCTGCAACGCCATGGAAAATTCAGCCCGGGATCCAAGCCATGTATGGTGGTTGGTTACATGCACGTTTCGACTACACTTTGGAGGATATGGGACCTGGTATTCCAAATAGTAGGATCACAGTTGAATGTCATTTTTGATGAGGTGAGTAATTTGCACACTTCATGCCTACCCGGAGACCACACAGACATCTTTGAGCTACCAGAAGAGGCGGAATATATCGAGGAAATCGACAGTGGAGATGGACTTCTCCAAACTCAAGACAATGAAATGGGTGGAGATGGACTTCTCCATGACCACGCAGGAAACAGTCGAACAGGTGATGGCCACGGAAGTGGTGATCACGACTGTACTAACGATGATATATATCACAATCTGCCCGACGCTGACAATCGTCAAAGTCTCCCTGCAAGTACAGGTGTGAGATCACGTTCTCCTGACAAGGAGGATGCACCACCAGTGTCAAGAGAAACCGTGGTCCACAATTGACATATCCGGCGCGAAAATGACAAACCCCGCTGAACGGTGGCCATGACCAATCAATCATGCCAACAACGCACGAATCGTATCACAAGAGGTCAGGTCAAGATCTCCGCAAATGCACTAATCATCATGGCAAAGGCTCTCGCATCAACGACCAGCGATCCTTCCACATATGTGGAAGCAATGGACAGCCCACACCATGAGCACTGGAAACAAGCAATGGAAGAAGAGTGCACATCGATTCTGCTCAATAACACATTCACAACTTTCAACCCCCAGGAAGCAAGGCAATTGCGAGTCAAGTCAATTGGCTCTAAATGGGTCTACAAGACGAAACACAATCCTGACGGCACCATACGAGACAAAGCACCCCTAGTCATGAAAGGCTACGGACAAACTGACTTCAGAGAAACTTATGCCTCTGTCGGAAAACTCACCACTTTTCAATATCTCATAAGCCTGGTCGGACAGCATGGCTGGAACATTGATCATTTGGATGTGGTCACTGCATTTCTCAATCCTGAGGTCGATGACGATGATATCTATATGACGCTGCCCGGAAGGCCTCAACGCACCTAGGATCGTTGTTCGACTAAAGAAAGCAGTTTACGGCCTCAAACAAGCACCACGACTTTGGCAAAATGATATTAACACCTTCTTGCTCTCTCTCAGATTCAAACAATCCCGGGCCGACCACAACCTCTATCTCCGCAGCAATCGTATCGTGATGCTTCTGTACGTCAACGACATCTCAATGTCGTACACTGAAGACGCTACCAAAGCTGCGATCGAAGTCAAGGCCAGGCTCTTGGAAAAATACAAGAGCACCGATCTCGGACCGGCACGCCAATTTCCCGGCATCGACATCCACTGCAAGGAAAACGGTGCCAGCTACGGCACAGCGATCACTCTTGGCCAGAAGGCCTTCATCACCACGATTCTCTAACGATTCAATATGCAGAATGCTCATGGTGCATCTACTCCAATGGATCCTAATGTGAACCTAGATCTGGCCGAGGATTGGGGGGAGAAAGAACTAAAAGATATCAAAAGCTACCAGGCAATTGTCGGCTCATTGATGTATGCGGCACTTGCAACTCGGTCCGATATCTCATTTGCAGTTGCTGCACTTTGCCGATACAATTCCCTTCCTTTCACCAGCCATCTCACTGCTGCCGACAGAGTTCTCCAGTATGTCAAATCCACCGCTGACTTTCGACTGCATTTTAACAGCAGCAACACTGGCAGCAATGATCAACTCACTGGCTACACGGACTCGAATTGGGCCAATGATAGTGCCGACCGCAAATCTCGAGGTTGTCACGTCTTCCTTCTCAGCAACAGAGCTGTCTTGTGGCAGTCACGAAAGCAAGATCTCATCGCCATGACCACCCTCGAAGCCGAAAACATCGCTTGTTCCAAGGGCTCCCGTGAAGCAAAGTGGCGACTCCAGCTCCACCAACATATACACCGCAAAGACGCATCTCCGCTCCTGATCACTTGTGCCAACCAGGGCGCACTTAGTCATATCACAACCAGGATCATAAAGGCTCGCACAAAGCATATCAACGTTTGCTATCACAATAGTCGAGATCTCCATGCCCGCAAGATAGTTGACTACTCCTACGGGCACACAAACGAGAACGTCGCAGACATACTAATGAAGGCCTTGACAAAGATCAAGCACGAGAAATTCACAAAGGCGATGGGGCTCTGGTAATACAGGTCAATTTAAGGTTGGACTTAAGGTTGTTTCACTTTTCTTTTGAGCACGCGGATTTCCTTGTTTCTCTATGGTTGGCCATCCTCAGGCTACAGTAGTACTCTTTCCCTGCTTACTCTCGCAGAGTTTTAAGGAGGCTACTATGGGAATCACTTTGTTTGTTTGTTTGTTTCATCTCTTCTTATCTGTTTTCTTGCTCCACAGTGTATAGCAAGAGGGGGACTATTGCATGATAGGTCTCTGTCTTCTGTGGCCAGAGATTAGTCTCGTATGGCTAGAGATGAGTCTCGTATGACTACAGATCAGTCTCGTATGGCTAGAAATGAGTTTCGTATGGCCGGAGAATACTGTTGGCCTGATAAGTCTATACATAGATGCGTACGCACACATTCACACTGGTACTCATATATATATGGCCTTGTGGCACCCTTAAATAATATACAATCAAGCTTCTCTAGCATCACTATTTCAACAACCCTTGGTGCATATACAGGTCTCAGCCGGATATGAGTCTCACATGGCCAGAGACGGATATGTCTTGTATGGCCAGAGCTGAGATGTCTTGCATGGCTGGAGCGGAGGTGTCTCGTATGGCCGGAGACGGTAATGTCTTGTATGGCTGGAGACGGAGATGTCTTGTATGGCCGGAGATGACTGTTGACTTTGATACGGACTGATTGCATTCAGTTGTACTTGCACTCTTATATATATTGGCCCTTGTGGCCCTCTTTGTAGTATACAATTAAGCTTCTCTCGAATCACTATTTCAATAGGTTATGAGCCCGGCTATCACTAATATCTAAAGATGTCACGAGCTTTCCAAAAGACCTCTTTCACGATCTTTCTTGTGATCTTTTTCATCATCTTCAAAAGAGCCTCAAGAACCCTAAACCTCGTCACCATAGCAACAACCGCATACACAACACTAAAACTCAACACCACGATCTCACGATGTCTTCCTCCAAACCCACCTTCAACAAGACCAGGTGGGGCGACATTTCTAAGCTCACTCGCACCAACTATGACGAATGGAGAGACGACATGATACTTATTCTATCATTCATGAGAGCATATGCAATCGTCACCAGAGATGACCCTGAACCGCAGCCTCTTGATTTCAACTACGATGACATCTATAATGATTGGAAGGCTAAGGAAGCCGAAGCTGCGTCAATGATCAGACTTTCCTGTTCCCCCGAAGTATGGCCTATCTTCAAGGGAATGAGAAACCCTCTCGAAATGTGGAATATGCTACAAACCAGCCTGGACACCACCGGATCTTATATCGGCAGACAGGACATCCTTCGCCAGTTCCGTGGTTGCCCATTTAAGGAGGACGAACCACTTAAAACATACTTCACCAAGCTCAGTAACTACCGCATACATCTGGACCATACCGACGATGCAATCACAGATTGAGATTTCCACACAGAAATATTCACATCACTGCCGTCAGAGGATGCAATGAAATTGATGGTCCTAAAGAATAGAAGGCCCTTACCTACACCCGAAGAAGCCATGCATGACCTCCTAGAAGAAGCAACTACAGCCAGCCTCACACAAGCACTTGGAGATGCATCCACGTGGGCTGCCCATTTCACTCAATGTGGCGGCTACCGTGGCCGAGACCAAGGCCGTGGACGTGGTGGACGCGGAGGATGCGGAGGACGCGGTGGACGTGGTGGACACAATGGACACGGTGGACACGTAGGAAGCAGTGGAACCGGAGACCGCCACGAAAGTAAGTGCACCTATTGCAAACTTGACAGCAATACTGCAGATGCATGAAGACAGCGGAAATGCGCTCAACAGGGAGGAAACAGCGATGAGCGCATTTGTTTCCAGTGCGGGCTCCCAGGACACGTCAAAGTCGATTGCGTGTCCTACAAACGTATAAAAGAGTGGTGGAAAGTGAACAAAACCGCTGCTACAGCAGCCCTCGCTATGACTGGAGACTGCGATCCCTTCTGACTAACCGCCTCTGCGAAGTGGGTCATTGATTCCGGAGCGTCACACCATATGTGCAATCACCGTACCAGCTTCTCAATGTTGAAAAAAACCCTCACTCCCAATAGTAATCGAACTCAGAGACGACAACTCAGTCACCGCCACGCATTATGGCTGCGTCAACATCGTACAGGGCTATCAAGTCGAAGCCCTCTATACTCCTACTTTTCGACTTTCCCTTCTATCGATCAACCAATTGGATTTGGGCGGGCATACAACTATATTTCAGAACGGAGAATGCTCCATAACTTCGCCATTCTCTTGCACTCTCGCCAGAAAACTAATCAATGGCATCGATATCATTGTCCCCACAACTGCACTCCTATCATCGACTAACAAGAGAAAAAGAAAAAGAGACAACTCACCAATCAACGAGCCTACAATCGAACCTTCAGGGTCACCTACGACTGCAAGTCCACCTGCCTCCTCTGCTCTAAGTGCACCTTTGACTAGATCCACTTACAAAGCCCTCTCAGTCTCAGAATCAAAACTATGGCACTGATGATTAGGTCATATGAATCCTACTGCCATAAAATTTCTAGTCAAGGGATATACACACGATAATTCTATGTGCACAGTCTGCATCCAGGACAAGCACAAACAAAAGATCATCAGAGTGCCAGTCTAATGCACTATGAAGCACTTTGAACTGGTACATTCAGATGTGTGCAGTCCCTTCTCTACACCGACCATCGGAGACAATCGACAGTATATACTATTCATCGATGACTACACGAGGTACACATCCGGATGGCTGCTCCCAAATAAGAAACCCGAGACCTGCACCGCCGCCTACCAGTCATTCCAGGCCCGAGTCGACTAAATGGGATATGAGATTAAACCATTCCGGTGCGATAATGGACAAGGAGAATATGAAAATAAGACGTTCCAATATGTCCTTGCGGCTCGAGGCCCAACTTATGAACCGTGTCCCCCATACGCCCACCATAAAAGTGGCGTTGCCTAACGCATGATCCGTACAATCACTGAAAAGGCCCGGGTAATGATGATTGACTCCCAGGCTCCCATTCAGTTCTGGGGAGAAGCAGTCAATACCGAAGTCTATCTCCATCAGAGATCACCAAATGAAGGCCTGAAAAGGCAAAATGACAACAATGGTTTTCAAGCACCATACGAAACACCATACGAGATGCTGCATGGATTTGGCAAACCGACGCATGATGCTGACGGCAACGAAATATCGTATCAAGCCCCTTTGCACAATCTACGTCGATTCAGATGCGACGCCAGTAGACTCATTCCTAAAGTTCAGCGCCGCCGGGGCAAGTTCGGCCCAAGGTCAAAGCCCTGCATGATGGTAGGCTACACACAAAACTCAAAGACATTGTGGAGGATATCGGATCGCGAATTCCAGAATGCAAAAGCCCAATCAGAAGTCGTTTTCGACGAAGAAAGAAATGCACACATGTCGTGTCAGCATGGAACCAATGAGATCGACATATTTGGATTACCAGAAGATGAGAAATACATCGACGAAACAGATACCAGAGGTGAGCCTCTCCGAGGACAAGATAGTGAACCTACGCAGATAGGTAAGAGATCCAAATCTCACTAGCATAAAGCTCCTGACGAGGAAGCAGAATACGCCCACAGCCAGCGCCTCCGCCGAGAGGACCAGACTGCCCAGCATTTGGCAGCAAATACAGAAAACATCGCCCACAGCCGGCGCCTCCGTCGAGAGGATCAGACTTCCCGGCGCTCGGCAGCAGCAATCAAGAAATCAAGCCAAGTCCCGCCAGCAGTTCCAGCTCCAGCTCAAGCTCCAGCTCCAGCTCCGCCGATAGGGAGTCAAGTCACAAGAAGTCAAGGCAAATACTCCGCAGAAGCAATAACGGCATCTGCAGCAGATCCATTCACCTATGCGGAAGCTATGGCAAGCCCTCAACGTGATCATTGGAACAGAGCCATGGAGGAAGAAAGCACGTCAATCCTGCTCAATAACACCTTCTCCGCTCTCAACTCCCAGGAAGCACGGCAACTGCAAGTTAAGCCAATTGGCTCTAAGTGCGTCTATAAGACTAAACGCAATCCTGATGAGTCCACATGATACAAAGCACAGCTAGTCATAAAAGGATACAAGCAGTCGGATTTTGGTGAGACTTATGCCCCTGTTGGGAAGCTAACTACATTTCAGTATCTCAGCTCTCTCATCGCGAGATACGGGTAGAATATGGACCACTTGGATGTAGTTACTGCTTTCGTAAATCCCGAAATCGACGATGACGATATCTACAGGACTCTACCAGACGGATGGCCAGACAGTCTCAATGCCCCCAAAATCATCGTCAGACTCAGAAAAGCTCTCTATGGTCTTAAACAAGCTCCGCGGTTATGGTACGAGGATATCAACGCCTTTCTACTCTCTTTCGGGTTCACTCAATACTTTGCTGATCCTAATGTCTCTCTTCGCAGTGACGGCATTCTGATACTTCTGTATGTCGACGATATGTCCATGTCATATCCGAAGGCCGCCGCCACAGCTGCGATCGAAGTCAAAGCGAAACTCTCTGAGAAATACAAGATAACGAACCTTGGTCCGGCATGCCAATTCCTCGGCATTGAGATCCACCGCAATGATACCGTGGTCAGTCTCAGACAGAAAGCCTATATCACCAAAATCCTCAGAATATTCGGCATGGAGCATACTCACGTTGTCTCGACACCCATGGATCCCAATATACAATTGGACTTGGCCAAGGATCGGGGGGAGAAGGAACTGGAAGATATCACAGACTATCAGGCAGTTGTGGGATCACTAATGTACACAGCACTCGCTACTCGGCCAGATCAATCGTACGCGGTTGCTGCTCTTTCTCGTTACAAATCCCGGCCATTCACCAGCCATATGACCACTGCTAAGATAACGTAGGTTACCCTGCCGTGCAACACGACCGGGCGATGCAACACCCCGACGACACACCATCTTCCGAGTAAAAGCCGGGCAGCAACCACAACCACAACCTCCACCCGCAACCACAATGCCTAGAGTCAAAGCAAGGAAGTTTCAGATAAAGGAAGATACTATGCAGAAGGCTATAAGGGACTACAGGGGTGGCAAATTTCCAAGCATCAGAAAAGCGGCAATACACTACAAGGTGGACTTCACCACGCTTTCCAGAAGGCTAAGAGGC
>Ga0307512_10004826_pt1 | contig 14472 bp, 13 predicted proteins | sample 14_EM_MG_FD_200267 | JGI IMG/M metagenome (GOLD analysis project Ga0307512, IMG submission 200267) | Populus trichocarpa ectomycorrhiza microbial communities from riparian zone in the Pacific Northwest, United States - 14_EM | ecosystem: Host-associated > Plants > Roots > Unclassified | place... | reverse complement strand
CTACCTGTTTCCCCCTTCGGATTTCATCCTTCTTCCGGCTTTCTTCCGCCGCATCCTCAAACCTCTTAACCACCCTATCGGTTAATTGGTCCACCAACTTATCCATGCAAGCACTCATTGCATTTTCAATCGTTTTAGCCATGTTAACCGGAGCTAACTTGGCCACCTTTTTTTCAATCTTCTCCAACCTCTGACCGAGATTTTCCGCCCTTTCTCTAGCATACTCCCTTTCCAACTCCACCTCAGTGAGTATACTTTGGGCGATCTTTCGTGTTGACCCAACTGCCGCATCTGTATGGTTCTGCCTTGCCGCCATAAACTCTGCCTGTTTTAGGCACCACTCATCATATCGCTCATCATGTAACTGACTTGTTGCCATATAATCCCTCAGCCCATTAGTGTTCCGAAGATACTCACCAATAAAAGCCTCCAGATTAACTGGCCCATTCTCATTCGTCAACGTCTCTGCAGGCTTGGCCCAATCAGCCTCCAACTTTTTCCTACTTGGCGTCTGCGGCATATTCGGGATTGGTCGATCGGGCGTTGCCGGCCTCTTCACTCCCCTCCCCTTATTGCGCTTTTTTCCTTTCTTCGTTGGCGTCATGTAGGGCGACTCGTCCCTCCACTCCACCTCGGTCATCATATCATCCTCGTTGTCGCTGCTGTCGCTAGCTTCAAATTTTCTTTGAATGGGTGTGTAGACTTTCCGGGTCTCTTCCATTCCCCCCTCTTCTTCGGCGTTTTGGCTGGCATTTTCCTCCGACTGAATATACCTGCGCGCAATAATTCCAGCACTCGCCCTAGGAGTCGAAAAAGGATCCTGGGGAAGAGCACTCGGAGGTAGGCCCAAAAGGCTTCCCTCATAACTTGTAGATGGAAGGGGGGACTGAACCCTCTCCCCTGGTGTCTGCGACGGAAAGGAAATTTCACTTCCCCCGTAACTCGTAGTCGGTGGCGGCGACAATGAAGATCCATCGTCGCTCGAAATCGTATGAACGTCATGTTTACGTCTATTCCCATATTCATCGATACGAGTTTAGGGGGGTTGCTCCAAACACCCAACCACGGATGTTTGGTGTGGAATTAACCCTACAACCATACGATACCTTTCGGTATCCCCCCAGAGGTATAATGACCGAAGTCTCCCTCTTGTGCTGGTACAACAGTTGGGTGAGTACACACTGTGCCCTCCTGTGTTTGCATATGTTTACCGGATGGCATAGGTTCCCTCGCTTTTTCGTTGGCGCAGAGCCACCTCAAGACTGCCTGAGGTTATCATGCTCGCGATAGAAACCGGGGTCATAACCGACTGACCTATTTTGCCTTGCCTTGGAGAGATTTATGGCTTCCGCCCCCTCTACCTGCCCCAAAAGAGGATCAGGCTGATAATGGCCCACACCAGGTGATGTTCTGCAAAAACTGCGTACTAAGCCATCTTACATCGAGGAGCCCTCCATAGTCAAATAAACTGCAACCAGACCATCCACACTTCAACGTGTTTGCACCTTAAGCCTCGGAGTCCCGTACTGAGAAGTTGTGACTAGCATTAGATACAGAGCTGAGCGAGCAACTGTCGGAGGTGTCGGCATCGAACTGCTCAATGACGCAGTCCACAGACTCATCCCCCCCTAAGGCTATTCATCCTGCACCGATACCGAGTGGCAGCAATTCTTTTCCGCTTGAGACCAACATGGGCGTCAGTCCTCTCGGACCAGGATAAATGAGTGGCTCACTCAACAAGTAGGGACTACCCCCATATCCTGCCGCGGCTCAGGGATCATTTCCTATCCCCTTCCCGCTCCAATCCTCCAGCTTAAATAGACTTGGATAGTGCCTGTTCAGTAGCTAAAACCCCTGAGGGGCCAGACGCAGAGCCACTGGCAAGCCAGCTATCATGCTCGCTAACAGAACAAATGGGGGGACAGCCCAAAGACCAGTCTTTTCAAGCACCTTACCACAGCTTGCCGAAGCATCGCCTTAAGTCACAGCCACTGAGAGAATCAGCCACCATGTTTCGCCAGCATATCCGCCAATGCCGACTAACCAAGGCTGCACTCAGACAGTTCTTCACTGTGAAGCCCGAGGGGTGTCCTGTCCCTACCACCCTTCCCAAAATTCCATAGGCTTTACCCCCTGCGGGGCTCAGACTCACGCCCCACTGGTCAAGTGGCCTGAATACCTTGGACTATGGGTTGGGACTGATCGGTAAGGTCGGATGGTTATCAGGAGAACCGGCAGTTAATTATTCCCCTCTTGAATGATAGCGTGGTCCGCACTCATCCCTCCCGCCGGCCTTGTGACCTCCAGGTGTGTATCTCTTCTTACTGCTGTCATCGTTCTTCCTCCTCTGATCAGCCTATATCCTGGGTGACTGATGTTGTATCCTTCTCTCTCCACATACGGTTCTTGCAACATCACAACATCAGCCCCCCAAACAATTCCTGTCTCCAACGCTCCCATAGTCGCCTCATACCCCCGCGTGTGCTGTATTTTGCAGCTGACCGAAGTAACGAGAGGATTATGGAGACGCCGGAGCCGTCGTCGTTGATTCCTGAATGGTGTTAGGATAGTTGCGGGGTATATGAGAGGTACATACCGGGGCCGGCTTGGACTGAATCGAGGTGCGCTCCGAACTACGAATTGTTACGCAAGATAGGATGGAAAAGGAGGGGACATACGACAATAACACTTCCTTCATCCCCGCCCTTCGTCTCGGCAATAACATTCCACGTCTTCCTCTCCTCAATCGTCTGTATCTGCCTAAAATAAACCATAATCTTCTCCCCCGCCTCAATCCTAGCCTTCCACGCTTCCCCATCCGCTAGACTAATAAACCCCGCCGGCCTATACCCCACAGGATCCGGCGCGATCAGCGTCCCAGCGGTAGGTTTCGTCGGAAGATCATGGTACACAATCACTGCCGCTGCGCCGGCCGCAACAGCCGCACGCACCCGCCCCGCCAGCGTCGTCTGGTCCGGACATCGGAAGCGTTGCGTCAATACTATCTTATCCTTCACATCAAGTCCGTTATACCCCTCCGCCGAACATCCCGGCAGCCCTGCGGGTCCCAACGCAAGTTCTGCGGTGATACCGGATGTAGGGGTGCTGGGACTGTACGTCAGGCCAAAAATGTAGACATCTGTGCTGCTGTTGGCTTCGCGCAGCTGGATATCGTCTACCATAGCGAAGAGGGCTGTGAATTCCTGTTCTGCCGCGGAAATTGTCCGTGGTATAAGGGAGAGGATGTAGTCAACGCTGCTACGGTAGCCTGGGAGGCCGAAGGCGCGGTTTCCGCCGTTGGTGGCGGCGATGGTGGAGAGGCCTTGGAGGGGTTCGAGGAGGGCTGGGGTGGTGATGTCAGAGACTACGCGGGAGGGGGTGATGGGAGGCTTTGGGGTGACCGCGAAGGCGCACGGGAGGAGGAGGGGAAAGAAGGAGAAACGCATCTTTGTGCACGATGATAGGTGCTATTGGGTGAAGGAGAGTTATATGTGTTGTGCTCAGGAATTTTCTCCCGGGAATACGCATAGAGTACAGCATACCATGTCCCGTACAACGGGTTCGTATCCGTGAGAGCTGTCTTGTACCACTGGTCCACTGGGCATCACAGGAGTGTTTCCAGATCTGGAAGGCGTGGCCGGCGGGACCGCGGGTATGGTGTATATCAAAGGCGGAAGGAAGATTTAGGTGTGATTGATATAGGGATATTGATTGCTGCGGGGCGGCCGAGTCGTACCAGTATTCGTGTCAGACACAATACGAGAGAACTCATTCCCCAGGCTGCCGAGCAGTGTACATTGGGCACAGTTAATGCTACTAAGTAACCATGGTGAGCAGTGAATCACTGGGTGAATCCTTCCATAACTTTTTCTTGCGTTCCTGCCATTCTGTCTTTTAACTATATGGAAGCAGCTGTAGACTGGTTCGAAAGACTCGACGCCGATAGGACTGAGTACGGTTCTAGAAGGAGGAATATGGACGAATATACCAAGCTGAGGCGAAGCGAGCCTAGACTCTAACTAATGGTCACTTGCGGTGGTATCTGTCATACTTTACGCGCTAGCACTAGGAATCATAAGATCTCCCCTGGCCCATATCTCGCCATGACTCCGTATAGTCAATTCTGACGGCCCGGCACTTAGTGAATTAGCCGATGTGGCCCCAAATTCATTGATAACCTACTTTAAAGAGACATTGAAACACCTAGCAAAAGGGGCACAAAACTGTACAGTACGAGGGATTCCGCATGGTCACCCACTGCAGTATTAAACTGGCGATTTATGCTTAGATATGACTGAGTAGACGGGAAGTCTCTATCTCATAAACTCAGGATCACAGCTAATAACACTTAATGGGAGGGTTAGTGTAGCTAGTACTGAAGCCAGCCAAAGGTGAGGTGTGAAAACACATAGTATCGAGAATGTCGGGCCTGCCAGCCATTACAGTTCATGCGATTCTGGAGGCTTCCAATCACCGCCCCGGTTGCGGCAGTAGTCCGGTTCGATACAGCGCCACGGCGACTCCTGATTGCGCTTCGCCAGCTCGGCCGTGCCCCTAGCAGCAACAAAGACCGGGTCGACATCGTTCTGCACTTGCACGACAATATCTTCCCCCTCTGTGACCACGAACCTCTCCAATGCATCTCTCACCGCTTCTAAAAGCCTCTCTTCCATCGCCCTATGACCCAACAGCACCAACGTATCTACTTTTCTCCCAAACCCTTCAACCACACCTCTGATCCTGTCTGTTACCTTTCCCCAAAACACCTCCTGCTCCCCTCCTCGCTTCCCCCATCCCAAGTCCCAGCTCACCTCCGACGACTCCAAGTGAGCCGAGCACGCGGTTCTCGTTGCAATCAGCGCAACCGCCAGTGTCTTCTCCGAGAACTCAATTGCAACAATCCGCCGCATCCTCATTTCTTCTTCCTCGTCTTCGCACTCCAGCATATTGGTGTAGCGTTGGCACAGCCCGTAACCGTACCCGGCGAACGCAGCAGTTGGCTCATTGACGAACTCGCCGAAGAGTAAGTCGGTAGAGACTTCGCTCAGGCCTACATGTAAAAACGCATCTGCAACGTCGCGGGGATACAGGCCGGCCAACTTGGGGACAGTGACTCCCACGGAAGAGATCTTCTGGCCGAGCTTCTGCTCCGTTCGAGAACGCAGTTGCTGGAGCATAGAGCTGAGAACGCCGACCTTAGGAGAAGCGGGAAGGCCGCGTCGCTTATTAAGAGCTCGCTTCAAGTCGGACCAGGCCTCGCGGAATTCTTCACAAAGGCTACCGGCGGAGTATCTGAGAGTGGGACGGGTCAGCGGGGTGGAGAACTAGCGGAGAGAAGGGGCTGGAGGAGGAGTACCCGGGAGGGGGCTCGGGGGCGGTGTGGTAGCGTTGCATGAGGGTGGTGTATTCATGGTCGCCAGGGATTTGTGCAATGTTGATGGTGCTGCCGTTGTGGAAGCGGACGGCAACGGTGCTGCTTTCGGTTAGTATTTGGTATAGTTGAACCATAATATGGGAAGCAGACCCGTAGGATGAGCCCAGATCGAAGCCGACGCCCGGAGCGATTATCAGCCTGTCAGGGACGCAGGAAGAGCAGATCTCAGGTGCACATTCTAGCTGTGCAGAAGCCAAGCTAAGATATAAATTCGCGAAGAGTCCAAGGAGAATGCTGAGTTGAGATGGTGGGTGCATGGGCGCATGGTGTGGCGGAGGAGAGAGCTTGAGAGCATTGAGAGCTTGGTTAAGTAGTCTAGCACAGCCACATAGCCACAGTGCCGATGTTAGGCACAAGGAAGTGGAAAAACCTGGTCAGCCTCATACTCAGAACCGGCCTAAACATGCAAGGGCCAAAACGCACTGGAATTGATTCTAAAGCTGTGGTACGGTATATCTTTTGTACTTGGCCACGGCTTAGATCTCCAGCTATTAGTTGTAAGCCTCTTACATATTTATCGGCGGGCAGTCTAGAAAGAATCACCAAGCCGGCCGTGGACACCACGGCTAAACACTAAGCTAGGGATCCTATTGAATGCGCTGTATTGTGATATTATAAAGAAAGTGCAGAGTTAGGTAGCTGTACATGGTATATCACTCAGGAAAAACTGGAAGACGTGGAGAAAACCTAGAGGAATGGCCATGATATTTAGTGGTAGGTTGCAGGGACGTGACGGGATTGTGATAGTGGCCATATAGACGATTTTTATCAACACAAAAACGGGAGTGGTCAAGTTGACTAGCACGTATTGACTTCTCAGAATTGATTGCTCAGAGACGACCCGGCGCCCACATCTAGTACAATTACACTAGAAGGAAAAACAATAGCATAGCACCTACATGAACAGCACGACACTTTTATCCCATACCGGGCGCACCACCAAACCCCAAAGCAAAAACAGATCCTTGGTATCACTCTCTAAACACTCATCTTCATCTCAATTTTCCCCCATGGCTTATAACCCTCAACCACCACATCCTCAACCTTCATCCGGTCAACCTCTTCAACCCCCCCTCCCCCACCCGTCAAAAACCTCACCGTCGGCCACTCCCTCGGCTCCCTCTCCAACTGCACCTTCAACGCATCAACATGATCTCTATAAACATGCGCGTCCCCCATACAATGCACGAACTCTCCCGCCTCCAACCCTGTTGCATGCGCAAGGATATGTGTCAACAGTGCATACGACGCGATATTAAACGGCACTCCTAACCCCATATCACACGACCTCTGGTACAGACAACACGACAGCCGTTTCTCCTCACTCACATAGAACTGCGCAAACATGTGGCACGGTGGCAGCACCATCTGCTTCAAATCCTTTGGGTTCCACGCACTCAACACAATCCGCCGGTTCCACGGGTCCTCCTTGATCTGCCGCATAACCTCGGCGAGTTGGTCCACCCCTTCGCCGGTGTAGTCGTGGTCGCAGCCTTTATATTCCGCGCCGAAATGGCGCCATTGGAACCCATACACTGGGCCGAGATCGCCGGTGGTGCGCGAGGTGAACCCCAGCGCGTCTAGATTCTCGCGGGAGCCGTTGCCGTCCCAGATTTTGATTCCTTGGGAGGATAAAGGGAGTGAGCTGGTAGAACCTGAGATGAACCAGAGGAGTTCGGCGACAACAGCGCGGAGGAAGACGCGTTTTGTGGTTAAGAGGGGGAGGATGCCGCCGGCGAGAGAGAAGCGGAGGGAGGGGGGTGCGAAGAGGGAGATAGTGCCAGTACCGGTTCTGTAGGGTCAGCGGGAGGAGGAATAGAGGGGGGAGGGGAGTACCGGTCAGGGCGAACTTCGCCGGTGGTGAGAATGCGCTGGATTAGGTCGAGGTATTGGTACTCTTCATGGCGTTTCTCTGGTGCATCATTGAGGGCTGTAGACGCTTGTTGCTGGGATTGTGAGGGTTCTGGTTGGGTTGACATTGTGGGTTATGAAGTGGACTGAAGTGGGGACGGTGGTGAGGGGTTGAACGGGTTGGACGTGTAGAGTAGCGTGTAAAGAAGTGATCACGGGATCACTAAAAACATCGCGAACAACACTGCTATTGATGCTACTACAGACAAAACATCGCATCGCCTCATAATCCCACATCAACAACTATAACCTCCTTTCTCCACCCATTGTATACCGAAACACAGAAAACAATAGATACAAAAATCAAAAAAGTGAGGGGATTCTTTATGGCTCACACAGCTGAAACCAAACAATGTCACAGACAACTATCATTAATTCATAGGAAAAAACACACTCTGGCGAAAGAGTAGCATAGCGTAAACAAAACTCAGTCCCTCTCCCGCATTTGATTAATTCTGTCCATCCCAGCCTACCCAGCTTCTCGCGGCGACTCTCCAGACCTTCACCTCACCACTCCTCAGATCCCCCACCTTGAAGCTCTCCAGCTTGACCTTCCTCGACTCCCTACCCTGCTCATACGCTCTAATTTTCTTCTTCGTTCCGTCCCAATCCATCACCACCGCGACATGATCTGGCTTTCCAACTTCCATGGAATACTTCTGGTGCAACCCACCTTTATGGCCCTGAAATTTCGTGTTCCTAAACGTGATGATATCTCCGGCCCTGATCTCGTCATACTGCTGCACCGAGGCGTTCGCAATATTTGCATACACCAGACATCCAAACGCTCGGGATCCTACGGGCGAGAGCGCATCTGGCACGAGCCCAAACAATTCCTTCATCAGTGACGACGTATCACCGTCACCTATAACTGCGCCTTCGCGAGACTTCACGCGGTTGAAAATCTTAGCGCCGAACTGCGTTTGGAAGTCCTCCAACTGATCCTGGCGAGGTTGGGATGGTGGCGGTTCGTGACGTTGTTCGAGGGCGACATTAGAGGGATCGTCGCGGTCGTAACGTGCCGTGATTATCGTCTGAGAGTAGTCGTGGAATAAAACGTAAACGTGCTTGTTCATCACCATTCGCCCCGAGTGCAGAGCCGGCGACTCTTCCATTTCGAACAACAAATCTTTCAAACGGCTCTGGAAAACTGGAGGCAGTGTATTAGGTCTTGTCCACCACAGAGACGATGCGGCAAGATCTACATCGCGGGCGACGTGATCCAAATGAGATCTGCTTTGATCCATAGAACGCCGGCCACTTGGACCACCACGAGGTACATCCATCGATGTACGAGAAACATTGGGATCCATTGATGGACGTACAACAGCTGGCGGAGCGCGAGGAACATCCACTGACTGCCTGGATCCACCTCGTGATGGTAGTCTCTCGGTAGTGGGTGCAGGCGGAGGCGGAGGAGCGTGCTGTAGCAGCGGCGCAGGAGGCGGGGGAGGCGGGGGCGCATGGTGTTGAGGAGGGGTGTGTGCAGATGATGGTGAAGTGTAATTGTATGGGTCATAGTTGTCAGAATCATCATCGTCGCCAAACTCTTGCGGAGCTGGAGGCGCCGGAGGAGGCATCGGTGGTGGGGCTCTTGGCATATCAACGCTAGGTCTAGTAGGTGGGGGGATCGAAGGAACCGGAGGAGGCGGTGGTGGGACCGCGCGCACTGGCGCTTGATGTGGGGTGACTACAGGCGAAGGAAGTGGAGTATCGTCACCTTCACCATTGCCTCGCCGATCCTTTCCGTGCTGAGCAGTCAACGCATCACGATGGGCAACTTTATTGGCGATATCTGTATCATAGTCCGCCTCATATTCAGTCACTTCTTCCTCAGTATCTGAACCCCGGTAATCCGATCGCTGCTCATCAATGCTCCGTCGTGGTGGCGGGGGTGGTGGCAACCTAGACACAGTTGGCGACGACAATCCGCCTGGAATTGGTGGAATTGAGCCTGTTCCTCTCTGATAGCTAGCACGCTTATTCGTAGTAGCTGAGCCTGGAGAAAGGGGCGATCCTTCACCTGCTGACGCTGATTGGGCGCCGAAGTAGGCCTGAGACTGGCGTTTAGGTGGCGGAGATGTTGGCGATACAATATTGCCGCTGGACGATGGACGAGAAGTTGTTGCTAGCGGTGGTGGTGGCACGGCTCTTGGTTGATCTGTCTTCAAGCTGAGTTTACTGCTAGCTGGCGTAGGAACTCGAGATATTTCGTCATCCGACTCTGATCCTTCTGTAGGTGTCCTAAGCTGTTCAGGTGGTGGGGGCGGTGGAGGGCGAGCTATTACTGAGTCAACTGTTGGTTCGACATCAGTAGATATTTGTACTTACATTCGGCGGTGGGTGGAACTAGTGGTGGTGGTGGAAGAGATCTTTCTGGGGAACTGGGATCATCTGAAAAGCATTAAATCTCAGAACCAATGTAAGATAGGATAAACCAACCTCCATGAATAGACGGCGGAGACCTTGGGGGCATCGGCCGTGGACCATGCGGCTTCTCCGAATGTGATGGCTTCATATCTTCCACATCGACAACTTCATCGGCTGGCAAGTCCTCAGAAATCTTCCGACTCGCCGAAGCATGTCGTGATTCCTCTTCATCCTCACGCCCCTCTTCCACTGCCGGCGGCGATTGGACTCTCGGCATCACGAATGGTAGCACAGGGACTGGGGCGCGTGGGATATCAGGGGACCTTTCCTCGCGCTCTTCTCCACGTCTTTCATCATCGCCTGCGGTCGACCTCCCACCTACGCTCTTTTTCTTCACCGGTACACCGCCTCCCATTGGCATTCCCATTGGCGGACCAAACATGCCGTGCATTCCCATACCACCACTCATCTTCATCATCCTCTCCCTCAGCGCTATTTTTCTCTGAACTTCCGGGTCGATCTCTTCCTCCTCTTCATCATCGGAGTCAGGCACATCCGGCGTATCGTTTGCTCCTTCATCGTCTCCAAAGTCTGACTGGTGAGTAGGAACATTAGCTTGACGGAGCCTTGCCTCTCTCGGGCCTATGGAAGCCGAAGAAATATCCGTAGAACCAACACTGAGGTCATCGGGAATCTCCTCCCGTCTGATATCTACACTCCTTTTAGCTCTCGCAGGGACCTCAGGTTCCTCGACGTCCAATCCCTTCTCCAGCCGTCCTTCCTCAGGAGACTTTTCAGTGGCCGACAGAGGGGACAAGGCGTCGCCCTCCCCCGGCTGTAGTTCGCCCTCGCCACTTGGCCCTCTCTTAGGCTTAGGTCGCGGCTTTGGCTTCCCACCCGGCAAGCTGTGCGGATCCAATTGCTGAGTTTGTAACATAGCAATTCTCTCCTTCAAGCTCTGCTTCGGTTTGTTCTCCTCAGGGTCCCGTTCGAGCTCGGGGGATGCTTTAGCCACAGGCTCCACAGGAGGAAGTGGAGGTCGCGAATCCTCATCCCGTTTTGGCTTAGGGGTGTGCGAGATCGGCGGCGGTATATAAGCATTCTTACTTGGGGGCGGGGGAACGAATGGTTTCTTGACGAAGTCCGTGCGAGGCTTCAGGGGATTGAACGGGGTGACGGGCGCAGCACCTCCTTTGTTGAACAGCGCAAGGCGATCTTTAAATGAGCTCGATGAGGGCTTATCCGGAGGCGGGGGTTTGCCTGAAGACGCTGGCTTCTCGGGAGAAAGTGGAGGTTTAGTCGCTGCGGCAGCTTTCGGGGGAGGTGATCTCGGGGTTTCAACCGGTTTCGGTACCGACTTTGGGTCCTCGGCTAACGGCGGTGGCAGTGGCGGGGGGTGTCTCGTCTCCTGTTGAATAGGATTTGGTTTCTCCACAGGCGGGGGAGACTGCGGTGGCGCAACAACGGCTGGATTGCTTCTCTCAACGGCAGGACTCGTCGGTGCGGATTCCACCGGCGGCGCCAAGGGTGGTTCTTCAATAGTCTTCTTGCGAGCACTCCTTGTAGGCCTTGCGGGCACCTCGACAACGATCCGCTCGACAAAGTTCTTGGGGAATATACCCTCTTTCTTCTCCCCCGAAGCTTTATCGGTGTATTCTCCGCAGTACCAATCTTCGTCTTCAATGGCCGTGACGGTGATGACGGTGTCGGCGGGGAAGTTAAGGTCGTCCTCGTGCGGAGAGGTGTAGTCGAACAATGCCTTCACTCTAAAGGGAGGGTCGGGAGAAGCCATGATGATTCGATGTCCCCAAGGGCTGCACACCCAGCGATGCTATGCTATGCAAGCGAGCTGTAGAGTATTGCGGCGGATCTTGTTTCGATGGAAGCAGATGGGACGGGATAGGTTCACTGGGATGGATGGAGTTGACGATTGAAATGTGAAAGAGGGGGATAGCGCTGGTGGTGCGAAGCAGCCAGTTGAGGCGGCGGTGAACGGCCCGAAGCCTCTTTGCAGTTAGTCTATGGTGCGTATAGTACGTCAGCGGGGGGATGGGAGCTCCAACCGGAAACAACCACGCTGACGAACAGACACTGGGCCACAGCGATGGGAGATGCAAACCAGAAACAAAGGAGGGTTATTGACCACCTTCTCGGTTCTCCAATGTGGGATTCCGGTAGAGTAACACGCGGCCAACGTGGGGATACACTTTGTGCTGCTCTGCTGGTGGGGGTGGAAAAATCACGGGTGAGGCATTACCGAGCGGGGCATGTACCTTCCTATCACGTGCAGAATGCGAGATGGGAACCTACAATAGAGGGAATCGGATATATTATCGAATTCTACACTCATTCCTATTAACTTGCGCCTTTTGCTAGGATCGTTGAGATTCATTCATGGACTGTGATTCATTCGCTGCTGACGTTGAGGGTTAGGGTTGTTCCTGCATCTTCCGGAACTTACCGAACAAGCTCCGCCACTCCCCCACCATAAGCTTCAACCTTAACTCTTCACCTCCCCACCACCACTAACCATCATCCACCACCATTATCTCCCACCCTAACAACAAGTAGCATAACTGCGTCGAAGTGTCACGCCATAGCGTTACATATCAATCGCCGCTCCAGCTTCTCGAAATACTAGACACAACCACCATGGCTACAACAACCAACACCACCACAATGTCCGTCCCCATGGGCGACGTCCCTAAACCCCCCTACGACCCACACATCCCCTCCCCTGTCTCAGCCCGCCTAACAGCCCTCATGCACGCTTCATCCCTTCAAATCCGCAAAGAACTCGAATCCTCCATCCTCGAATCCCTTGTATACCTCGTTGACTTCCCCCTATGCAAGCCCGCACCCCCCGGCCCCCGCGAAACCCAGGCATTCAAACACCATCTCCGCTTCTTCACGCCCAACGACTACGACGACCTCATCGAAGAACGCAACATCATCGCCTGCTGCGGATACGCCTTATGCGCAAAGCTAAAACAGTCTACGGGTAAGAGCCGGCTTGCACGGGTGGCGGGTGGGGATTGGGTGGAGCGGAAGACGGTGGAGAGGTTCTGCGGTGATGAGTGTGCGCGAAGAGCGCTGTGGGTTAGGGTGCAGCTTAATGAGGAGCCAGCATGGGTGAGGACGGAGGTTGTGGGCGAGGCGGAAGTGGATCCAGAGAATGGGCAGGTTAGTGGGGTGGATTTGGATAGTGTTGAGCCGGAGGAGGGGTGGGTGGCGGAAATTAGATTGCTTGAGGAGGCAGAGGAGGCGAAGGAGGCCGGTGTTTGGAAGGAGAAGGATGAGAGGGATGTTAGGAAGTTGGCAGAGGAGCTGCAGGGAATTGGGATTAAGGATGCAGAGATGTTGAAGAAGAGGAAAGAGAAAGAGAAGGAGAAAGAGAAGGTAAGAGATGCAGTGTTAGCAGATGTTAAAGAGAGAGAGGTGAGGGAGAAGGTGATGGTTACGCTGCCGGAGGAGGTTGGTGGAGAGACAGCGGCGATTGAGGGGTATGTTCCGAAAGCTAGCAAGGTAGATGAATGATTGGACATTGTCGTGCTGTGATAACAATGTTCGCCTTGAATGATGGCCAATTGAAAAACTAGCGTTCTCAAGATACTATGGCAGACTGCTGCCGGATATCTGGTTTCCGTAATGTCCTGACCTTCCGTCCCAGCTTCTCAAGCTCTTTAGATGCCTCCGGTAGCACCAAACACAGTTTCTGCACTTGCCCATTATGTACTCAATCCCACAACCGCCACAGGGAAATGTCGTTGCTCTTAACGAATTCTTCGAAGCACAAAAAGCCGGTAACATTGAGACAATATAGTATGACGATGGCATCCAAAACAACCTACTACCTATAACACATCCCCAATGATCCCCCAATAAACCAAAAAGCAACAAACAGCAGCAACAAGCAGCAATCAAACCCGCCCAATCCAGTACGCCTAAGAAGGAACAAAATGAGAAAACGCAACATCCCATCAACACCCCCCATCAATCCCATCCGTAGGTATCTCTATACATCTTTATCCCCCCCACTCTTCCTCCTCCTCCTTCCACCTCTCGCACCCCCCTCCAACCCCGAAACCATCTCAATCAACTCCCCCCCCACCGTCGACCCCCTCAACCCCTCCCCAATTTTTCTAACCCACCCCTCCACCTTCCCCCCCACCACCTCCGCCCCCCGCACCATCTCCCCCCACTCCACCTCCGGCAGCCTCGTCTCCATCTCCGGATGAAAACTGTGTACCCCGGGCGTCATCCACTTGGGCCTTTCCTCCCCCTCCCCTACCTCCTCTACGGGGGGTGGTTTCCGCCGTTTCGCCCGTCGCGGCAGCAACACTCCTATTGTGGTGGGGCCGATATTATTTGGCAGCAGCGTGCACGAGTGGACTCTGTACCGTTTCTCTTGCAGCTCCTCCTCGAGCGGCGGGAGGGGGGTCCCACGGATCCGGCAGTCATCGACGGGGATCAGGAGTTCGCGCCGGGACTGTAGTACGTCTCCCGGCCACAGAGCGTTGGTGCGGAGGATGGAGGAGGCGGTGGTGTCAAATGCGATTACGACGCCCTGGAGGGTTGTGGAAGGGGTTACGGGATAGACGTAGACGAGGATTTCTGCGCGTAGGGGCGATGGAGGAGGGGTTGGAGATTTTGGGGGTGCGGAGGTGAGGGAAGAGGTTAGGGATGCTATTGATGTGTTGACTTCGGACCAGAGGGAGGGGGGCGGTCGGCGCCGTGGACGAAGGGTTGACGATGAT